>Ga0316628_100000085_pt1 | contig 52656 bp, 57 predicted proteins | sample OWC_Aug_M2_C1_D5_FD_207648 | JGI IMG/M metagenome (GOLD analysis project Ga0316628, IMG submission 207648) | Wetland soil microbial communities from Old Woman Creek delta, Ohio, United States - OWC_Aug_M2_C1_D5_C | ecosystem: Environmental > Terrestrial > Soil > Wetlands | place: USA: Ohio...
TCCATGGATTGGAGAAATGAGCCGAATTACCCCCGGCCAGACTATCTTTCTTCGTCACGCAAACGTTTGGTCCCTCAATTACTCTATAAGGGAACAATCCTCAAAGCTTGGGGAAAGAAACAGGCAGTCGCATTGCATAAAGGATTTTATGACACCCTTCCAGATTTGCCTGAGGTCAATAAAGAAAGAGCGGAGATGGCGTGGTTTGTCTATGATTTGAGTCTGGATACAAAGAAAGAACGATTTCATTTGCGCCTTGAAAGTGTGAAATATACTGAGTTTCTGCCAGCCCTTGAAAAAATAATTACGCCACCATTACCCAACATGACTAAGTTCCGTACAATGCTTCAGGGGAAGCTCGATGCTAACCTGTCAAAGAATTAAGAAAGTATTCTCAACATGATCGAGTAATCCATGATAGATCGCGACCGATCAGTATCTCCTCCATCTCCGCATGATGATTGCTTTTCATCGGGATGCGAACACTCTGAAAACCATGGGTTTGAACGAGATTCTGGATTTCCTCCGTATCATCATAAGTGATTAGGAAGTCACCTTCAATGTTCTTAGCGGCTTTAAACAACGCCTCGTGGTCGATATTACTGTGTCGATAGAGGCGCAACCCTGCTTTCTTGCCTGCTGCAGTATATGGAGGGTCAATAAAGAACACGACATCTTTTCGATGAGCGTTTCCCCTAAGGACTTGCATTCCGTCTCCCTGGATAAATTCGAGTCGGTTATGAATGGCATTAATTTCAAGAATGCGATTTTTGAGAGTTTCTGGATACCACCTAGATGCCATCCCCTTCCCGCCATCGCCATTTTTAATCCGCCCAGCACCCGGAGCAAGGATTCCGCCACGATTGACGCGATTCTGAACCAAGGTTGTAAAAGCATGTTCTCGCAAGGAAGAGGGCGGTTGTTGAAGGAGTGTGTCTACTGTTTCTTTTGAAGGGTGGAAAGCGAGAATTTTATTCGCAAGCCACGTTGCATCTGAGCTGAGTATAACGCGCCATACTGCAGCCACATCCTTATCGATTTCGACGAGAGTCACGTGATTAGCAAGCCGTTCAAAAGCCGCAGTTAACCCGATAATTCCCCCTCCTGCGAACGGCTCAATTAGTTCCGCCGGTGTCTCCGGTATGCTTCTCAGCCATTTTCGGATGATAGGTACAAGCCACGTCTTCCCACCAGGGTAACGGAAAGGGCTTCTCATAGGAACCGAGGAAACGTTGACAATTCGTGATGGGGGAGTGCGTGGGTCCTCCGCCTGGAGGTCACCCCAGATTCTTTGGTTCTCTATTTGACCGATCCCCATTGTGCCCCCGCCCCTTCTTTTCGACTGTACTCTGTCCGCCCTCCTCATCCATGAGTTTCTTTAAGCCGAGTTCGATTGCATGTGATTGGTTGTAAAAGGAGCGCTCTCCGATTTTCTTCTCTAGCCAGCTATACAACTCATCGTCAATCGTACCTGAAACCTTCATCCGTTTATTCTCCTTTCTCGGCACGATGCCGTATTTTTCTTTCGGAATATATCCTTACTGATTAATCCATTTTTCGGCAAATAGAGGAAAAAATAATAATTCGGCACTTTCAGGGCAAAATAGTTATTATTAAACCCTCATTATTAATCAGCAGAAAAGAAGGGATGCTTGCATGTTTAGAACAGGACCAGGCATATGCAAGAAAAGGGATGCAAAGAAGACGACCCCAGAAGGTCGCAAGGGACAAAGCAGTCCCGAATCGAGCTATGGCTTTCCATAGATGATCAGATACCTTCAAAACGACAGAAAGCCAGACGCCTCTACGAGAGGTCAGCCGAGAAGCGGAAGCACCTTTACAAGGTGTCCCTGAAATTCTTTGACAATCACTTGGACACGGTTACTTTCCCTGATTCCGAGTCAACGGTCCAGACTAGTGTGGATCCATGCTCCACGCCCAAGACGGTCGCAACGGCCTCCGGGACGGAAGTGCGGACCGATTCGGTCCCAGGAGACACTCGAAACACCTTACTTTTGAAAACCCGCTTCATTGAATCACGGGATGAGACATTATCGACTGGCGACTTAAATGTTGTCCTTCCAAATGGACAAGTTAAAGGACAAAGTAATAAATACCTTGTCCCCCATATAGGACAACGAGAAAGTGAGAAAATGATGCCCGAAGCAGTCGAGCCAGCTATGCCAGAAAGGGAGAGAATAACATACCCTCAAGACTGGCCAGCCTACAATGAAGCTCAATCCAACGAGAAGTTGCTATTCCTCGAACTGCTGGGAGAACTGACGGAACAGGTGCCGAAACAGGAACGGACTGGGGCGGGTCGCCCTCCCGCCGATCTCGGAGAGATGATATTTGCCTGTTGCACCAAGATCTACCTTAACTTCTCATCAAGAAGGGCAGAATCCGATCTCAAGATAGCTCAGCAGCTCGGATACCTGAGCCATGCGCCAGCGTTCAATACGATCCTACAATACCTCAATAAGCCTGAGATGAAATCGATATTGACCAGCCTCGTTGAGTTCTCCGCGATGCCACTCAAGCAGCTGGAGGACAAGTTCGCCATTGATTCCACTGGCTTTGCAACATCGGTATTCTCCCGCTGGTATGGCGTCCGAAAGAAGCACAGCGAGGACCGCAGGGAATTCAAGAAATGTCACGTCATGGCCGGTGTCCGCACGAACATCATATGCAGCATCGAGATAACCGAGGGCTATGCCCCCGATTGCCCGATGCTCCCGCAACTTGTCGATAGCACTTCCAAGCGTTTCCAGATAAAGGAAGTCATGGCTGACAAGGCGTACCTGTCTCGCAAGAACTTGGATGCCGTCAGCGGGCATGGGGCCATCCCATTCGTCCCGTTCAAGAAGAACTCCAACAACCGGGCGGAGGGGTCGGGCACATGGAAGGCCATGCATCGGTACTTCTTCGAGCACAGGGAGGAGTTCATGGAGCACTATCACCTGAGATCCAATGTCGAGTCGGTCTTTAGCATGATGAAGCGCAAGCAGGGCACCTATCTCCGGTCCAAGAATGATGTTGCGCAATACAACGAGATCCTCTGCAAGGCGCTAGTGCACAATATCTGCGTTTTAATCCACGAAATGTACGAAAACGATGTCCAGATAGACTTCGGCATGGCTGAGGACGAATTAATGTGCAAAAGCCTCCCATAGGGAATATACATGCAAAGCCGAATTTGACGGCTTTGCCTGTTAGATCCGGGGGGGTCTGCGAGCGGACGGGCACTCCGCGCATGAACTCGGGGAATCCCTCTTTTTGGAATGACGGGGACAGCTTCATATTCACAGCGCCCGCTGTAATACATCGGAGGCGGGATTGGGTCAGAGAGTATCATTCTACGAAAGCCTCGGATTATGCGTACCAACCCCCAATTGGAATCTTCCCGCCTCTCCTGAACATTGGCTCTGGCCGAATATTTTCGATGCGCAAAACGGTCAGTTAGGCGATTTGCCTGCAAAGCCGAACTCGACGGTTCTGCATGCCGATCGGGGGTCTTTCTGAAAAAACGAATCCGGATCAGTTCTCGCACTCGAACGGTATCCCTCTGTTCTTGAGCACGATCTTGGCGATGCTCATCTCCCTGTGAGAGTTCTCCTCGGACAGGTCGGCGATGACCAGGAAGCCGTCATGGGGTTTGAACCTGAATATCTCTGTCAGCTCTTTCCGGGCCCCCTCATCATGCAGGTTCTTTATCTTGACGTGGAACAGCTGTCCCCCGCTCCCGTCCTTCTTCTCCGCCGCCCCCTGCATTTCCCGCTCGATCCTCACAGGCTCCAAATCCTGACTCCCTGAGGCGATGCAGTCGGTTTTCCGCCCTATAAAGATTGCAATCAGAGAATCAGCAAAGGGAAAAGGTGACCGCCCCCATACGGCGTTATTCGAACGGCTTGCAAAGCCCGGAAAACGGAATTTCTCTGGCAGGAATATCGCCATACGACCGCTTTTATGGGGGAATTATTTTATCCCAGATGTGCAATAATAGATTGGTAGGGGAGTCGAATATGGAGAGCAGGGCGTCGTCCACCAGTGATATCCGGGAGGATATTGACGCAAGCGGGATCTCTGCGATGATATACGTTGTAGATAACGACCTCAAGGTCAAGTACGTCAACGAGGCAACGGCTGACAAGTTCCATTGCAGGGCGTGCGACCTCATAGGGAGTTCCGCCCTTGAGCTTTTCGAGAAGCTCGAATCGGAGAACGGCAAGCAGAATCTGATGAAAGTAATGTCGTCCGGCAAGCCCCACCAGAGCACGACGCGGGTGACCTTCCCGGCCGGGGAGAAGACCTTGTCGACCATTCTGATCCCGATCAAGGACGCTGACGGCGATGTCAGGGAGATCATGGGGGCGTCCTACGACATGACCAGCCAGCGTGAGAGAGACATGATGATCCGGAACAAGATGGAGGTAATCCTCGGCTACTCGGGCATGCTCGAAGATCTGATCGACGACGATGAGACCCGTGAGCTGGTCGAGAGGATAATCGATGCGGGGACGGAGATAAAGCAGAGGCTCGATTCCCACCGGTTCGAGTAGACGACGCTGGGATACGATTGACAGGCCCCCTTGAACCGGCACAAGTGTTTTATTACCAGTCAATGTTGAAAGGTAGACGCAGATGTTCAAAACAAAGGCGGCCATGAAGGCGCTGACTATCGCGGTCCTCGTATTCGCCATTCTGATCGCGCCAAGCGTGACGCCCGCCGGCCCTGCTCCGGAAAAGGCATCGACAATGCAGTTGAGCGAGGGGAGCATCCATGTCAATGTCACGGACGAGGCGGGGAGGCCGATAGAGGGGGCCAATGTGACGATCGTGGGCAATGTGACCGGGCACATGACCGGCTCCGACGGAAGCGTCTTGATTACGAATCTGAACACCACCCTGAGCCCGTATGGTATAAACGCCTCAAAGGTCGGCTACCTGAATGGCTCGGCCATTGCGACGGTGACCAAGAACAATGTGACGAACATCACTGTGGTCATAGAGGGTGGGGAGTTCGCAGGGTTCGTCTACGGGTTGGACAACAGCCCGATAGGGAATGCGACCGTCGAGATCGCCATCGGCGCGCAGATAATCCAGACCCTCAGCTCCCCCAACGGGAGCTTCAACCTCACGGGGATCCCGACCGGCACTTACATCGCTGTGGTGTTCGCCCAATATTACTCCGCGACCTCGGAAGTGGTGTCGGTCACCGCAAATGTGACGACGCACCGCGCGCTTCCATTCAAACTGGCGATGTCCACCGGGCGGATAACGGGCTACATCTTCGACGGGACTGTCCCTGTGCCTGGCGCGAGGGTGTCGATCAACATCGATACGATCGAGCATACGGTTCTGAGCGGCGATATCGGGAGCTTCGAGATACCGGGCATCCCCGCGGGCAATTACACGGTCAGGGTTTCCAAGGACGGGTATCTGGACGCGGAGAAAGTCAACGTCACGGTGGAGAACGGCTTCGACACCGAGAACGTGAACATCACCTTGGTCGGCAAGCCGTCCAAGATCTCCGGATCGGTCGCGGCGAAGACGACGGGCGGCTCGGTGCTGCTCTACGGGGCGCTGGTCGAGGCCCTCGGAACGGGGCGCAACGCCACGACGGGGACGCAGGGGCTCTACAGCATAACCGACGTCCCGGTCGGGACTTGGACCATAAAGGCTTCGGCCCCTGGCTATGACGACAACGAGACCACGGTGGTCGTCGTCTCAAGAGGGTCCGACATCACTAGGAACATCCTCCTCACGCCCAAGCCGGGGCAGCTGATGGGGACCGTCAGGGATGCCAACACCTACGATGTTCTCGAAGGCTACAGGGTGGCGATCAGCGGCCCGCTCCAGAGGGAGACCTACACCAACGACCTCGGGCAGTACGTGTTCGCCGGCCTGACGCCGGGCAACTACACCCTGACAGTTACAGGGTCTTTGACGGAAACGACGCACTCCCCCTACATCAAATACGACATCGAGGTCGACCCGGAGGGGGTGACCACCGAGGATGTCAGCATGCTGCTCGCCAAGCAGGCATTGGGCGGGTTCGTCTTCGGGCTCGACCTGCCCCACTCGTTCATGGCGCTGGCGTTCATCATAACGATGGTGGTGCTCGCTCTGGCCGTCTTCATAAGGCTCAAGAGGATCCAGCGCTCTGAGAAGGAGGGGATCCCCGAGAGCGAGCTGGCCGGCGAGGAAGAGGACGGCGACAAGCCGCCCACTTCATGAGCGCGACAATATGCGCTCAGATGCCCAATATCTTCTTCGCCTTGTCGACGTTCTTCTTCACGACCGCGTCGACGTCGGCGAACAGGCTCTTCCCGTGCGAGTCGATCGCGACGACCAGCGGGCCGAAGTTCTCCGCCTCGAGCACCCATATCGCCTCGGGCATGCCGAGCTCGAACCAGTGCACTCCGTGGACCGCCTTCACCCCTTTCGCCGCGAGGACGGCCGCGCCTCCGGTTATCGCGAAGTAGACCGCGCCGTGCTTCGCCATCGCGTCGATCGTCGGCTGCGACATGCCGCCTTTGCCTATGATCGCCGCCGGGTGGAACTTCTCGATGAACTTCGGCTCCAGCGAATTCATCCTCGATGACGTCGTCGGGCCGGCCGCGACTATCGCCCAGTTCTCGCCGGCCTTCTTCATTATCGGGCCGCAGTGGTAGAGGACGGCCCTGTTGAATTCCACCGGGGGCTTCTCCCCGTGCTCCGCCTTCTCGAGCGCGTGGATGTGGACCTCGTCCCTGCCTGTGTAGATGATCCCGTCGAGATAGACTATGTCGCCGACATTCAGCTTGCGGATCTCCTCCTCGCTTATCGGTGTCTTGAGTCTGGTCTGCATCGTCATCACCCCTCGTGGACGGGATATTTCGTCTTCCCGTCCGGATAGATCTGGACCGTCCCTCTCCTCGCGGCCCAGCACTGCACGTTGACAGCGACCGGGAGGCTCGCGGTGTGGCAGAACGCGTACTCGATGTTCACTCCGAGCACGGTCGTCTTCCCCCCTAGCCCCATGACGCCGATCCCGAGCTCGTTCAGCGCCTCCTTCATGTCCTTCTCCATCTTGGCGATGTCCGGGTCGTCGTTCGGCTTGTCGATGGCGCGGAGCAGCGCCTCCTTGGCGAGCTTGGCGGCTATGTCGGAGGAGCCGCCTATCCCGACGCCCAGTACGGTCGGCGGGCACGGGTTGCTTCCAGCCCTGAGCACCGTGTTCAGCACGAACTCCTTCACGCCCTTGACCCCCTGCGTCGGCGTCAGCATGGCGAGCTGGCTCATGTTCTCCGAGCCCGCCCCCTTCGTCATGACGGTGATCTCGAGGTAGTCCTTGTCCCAGATCTTGAAGTTCACGTACGGCATCTTCCTGCCGACGTTGTCGCCAGGGTTCTTCCTCGTCAGCGGATGCACCGCGTTCGGCCTCAGCGGCACTTCCTTCGTCGCCTTCCTGACGCCCTCGACGATCGCCTTCTCGACGTCGACCTTCAGGCACTGCGGCATGCTCACGTAGAATATCGTGACGCCGGTGTCCTGGCACAGCGGGGTGTTCGTCTTCTCCGCCAGGTCGAGGTTGTCCAGGATCGCCTTCAGCTGCATCCTCGGGGCCTCTTCGGTCTCCCTCTTCATCGCGTTCTTCAGTTCGTTCACGATGTCGGCCGGCATGCGCGTGACTGTCTTGCGCAACAGCTCGACTGTAGCTTCTTTTATGAGTTCTTCGGAGATCATTGAATCCCCTCGGCGAACCATAGGAATCCATCAGATTAATGCTTTTCTTAAATCACGCGGTCTCACGGTTGTGACGAATGTCGGCTTCGGGGAACCAGCAGGATTCCGTTTTTCGTCTTCACGAACGACACGGTGCCCTTGCCGCCGACGAAGTTCTTCGGCTTGAGCACGTCGACCGGGGAGTTCGTCTCCGTGTCCAGCATCTGCAGCTCCGCCACGCCGTCCGATATGACGGGCGCATTCTTCACATCCTCCGCGCGCGCGGCTATCTCGATCACCGACAGCCGGCCGATGGTCAGGTTGCTCTCCTGCCATGTGGAGAGGTCTGTCAGAGTAAGCGAGTTGCCCTTGAATGACTGCAGGAGGTGGTAGCGCCCGTCGATGAGCAGGATATCCCCCTTGGAGTATTCCGGGAGCCTGACTAGGTATGTCATCCGGATCAGGTCCTGGCCGTCCTTCTTCCCGACCAGCGAACTGGACGATTTCGACGATGCGCCGAACTCCTTGGACAGATCCTTGGCGAGCGACTTCGCCATCGAGCCGGAGCTTATGTAGAAGTCGTAACCGCCGGAGACCCTCTCCTCCCTGGAGATGAAGAACTCCCTGTTCTCCGACGAAAGGTTCCCCGCCCTCACGAGCAGGATCTCCCTCGCGGCGGTCAGCTTCTTTGATGCGGCGCCCCCCTCCGGCCCGCGCAGCTGGACTATCGCCTCGTAGTAGTGGCCCGACTTCTTGCCGCACCTCTGGCAGGTGTCCTTCTTCAGGCGTATGTTGATCTTGAAATACTTCTCCGCCGTGAAATCCCCGGAGGTGAACACGACCGTCGCGTTGGCGAGGTAGTTGCGGCTGTCCCTCTGCTTGAGATTGAGCTTTATCTCCGCGTCCTTCACCGAGCGCTCCTTCTCCAGCGCCGCCTCCACCGCGAGGCGGATGGCCCTCTCGACGCTCACCGCGGCCACCCAGTTCTTCCTTATCCGCGCGGCGTAGCAGCTGCCGCATATCTGGACGTCGACGATCTCCGGCAGGCTGACGAAGCGCCTCCTGGCCAGATGGCAGGACGCGCACAGGCCGTCGTAGGTCTTCCCCTCCCTGCCGCATTCGACGCAGAACACTTTGTCACCGGACCGATGGCTCCATTCGAGTGGGGGGTATCTTAAGCTTGCGGATTATAATCGATTCGGGGACACCTTGTAGAGCTGGGCGTGGGGGACCTTCCCGATGTAGATCACGCAGGCGCTCTCGATGAAACCCGCCTTCACCGCGGCCTCGACGACTTCCTCGCCGACGAGGTTCGCGCTCGAGCAGCGGCGCAGCGCCGCGACGAGCTCCTCCTCGCTGCACCTCTCCTCCCCGAAGAACCTCTTGGAGACGTGCAGCTTCAGCTCGCCGCCCCTGAAGGTCTTGTCGAGCAGGACGTCGTCGCACGCCGCGACCACCGTGGCCTTCCCGCGCCTGTGCACGTTGAGTATCATAGTCTGTCTTCCATCGCCAGGCGGTACGACCCCGCCCTGGGCTGGTAGAGCTCCCCGGCGTCGATGAGCCTCTTGACCATGGCCTTCGCCTTCTCCTCCGGGATCCCCTCCGCGCTTGCTCTCTGCAGCAGCTCGGCCTCGGTGACTCCGGTCGTCGGGTCGGCGAGCTCCTTCACGATCTTCCTGATGACCTGCATGTGCTCCACCTGCGACCTGCTGAAGCCTGTGGCGATGATGTCGATGTCGAGGTGCCCGCCCTCGGACGCGACCTTGTTCAGGAAGTACTCGACGATCTCGATGGAGCGGGCGGCGTCGTCCGCCGTCACGACCGGAGACAGCCTCGACCTGGCGCTGGCCTCGGCCAGCCTCACGAGCGCCTCCAGCTGCCTGGCGGTTATCGGGACGGATGATCTCTCCCCCTCGCCGAGGCTGCGTATCCTGACGTAGAACTCCTCCAATGCGGCGACTGCGTCGTCCGAAAGGACCGGGATGACCCTCTTGCTGAAGGCGACGTACTTGCGCAGAAGCTTACGGTCGATGCACGGCACGAGCTCTGCGATGTCCTCGAGGATCGCCGCGCCGTCGGAGCCCTGCACGTCCGCGACGTTGTCGTACTTGCGGACCTCGCCGCGCCGGTGCACGCGCAGGATGTGCTTCGCGACCTTCGCGTCCTCCTTCGCGTTCGGCCTGTCGGTCATCGGGAAAATGGCATCGAACCTGGTGAGCAGCGTCGGCGGAAGGTCGATCTGGTCCGCGATCGTCTTGTGCTCGTCGAACCTGCCGTACTTCGGGTTCGCGGCTCCGAGCAGCGCGCACCTCGACTGCAGCGTCGCGGTGATGCCTGCCTTCGCCACGCTGACCGTCTGCTGCTCCATGGACTCGTGGATGCTGGACCTGTCGTGCGGGTCCATCTTGTCGAGCTCGTCGACGCATGCGAGGCCTTTGTCCGCGAGGACCAGCGCGCCCGCTTCGAGCGTCCACCGCCCCTCGCCGAACTCGTCCTTCACGGCCGCGGCCGTCAGGCCCGCCGCCGAGCTTGATTTCCCTGAGGTGTAGATCCCCCTCGGGGCCAGCTCCGCCATGTAGCGCAGCATCATCGTCTTTGCGACCCCTGGGTCTCCGACGAGTAGGATGTGTATGTCGCCCCTGACGCGGGTGCCGTCGTCCATCACCTTCTGGACCCCGCCGAACAGCTGGAGGGCTAGCGCCTCCTTCTCCTTCATGTAACCGTAGATCGTCGGCGATATCGAGGCTATGACCTTCGAGAATGCGTCCGGGGTCGCCGCCAGCTCCTTGATCGCCATCTCCTCCTCGGGGGAGATGACCAGCTCGGCGTATTCACGCTCCACGGGGGCGGAGGAGTTGAGGGCGAGGTTGATGTCGAAGAGGGTGCTCTTCTGCTGGTTCCCTGACTTCTGGACGCTCTTGAGGATCCCGCTGAGGATGACCCTGTCCCCCGGGAATATCTGGCCGGTGATGTCGTCGTCGGCGTAGGCCGTGAGCCTCTGCGGCTCGGCCCCTCCGCGCAGCCCTTCCGGCGACTCCTGCACCTCGATTTTCTGTGTGTCCACGAAAGAGGACTCCTCGATTATGAGCTTGAACCTCGTCGACCCCGCGGCCCTTCCGCAGCCCCCCTGGTCCTGAGGGCACTCCAGCGGCTCTCTGTACTGCAGGCCGTCCTGCTCGAGCTGTATGTACCTGCCGCACCGCATGCACTGGAACTTCGCGTTCACGAGCCTCGGCCTGACTTCGGTGGCCTTCCTGACGAGGCCCTGGACCGAGAGAAGCTTCCCGAGGTGCTCCGCCCGGATCTTGCGTATCTCGACCCTCGCGTCCTCGGGGAGATCCATCACGCGGACATGGATCGGCGCGCGCCCTTTCTTCTCCGGAGGGATGACCTCCTGCACCGCCCTCTCCGCCGCCTCTATCACTTCGGTCGGCCTGTCCAGCAGATAGCGCGCGATGTCGGGGTTGAAGCGGTCGATCGCCGAGAACTCCACCTCGAACGACCTCGTCTCGGGATAGAGGTCCGCTATGGTGGTGAGCTCGTGGCGCCTCCCCTTCTCGGAGAAGAATTCCTGCCAGATTGCGACCAGATCCTTTGATTCGAAGTTATCCGCCATTGCGCGCACCTGCCCTAGAACGGAGGAGGGATGTGGGGAATCGCGTTCTCGGTAAATACATTTCCTCAGCCGTCAGTCGCAACGGCCCCGCTCCTCCTCTTCCGATGGAGGTGCGTAACTCTTCTGTATTTCGACCACGTGCGAGCTATCTGCAGCGGAAGCGTACTCGTCGAGCAGAGAGCCGTTCAGCGTGACGAAGCTCTCGCCCCATCCGTACTTCGACATGATTCCCCGCGCGCGCTCAGCGTCGCCGAGTATCCAGAGCGCGGCGGCGACCGCCTCCACGCTGCTCAGCATGCAGGGATGCCCGTAGTTCACCGGGTTCGCCGCTATCATGTATGGCAGAGCGCGATGCCGGAGGTCCCTCCGTATCATGGGGAACTTGACGAGCTTCTTCCAGGAGCAGTCCAGCACGACGACGCCCGACCGCTCCGCCCTGCTGCGGTCCGCTCTGGAGATCGCCTGCTCCGCGAGCGGGTTCAGGACTATCGCGCCGGCCGGTATCCTCTTGGCGTCCTCGACCTGCCTCGCCTGCCCGAGCCGGACCATCTTCTTGGCCGTGCACTTCTTCGGGTCGTCCTCCCCCTCGATGAGGGCGAACACTCTGATCATCGCCCCCTCATGGGCGTCCCACCGGAATTAAGCATTACCAAAGGGGGACCCGAAAGTGTGATAAGGGCGGCATTCGGATACGATGGCGCCACTGTGATGAACACTTTGTTGCTGACCCGTGATGACAGACGGGCGATCTGAGTGGTCCGCCTCAGCCGGCGGGGGATGTTCAGCATGTGTCCGGACACGGTTACGGGAGGAGGGTGAATGGCGACCGCGCTCGACTTGATAGAGCACGATGCGGCGCTGCGCGACTACTGGATCAAGAGGTGCTTCGCCTCGGTGATAGACGCCATACTCGTCCTCACGCCGGTATACGTGTTCATGGGGCTTTTAGCGCTCGCGGGGGGCGACCTCTGGTGGATGGGGGGCGTGGGCTCCGGGTTCGTCTGGTTCGCCTATTCGACCTTCTTCGAGGTGGCCATGGGGGCGACGATCGGGAAGATGCTGACCGGCATGAAGGTCGTCTCGACGGAGGGCAGGCTGGACCCGTCCCAGGTCGTGATGAGGAACATTACGAAGATATTCGCCCTGTTGATAGTGTTTGATATGGTGATAGCTTTCGTGACGGAGACGACCGACCCTCACCAGAGATACATGGACAGGATGGCGAAGACGGCGCTCGTCTTCGAAAGCAACTAGTCCTGCACCCACCAGACCCATCCGCGCTTCTCCTGGGAGATCTCCCCTTTGATCTTGCCCCTGGAGCGCAGCTTGGTGAGGAAAAGAACGGTCTCGTCCGGGCACCTCTTGCCCTCTTCGCGCGCGTTGATCTCGATGTCCTTCGTGGTCATGTGGCCGCGCTCGCGCAGAAGGTTGATGACGAAGCGCTCGGCCTCCGACTCTGAAAGTACCCGGACCATCGGTGACGGTATCTTGGAGCGGTATTAATGAATTACCTACGGAGGGGCGCGATACGTCAAACAATCATCTGACCGTAAAGCACGGTCGCGCTGGGATTGACCAATGTGATTTTGCATCCTTGGGTGTATGCTTTGTCCAGGCTGAACGTATCGCCTACGCCCAGGTAGTCGCCTGCGCTCGCCTGTGCGTACTTGAATCCGTGTGTGCCGCTTGCGTTGAGCAGCGGCTCCGTCGTGATGATGAATCCAGTCTCGTTCTGCATCTGGACATAAACATCGATTATGAGAAGGGGGTGGCTACCTCCGGCTATAGCAACGACCGTCCAGACGGTATTGAGGTTGTCCGTGCTCTTGGAAGTGCTCACCATTGGAGGGATGGAATTGTTGGAGCCTGTGATTCCCGTTGTTGTGACATAGAGAACCGCTGCGAGCACGACGGAGACGGCGACCATGAGGATCGTGCCGATCACCGGTGAAACGCCCTCGTTACACTTGCGGATTACAGATTTCTTACTCATCCCCCGTTCCTCCCCGCTCGAACAACTGTGAACCTTATCGAAAAAGTGAGTTTGAATGCCCAAAGATACGACCGCTTTAGTAGGGCTCTCTCCAGTGTTGTGATAATCTAATGCGAATATATTGATTTCCAATCTCATCGCGGCATGATTTAATCGTAGCAAACAGAATAAAAGAAGAATAATTGGGGCGAACCCGCCCCAAATGGAATGGGTTTGATTATTGCGTCCAAGACCTGATCAGACTGTCAATACAGCGTACTGACCAGTGGCACTTGCCGTCTGGACGAGGGTTATAGTTGAACCCTGAGCATATGCATTCATGCCAGTCTTGTCGAGACTGATTACGTCACCGACAGAGATGTAGTTCCCGGAGCTGGCTGGGCTGTAGCTGAATCCCGCAGTTACGAGAGCCGGGGTAACAACAAAGGGAGCAGTGCCCGTTCCCAAAGCCGTTGTCTGCGTGGTGATTGTTCCACTCGTGCCATTCTTGATCTGCACATACACATCAGTCTTCAGGATTGAAGCACCGCTGGATATTGCCGTTACGGTCCAGGTTGTGTCTGTTGCAGTCGAGCCCTTGTTCGTAGCTATTGTCGGCGTTATCGTGCTGGTACCGCCTAGGTTCAGCACCATAACATACAGCACTGCCGCCAGAACGACCGTGATTGCGACCATCAGGATGGTTGCAATGACAGGCGACACGGCGAGGCTGTCCTTCCTCATATTCCATATCTTCTTCATTTTTTAGTCCTCCTTCTTCAGACCTTTCGGCCTGTGGAACTAATCAACTCAGTGTAGAGCTTATATCTGTTGCCCTCATTTCTCACTTTATTGCCGAACTGAAAATCGCTTATAGCCGAAGATTCATGAATATAAGCCTTCGCACGCACGCGGGCGCGATATTCTCGTTTTCTAAAGGGGAACTGAATGGATCGCGGGGTCGCCGCTCACATCTGCAGCTCGATCCCGGACGGGCCGAATGTGCACGGCAGGCTGCCGACCAGGCCGGGGTTGTTCCTGACCTTCTGAATGACGAGGAACTTCTTCACCTCGTGCTGGATGGTGTCCCTCTCGAGCTCTATGATCATGTCCGCCATGTCCTCGATGCTGCTCTGCACCCTCGCCTCGAGCACGTTCTTCAGGAGCGTTATCAGCGTGATGCTCTCGCTGTGCTGCGTGTGCGCCTTTATCGTCCTCATCGCCGACAGCACCTCGACCGTGTCGTAGTTCTCGAGGAAGAAGTCCAGCGAGTCGACCACGACCCTGAACGGCGTCGGCAGCTTGGAGATCTCGTATGCCAGCGAAGTCAGGTAGTTGATCTCGAAGGAGGCCTGCTCGTCCTTCGTCTTCTTTATCTCGTCGTACTTGAGCCCCTCCTGCCTGTAGCGGGAGATCTCGAGGCGCTTCTCGAGCGTGGTCTCGTAGTACTTGACCCCGATGTTGAAGATCTTGATGTTCGACTTCCAGCCGTGCTGCTTCATCACCGAGAAGATGTCCTCGTCCCTCTCGGTGGTGGTGAAGTAGGTCGTGTGGACCGACCCGGCGGAGGCGAACTGCTTAGCCAGGTACTCGGTGCCGGACCCCGGCCTGCCCACGACCAGTATCGTGAAGCCTTTCGGCACGCCTCCCCCGAGGTACTTGTCCAGCGCGGGGATTCCGACCGTCTCGAGTTCGGCTGTCACTTGGGTTCCTCCTCCTCCCTCGCCCTGATCGTGCTGTCGCAGACGAGGTTGACCATGTTGCTGAGCTCCTGGCTCGTGTGCTCCATGACCGACAGTATGAGCGTGTTGACGTTCCTCGAACGCAGGCTGCTGACGAAGATGTGGAGGAACTCTGACAGCACGTTGTTGCTGTTGTGGATCGCGAGAGAGTTTATCGAATCGAGCAGCACCAGCTTCTCCTTCTCCCCGCTCTTCCTCAGCAGGTACTCGGTCTTCAGCATGATGTTCTCGAGCATGGTCGGGCTCTCAACGAAGAGCACCTGCGAGCCCTGCATGGAGGAGCTCATCATCGTGTGCGAGATGCAGTCGACGAAGTGCACCTTGGAGGAGTCGATCTCCAACGCCTTCAGTATGTCGGTTATCGCCTGGTATGAGATCGTCGCGGTGACGTAGACCACCTCGATGTCCCTCTTGGAGGCGTAGATGTCGATCACCGCCCTTATCGCGTCCAGGTAGAAGTCCACCCCCACCTGCAGGGAGACCGCCGAGGCCGGCGGCATCTCCTCGATCTCTGCCGCAACGCGGTTCGCAAGCGTCATCCGCCACCGCCTCCCTTGAGCAGCGGCACCAGGAGCACCCCGACAGGCGTGAGGTCGAGGACGTACTTCGCCCTGGAGTGCGTCGTGCCGCGCATCTTGATCACCTGGAGGGTCCTGAGGAGGTCGCCCCTGCGCTCCATGTTGCCCATTAGGATTATGCCGTCGGCGAGCGCCTCCTCGACCATGAACGTCGAGTACGCCTCGCTGCCGGTCGAGACCTCCGAGACCAGTATCGATGTGCAGCCGGCCGTGGAGAGCCCTTTGGCGAGCTTGAGGATGAAGTCCCTGATCTTCTCCTGCGTCTTGAGCTTGTAGCCGATGGAGGTGATCGAGTCGACGACCAGCCTCTTGACCTTCAGCTCCTTGATGAGGTCCAGTATGCTGGACACCAGAAGGCCGACCTCCTCCATGCTCAGCTCGGCCTTCACCAGTCCGAGCCGCTGGTAGATCATCGGCAGGTCGACGAGAATGAGCTTGTTGCCGCTCATCAGCTTCTTGTCGAAGAAATCGTAGGGGATTATGTTGGCGAGCAGCTTCTCGCTGGCCTCCGTGACGGAGATGAACATCGAGTTCTCCCCCTCGATCGCCCCGTGGAGCAGGAACTCCAGCGCCAGGGAGGTCTTCCCCGTGCCGCAGCTGCCGGTCAGCAGAATGGTGTTGGACCTGGGTATGCCTCCGTACAGGATATTGTCGAGCGCGTCTATGCCCGTCCGGCAGCGCTCCCTGCCCCTCTCGTCCTCGACCATCTTGGCAAGGATATGCCATCGAATCTAAAAATGATTCGTCTGCCGGGGGGCCTCCCGCGACATGTTTATACAGATTCCTCGTCCTCCGTGTCCCGATGAGCGCCAAGCTGCAGGTCGCATTGGACCTCCTCCAGGGCAAGCGGGCGGTGCAGATCGCCAGGGAGGCGGCCGAGGGCGGGGCCGACTGGATAGAGGCCGGGACCCCCCTCATCAAGAGCGAGGGGATGGAGATAGTCCGCCGCCTCAAGAAGGAGTTCCCTGGCAAGGTCATCGTGGCCGACCTGAAGACGATGGACGTGGGCGCCCTTGAGGCGGACATGGCGGTCAAGAGCGGCGCGGACGTCATCGTGATAATGGGCGTTTCGAGCGATTCCACGATCTCGGAGGCGGTGCAGGCCGCCGCCAAGTACGGCGCGAAGGTCATGGTCGACCTGATGGGCGTCCAGGACCCCGCCAAGAGGGGGCGGGAGGTGGCCGCGCTAGGCGCCGCCTACCTGTGCATGCACATGGCGGTCGACGAGCAGATGGGCGGGATGACCGCCGGGTCGCTCATACCGATGATGAAGAAGATGCCCGTGGGTGTGGCCGTCGCCGGGGGGATAACCGCCCAGACCGCGGCGCAGCTGGCCGCCGCCGGAGCGGAGATCATAATCGTCGGCGGGGCGATAACCAAATCCGCCGATGTGAAGGGTGCGACGATGACGATAAAGAAGGCGATCAGGACGAAGAAGGCGGCCCGCAGCAAGGATTTCAAGAAGTACACGGGGGGCGAGCTGGTGGCGGCGTTCTCCAGGGTGTCCACCCCCAACATATGCGACGCCCAGCACCGGCAGGGGCACATGAAGGGGATAAAGCGCAGGAACACCAAGGACGTCAAGATGGTCGGGAAGGCACTGACCGTCCAGACGCTGAACGGGGACTGGGCGAAGTCCGTCGAGGCGGTGGATTTCGCGAAGCCGGGGGATGTCATTGTCATCGATGCGGGCGGCGGCGACACCGCAGTCTGGGGGGAGCTGGCGACCTGCAGCGCGATGGGCAAGGGGATCATGGGGGTCGTCGTGGACGGCGCCGTCAGGGACGTCGACGAGATGGACGCACTGGGGTTCCCCTGCTTCTCGAGGCACGTCTCTTCTGACGCGGGCGAGCCGAAGGGCTACGGCGGCATAGGCATGACCGTCACCTGCGGCGGCCTGAAGGTCCGCACCGGCGACTGGATAATCGGGGACGCGAACGGCGTCGTGGTCGTCCCCGCCGAGAAGGCGGTGGAGGTTGCGAACAGGTCGCTGGACGTGCTCGAGAGGGAGAACCGCATAAGAGAGGAGATCAAGCGCGGCAGCACGCTGTCCAAGGTTCTTGAGCTCAAGAAATGGGAGAAGGTCTGAGAGGCTTCAGCCCGTGTAGCCTTTCTCTACGGCCAGCTCTTCCAGCTTCTTTATGCGCGCCTTCACCGGCGGGTGCGTCGAGAATATTGAGAGCATCCCCTCCCCCTTGAAGGGGTTCACTATGAACAGCGACGCCGACGCCGGGTTCCCCCTGTCCAACGGGCGCCTCTTGTTCCCCTGCTCCAGCTTCGCCAGGGCGTTTGCGAGCGAGCGCGGGCGCTGAATGAAGATCGAGCCCTGCTCGTCGGCCTTGTACTCCCTGCTGCGGGAGATCGCCATGCGGATCAGCAGCGCGGCGATCGGCACGGTAATCATGACTATGATCAGCAGCCAGGTGTCGCCGTCCCTCCTGCCCCGGCCGCTCATGTTGCTCCAGAAGAGCATCCTCGAGGCGAACGATATCGCGCCGACTATGGTGGCCGCTATCGTCATGACGAGTATGTCCTTGTTCTTGACGTGCGCCATCTCGTGCGCCAGGACCCCTTCGAGCTCGTCGTCGCTCAGTATGTCGAGCAGACCGGTCGTGGCCGCCACGACGGCGTTCTTCTGGTTCCTGCCGGTCGCGAACGCGTTCGGGGTCGCCGTCTCGATGATCGCCATCTTGGGCAGGGGCATGTTCGCCTGCTGGCAGACGCTCTGGATCGCGCGGTACAGCCTCGGCGCGTCGTTCGGCTGGACGATCTTGGCCCTGTAGGACCAGAGCACGATCTTGTCGCTCATGAAGTAGCTGAAGACGTTGATGCCGATGGAGATGCCCAGGAATATCAGGGTCCCGAGCACCCAATCTCCCACGAAGTATGAGCCGACGAGCCACCCGATCAGGATGAAAAGCGCGCTTAGAACAGCGAACATCGCAAATGTCCTGATTGTCGCGCCCATCTTGGTTGCCCCCTCGTTGTCTGTCGGATTGTTTTGTATGTTATAATCAACCTTTCCATGGTTGTAAGAATATTTGTCCGATTTCCGGCGGTTTTCAGGCTCAATCGCGCAGGCTCGATATCCTCGGGTAGGCCCGCTCGATCCCCTTCGTGAGCATCACTGCGATGGCCCCGCAGCAGGCCGCCTGCAGTATGTTGAACGGCAGCTCGGCGAGCGCCGGGCCCAGGCCGCTGTAGAAAGAGATGCCCGGGTCGTTGAAAAGGTTCAGCGGCAGGACAAGCCACTCGTACAGGAAGTATGTCGCGACCATCAGGCTGCCGCCGGCGGCGAACGCGATGATCCTGGCCTTCGTCTGCTTCATCTTGTCCTTGAAGGCGATGATTATGCTGCCCGAGAGCCACCCCTCGATCGACTTGGCGACCAGGGTGGCGGGGACGAAGAACGCGACTATCTGCATATCGATCAGCGCCGCGCCTATGGCGCCGCAGACGGCGGCCTCCTTCCAGCCGATCATGAAAGCGATGAAGAATATCGCCACCTCGCCGAAGTTGAAGTACCCCCTGGTGGCGGTTATCGGGAACCCTATGAAAGTCAGGGCGGCGACGAGCGCTGTGAAGATGCCGTATATCGCCACCTTCTTCGGGCTCATGAGCTTCCTTTTCGCCATCTCTCTCCCCTGTGCAACGCTTCGAGGCTGGTTCTTTATAGATAACCCTTTCCCAAGATATAGGCTGAGGCGGGGCCGCTCAGCGGAGCGGGAGCCAGCCGAACTGCGCGGCCATGAATATCGAGGCGACGGCGACCACCGATACCAGTATGGCGACGTCCCAGTAGCGCATCCCGATGTCGCGGTAGTAGGTCCTCGTCTCCTTCGCCCCGTAGGCGCGCGACACCAGGGCCTCGGAGAGGCCGTCGATCGCCCTGAACGCTATGGCGAAGGCCGGCACCAAGACCGGCACCATGTTCCTCGCCCTGCCGACGAGGTTGCCCCTCGATGTCTCCAGGCCCCTGCTCGCCTGCGCCTCCTTTATCTGCGCGAAGGTCGCCAGGAAGTTCGGTATGTACCTCAGCGCTATCGACAGGGAGATGCCGAAGTCGTAGGGGCAGCCGAGCTTGACGAACCCCCTGACGAGCTTGCTGTGGTTGGTTGTGAGCATGAGGATCAGCCACCCCGAAGCTATCACGAATATCCTGAGCGCGACGGTGAGCGCGCGGGTCATTGCCGGGACCGTTGGCTTGTACAGCCAAAGGTCGATTATGACCGGGTCGCCGGCCCTGTCGAATATCGGCCATATCAGCAGCAGCAGGATCGTGAAGCGGAGCACCAGCCACACCGACGAGCCGTAGACCTTCAGGGTCACGCCTGTGGAGATCGTGAGCACCTGCAGGAACAGTAGAAGCGCGATGAGGACGATGGGGTCCGAGAGGAAGAAGCAGACGACCGTCAGCAGGGCGGCCGATATCATCTTGATCCGGGGGTCCACGCTGTGGAGGGGGCTCGGATTCGGCACGAAGATGTCAACGAACGCCAGCGCCGCCACCTCCCTGTCTCGCCGCCATCAGCTCCCCGATGAGGTCTTCGTTCGAGGCAACGGGGCGTTTCATTTCCAAGACCTGGCTCAGCCGCCTGGCGAGCTGCGCCACCGGCGGGGAGGCGAGGCAGGCGCGCGACATCGCCGCGGGGTCCGAGACGAGTTCGCGGGTCTTCCCGTCGAAGACCACCCTGCCCTGCGACATCACGATCATGCGGTCCGTTAGCTCGGCGACCAGCTTCATGTTGTGCGTGATGATGATTACCGTCCTGCCGGAGCGGCCAGCCTCCCCTATCGCCTTCGCGACCAGCCTCGCCTGCCTTGCGTCCAGCCATGCGACCGGCTCGTCGAGGATCATCAGCTCCTGCTCCATCGCGAGCGCGGATGCGACCGACACGAGCCTGCGCTCACCGAGGGACAGCGCCAGGGGCGGTTCGTTTGACAGCGGTCCGATGCCGAGCTGGTCCATGTACTTCGCGGCCCTGAGGCTCACCTCCTCCTTGCTGAGGCCGATGTTCCTGAGGCCGAACGACACCTCGTCGAGCACCGAGCTGCAGAATATCTGGTGGTCGGGGTTCTGGAAGAGGTAGCCGACCTTGGGGGCAATCTCCGGCGTCCGCGCTTTCGAGATGTCCGCGCCGTCGACCAGTATGCTGCCCTCCGTGGGGGAGAGCAGGCCGTTCATGTGCTTGCACAGCGTGGTCTTGCCGGAGCCGTTCTCGCCGACCAGGCCGATCCTCTCGCCGTGGCCGATGTCGAGGCTCACCCCGCGGATCGCCTCCGTGCCGTCGGGATAGACGAACCTCAGGTTCGATATCGAGACGTGCGCCGCCGTCAGGGTCTCGCGCCCCTTTTCGACAGCGATGACAGCAGCTGCTCCGCCCCGCGCTCCTCGCCGATGAACTTCTGATCTTCGCGCAGGAATCCGCTGGCCACGAGCCTCTCCGACAGCTCGAGGAGCTGCGGCGGCTCGACGCCGATCTCGAGCAGCCTCTCCGAGGAGGTCAGCATCTCCGCGGGGCTCCCGACCCCGAGCAGGCGCCCCCGATCGAGCAGGGCGATCCTGTCGCAGTGCGAGGCGATCTCCTCGGCCGTGTTCGAGGAGATGATTACGGTGATCTGCCGCTCCCTCCTCAGGGAGTCGAGCATCACCAGCAGCTCCTGGCGCCCCCTGGGGTCGAGCATGCTCAGCGGCTCGTCGAGGACTAGCACGGAGGGCAGCATCGATACGACCGACGCTATCGCGAGGCGCTGCTTCTGCCCGCCCGAGAGCGCCGACGGGGACTTCTCCCTGAGGGACGACAGCCCCGTGACATGCAAGGCGCGCTTCACCCGCGCGTCGATCTCTGCCCACGGGAGGGCGAGGTTCTCGGGAGCGAAGGCGGCCTCCTCCTCCACGCTGTCCGTGAAGAGCTGCATCTCCGGGTCCTGCAGCGACAGGGCGACCTGCGTGGCGATTTCGGTGACCGGCGTGCTCCTCGTGCTCCTTCCTTCGAGCAGCACGTCGCCAGAGAACACCCCCTTGACGTGGTGCGGGATCAGCCCGTTCAGCGTCTTGCACAGAGTGGACTTCCCCGAGCCGTCGCCGCCGAGGATCGCCAAGAACTCCCCCTTCTGGATGTCGAGGGAGACCTCGGTCAGCGCGCTGCGCTTCTGCTCGGGGTAGCGGAACGACACTTTGCTAAGAGACAATATCGGCATGGTCAGCAACCCGCAGGGGGCACCCATCACCGACCTGGTCGGCGGTTATAAAAGTTATACTTTACATAAGGGGCCATTGGGCCGGCGCCGCTGGCTGCTTCGGCTACGCCTTCTGCTTCAGGTAGACTATGCTCTTTCCGCGCTTGGCGCTCCTGATCATACCTCTGCTCACGAGGTCGGAGATGGCGTTCAGCGCCTGCTCCTCAGGCATCTTCGAGTCCTGGCATATCTGCTTGACGGTGCTGCCCTTCGAGCGGATCGACGATAGGACGCGGTCCTCCGCCTCGTTCTTTGCGCCGGCTGGAACGGCGGCGCCCTCGGCCCTCTCCGGCTTGTGCGACGGCGCCAGGGCGTAGTATTCCTTGTCCTCCTTCACGACGCAAATGACCTTCCCTGCCGATATCAGCCTGCCGAGCGAAAGAACGCCTTCGTTCTCGCTGAGGTTGCACGCCTTGCAGACGGCCTCCAGCAGCACGCCGCTGCTGTCGACCTGCTTGATGACCTGCTCGTCGATCGTCTTCAGGTCCCTGTCGACGTCCTCGACCATCTTGTGCTTGTCCAGGTGCTCTCGGAGATAGTTCCTGCTCTCCTCCCTGAACTTGTCGATGTCCTCCTCCAGGAGTTCCTCGAGGTGGGCGGTGTCGATGCCCATCTCCCTCCAGCGGGCGAGCTTCGCCTTGTACATGTTCTTCCTGATCTCGAGCAGCTTCTGGTCGCCGCCGGACTTCGGAAGCACGTTGGACACCCCCTCCGTCTGCTGGACGTCCGTGTCCTCGCCCCCGGTGAAAAGCGTGTAGAAGACTCCGCTGCCCCTTAGGGCCGCGTGGATCTCCTCTATCTTCGGGAAGAGGCGGTCGTTGTCGCTCAGCGGGATCTCGATGTCATACTCCCCTGCGAGCGGGACGCCCCCGATGTTCCTCAGGCGCTCCACTAGCTGCCCTGGGGACTCCCCGTCGCTGCTTATCATGAACTTAATCAGTATCCTGAGCATCAGACCGACCGGCTCAATCACATCGTTGATATTAAAATTTGGGCATAGCTGAAATAATTCAGCTTATAAACCAATAGGGCGCTTGGTCGGGACGACATGCAGGACCCCACCCAATCGTTCATAATGAAGCAGTTCAGGAAGTACTACACTGGGGAGGCCATCGAGGCGCCCGACCGCCTCTCGAGGCGGGAGTTCGGCTTCATGTTCTTCGACCGCACCTTCGTGCTGAGGCACATCGGCTTCAGGACGAAGCAGGAATTGAAATCGTACCTCGTCGAGAACGTCCCCGCGCACGCGTACCATTCATCCGCCTACTACGAGAAGCCGAACGCGCAGACGATGGCGGAGAAGAGCTGGATGGGGGCCGACCTGGTGTTCGACCTCGATGCGGACCACCTCAAGGATGCTGACAAGCTCTCCTACCCGGAGATGCTGGCCGCGGTGAAGCGGGAGATCATCAGGCTCATCGACGACTACATCGCCGGCGACCTCGGCTTCGACGCCGACAAGCTCAAGATCGTCTTCTCGGGCGGGAGGGGTTATCACGTTCACGTTCTCGACCCGAGGGTGCGGGGGCTCGGCAGCCATGAGAGGAGGGAGATCGTGGACTACATCACCGGCACGGACCTGAACTTCGATTGGACCTTCCCGACGAGGTCGTTCGACTCCCGGCAGTTCGCCCAGAGGACCACGACCATACAGAAGCGCGAGATGCCCGACAAGGATTCGGGCGGGTGGAAGCGGCGCATGGGCATGGGCATAGACAGGTTCCTGGTCGACCTCGAGGTGATCGGCGAGGGAGAGGCCGTCAGGAGGTACTCCGGCATCAAGGACGGCGACTCCGACCGCGCGGTGGGGGAGAAGACGATAAGCGGGATGTACAGGGAGCTCTTCGACAGGAAGGGGGGCGGGAGAGGGGTCGACAGGATGAGGGCCGAGAGGAACTTCGAGGTGTTCTCCAGGCAGAACTACCTTAACGCGTTCATCCGGCTGGTGGAGGACCTCGTCAAGGTGTCGCTCGTCGGAGAGACCGACGAGCCGGTGACCTCCGACATCAAGCGGCTGATAAGGTTGCCTTCCTCGCTGCACGGGAAGACCGGCCTGAGGGTCACCGTGATCGAGAGGAGCGACCTGGAGGACTTCGACCCGCTCAGGGACGCGATACCTAGCGTTCTCACGGACCGCGCCGTGAAGGTCGTCGCGAAGGACGATGTCTGCATCGACCTGAAAGGGGAGAGGATAGAGCTGTCGAAGGGGGAGGGGGAGGTCCCGGAGTTCGCGGCGCTGTTCCTGGCCTGCAGGAAGACGGTCGAGATAGCGAAGTAACTCCCGCGGTTACAATGCGACCACCCAGAGAAGGAACTATTATATTCTACGATGCTATGAATTTCCCCGATGGCTGGTACTAGGGAGATGCTTGAGGGCGAGGCCTACTGGGGGCGGATAAGGTCCATCAAGCGCAAGCTGTACGCCCTAGAGATCGTGCTGATCATCGTCATGAGCATATTCCTCGTCGTCAGTTCGAAGAACTTCTCGATGAGCCCGTTCCTGCTCCCGTGCGACCAGCTCCTCTGGTTCCTGCTCGTCATGCTGCTGATAATCGCGGTCGAGGGTTTCATATTCCGTGTGATGCAGCTTCAAATCGCCAAGAGCGACTCCATCAAGTACATCATGGCGTCGAACTCCATGAAGAGGGCGGTCGTCATCGCGATAATCGCGTCGATCGTTGCGGTGCTGCTGCTTCTGCCCGGCGCCGCCCAGGGGATCGAGGATTCGCTCTCGTACCGGGGCGCGGCCACTCCGGGCAACCCGGCGAGATTCCAGAACATGGACCTGTTCGGCATGTCGACGGTGATTTCGATAACCATCCACTGCAACACCCCGACCGAGATCTATATCGTCAACCAGTTCCTGGTCGACCTTTACCCCGGGGATTCGGTCATGGAGCATCCCCTGAGCGACGGCTTCGCCGATCCGGACCTGGAGATAGACATGAAGCCGTTCGCATACTCGAACTACTACCTGTTCGTCAAGGAGAGCAACGTCACCGGCAACCTCACAAGGGCGGACTTCGTGCTGAACGTCGATCTCACTGGGACGATAACCACGGTCCTCCCGATCGTCGCGATAGTCTTCGTTGCCGCCAACGCGATATGGGTCGAGTACCTCTATCCCTTCAGGAAGAAGTGCAGGACCAAGTCGATCTACAAGTGAACCGCGCAACAGCCTTCGACGTCGCTGATATGGACTTTTCCCGCGAGAGCGGCGGCCGTTCCGACGGCGGGCATCGCTATTCCATCCAGGACCGTCTCGATGAGGTGCCTCTCCATCTCGATTCTTCCCCTCGGGCGCATGCAACCGAGCACAAGCTTCGTCCCCGGCATCAGCTCCCGCGCGAGCTCCAGTGATCCGATTATGCGCGATTCCTGGGCGGGCTCCTTCCCTTCGAGCGGCGTCCCCCTCAGCGGTATGAAGGCGATCACGACGAGCGACCGGGGGGGTTCCTCGGCCAGCGCCTTGATGCCCTGGGCATCCTCGCGCGGATCCCCGAGCCCGATGAGGGCGTGCGGCACGACCTTCCCTGCGCCGGCGCCGGCAAGCGCCTCCGATGCCTCCCTGTACCGCGCCATCGCGTCGCCAACCGCCAGGAACCTCTTGCCGATGCCGTCGGTCATAGGATAGGTGATCGAGAACGAATCTATGCCCGAGGATGCGAGCATCGCGGCCTCCCTCTCGCGGGGGAAGCCGACATGGGCGTTGATCCTCAGGCCTGTGGTGCGCTTGATGTGTTTGATCGCATCCAGGTACGCTTCGAGGTGGAGGACCCCGTCGGGCGCGCAGCCGCCGCTGAGGAGGAAGCCCAGGGCCCCGTCGGCGTCCAGCCTCCCGGCGATCTCGCAGAGCCGCTCCGGCGTCTCCGCCGGCAGCATGGCCGAGAGCGGGCGGCCGGCGCAGTGGGGGCAGCCGAGCTCGCAGCGCGCGCCCGTTATGGATATCGAAGGGAACCTCGGCCCAGGCCGGTAGCAGCTGACTTTCCTCATATCGGGGGTTCCAAGCGCTTGTGGCGATAATAGACTATCGCAGGCGTGGCATCAATTAAGTACTACTGGTGGGATAGGCTCAGCCCCGCGAATCAAAATGTTTATCAGAGCATTGATATTCACGAGGCAAGGAGACATTGCAATGAAGGCGTATCAGATTGATGGCGAAATCGAAGTCGGCAAGAGGGATTGGCAGAAATTCTCCAAGGAGATCGCCGCGGGCGACGAGAAGAAGGCGAAGGAGAAGATCCTCTGCGACCTTGGCAGCAGGCAGGGGATGAAGCGGAGGAGCATCAAGATCAAGTCGGTGACAGAGATTCCCAGCGGCAAGGTCGTCGATTCCGTTGTGAAACACCAGATCGGAGCGAAGTAGATGTCAGAGCAACAGCTTCGTCAGACCATGTCCGCGCTCGACATAAGCCGGGCGCAACTGGAGAACGTCTCCCAGCAGCGGGAGCTGATAAGGGGCTCCCTGGAGGAGCACCTCAGGGCGAAGGGGACGATAGAGGAGTTCGCAAAGGCCGGCGCGGATGAGCTGCTGCTGGTTCCGGCGGGAGCGGGGGTTTTCCTGCACGCCAAGGTCGGCAACAACAAGTCCGGAATCGCGAACATCGGCGCAGGCGTCATGATGGAGAAGGACCTGCCGGAGATAACCAAGCTTCTTGACTCGAGGATCGAGGAGCTGCGCCAGGCGGCGCAGGAGCTGGACGAGCAGGCCGAGAAGATATCCTACGCAGTGGAGCAGCTGTCGGCGGAAGCGCAGCAGCAGTACGTCGCGATGCAGAAGCCGGAGCCGGCGGCGAAAAAGAAGTGAGCCAGAGCGTGCAATAGATGTTCCGAGCACTCAGGGACTTCTTCAAGGGGACCGCGAAGAAAGCCGCGGAGGAGGAGCCCGACATAGAGGAGGTCGTCGGGGATTCTGGGAAGAGGATACGCGATGGCGCGCTCGACAAGCTCTTGGGCGACCTTCAGATGGAGCTGCTGAGCGCGGATGTCGCGCTGCCCGTGGCCGAGGAGATCGCGAAGAATGTCAAGGGGCAGCTGTCCGGGAAGAGATTCGAAAGGGGGTACCGGCTGGATGAGATCGTCGAGGGCGCACTGAGAAATGCGCTGAGGGACATCCTGTCCAAGCACGGGTTCGATTTCTGGAAGTTCATAGCCGAGGCCGAGCGCCCCGTCGTCCTGATGTTCGTAGGGGTGAACGGGACCGGCAAGACCAGCATGATCGCGAAGCTGTCCAAGCTGTTCGCCGACCGCGGGCTGAGCACCGTGCTGGCCGCCGGGGACACGTTCAGGGCGGGCGCGATAGAGCAGATCGCCATCCACGCGGAGAGGCTCGGGACCAGGCTCATAAAGCATCAGGCCGGCGGGGATCCTGCGGCCGTTGCGTACGATGCGATCGAGCACGCGAAGGCGAGGAAGAGGGACGTCGTCCTGATCGACACGGCCGGCAGGATGCAGACGAACCGCAACCTGATGGAGGAGATGAAGAAGATCAAGAAGGTCGCGCAGCCGGACCTGGTGATATTCGTCGGCGATTCGCTCACCGGCAGCGACGCGATAGAGCAGGCGAGGGAGTTCGACGCCGCCGTCGGCGTCGACGCGGTCGTGCTGACGAAGATAGACGCCGATGCGAAGGGCGGGGCGGCGATCTCGATATCGTCGGAGATAGGGAAACCGATAATCTTCGTCTCCAACGGCCAGGAATACGACAACGTCCTCGAGTTCAAAGCCGACTGGATGATCGACAGGATTTTCGAAGAGGGGCGCTAGCTCATCTGCGCTCCACGAGCATCGCCACTGCCTCGCCGCCGCCCAGGCAGAGTGCGGCTATCCCCCTCGACGCCTTCCTCTCATCGAGCGAATGGAGCAGCGTGGTGAGTACCCTCGCGCCGCTGGCCCCGATCGGGTGGCCCAGCGCGATCGCCCCGCCGTGTATGTTGAACTTGTCTTCCGGGATGTTCAGCACCTTCTGCACCGCGACCGACGCCGTGGCGAAGGCCTCGTTGTGCTCGTAGAGATCCACGTCGCCGACCCTTAGCGAGTTCCTCTCCAGGAGCTTCCGTATCGCTTCTATTGGAGCCTCCATCAGCCATTCCGGCTTGGTGCCGACGGTTATGTAGTCGACGATGTTGGCCGCCACCCCGGAGCAGGTGGACACCGCGCTTTCATCCATGACGAGCACGGCCGCGGCGCCGTCGTTTATGGAGGACGAGTTGCCCGCCGTGACGACCCCGTTGTCCTTGAAAACTGGCTTGAGCTTCGCGAGCTTCTCGATGGTGCTGTCCGGCCTCGGCCCCTCGTCCTTGTCGACGACCTGGACCTGCCCCTTGTGCTCTATGCGCGCCGGCACGATCTCCTTCAGGAACCGCCCGCTGGCCGTCGCCTCCAGCGCCAGCCGGTGGGAGCGAGCGGATAGCTTGTCGGCGTCCTCCCTCGTGACGCTGTGCCTGTCGGCGCATATCTCCCCGGTCACCCCCATGTGGAAGTCGTTGAACTTGTCCCAGAGCCCGTCGCGCACAAGGGAGTCGACGAGCTTGCCGTCGAACAGCCTGTAGCCGAACCTCGCCTTGTCGAGTATGTAGGGGGCGTTCGTCATGCTCTCCATCCCCCCTGCGATCACCATCTTCGCGCGCCCGGCAAGGATCGCGTCGCTGGCCAGCATCACGGTCTTGAGGCTTGAGCCGCAGACCTTGTTCACCGTGGTGGCGGGCACGCTCGGCGGAAGCCCCCCGCCGATGGACGCCTGCCTGGCGGGGTTCTGCCCCAGGCCCGCCGTTATCACGTTCCCCATGATGCATTCATCTACGTTCTCGACGGCGACGCTGTTCCTCGAGACGAGCTCGCGTATCACCATCGCGCCGAGATCCGGCGCGGAGAAAGGCTGCAGGGCCCCGCTGAACTTGCCGATCGGCGTCCGTATCGCATCTATGATAACTGCTCGTGACATTTGCACACCCCGTTTCCCCATGCGTGATTATGGTCTGCTGGATTTCACCGCTGGGTAGCTATTTAAAAGTTCCCGAATGCTCCTTCGCTCAATGTCGAACCGCTTCAGGGGCTTGTAGAGGTGCCGCCTAGAAGCGATCGGGGGTTCGTACCAGCCGACCTCCGGAGCTGTGCGCTCTGCGAACCTCGCCGCGCCAGGCGGAGAGCTTGTCCCGCACCTCCTGCAGCGGTAGCCGGATTCCCTGCCGATGGATTTCATGTGCTTGCCGCACTTCCTGCACACGGGGTTCTCGATCTTCTCACCGGCCGGCGTGAGCCGCACGACATGCAGCTTCTCCACGTTCATCTCGAACGGGGACTCTCTCACGGAGCCGTACACTTCGACGACGTCGCCCTCCATCAGGGCCCTGGCCGCCGCCCTGACCGACCCCGACGGTTCATACACCGCGCAGGTGATGCCGCCCGATGCGTCTGCGATCTCGAAGAAGACGTGCCCGCCGACTATGCAGGACGCTCTGCGGGAGACTTTCCCCCTCAGTATCGCCCCCTGCCGGGGCCTGACCTCCGAGATCCTCCTGCGGAGCAGATGGTCGTCCGTCCCCTGGTTCGTGAGGAACAGCAGCCATCGGTCCGGCTCCTCCGAGACGACCTTCTTCCTCGCTCTCAGAAGATCCGATGGGCTGTCGCCGCGGATGCCGAACAGCACCGGGCAGGGCGAGCCTGGAGCGATTGCGATATGCCTCTTCGCAGGGTCGATGTTGTGGAAGGTCGATGGGAACGCCTTGTCCATGCGTATGACCGATTCGCGGTCGATCTTGCGCTTCGTGCCGATCCGCGCCTTCTGCCTGTAGGACAGCAGCTCGAACGTGAAGTCCTTTGGCCGCCAGGCCATGGCCGCGGCGGCTCCGATGACCCCTCTCCCGTTCTTGAATTTGACGCAGGCGCCGCCGGCCGCTGCGACCTCCCTCTCCGCGACCCGCAGTGGGACTATCTCCCTCACCGTGCGCCAGTAGAGCGCGGCGTCCGGCCTCTTCGGGGATGCGACCGCCCCCGGGTTGGTGTTCTCGCAGGCGAAGTGCGCATTCTCTTCGATGACCTTTGCCGCCCTGGCCAGTAGATCCTCCGCCGGCACCGCGCCGCCCTCGAGATAGGATATCACGTCGCTGCCGCGGATCTCTCCTACTTTGATCTTCCTCCCCCTGCCCCGGCCGAAGGACAGCGATATCGCGGCGTTCCCCCGGGTCTTCCAGGGGACGTTCGGGTTGAGCCTGACCAGTCTGGGGAGGCCTATCAAATCATAATCGGAGAGCTCCTCGATCACCAATGTGGCCAGGTATGTGGTGCACATGCCGTCAAGCGAGTCCGTGTCGTCGAAGGAGAGCTGTGTTGGGGGCACGCGGTTGAGGATGTGTACTCGGTTAAAAAAGATTCTGGGGATAGCAGGTAATCGATCCTGAAGATCGTGAGCGACCCGTCGGGGGCGGCCAGGCAGTAGGCCATTACCAGGGAGCCGGCCTCCGGTAGCCGGACGCCCGCCCCGAGCGGGCACGCCCATTCGCGGCCTCCGTCGTCGATTTCCAGCACATTTGCGCCGGTGACGCCGCCCGCCCTGCCGGTTATGATGTAGATGCCGGGGTCGCTGCCCGCCCGATCGGCGGCGTCCGCGAAAAGCCCGAAAATGAACAGCCAGCCCAGAAGGCAGAGGGCTGAGGCGAGCGCGATCCTCGGCTTTGCGGCCATGAGTTCAGGCAGGGCGACCCCGGTCCTGCTTCTTTCCATTGCAGGCAGACTCAGGGCAATTGACCACAAGGATGATATTCGGGTCGCGCATTTCTACGCAGGCTCAAAGGCGGAAGCGGTCCGATGAAAGACGAATTGCTTGTCGAGTACAGGGCGGAGCTGAGCGCGTTCCTGCTGATAATATTCGGCCTAGCCGGGTTCATCGGCATCCTCGGCGCAGCGACGAACGAGCAGCCGACGGGGGATTTCGCCGCTTTCCAGGGGCTGATTTCTGCTTTCGGCGATTGGGTGTATTGGCTCGCGCTGATCGGCCCCGTCGGCTTCTTCATCGTCATATGGTGGGCACTAGATTTTGTGCTCAAGATCAGGAAGCTGAAGGAGCTCATTGACACGGAGAGCAAGGCGAAGTTCATCAAGAACATGGACGACATCGATTTCTTGGCGTGGCGGCTCCCGAAGAGGTACAAGGCGATGGTCTCCCGTAAGAAGGCCGATCTGAAGATAACGCAATGACCCCCTCCCCTTCATTTCACGTGGAATGGCCAGGCTCTGCGGTCAAGCGAATCCCTTTGGCGTCCAGGAGCTTTTTCTTCACGACCTGCAGCTCTTCTTGCGTGGTCCGGAGGGTCAATGATATCTCTTCGCCCCATTCCGCGTCGATGATCACGAATCTTTGGGTGAGCCATCGGTAGATGTCCTGCCCTTTCTCATCATGGGGCAGGACGACCTTGACAATGATTGAGAGTCCCAACCGTTCTAGGATTCCTTTGACTAGTTCGTCTATTCCTTCCTTCTTCTGAGCAGATAATAGATAATAAGTATAACCGAGAAGGGATTCTTCTATGGAATTGATTCTTTTCTGAAGATCCGAGGGGGACAGCCTGTCGACTTTGTTCAGAACAATCAAGATTTTGCTCTTCTCTATCTTCGGGATTAGGATCTTCAAAGAGGTCTTGAGTTTCTCAAGGATGTAGTCGACGGGGTCGGACAGATCGAGGACGAGCAGGACGCAGTCGGACTCGTAGATCTCTTCGAGGGTGGCGTCAAAAGCATCGACGAGGTCCGGCGGCAGCATCCTGATGAATCCGACCGTGTCCGTCACCAGTATCCTGTCGCCCGTCCCCTTGAGCAGCCTGGTCGTCGTCGAGAGCGTCGAGAAGAGCCGGTCGTCTATCAGCGTCTGCGCCCCGGACAGCGAGCTAAGGAGGGTCGACTTCCCTCCGTTGGTGTAGCCGCAGATCGATATCAGGTAGAAGCCCCGCTCCCTGCGCTGATCGCGCCTGGATTTCCTTCCCGCCGATATCCTTTCGAGGCTCGCCTCTATGCGCTTCATCTGCCTGCGGGCATTCTCATAGTACGCATCGATGGTGTATTCGCCTCCGGCCAGGAAGCCCGGTCTGTCGCCCGACAGCCCTTTGCTCACCCACTCCCTGAGGAAGGGGAGCTCGTGCCTTATCTTCGCCAGCGCGACCTGCGCCTTCGCCTCGTTCGACATCGCGTGCCTTTCAAATATCTCCAAAATCAGGCCTATCCTGTCCGTGCAGATCTTCTTCAGCGTGGTCTCAAGTCGAAAATGCTGAGAGGGTTTCAGCTCGCCGTCGAAAATGAACAAGTCGACCTTCTCCGAGATCTTCTTGAGATCCTCGAGTTTGCCAGAGCCTATGAAAGTGTGAGGATCGGGAGCGTCCCTCCTCTGCATGACGTCTGAAGCAACGACTATGTCCAACGTGCGACAGAGCTCGCGAGCCTCGACGGTGTCTTCGTTGATCGAGACCAAACAACAGGTGCGCGCATTGCTAAACAATCGACTCCGATATGGTCTAACTATATCTTGATTAACGTCATCTTCTTGATATTGCGTCGCAGAGGGAGCCCCGAGCCAGCGATGAAAGACATAACTCCCTGCGACGCGACTCCGATCCGGGCGGGCACTATTAATCGGAGTTTCCAATAGAAAAAATGGGGCCCCTCTCTTCAGACGATTTCCAATACGATGGCGAAACAAACAACTGAAAATCGACAGGACTGGAATGTACGTATGCGGACATGAAAAATACTGAGGCGCACTAGATAAAATGAACGCTTAAGTACGCAATTCACTATGCATCCTTCCCGGCGTCGCCGAGAGAGGGCGACATAATTTCACGGGCAGAAAAGTCGCGGGCGCGACTTCACAGGCAAGAGGGGGAGAGATGCAACAGAGCGTGTTTCAGCCATTCATCCGGAACCAATCCATCTTCAAAAGGGACAGAGAGGTTCTGAGGCCCTCCTACATCCCGGACGAGCTCCCCCATAGGGGCGAACAGATCAACCACCTAGCGTCGATACTCGCCACCGCATTGAGCGGCCAGCGCCCCTCGAACGTGCTCATCTTCGGAAAGACCGGGACGGGCAAGACCGCCACGATAAAGTACATAGGCAACGAGATAAAGCAGGCGGAGGGGCAGTACAGCCGCGTAGACTACCTCTATATGAACTGCGAGGTCGTCGACACGCAGTACGGCGTCCTTCAGAATATCGGGAACCAATTCATAGACGACTTCAACGAGCGGATCCCGTTCACTGGCTGGAGCACGGAGCGGGTCTACAACATCCTCCGGGAGAAGATAGACGAGAGCAACCGCGTGATAGTCATCGCCCTAGATGAGATCGACAAGCTCGTCTACAAGAGCGGCGACGACGTCCTCTACCACCTGACGAGGATAAACGAGGACCTCAAGAACGCGAAGATATCGATAATAGGCATTTCAAACGACCTCAAGTTCACGGAGTTCCTCGACCCGAGGGTCAGGAGCGCGCTCGGGGAGGAGAAGATGGTCTTCCCGCCCTACAACGCCGAGCAGCTCAAGGACATACTGCACAACAGGGCGCAGATCGCCTTCGATACGGGAGTGCTGGATGAAGGCGTCGTGCCGCTGTGCTCTGCGTTGGCCGCGCAGGAGCACGGAGATGCGAGGCGCGCGCTGGACCTGCTGAGGGTGGCCGCGGAGATAGCCGAGAGGAACCAGGAGACGAAGGTCACGGACGCGCACGTCGTGAAGGCCAAGAACAAGATCGAGCTGGACTGCGTCTCCGAAGCGATGAGGACGCTGCCGACTCAGAGCAAGATGGTCCTGATGGGCATCTTCATGAACGAGGAGTGCGGGAACGCCCGGCTGACCACCGGGGACGTCTACGACACCTACAAGGAGATCTGCAAGATGACAGGGCTGGCCGTTCTCACCCAGCGCAGGATTACCGACCTTATCTCAGAGCTCGATATGCTGGGCCTGATCCACGCCAGGGTTAAGTCCTTCGGCAGGGGCGGAAGGACCAAGGAGATAGAGGCAAGCGTGCCGGTCCAAGACGGCATGAGGACCCTCGAGGAAGACCCGGTGATGCAGCAGCTCAGAAACTTCAAGCCGCGCATCCAGAGCACACTCATGTGAGCCAGGGGCGCTGTGCTACTTCTTTTCGTTCTTCTTTTCAGTGGGCGGGGTCTCGCCAGGCGGTTTTCTCTCGGCGGCGTCGTGCGTTCCTTCCCGCGCCCCCTCCGCGCCCTCTTCCTTGCGCCCTCTCCACCAGATGTAGGCCTCGCTCCCGATGGGGATCGCGACGATCGCGGCTATGCTGGCCCAGAGCAGCGCGATGCTGTTGGCGGGCGTGTCCTCCGGCAGCGACCCCGTGAGGAAGAGCTTGACCGCGCCGAACCAGGGTATCTCCCCGGTCGCCACCCCGTGGATCCACTCGAAGGAAACGGGCTCCCTGGCATTGCTGAACAGGATCTGGTCGACGACGGAGTTGAAGTCCCCCTTGGTTATGTACCCGCTATGGACGTCGATGCCTTTCAGGGCCATCGACTCGAGCATGTTCGCCACCGGGATTATCAGATTCATGTCCCTGTAGCCGTAATGCGGCAGGCGGAAATCGCTCGTTATATGGCTCCATGAATCGCTCGCGTTCGTCATGGCGTAGTCCGCGCCGGCGGTCAGCCACTGCAGTTCGGGCGCGCTGAAGCTCCCGTCCTCATTCGCGTCCAGGAAAACGACGGCCCTGTGGATTATCGGCGTCTTGGTCTGGTCCCCGCCCCTCCAGTATATCACCACGTCGCCGAAGTCGCCGTAAGTCCTGTAATCGGTGCGCAGTGCCGCGGCATATGAGGTGATCTCGGATGCCGAGGCGACCGTCTTGACCATCGCCAAGTCCCCGGTGTCCATTATGCCGATCTCGCTTTCGGTCCCCGAATGCTGCATCGACTTCGATTCGATGACGACGAGCGGGGGCCAGTTCCCCGTGTAGGCGAACATGGCAAGGAAGACGCTCCCGACCAGCGCGACCGCGACCAGGACGTCCACGAACGACTGCGGCACCATTCCTCTCTTGCCAGTCGCTTTTTCAGACACAGCACTCCAGATTATTGTCAGTCTATAAATCCATGCCGGGAGATGCCCTGCGATAGCAAGTTAGAAATCCGAATTGCCCTCATGCACCCACGAAGGGAGATCGGCCCCGATGAGCAAGAACCGCAGGATATCCAAGGACGAGTACTTCATGAACATCGCCCAGGAGGTCTCCAAGCGCAGCACCTGCACGCGGAGGCAGATAGGGGCGATAATCGTCTCCGAGACCGGGGAGATCAGGAGCAGCGGTTATAACGGGAACCCGCGCGGCCTGCCCCACTGCGAGGACATGGGGTGCATAAGAGACCGCCTCAAGATCCCCTCCGGCACGCGGATGGAGACCTGCACGGCCGTGCACGCAGAGCAGAACGCCCTGATACAGGCCGGGCCGAACTCCAAGGGGGGCACGATATACTCGACGATAGTCCCCTGCCCAATATGCGCCAGGATGATAATCAACGCGCAGATAAAGCGGGTCGTCTACTCGGGCGACTACTCGGACAAGGAGGGGCTGGACATACTAAAGTGCGTCGGGGTCGAAGTCTGCAGGCTCAAACCGTCGGGGGGCCGGCGGAAGGCGAAGGATTGAGCGATGTCGCACGCCGATGGCAGCTGGGTCACGAGATATTCGTCATTTGTTGAAGTTCAGTACGCATGTCCTTAAATATGGTAAAATATTGTTCGTAAGCGAGGGCTGGTGTCTCCAATGGTCGAAGGGACGGTCGGCGGTTCCAGTGAACCCCGTGCACCGACAGCGGATATTATTGCGAGCATAAAGGACGCCGAGGCCAAGGCCCGGAGCGCGGTCCGCGAGGCGGAGGCGCAGAAGGACAAGATCATCGCGGACGCGAAGCGCGAGGCGATGGGGATCCGGGAAAGGGCGGCCAAGGACACCGAGAGCTTCATCGACAGGGCGTCCCGCGATTCAGAATCCAAGATCGAGCAGGAGAGGCAGAGGATTTTCGCCGAGGCCGAGGCCAAGGCGAGCAAGGTCCGCTCGCAGGCGAACTCGAAGATCGGCCAGGCCAAGGAGCTCCTGTTCAAGGACGTCACGAGGTCGGTCGATGATCAAACCTGAGCGGATGCTCCGCATCGCCATTGTCGGCCCGAGGAGGGAGCTCGGCGCGACGGTCCAGAGCCTCTACGAGCTCGACCTATTCCATGTGGTGGATTACCTGGGCGAGGACCCGGAGGTCAAGATCGGCCATCCGCTGCCGCAGGCGGCCGAGATCTCCCAGCGCCTCCTCAAGCTGCGCAGCATCGTGAGGGCGCTCCACCTGGAGGAATTCAAGACAGGCCGCAAGGTGCCCGTCCAGGAGATAGAGCAGACATCGGACCAGGCGATAGCAACGCTCGAGAAGGAGGTCAACAAGAGGACGGAGGTCCGCCAGGCGCTGACCAGCAAGATCAGGGAGCTGGAGCTGCAGGACGACATCCTTTCCGTCTTCGCGGAGATCGGGCTCCCGCTCGACTCGTATTCGGACAGCGAATCCCTCTCATCCTTCTCGGGCACGGCCCCGAGCTCGATAACGGACAGCATCGAGCCGCTCGGCATCCGGGCGGAGGTGGTCGAGGCCCCCCACGGCAAGGGCTACGCCTTCTCGGTGTTCTGCGCGAAGAAGGATTCGGAAGCGGTGCAGCAGGCGCTGGGCAGCGCCGGTTACCAGGAGATGAGGCCGCCGCACGTCTCCGGCTCCGCGGCGGGCCGCATCGCCGAGAACGAGAAGGAGGCCGAGAAGCTCCGGGAGACCCTGTCCGGGGAGGAGGAGGCGATCGAGGGGCTGCGCGAGAAGTACGCGTCGCTCGTGCTGGCCGCCGAGGAGCACTACTCCATCGAGATCCAGAAGGCCGAGGCTCCGCTGAGGGTCGCGACCACCCAGAACTCATTCACCATCGACGGCTGGGTGCCGGTCTCATCGCTCCAAGTCATCAAGGCGGCGGTCGCCGGGGCCGCCGGAAGCTCCGTCACCGTCGAGACCCTGAAAGTCTCGAAGGAGGAGATGGACGAGCAGGCCCCTGTCAAGCTGAAGAACCCGAGGATCGCGAAGCCCTTCGAGCTCTTCATCGAGCTGATGTCGACCCCGCTGTACAGGGAAGTCGACCCGACGCTGTTCGTCTTCGCCGTGTTCCCGCTGTTCTTCGGCCTGATGATAGGCGACCTCGGCTACGGCATATGCCTGATGATCGCCGGGCTGGTCATGTGGAAGAAGCTCGGCAAGGACAGCCAGGGCTGGAAGCGCCTAGGGCAGATCGTGCTGGCCGGCGGGCTGTTCGCCTCGTTGTTCGGCCTGTTCCTCTTCTGCGACGCGTTCGGCCTGCCGTTCCACCCGGTCTTCGACGAGTACGGGACTCCCGTGCTCGGCGGGCTGAGCTGGGAATCGCTGGGCGTCCACGTGCCGGTCGAGGCGCAGATGGAGAAGCTCGTCGACGTCAAGGACCTGCTCGCGATCTCCGTGCTCGCGGCGTGGATACACATGACGGTCGGCTACGCGCTCGGCTTCGCGAACGATTGGCACCACGACAAGAAGCACGCGGCGACGAAGGTGCTCTGGCTCTTCATACTCTTCGGCCTGTTCGTCCAGGTGCTCTTCATGGCCCGCGGCTCCGAGCTCAGGGACGGGATATTCCTGTTCTTCTGCTCCTCCTTCAACACCATGACCTTCTCCTTCTCCAGCATCACCGTGTCCTACGTCGCGATCCTGCTGATCGTCGGCGGCATCGCCGGCTTCTTCATCGCCCACGGGAGGGCCGCCATGATGGAGCTGATGGAGGTCCTCTCCCTCCTCGCCAACATCATATCATACTGCCGTATAGCGGCGATAGGCGTCGCGAAGGGGGCGATGGCATTGGCATTCAACTACGTCGTTGCCAGCCTGATGTTCGCGGGGGGCAACATCTTCCTCATCGCGATCGGGATTTTCGTGCTCGTGCTTCTCCAGCTGATAGTCTTCTCCTTGGGCTCTCTCTCGTCCGGCATACAGGCGCTCAGGCTGAACTACGTCGAGTTCTTCCTGAAGTTCTATACCGGCGGGGGAGTCGACTTCGAGCCTTTGGGATACAAGCGCAAATACAGCATGAAATCGGAGGTGTAAGAAATGGATCCGGGACTGATAGCAATAGGAGCGGGCCTGGCCATCGGATTGGCCGGAGTGGGAACAGGGATAGCGCAGCAGGGCGCGGGCGCTGCTGCGGTGGGTGCGACCGCCGAGGATCAGAAGAACTTCGGCAAGAGCATCGTATTCATGGTGATACCTGAGACCATCGTGATATTCGGGTTCGTCATCGCCATACTGCTTTGGATGTCAATGGGCCAGTACAGCGGCGGATGATCGATTCGAACGGCCTGAGACAGTGATCAGCATGGGGCTTGAGAAGGTAAGGGAGGAGATACTGGCCGCGGGCGAAGAGCAGCGCGGCAGGATCCTCGCGGAGGCAGCGGCCGAGCAGCAGAAGATACTCTCCGCGGCGAAGTCGGAAGCCGAGGCGTCCAGGAAGGCCAAGGAGAGGGACGCGTGGCAGAGGGCGGCGATGTCCAAGCAGCAGGCCCTCTCGAGCGCGGAGCTCGAGTCCAAGAAGCGGCTCCTGCAGGAGCAGAACGCGATCCTCACCCAGGTCAAGGAGCAGGCGCTCGACTCCCTGGCGAACATGGAGGCCGGGCAGCGCAAGCCGCTCCTCGAGAAGCTCTGCAGGATAGCCGCGGAGCAGCTGTCGAAAGGCACCATACACTGCAGGAAGGACGACGAGAAGCTCGTGACCGCGCCGTCCGGCTTCAAGAAGGTCGCGGACCTGAAGTCCGCCGGCGGAGTCCTCGCGGAATCCGACGACGGGGCGTACAGGATGGACCTGACTTTCGAGGCCTTGCTGGACGACGTATGGTCTAAGGACGTCCAGAAGGTCTACGAGACCCTTTTCGGAGGTGCCTGAGGGTTGGCGATACTGGGCGGGCGCAGCAACTATCCGTACCTCTGCGCCAGGGTGAAGTCGAAGAAGAGCTTCCTCCTGAAGAAGGAGGTCTTCCACCGCATGCTCTCCATGGAGCTGGCGGAGATCGGCAGGTATCTCGGGGAGACGCAGTACCGCGACGAGATAGCCGCCCTTGGCACGGAGTATTCCGGGGCCACGCTCATCGAGATGGGCATATCGCAGAACCTGGCGAAGACGTACACGGACGTGCTGAGCTTCTCGATCGGCCACGCGAGGGAGCTCGTGTCCGAATACCTTCACAGGTGGGACATCTACAACATCAAGACGGTCATCAGGGGGAAGGTGACGAAGGCCTCCCTGGAGGAGATCAGGGAGATACTCGTCCCCGCCGGGTCGCTTAAGCTCGACCAGGTCAACCAGCTGGTGCAGTCCTCCACGTGGGAGGAGCTCATCGACAAGCTGCGCAGGCAGAAAGTGATCTACGTGGACGAGGAGACTCTGAGGAATGCCGTCTCGACAGGCAAGCTGGCGGCCTTCGAGGACGAGCTGGACAAGGAGTACTACTCGTCGATGCTCAAGTCGATCGAGGAGAAGAGCATGTCGGAGAGGCAGTTCCTGGACTTCGTCAAGCGGGAGATCGACATCGCCAACCTCAAGGCGATGTTCAAGCTGAAGTCGGAGGGCGTGAGCGGGGAGTCGCTCTCGCAGTACTTCATCCCGGGCGGGATGGAGTTCAAGATGGAGAGGCTCGCGAAGATGGCGCTGCTCGAGGGCACCAAGGAGTTGCTGGACGAGTTCCGCCAGTCGTCATACGCGGAGATGATGCGCCCGGACATCGAGCAGTTCGAGAGGGACGAAGACACCTCCTCGCTCCTCAGGGCTCTCGACCGGGTGCTGCTCTACACCGCGGAGAAGTTCTCCCACCTCTACCCGCTGTCGGTGCTCCCGGTGCTGGGGTACCTCCTGGCGAAGAAGACGGAGGTCGACAACATCAGGATAATCGCGAGGGGCAAGGAGTCCGGCCTCGATCCGGAACTGATCAAGAAACTGCTGGTGGTCTGATATGGAGATAGCGGCGATAGGCAGCGCGGACTTCGTGGTCGGCTTCAGGCTGGTCGGGGTCAAGAAGGTCATAGAGACCTCGCCGGAGACCTTCGAGAAGACGGTCCAGGAGATACTGAGCAACCGGAACGTGGGGATAATGGTGGTCGACATGAAGGACGTCGAGAGGCTGTCCAGCTCGGTCCGCAAGAGGCTGACGGACAGCACAACCCCGGTCGTGATCCCGATAGGGACCGACGAGGGCGATATACGGGACAAGGTCCGCAGGGCGATCGGAGTCGACCTTTACAAGGGAGAGTGATTTGAATGGAAACGCAGAAGGGGCAGGTAAGCAGGGTGTCCGGGCCGGTCGCAGTGGCCGAGGGGATCACCCCGAAGATGAACGATGTGGTGCTGGTCGGCAAGGAGAGGCTGGTCGGCGAGGTAATCAAGCTCATCGGAGACAAGACGGTCATCCAGGTCTACGAGGACACGTCCGGCATGAGGCCCGGCGAGGAGGTGCTGAACACCGGGAGCCCGCTCCAGGTGGAGCTCGGCCCAGGGCTGCTCAGCAGCATCTACGACGGCGTGCAGAGGCCGCTGCCGGTGCTGAAGGAAGCAATGGGCAACTTCGTGAAGAGGGGCGCGCAGGCGCCCGGGCTGGACCGGCAGAAGAAGTGGCGCTTCACCCCGATGGTCAAGGAGGGGGACGAGGTGCACCAGGGCCAGGTGATTGGCGAGGTCCCCGAGGGCAACATCACGCACAGGGTGATTGTGCCGCCCAAGGTCTCCGGCAAGGTCAAGAAGATAAAGCCGGGCGATTTCACGGTCGAGGAGACGGTCTGCGAGCTCGACGGCGGCGCGAAGCTGACGATGATGCAGAAGTGGGCCGTGAGGATCCCCCGCCCATACGTCGAGAAGCTCCTGCCAGACATTCCTCTGATAACAGGCCAGCGAGTGCTGGACGCGCTGTTCCCGCTCGCGAAGGGCGGGACGGCCGCAATACCCGGAGGATTCGGGACGGGGAAGACGGTCACCTCCCAGCAGCTCTCGAAATGGTCCGACGCGCAGATAGTCGTGTACGTCGGATGCGGCGAGCGCGGGAACGAGATGACGGAAGTGCTCACGACGTTCCCAGAGCTCGAGGACCCGAAGACGGGGAAGCCGCTCATGGGCAGGACGGTGCTGATCGCGAACACGTCCAACATGCCCGTCGCGGCGAGGGAAGCGTCCGTCTATACGGGGATAACGATCGCGGAATACTACAGGGACATGGGGTACGACGTCGCCCTGATGGCCGACTCCACATCCAGGTGGGCGGAGGCGATGAGGGAGATATCGTCCAGGCTCGAGGAGATGCCCGGCGAGGAGGGCTACCCGGCGTACCTCGCGTCCAAGCTGTCCGAGTTCTACGAGCGGTGCGGCAGGGTCCAGACCCTCGGCGGCGGCATCGGTTCGATCAGCGTCATCGGTGCGGTGTCGCCTTCCGGCGGCGACTTCTCCGAGCCTGTCACTCAGAACACCCTGCGCATTGTCAAGGTCTTCTGGGCGCTCGACTCGAAGCTCAGGGAGCGCAGGCACTTCCCCGCCATCAACTGGCTCACCTCGTACAGCCTTTACAGCGGGCAGCTCGACGACTGGTACCGGAAGAACGTCGACCCGGAGTGGAACTCCCTCAGGCAGTGGGCGATGGAGACCCTGCAGAAGGAGTCGGAGCTGCAGGAGATAGTGCAGCTCGTCGGCTCGGATGCGCTGCCGGAGGAGCAGCGGCTCACGCTCGAAGTCGCCAGGATGATCCGGGAGTACTTCCTGCAGCAGAGCGCGTACCACCCTGTCGACACGTACAGCCCGCTCAAGAGGCAGTTCGCATTCCTCGACGCGATAAGGAAGTTCGGGAAGCTGGCGCAGAAAGCCATCGCGCTGGAGATACCGCTCGAGAAGATCATCGAGCTGCCGGGCAGGGCCGCGCTCGGGAAGCTGAAGTTCGAGGAGAAGATCGACGAGGAGATCCCGAAGGTCCTCAAGGACATAGAGCGGCAGTTCTCGGAGCTGGGGGTGTGATGAGATGCTGAAGGAGTACAGGACGATAAGCCAGATCGCAGGCCCCCTCGTCTTCGTCGAGAAGACGGAGCCCGTCGGATACGGCGAGCTCGTGAAGATTACGCTGCCGGACGGCTCGATCAAGCGCGGGCAGGTGCTCGACACCTCCCGCGAGGTCGTCGTCGTCCAGATATTCGAGGGCACGGGCGGCATCGACCGCGCCTCGTCGGTGAAGTTCCTCGGCGAGACGCTGAAGATGCCGGTCTCGGGAGACATGCCCGGCAGGATCCTCTCCGGGTCTGGAGACCCGATCGACGGAGGCCCGCCGATAATCCCAGAGGACAGGCTCGACATAATCGGCGCCGCCATCAACCCATACGCCAGGGACAACCCACAGGAGTTCATCCAGACCGGCATTTCGACCATCGACGGGATGAACACGCTCGTCAGGGGGCAGAAGCTCCCGATATTCTCCGGAGCGGGGCTGCCGCACAACGACATCGCGCTGCAGATCGCGCGCCAGTCGAAGGTCCTCGGGAAGGGAGAGGAGTTCTCCGTGGTGTTCGCCGCCATGGGCATAACGAGCGAGGAGGCGCAGTACTTCATGAAGGACTTCGAGAAGACGGGCGCACTGAAGAGGGCCGTCGTCTTCCTCAACCTCGCGGACGACCCGGCGATCGAGCGTATCATAACCCCGCGCCTGGCGCTCACCACGGCCGAGTACCTCGCGTTCGAGCAGGACATGCACGTCCTCGTCATACTGACCGACATCACGAACTACTGCGAGGCGCTGAGGCAGATCGGCGCCGCCAGGGAGGAGGTCCCGGCCAGGAGGGGCTACCCGGGGTACATGTACACCGACCTCGCGTCAATGTACGAGCGGGCAGGCAGGATCAAGGGGAAGAAGGGCTCCATCACGCAGGTGCCGATCCTCTCGATGCCGGGCGACGACATCACCCACCCGATCCCGGACCTCACCGGATACATAACGGAGGGCCAGATCGTCGCATCCAGGGAGCTGCACAGGGCGGGCATCTACCCGCCGATCGCGGTCGGAAGGTCGCTCTCCAGGCTGATGGGGCAGGGGATAGGCGCCGGCCGGACGAGGGAGGACCACCGCGCGCTCTCGGACCAGCTCTACGCCGCATACGCGGAGGGCAGGGACCTCCGCGGCCTGGTCGCGATCGTCGGCAAGGAGGCGCTGTCGGCCAGGGACAGGAAGTTCCTGGACTTCGCCGAGACATTCGAGGCGAGGTTCGTCCGCCAGGGGCGGGACGAGGACAGGACGATCGAGCAGACGCTCGACCTCGGCTGGGACCTGCTGTCCGCGCTGCCTGAGGACACGCTCACCAAGATCGACAGGAAGCTCATCGACAAGTACCACCCGGCGAGGAAGAAGAAAGAGGTGTAATCCGGATTGCCCAAAGCAGAGATACAGCCGACGAGGTCCGAACTGCTCGAGGTCAACAGGAAGATAGTCCTGACGATCAACGGGCACAAGATCCTCAAGCTGAAGCGGGACGGCCTAATCCTCGAGTTCTTCAAGATACTCGAGGAGTCGAAGGACATCCGCGGGCAGATAGCGGAGCGCTACTCCGAGGCGATGACGAAGATCGCCGTCGCCAACGCGGTGGACGGCGTCCTGGCGGTCAGGTCGGCTGCGCTGGCGATATCCTCCGAGCCGAAGATCGAGCTCTTCACGCGCAACCTCATGGGGGTCGTCGTCCCGGAGATCGAGTCGACCACCATCCGCACCCGCCCCGAGGACAGGGGCTACGGCATACTCGGCACATCGCCGCACATCGACCTGGCGACCGGCGCGTTCCAGAAGCTCGTCGAGTCGATCGTACAGGCGGCCGAGCTGGAGACCACCATGCGCCGCCTCCTCGACGAGATAGAGAGGACGAAGAGGCGCGTTAACGCGCTGGAGTTCAAGGTCCTCCCCGACCTTCAGGAGGCCAAGCGCTTCATAGAGATGCGCCTGGAGGAGATGGAGAGGGACAACATATTCAGGCTCAAGCGCATAAAGGGAAAGGCAAAGTAGCCATGAAGAGGTTTTTCGACATCAACAGCTGGGTCGACACTCCCGAGAAGAGGATGCGGCTCGTGCGAATATCCTACCTGATAGCGCTCGGGATGATGGTCCTCGGCTTCATCCTGATAATCCTGTCCTTCTTCTACCCGGGGCTGCTCCCCTAGTTGAACTTGACGACCTTGGCCTTCCCTGTGCCCAGGTGGACCATGAAGGCCTTGCACGGGTCCGGCATATGGTTGTGCATCTTCTGGAAGGAGGTCTGCGACTGCCAGGTGGAGGCGTTGATCATGATGACCCCTCTGTAGTCCCCCATCCCCGCGTGGTGGACGTGCCCCGTCACGAAGATGTCCGGGACCTCGTCGATGACCATGTAGTCCTTCTCCTCCGGGGCTATGGCCGTCCTCTCGCCGTATATCGGCGCGAGGTGCCTCCTCCTCAGCATCTCCTTCATGACATCCAGGGGCTTGGAGTACGACAGGCCCGGAATGGCCGGTATCCAGTCGTCTATGCTGCGGCCGTGGTAGATCAGCACGTTCCTCCCCTCTATCTCGAACTGCGCAGGGTTGCCGACCATCATCATGTTGGAATCGAACATCTTCTTGATCCCGTCGGGCAGCGCGGGCTGCGGCTCGGCGAGCCTCACCGCGTCGTGGTTCCCCGGCGAGGCGATTATCGTTATGTCGCTCCTGACCTCCTTCAGGTACTCGGCCAGCGTCTCGTACTGCTTGTAGATGTTGTCGATGAGGAGCTCGTCCTCCTGGTCCGGGTAGATGCCTATGCCGTCGACCAGGTCGCCCGGCATGACCAGGTACTTGACGCCCTTCGCCTCCTCCGAGGTCTTCAGCCAATCTATGAAGAACTTCCACTGGCTGGAGAGGAAGGTGTTGCTGCCGACGTGGACGTCCCCGGCGAACACCGCCCAGGCGTCCACATCCGTCTTCTTCATGCCGCCACCCACCGGGACGTCCGGCCTGATTATCTCGTCGGCGACGATCATCTCGCCCCTCTTGGCGGGCTTGCCGACTATGCCGACGACCTCGTCGTTCACCACCAGGTCCGAGAAGGCCTTGGAGTTCTTCACAACGAGCACGGGTATCACGTCGTCCTCATCCTCGAGCTCTATTATCTTGTGGCCGTTCTTAGTGGTCCTGGCATCCTTGACCATGCCTATCAGCCTGACATCCCGTTCGGCGGCGGTCTTCGCCTTCGAGATGGAGATGTTCCCCTGCAGCTCCCTCCTGCGCAAGAGCATCCGCTTGATCGTCTTGTACCTGTCCTGGAAGAGTTTCGCGAAGTTCGTGATGTCGCCGACGCTCGTCGAGTTGCCCGTGACGTCCTTCTTAATTAGGACGTTTCTCGCGGCCTCCGGCTTGATCGTCGCCTTCGTCATCAGGTTCAGGTCCGCCATGGGCGCTATCACCTGGTTCTTCAGGACGCTCTCGAGGTCGCCGAGCGCTATGATCATCGGCGGGCCGCCGTCGGGCCTGTAGAGGATGTTCTCGACCAGCTGCATCGCGTTAGGCTGTCTGCAAAGGAACTCGACGGCATCTGGCTCGATCAAAATGCCTCTCTGAGAGAGAGCTTCGAGAACCCGACGCCTCATATCGGATTAATAGTAGTAGCGACTTTAAATAGATTGTTTCTGCTCCTCCGAGGCGTGCTAGAAATGCGCAAAGACGCGACCGCGGTCGTCTCGTGCGGCGGCACGGTTCTCGGGAATTCAATAATCGCGCGAGAACTCCGGGAGTTTTCATCCATTTCGTCCATTGTCGAGAGGGCGGGAGGCCCGGCATCGCCATGATCGGCATATCCAGCCCCTCCTTCTCGTTCGTCGATTTCGACGAGATGCTCGAGGAGATCCGCAAGGAGTTCGAGCTGTGGGAGATCGTCGCAGAGCTCGAGCACGCCCTTCCGGCGATAGAGGAGCAGGTCCTCTACGCGGTCGAATCCTACGGCCTCAAGTTCCAGATCCATGCCCCCATAGCGGACCTCAACATAGGCAGCCCGTCAGAGCGCATGAGGAAGCACTCCGTCGACGAGATCCTCATGCTGTTCGACACCTGCGAGCGGCTCTCCATCCCGATGATCACCATCCACCCAGGGGCCGCCGTCGCCTACGGGGACGAGGTCAAGAGCAGGGTCAGGGAGGCCACCAGGGAGTCGCTCAAGGTCATCGACCGCAAGGTCGACGGCATGAACCTGAAGGTCGCGATCGAGAACATGCCGCCGGGGAGCTGGAGCATCTGCTACGACATCGCCGAGCTGTTGTCGATCACCGAGGGGACGGGCATCGGGATATGCTTCGACACCGGCCATGCGCACGTCGCCGGGAGCGTCGGCGGCTTCCTGCACGAGAGGGAGCGGATCTCGAACGTCCATCTGCACAACAACGATGGGAAATCGGACATGCATCTGGCTCTCGACAAGGGGACCATGGACCTCAGGTCGGTGGTCGGCGCCCTCGCCCGGAAGTACGGCGGCAATTACATAATCGAGGCGCGGGACCTGCGGGAAGGGATCGAGAGCAAGAAGCTGCTCGAGAGCTGGCTCAGCTGATCAGCCGGAGGCGGCTTCCTTCTTCTGCGGGGCGCTGAGGAATCTGCGCAGCCTCAGCAGATAATATGCGATGAACATCACGCCGGCCGGAAGCCAGACGAACACCATGACGAGGTCGACGATGAACGCCTGCGCATCCGAGAGGAAGTACATCGGGACCGACAGGAAGTTGAAGCAGACGTGGAACATGATCGACGCGTACAGGCCGAACCTTAGGTAGAGGTAGCCGAAGCAGAACCCGCCTATGATGGTCGGCGTGATCTTCCAGACGTCCCAGCTCCAGACGTGGGCCGAGCCGAACATTAGGGCCGAGAAAACCACGAGCCCGATCTCCACGCCACCGAATTTCAGCCCCCCTCCGAGCAGGTATCTGCGCGGCGGGAGGAGCGACTCCCTCCTGAACAGCAGGTCTATCCAGAGCAGGGGCACGCCAATCAGCAGCACCCTCGAAATTATCTCCTCCCACACGGTGGCGGTCGCGGAGCCGTATATCTGGTCCCACACGGGGGCGGAGCCGAAGTCCGGCGTGGTGGGCGAAATCCCCGCGGCGTCGATCAGCAGGTAGTTGACGTATGTGATGAAGTAGGCGACGAAGAACAGGCCGCCTATGGTGAGCATTGTGGAATGCCTCCCCGGTGTTCCGGAGGCCGCCTCCCTGATAGTCGGGAGCGCGCTGCTCAGTACGATGTACGCGTACGCCGCCGTGATGGCGAGCACGACGAGCATGAAGTATCCGACGAGCACCGCGCCGTCCATCCTGACCAGCGGCACGAGCTGCGGCGTTATGACGAAGAGGTAGTCGTAGTAGCCGGCCGTCGAAAACAGCCCCCGCATGATCTCGGGAGTCATGATGAGGAACAGCACGACCGCCAATGCGAGGTATGCGAAGAGCGACAGGCTTGACAGCGCGCCGAACCGCTTCAGCAGGCGCTTAACGCCGGCGGCCTGCTCCCTCCTGTTCCTCCTCCTCTGCTCCACGGGGTCATAGGGCGGCTGGTAGTGCCATGGGATCATCTCCATGCGCTGCGGCGCCTGCTCCGCCGCCGTAGCGATCTCCTCCGGCTTCTGCGGCTCCGACGGGAATCCCATGGGCGACCATACCCCTGAGTTCGATATTTTATCGTTGCGACGGGCCGTCCCCGCAGGCATCGAATCCGCCCCATCCAGACCACAAATTATAAGTCATATCCGTTTGATATTGTCGGCGAGATTTGTTATCGGAGGGGAGTCACTGGCAACGGATGTCGCAGCGGAACGGACGATAAAGCTCAGGCGCGACGAACTCATCGCGACGAAGAAGCTGTACGAGACCGTGATGACCTTCGCGGCCCACGGGCTCTTCTACCGGTCCGGGCGGCTGATCGGCGAGCGGATAGCGAAGCAGGTCGGCTCCGACCTCGAGCTGCTGAAGGCCCACCTCATCGACGAGGGATGGGTGCTGGACATCGATTTCGAGGACGACACGGTGATCGCCAAGGGGGCCATCGAGGTCTCCCAGTCCGACACCCCGACGTGCCACATGCTCCGCGGGCTCCTGTCCAAGTTCTTCGAGGAGAAGATCGGGCGCGACGTCTACTGCCACGAGAGGAGCTGCCAGTCCAAGGGCGACGAATACTGCGTGTTCTCCCTCGACGCGGAGATGGTCAAATGACCAGGAAGACCTCCGGCATCCCGGGGCTCGACGGCATGATGATGGGCGGGTTCCCCTATCCGTCGGCGATACTTGTCGCGGGCGAGCCTGGCACGGGGAAGACGACCCTCGCGGTCCAGAGCCTGTTCCACGGCGCGGCCCTGGGGGAGAAAGGGCTCTACATCACCGCCATATCCGAGCCGCAGTGGCTTGTCCAGAAGTTCCTCTCGGACTTCGCCTTCTACGACCAGCAGCTCGTCGACACGGAAGCCATCTCCTTCATCGACATCGGCCCCGCGCTGATGAAGAACCCGGGCGACATGCTGAACACCATCAAGAAGAAGATCGAGCAGGTCTGCCCGCAGCGCGTCGTAATCGACCCGATTACACCGATATGCGAGATGCTTCAGTGGCGCGGCGAGACCAGGGAGTTCATACACGAGCTGTTCTCGTTCCTCAAGGCCTACGGATGCCTCGCCATGGTCACGGCGGAGATGTCCTACGAGGACGTGGCCAGGAGCCTGGAGGCGTACATGGTCGACGGAGTCATAGTCCTGTCCTACCCGGAGGAGGAGAAGGTCAGGAGGAAGTTCCTGGAGGTCCTGAAGATGAGGGGCACGAAGCACACGACCGGAAGGCAGCTCATCGACATAACGGACGAGGGCCTCGCGGTTCAGGCAGGGCTGAGGTAGAGGCCGCGACTGCAAATCTTTTTTACGAGAACGACGATGAGATTGCCGTGACATCCTCGGGTTCAGGCGGCGTGCATGTCTATACCGGCGAGGGCAAGGGGAAGACCACCGCAGCCTTCGGCCTGGCAATGCGCGCATCCGGCAGGGGGCTCTCGGTCCTGATAATCCAGTTCATGAAGGGGCGCCCGGACTGCGGAGAGAACGTCTCGGCGAAGCGCCTGCCCGGCGTCAAGGTCGAGCAGTACGGCGGCGAGAACCTCGTCTCCCAGGATGGAATAACCGAGCGCGACCGCGAGCTGGCCAGGAAAGCCATCAAGAGGGCGGAGAAGGCGGTGAAGTCCGGAGAGGTCGACCTTCTGATCCTCGACGAGGCGAACGTGGCGGTCCACTTCGGCCTGATCGCCGTGAAGGATCTCATAGGACTGATTGATTCCAGACCGTCGAAGATGGACATCGTGATAACAGGCAGATACGCGAAGCCGGAGATAATCGCGAAGGCGGAGTATGTCACGGAGATGCTCGCTACGAAGCACCCCTACGACTCAGGGCGGAAGGCCCGGCCCGGCATCGAATCATAGCCCCGGGTTCTCGCTATATACTATATCTAATACGGAGGGCCGAGGCCGCTCACCCCTTCGTTTTCGCCTCTGTGAGAAGGAAGCGGATTTCCTCGTTCGTGAAGGTCGTGTTCTTCCTGAGCCCCTCCTCGTCCCCCTCCCTGAGCATCCCCAGCACCATCGGCGACCCCCTGGACAGCGCGAAGATCCTCTTGAAAGCCTCCTCCGGCATCGCGTCGTTCCGGAGCAGCGCCCTGGCCTCGTCCTCCGGAAGCCCCTTCAGAGTCATCTCCTGGACGACCCCGGACTCAACGTGCTCCTTCCTGTAGAACCTGTTGTAGGAAGGGGTGGAATCCCTGCAGGTGAAGATCATCTTCGCCCCGTTGCGCCTGCCCAGCATGTCGCCGAAGAGCTCCACCAGCCCCTCCTCCACGTCGAAGTAGCCGTCCATGACGATCAGCGAGTTCGCTCCGGCGGTCGATTCGAGCATCGTGTCCGGGGCGGAGCCGAGCAGCTTGGCGAACGCGGCGATCCTGCCCCTGACCCCGTCGACGGACCCGTGCTTGGCGAGCGATATCCATAGGACGTTCCACTCGTCCAGCATCTCGATGAAGTGCTTGACGAGGCTGCTGGTGCCGATCCCCTTCGCGCCGTACACGACCAGCACCATCGCCCTCGACTTCAGGAACCGCTTCATCCGCTCCAGCGGCTCCTCCCTGTCGAGGAACGAGGCGGGCTTGGGGGAGTCGGTGAAATCGGTGACCCCGCCGACCGTGACCGAATCGAGGTCGATGAACTCCTCCTCCCCCGTGAGCCTCAGCATGTCGATCCTCCGGTGGAACGACGTCTCCAGCTGACCAATCGACATCCCCTGGACGATGGTGCCGTTGATCTTGGCGGGCATGACCTGCGATAGGAACTCGGACTCCATCTGCTCCACCCTGGCGAGACCCTTGGCCGTGATGAGGTAGGCCTTCATCCGTTTCTCCCCCTCCCTCACGTGCCTCTTGCTCTCCTCCACGAAGCCCTCGGACTGGAGCTCCCTCACCGCCCTGGGGACATGGCTCCTCAGCATCCCGACGGCCTCGGCGATCCCTTCTTGGCAGGCGCCCCAAGGCGCGACGTCCGACTCCCTCTCCGCCCTGACCCTGGAAAGATGGACGAGCACCTTGTCGACGACGGACAGTTGGCGGATTGCCGCCCGCTGACGGTTCGAAGGCATGCGGAAGGGATTGTTTCTTTGCGTAATAAAATTGGTATCGGAAACATCGGACGCGGGCGAAGGGCCGAGCCAGACGCGGGCGGCGCGGGCCAGCACCTGTCCGGTATGGGGTACTTACCACGGCATCTTTATATATTCACCAGTCGGTAGTCAATTACCTTATCGGGGAGAGTATCGGGGGCCGGTGAATAGAGTGCCGATATCCAAGTTGAAATCCAAGAAGGCATGGTCCGACAAGGGCGTTTCCGAGATCGTCGGGACCATCCTCATACTCGCAATCACCGTCGTCCTGTTCTCATCCATCATGGCCTTTGTTCTGGCCATGCCGGTCCCCACGAACAAGCCGATCGCGGACTTCAGGGCGGACCTGAATGTCGTCCCCGGCGGAATCGCCACCTTGACGATACTCCACAACGGAGGACAATCCCTCTTCAACTATTCAACAGAAATACTCGTGTTCGACAGAGGGAACACCGGGACCCCGCCCCAGCATTTCACCGTAGGTGAAGGCTTCAGGGACGGCAGCCATTCCGCCGCGACCTCGGTGTGGCAGATCGGCGAGATATGGTCCGCGAACATCAACGACAGGTTCAACGGGACCACGCTTCCGATCACGGCATTAAGCTCTCTAGAGGTGGATGTGGTCGATGTAGATTCCAACTCAATGATATGGTCGTCGATGGTCGGGTCCGGCTCTGGGAGCAGCACTCCTGTGATACTGCAGAGGTGGGCCGACGGGAACCGCACAACTCTCACCGTCGATCCCATAGTGCCAAGCGGCTATATCGGATTCTCAGTCTACGTCAGGGTGACCGACGCTGACGGCTACACCAACGCGCTCCCAGCATTGGGCAAGCTGTATACCGGAGCAAGCACGACCGACAGCGTTTGGCTCGAAACGTCATCAATAGCCGGGACGACGCAGCCCAAGTTGCGCGACAATTACAGCAACGGAGTGTGGAGGTTCGACTTCCCCAAGTTCTCCGATCCTAAGACATACGACGGCAAGCCGTTGATAATACACGCCAATAACAGCGTAAACACCATCGAGGTTAAGGAGACATACATACTGACCGTGCAACAGCCGGACATCTCAATACCGACAACCAACAACCAATACGATTACAATATCACTTACAACGGAACAGAGCCGACCGGGGAAGCCGGCCTGCCTTCTTATCTCAAGTGGTTCGACGCAGATCAGGGCTATGTGCTCTTGGGCGCGAATCTCAAATCGGGGACGCCTCCGACGAAACCGAACCTGACGGACAATCGGAATTCGTTCACGCAAGGCGAGTATGTTTTCGTGAGGGTTGGCAGCTTCAAATTGCAGAACATATTCGCAAAGAACAATCTGACCCTCATCGACCATCAGTCTGGTGCGACGATGAACCCGTGCAATAACGTCACGCCATTCTACCGCATACCGCAGACAGGCGGAGTGTTCGTCTATGAGGCGAAATTCAGCACCGCCACATTGCTCGGAGGCTACGATCTCAAGATCAGCCTGCAAAGCACGGTGACCTCCGGCAGCAGCTTGATCTCCTTCAACACCGTCGCCAATCTGATCGTTCAGCCATCCGTCGGTCCGCCTTTGGTGCTCCCGGAGCTGAGAATCAACGCAACGAATCCGCTGAACAGATCCGCTTTGCAGATGGGCACATTTGATGATCCTTTTGATTTGTCCAATGCGAGCAAGTCGGTGATCTGGGTCGACCTGAGGTTCTTGGATTCCGGAACAGGCTTGTCTCTTAATATCGGGAAGGTCGAATTGAAGGACCTCCGTGACCGCACCGTTCTCTCAGGCATACCTCCAGCTTCAGATGGCTTGAATGGGACCCTTGGAAGAGTTTACAGCAACATGACTAAAGATTATGTATTCAAAATCGACCTGCGCCTTAGGAACGGATACAACCTCGTCCCAGGGACGGCCACTTACACCCTTACGATTTCAAATGCATTCGACGGCAACGAAGGCATCTACACAATGAGCATCCCAGTATGGATAAAATCGGCGACATATATGAAGAACTATATTGTCGC
>Ga0316628_100000086_pt1 | contig 52227 bp, 14 predicted proteins | sample OWC_Aug_M2_C1_D5_FD_207648 | JGI IMG/M metagenome (GOLD analysis project Ga0316628, IMG submission 207648) | Wetland soil microbial communities from Old Woman Creek delta, Ohio, United States - OWC_Aug_M2_C1_D5_C | ecosystem: Environmental > Terrestrial > Soil > Wetlands | place: USA: Ohio...
CGATTCGTGGATTATTCGGAAAATCAATATCAATGGTTTCCACCAGGAGAAATGAAAAAGAAAGAGCAGTACTGGCTAAAGCAATTTGAGGGAGAAGTCCCGGTTCTAGATTTACCTACGGACTATCCCCGGCCACCGGTTGAGAGTTTTGAAGGAGACTCCCTCTATTTTGAGATAGAGGAAGAATTGACGCATGATCTTAAAAAATTTGCCTCAGGAACAGGGACTACCTTGTTTATGGTGCTCCTGGCTGCTTTTAATGTTTTACTCTCGAAATATTCACTGCAAGAAGATATAGTGGTGGGCTCACCGGTCACGGGGAGAACCCATGCCGATTTAAACGATGTAATCGGCATGTTTGTAAATATGCTGGCGCTAAGAAATTACCCCGGCAGCACCAAATCCTACAGGGAATTCTTAGCAGAGGTAAAAAAAAACGCAGTGAATGCCTTTGAAAACCAGGATTATCAATTTGATTCATTGGTGGCAAAATTGAACCTGCAAAGTGATGTCAGTCGGCATCCACTGGTGGATACGGTCTTTGTGTTTCAAAATATCGATCGGCATTACCGAAGAGATTCGGTGATTAAAACCCCGGGATTAATACTGGAACCATCTGAAATTAAATTTAAAATAACAAAATTTGACCTTGAATTATCAGCAGGTGAAACCGGGAATAAAATATGGTGTAACTTTGATTATCGAACCAAATTATTTAAAAATGAGACCATCGAAAAGATGAGCCGACATTTGCTTAAGGTTATCCGGCAAACAGTAAGTCATCCCGGGATTAAAATCTCTGGGATTAACCTGGTAAGCAAGGAAGAAATGGAGGAAATAAAAAAGAATATAAACAGCAATAACTATACGGGGAAAACAATGGAAACCCCACAAAATCACCGGATACCGGCAGCCGATTTTAATTTTTAACGGATGTAAGAATGAGACGAACAAAGGTTATCGATTGTTTATTTATTGGTCATAACGAGATGAATTTCGAGGAATACGAGAATACTGTCAGGAAAATGGGAGTGAATTCCGGGGCTTACCGGGACTTGAATTTAAACTTTATACAATATGATAACCGACTTTATACGGCAGCAGATATCTTCAATTTATTTTACTGCAGCGGTAGGAAGAGGGGAGACAGCAATTCAAACCATCCGTTTCGATTAAGTGAAACCTTCAGCGCCGCGATTGCTTACCTGGGAAGTTATTTAAATAAAAGGGGCCTAACCTTTGATTACGTCAATTCTTTCCAGGAGGAAAAAGAAGAATTGCGGGATAAATTGGTGCATGATAATATCCTCACAGTAGCCATCGTAACCACATTATATGTTTCCCCACTGCCTATCCTGGAAATCGTCGATTTTGTAAAAAGCTACTATACCACTGCATAATTTTTTGTAGGTTGTCCTTTGGTTTCCTCTTTGGTCCGTTCCCCGGTCCCCGCCGTACTGGAATATTCCCTAAAATCCATTGACGCTGATTTTTTTGTAAATAGTTCTCAGGGAGAGGCCGCTTTGGTAAATATCATCAGGGCATCGAAAATGAATACCCCCCTGGGCCGTATTCATAATATTTTTTATAAAACAGCTTATGGATACACCGCCACTGAAATCTCCAAAGAAAATAATCAATTATCCCATAATAAAGTAAATTGGGATTTGTTTTCCGGGGATATCAGGGAGTTTATCAATGTAAGGACTGCCATATCCTGTCCCTTTTCCTGTGCCTTTTGCAGTTTTCCTGACCATGCCGGAGACTATCAAATGATGGGAGTTAATGACGTTGAATGGGAATTAAATCTCATTGATAAAATAAAGACAGTAAAACATGTACACTTTATTGATGATACCTTTAATGTCCCTCAAAAGAGATTTAAAGAAATTCTCAGGATGATGATAAAAAATAACTACAAATTTAAGTGGTACTCCCATTTCAGGTGTCAATTTGCAGATAGGGAAACCGTTGAATTGATGAAACAAAGCGGATGTGAAGGGGTTTTCCTGGGCATTGAATCAGGAAACAATAAAATACTAAAAAATATGAATAAAGCGGTTACCGTGGAAAAATATCTAAAAGGAAGCCAACTGTTAAAACAATGCGGGATATTAACTTACGGTTCCTTTATCATTGGTTTCCCGGGAGAAACCAGGGAAACCATACAGGATACGATTGAATTTATCCAAACCAGCGGGCTGGATTTTTTCCGGGCTCAACTGTGGTATTGCGTACCTAATGCACCGATCTTCCAAAAAAAAAGCCAATATAAGATCAAAGGTGAAAGTTTTGAATGGAGTCACCTCACCATGGATTCCCAGGAGGCTTCGGATTTTGTTGAAAAAATTTTTTTATCTATTGAAAACCCGGTTTGGGTCCCTCAGTATAACTTCGAATATGATGCGCTTTTTCATCTAGTCCACCGGGGAATGCCCCTCGAACGGGTTAATGCGTTTTTAAAGGCTTTTAATACCGGAATAAAAGAAAAATTGAAAGACCCCTCAGCAAAAGAAGTAAGCTTCGTAACCATCCGGAAAATTAAAGATGCCTGTAATCCCCTGGCAAAGGACAGGCCAGACTCGATTCCCGGGAAGACGCAGAAGGAGCTGACAGGGGCAGCGTATCATGCCGACTTTGATTTTTAATGAAAGAAAATTACCAGGAGTAAGTTTAACACCATCTGCAGTATATGGAGGTAACGTTTTATGAGGAAAACAATTGACAATAATTTGCTGCTTACCAGCTCCAAATATATTAGACAGAAAGAGTATTGGGTAGATAAATTATCCGGGGCAAGCGAAGAGAGGACAATCTTACCGGGGGATGAATATCAAGAACAGGACCGGCTTAACCACAATGTAAAAAAAGTAGAAATTATCATGGATGACCATTTATCAAACCGATTGATAAAATTGAGTAAGGGATCCGACCTTTCCCTTTACATCGTCTTATTAGCCGGCTTGAAAGTATTAATATACCGGTACAGTGGTAACAGTGATATTCATGTGATATCGCCGGTATTTCAAGCCAATGTTACCGGGGATACCCTAAATGATTACCTGGTTATTCGCGACCGGGTCACCGGCGATCTAACCTTTAAAGAATTAATTCTCAGGGTCAGGCAATCGGTATTGGAAGCTTATGGCAACCAGGATTTTCCTTTTGACAAGCTCATGGATTTTTTATCCAGGAAGAATCAAAGAAAGGGCACCGTAGCGCAGTGCCGTTCGAAAGTTGAATGTTCTCTTAACAATATTCATGAAAGCAGCGATGTGAAAAGGAATAAAAATGAAAATCACCTGGTTTTTACTTTTGTAAGGAAGAATGGACGGATCATGGGGGAGATTTGTTATCACCCGGGAATTCATAATGATTATTATTTGGAGCAAATTCCCAAACATTTTCTTCATATTTTGAAGCATGCGGTAGAAAATGTAAATATTAAGGTTTCAAAGGTACCGTTACTATCAAAACAAGAAAAAGAGCAATTGATTTTCGCCTGGAACAACACCAGGGTGGATTATCCGATGGATCGCCTCATCTGTGAATTATTTGATCAACAGGTGGAAAAGACCCCGGACCGTATCGCCGTTGTTGGAAACCACGAAAGACACGAAAGAATGTATAGAGAGGGAACAGGGGGGCTTGCCCCCTTATCTGTCCAGATGTCCATTACCTACAGGGAATTGAATGAAAAAGCCAACCAACTGGCACACCTATTAATCTTAAAAGGTGTGGGGCCTGATACTATTGTAGGGTTGATGGTAGATCGTTCCACTGAAATGATGATTGGTTTATGTGGAATATTGAAATCCGGAGCTGCCTATCTGCCCATCGACCCGGATTACCCGCGGGAAAGAATCTTATTTATGTTGGAAGACAGCGGGGCATCATTTCTTTTGACAACAGGAAAAATTTCAAGAAATATTCCCTTTACCGCACTGGCAGGTTTAAATTCCCCAGGAATTGTATCCGAGACCCACGCGCTGCACGTTAGCGAAAAGCGTCCTCAAATTTTGAATTTTGACAGCATACCCATACCGGATCGATCCCTGGTGAACTATGAAAAATATCATCAGTTCATCGGTGAAGCATTGGCCAAACATACCTTTACGCTCCAGGCCACCAGGGGCTGCCCGTTTAAATGCGCCTTTTGCCATAAAATCTGGCCTAAAAAACATGTTTACCGTTCGGCGGAAAATATTTTCCACGAAATAAAAACCTTATACGATATTGGGGCCAGGAGATTTGTATTTGTCGACGATATTTTCAACCTGGCAAAAGAAAACTGCCGTCGGTTCCTTGAGCTAATCATAAAAAACGGGTTAAAAATCCAGCTGTTTTTTACCAATGGTTTAAGGGGGGATATTTTAACCGGAGACATGATCGATTTAATGGTTGAAGCTGGCACCGTTGATTTCGATTTTTCCCTGGAAAGCGCATCCCCACGAATACAAAAACTCATGAACAAAAACTTGAACCTTGAAAAATTAAAAGAGACCATCGATTATATTATACACCGACACCCCCAAGTAATCATCGAGATGCAAACCATGCTGGGATTCCCCACGGAAACGGAAGAAGAAGCAATGATGACACTTGATTTCATAAAGAGTCTCAAGTGGATCGATTTCCCCTATGTGCATTTCTTAAGAATCTTCCCGGGAACGGATATGGCAAAGATAGCAATTGAAAACGGTGTGTCCCGGGAAGCAATCGAAAGAAATGCAGACCTGGCTTTTCATGAATATTCCGAAACCATGCCCTTCACTGAAAAATTTTCCAGATGGTACCAGGCAAAATTTTTTCATGAGTATTTCCTGGTGAAAGAAAGGTTTACCACAGTGCTGCCAAAGCAGATGAAAATATTGACTGAAAGTGAAGTGGTCCAGAAGTATGACAGTTTTTTCCCCACGGAAATAAAAAATTTTCCCGGGTTACTTAACCTGGTGGGAATTTCGCCCGAAGATTTAAAAGGCGCACATTTTCTTCCTGAAAATCGCATGGCAGTCCCGGGAGTTAATGAAAAAATAAAAAAGGTTTTCCCCCTGAAAAAGCCCCCCCAAAAAAATGCATTAAGGGTTTTATTGCTTGATTTGTCTCAATTTTTTAGCCATGAAGCCGAGATGCTTTATGATGTTAAAGAAGCACCATTGGGCCTAATGTATCTATTGACATACCTGTACAAACAATATGGAAGCAGAATAAACGGGAAAATAGCTAAATCAAGAATGGATTTTGATAGCTACGAGGAATTAATCGACATGATAAATCATTTCCAGCCCGATATAATCGGGATAAGGACCCTGAATCATTATAAGGATTTTTTTCACAAGGTTATATCTTTTATCAGGCAGCGGGGAATAGATGTTCCTATAATCGCAGGGGGACCGTATGCCACCTGCAGTTACCCGGAGATCTTGAGAAATAGCTCTGTTGATATTGCCGTATTGGGAGAAGGGGAAATTACCTTCAGCGAACTCATCGGAAAACTCATAGAAAATAACCAGAAACCCGATACGCAAACCTTAAGGGATATTAAAGGCATTGCTTTTATCGAAAATGAAAAGATCCTGGCCAGGAAAACCTATAAAAGCCACCGGGAAATAATATTCATGGAGGAAAACCGGGAAATAAAAGAACCTGGTGAAACATCGAAGAAAGAAAAAGAGAAGAATCCGGCACATCCGCTGCGGCCGACGGATTTGGCTTATATTGTTTACACGTCGGGATCTACAGGAAAACCCAAAGGGGTGGCGGTGGAACATAAAAATTTAATGGCCTATTTGAATTCTTTTCAAAGAGAATTTAAAATCACGGCCGCAGATACCATCATCCAACAAGCATCTTATTCTTTTGATACCTTTGTGGAAGAGGTATACCCTGCGTTGTTGGCGGGAGCCAAAATTGCAGTCCCGGCAAGAGAAACGGTAATGGATGTCCCCTTACTGTGCGACTTTATACGAAAATACCAGGTCACCATAGTCGATTGTTCCCCATTGTTATTAAATGAATTGAATAAACAAGAGGCGTCAAACTTCTTCCAAACAGTCCGGACCTTCATCAGCGGAGGGGACGTGTTAAAAAAAGAATATGTGGATAACCTGACAAATACCGGGGAAGTTTATAATACCTATGGACCCACGGAAACCACTGTATGCGTTACCTATTACCGGTCCTGGCATTCATGCCCGGCAAGAGCAAGGGGAAAAGCAGCCGGGCACGGGTATGTACCCATCGGGAAACCCATCGCTAACTATAGGGTTTACATCCTGGATACAGACTCCTGTTTACTGCCCACAGGCATTGCCGGTGAACTAGGTATTTCCGGGGCAGGGGTCACCAGGGGGTATTTAAACCGGCCAGGATTAACCGCAGAGAAATTTACGGCAAATCCTTTTGAAAAGGGAAATATAATGTACCGCACCGGGGATAGGGCCAGGTGGCTCCCGGATGGGAATATCGAGTTTCTTGGCAGGATCGATCATCAGGTAAAAATAAGAGGATACCGGGTAGAACCGGGAGAGATCGAAACTCGCCTACAAAGGAATCATGAAATCAAACAGGCGGTGGTGGTGGCAAAAGAAGAGAAAAATGGCGACAAATACCTGTGCGCATATATGGTGGCCCACACCGAACTTTCCATACCCCGGTTAAAAGCATCTCTATCGCTTGATTTACCTGGTTATATGATCCCCTCCTATTTTTTGCAGGTTGAAAATATCCCCTTCACCCGGGCCGGCAAAGTGGACAGGAATGCACTGCCGGCACCAGAAGTGACCATACGGGAAGAATATATCGCTCCCGGTGATGAGATCGAAGAAAAATTAGTTGGAATATGGGCGGAAGTATTGGAAATAAAAAAAGAGCAGATAAGTATAAATTCTAACTTTTTTGACTTTGGTGGACACTCGTTAAAAGCAACCATGCTGGCAGCAAAGATACACCGGGAACTAAAAGTCAGGATACCCCTGGTGGATATCTTTAAAATGCCCACCATTAGAGAATTGGCCGCGTATATAAAAGACAGCAGGGAACATGGATTCACCGCCATACCGGGAACCGAGAAAAAGGAATATTATCCCACATCTTTAGCCCAAAAAAGGATATATATTTTGAACGAAATGGACAAAGACCGTGCAGACAGCAACCTGACCGGCGGGATGCTGCTGGAAGGAGAGCTGTGTACAGGGACACTGGAACTTGCTTTCAGGAAATTGATCCGGAGGCATGAAAGCTTACGCACCTCCTTCCGCGAAGTAGACGGTCAGCCCTTTCAAAAAATACATGAACCCCATGACCTGCAATTCGAAATCCAGTATCATTCAGCCGCGGAGGACACAGGGAGGCGTCCCTTTGATTTATCGCAAGCACCACTGCTGCGGGTGCGGTTGATAAAAGTGGCAAAAGAAATCCATCACTTGATAGTGGAAACACACCATATTGCCGCGGACGGTATTTCCCTGGCGCTCCTGGCACGTGAGTTTATAAGCTTGTACAGGGGAAACGGCCTGCCTTCCCTGCGCATCCAGTATAAAGATTATTCCCAGTGGCAGTGGAAATTCCTGGAAAGCGGCACTCCATCGATAAAGAAGCAAGAAGCGTATTGGACCGGCGTATTTGCCGGAGAAATCCCGGTACTGGATCTTCCTTATGATTTTGTCCCCGGCGATAATAAAGGAAGAGACTTTGAAGGGCATACCGTCAAATTCAAAATCTCCCACCCCGAGGCAGGGAATTTAAAAAAACTGGCACAAGAAGAAGGGGTTACCCTCTACATGCTGCTGCTAGCGGCCTTGAATATCCTGTTGTGGAAATTAAGCGGCCAGGAAGACATCATCGTGGGAACCCCCACGGCTGGACGCAGGCATGACGATCTTCAAGCAATCGTAGGGATGTTGGTCAATACCCTGGCGCTCAGGAATTATCCCCAGGGGAAGAAAACCTTCACCGCATTCCTCCAGGAAGTAAAAACAAACGCCCTCCAGGCTTTTGAAAACCAGGATTACCCCTTTGAAAACCTGCTGGATAAAATCGCCGTAAAAAAGTCCGCCAACAAGAATCCTTTGTTTAATGTATTTTTCGGCACCTATGATCTACGGGAGGGGATGATATCCCCAATCGAAATCCCGGGGCTGAAATTGAAATTCCTGGACCTGGAAAAACAGGGAGCCACCATACCCTTTGACCTGGGATTTGCTTTTGATATTGATGATACAATAGATGCAATGCTGTATGCCCACGCTTCGTTTAAATCCGCCACCATGGATAAAATAAAAACTTACTATATGGAGATCCTCGAACAGGTAATAAAAAATAAACAGGTAAAATTAGAAGAAGTGCGAATTGCCCGGGATCTAATTCGAGTAGGGTTACCCCCTGCTGTTTTACAGGATGAAAGCAGTGATTTTGTACTATAATTTTTGTGAAAGAAAGGAATATAGGACATAGGAGAATAAAAAGCAGCATGACGTATAAAATAGCAGTCATCGGAGGAGACGGGATCGGCCCGGAAGTTATCCGGGAGACAATCAAAGTGGCACAAGTGGTAACCAGCAAATACAACCTCCCCATGAAAATCCGGCAATTCCCCTATGGTGCTGACCATTACCTGGAAACAGGCGTAACCATCCCCGAATCGGTTTTTTCCCAATGGCAGACAGAATATTCCGCGGTTTTGCTGGGGGCCCTGGGAGACCCGAGAGTGGAATCCAATGTGCATGCCGAAGATATACTCATGGGATTCAGGCGCAAGTTTGACCTTTATGTAAACTATCGACCCGTCACATTGATCAACAAGAAATATTGCCCCCTAAAGCAGGTAACGGATGAAAAACAGGTGGATTTTATCGTCTTCAGGGAGAACACCGAAGACATCTATGTCAATATTGGCGGGTGTTTAAAAAGGGGAACCACAGATGAAATGGCCATTGAAAATTCGGTGCATACCTATAAAGGAGTAGAACGTATTCTCCGCGCCGCATTCCAGTATGCAAAGGATACGGGCCGAAAGTCGGTGGTTATGGGCCATAAAGGCAATGCCATGAAAAATGCCGGCGCACTGTGGCTGCGGCTGTTTTCGGAAATTGGCCATCAATTCCCGGGAATAGAAAAAAAAAGTATGTATATCGATGCCCTCTGTATGGATGTGATTAAGAACCCAGCGAGTTACAGTGTTATAGTCACCTCCAATATGTTTGGCGATATCTTGACGGACGTGGCCGCCCAGGTCCAGGGCGGCATTGGTTTGGCTGCATCCGTTAATTACCATGCAGCGGACAAAAAATTTCTCGGGGTTTATGAACCGGTACACGGCAGTGCACCGGATATTGCCGGTAAAAATATTGCCAATCCCATGGCTTCTATACTGAGTTATTACTTGATGCTGCAGCGTATGGGATTTGAAACCGAAGCGCTGGTGGTTTATGAAGCAGTGGCCAAAGCATTGGAACAAGGACACGTCACCCCTGACCTGGGCGGAAAATTCTCCACCTCCCGGGTCGGAGATTTCATCTGTGCGAAAATTGAGGAGGCACGAAAATGGGCATGACATTGGTAGAAAAAATATTCGCCCGAAAATTAGCAAAACCAGGCGTTTCCGCAGGGCAAATCTCCTTTGTCCCCGTGGATTTAATCGTAGGAACAGACGTAACCGTCCCTCTTTCCATTAAAATCTTCAAAGCGATGGGTGCGGACAAGGTATTTGACCCCTCCCGCATCGTTTTTATCAACGACCATTTCGTCCCTGCCAAAGACATTGCCTCTGCCAACCTGGCAAAAAAGATGAGAGTCTTTGCCCAGGAACAAAATATAGAGAACTATTTCGAAGTAGGACGCTGTGGAATCTGTCACATCACTGTACCTGAGCAGGGGTTGGTGGTCCCCGCCGACCTGGTCATCGGTGCGGATTCTCACACCTGTACCTACGGCGCCCTGGGGGCCTTTGCCGCTGGCATCGGTTCCACGGACATGGCTGCTGCATGGGCTACCGGTGAATTGTGGTTCAAAATACCCGAAACCCTCAAGGTGATTTTAAAAGGAAAACCCGGTAAATATGTTTCGGGAAAAGATATCATTCTCACCATCATTGGAAAATTGGGCCCCGCCGGTGCCCTTTATAAAGTCCTTGAATTTACCGGCCAGGGGCTCGATTATCTCTCCATGGCCGATCGATTCACCCTCTGCAACATGGCCGTGGAAAGCGGGGCCAAGTCCGGTATCATTGCGGCAGACCGGCTAACCCTCCAATTTCTTAAGAATAGGACCCCCAGGCAGGGAGTTTGCTTAAAAGCGGATGAGGATGCTGTATATTCGGATGAATTAGAAATCCACCTGGCCGGGGTAAACCCTGTTGTAGCCGCTCCCCATGATCCCTCCAATATATATGATGCCCGAAAGCTGGAAGGAATAAATATCCACCAGGTGGTAATCGGCTCTTGCACCAATGGACGCATCGAAGATTTCAGGATTGCCAGTGAAATCTTAAAAGGCAGGAAAGTTTGCACCAGTACCAGGCTTATACTGATCCCAGGCTCTCCCTGGATATTAAAACAGATGCAGCGGGAAGGAATGCTGGAGCTTTTTATCGATGCCGGTGCCGCCATTGGACCTTCCACCTGCGGCCCTTGCATCGGAGGGCATATGGGGGTATTGGCGGAAGACGAAGTCGGCCTCTATACCACCAACAGGAATTTCATCGGCCGCAGCGGTGCCAGGAGTGCGAAAGTTTATTTGTGCAGCCCTGCTGTAGCCGCCTTTTCAGCCATCGAAGGAAAAATCACCGCACCCAGGTGAGAAAGGAGAAAGGAGGAAAAATGGAAATAAAATTTAAAGGGCAGGTTCATAAATACGGAGATAACATCAATACCGACGTGATCATACCCACCCGCTATTGCACCACCATCGAACCCTCAGAGCTGGCCGTCTATTGTTTGCATGACCTGGACGCCGCCTTTGCCCAAAGACTCAACCCCGGAGACATACTGGTGGCCGGGTATAACTTTGGATGCGGTTCTTCAAGGGAAGTGGCGCCGCTTGCCATTCAAGCCTCTGGTATATCTTGTATCATTGCCGCATCCTTTGCCCGGATTTTTTACCGGAATGCCATTAATATCGGTCTTCCCATCATCGAATGCCCCCGGTTGGTGCATGAAACCTCAAACGGCCATTGGCTGGAAATAAATTTTGATAAAAGCTGCATATACAGTATTACCACCGGGGAAAGTTATTCTTTCCAAACAGCCGGCGCTGAAATCCAGGAGATCATCCGCTCCGGCGGGTTGATCAATTATATAAAGAAAACCCTCGAAAAAAAAAGGATACCCATACCCCGTGTATAAGGAGATAGCAATGGAAATCAACCATAATAACAATAACCGGTTCCTGGAAAAAGACAAGATAAGAGAAGTAGTGATTTGGGATGAAACCCTCCGAGATGGTGAGCAAGCCCCGGGGGCGGCATTTTCACTCCAGCAAAAAATCCAATTGGCTGAGCTGCTGGATGAAGCGGGAGTGGGAATCATCGACCTTGGTTTTCCTGTGGTATCGGAGGAAGAGCGGCAAACCGTAAAAACCATCAACCGCCTGGGGCTTAACGCCCGTACTGGGGTCACCCTGCGGGCCAAAAAGGAAGATATCGACTGCGCCCTTAACTGTGGGATTTACAGGGGGTTTATCTTTGCCCCCACCAGCCAGCTCCTTATCCATACCAGGTTCAATATGGAGGGCAATACCTTCAAAGAACAAGTCCTGGAAGTGGTCAAATATGCACTGGAAATGGGAATGGAAGTTTTTTTCATTTCGGAAGATACCTCCAGGTCTGATCTGGAATACATCATCCCCTATTTTAACGAGCTTTATCAATGCGGGGTGGATAAAATTATGATAACCGATACGGTGGGCATCATGATACCTACCACCATGAAGAAGCTTACGGCTTATATCATTGAAAATTGTCATCCAGGTATAAAGTTCGGCATTCACTGTCATAACGATTTTGGGCTAGCCACAGCCAATACCCTGGCAGCCATTGAAGCCGGGATCACGTTTCCCACGTTGACACTGAACGGCATTGGAGAACGGGCAGGTAATGCCTCCTTTGAAGAGACTATCATGGCATTGGAATTAATCTATAAAGTGGATACCGGCATCGATTTAAAAAAGATTATGCCTCTTTCCCGGATGGTTGAACAATTCTCCGGGCTGCCCGTGGCACCCAATAAAGCAGTAGTGGGATTTAATGCCTTTCGCCATGAATCCGGTATTCACATCCATGCCATGTTAAAAGCATTGGAAACCTACGAAACCTTCCCCCCCGAAATATTGGGCCGAAAGCGTGAATTTGTATTGGGAAAACATTCCGGGAGAAGCTTAATCAGGAGTATTCTCCCCCCCCAAAGTATTGGAACCGAGATCGAGGATATATTAATCGATGAGATAAAGCGCAGCGACAAAAATGGAGAAGCCAAAGAGAAAATGATCCACCAACTCCAACAGTATTACATGAAGGAACTGGGGATTACCGAAGATGAACTTTTAAACCTGTATCATAATATAAACGCCCGCCTCCGACCCATCGAAAGCAGCACAAACATCAAAAGCGGCGAAGGCACCATAAGCACCGGCCCCAATCGGGATCAGAGAGGTTAACATGGAAAAAAATACTTCACCCGGCAGGTGGAGAAATATTCTCCCCCAGGAAAAAATACTGCTGGCAATCATGCCTTTCGGCGTCCCCTTAATTCCTCCCCTGGGGATTTCCTGCTTAAAGGCATTTTTAAAACAACATGGTTACAGCCGGGTAAAAGCTGTGGATGTCGTTATGGAAAGCGGGTTTAAAGAGGATTACGATAACTATTTCGAAACACTGCGCCAGGCGCTTACCGGCAATAAAATCATCGGGGGAAACTATTATTACAACCTTGGTCATATCGTATTGACCAATCATATGATGGCACATCTCAATTATGAAAATGAAGAAAAATATATCCAACTGGTTAAACTCCTGGTATCTAAAAATTTTTATACAACCATTGATGATGGGTTGGTTCGCTCTCTTATTGAAATCATCGATAAATTTTATGACCTCCTGGAAAACTATCTCAACCGGCTGCTGGAAGAAGAGCGCCCCGGGGTACTGGGTTTATCGGCATCCAGGGATACGCTCCCGGCCTCCTTATTTGCTTTCAGGCAGGCAAAGAAGAAATATCCACACATCCGCACCGTAATGGGAGGCAGTGTTTTCTTTGACCAGTTGGCACCGGGAACCACAGCATTGGAATCTTTTTTAGAAAAAACCCGGGATACCATCGATAAAATCATAATCGGAGAAGGTGAATTACTTTTGCTTAAGCTGCTCCAGGGCAAACTCCCCGGGGAAAAACGGGTGTATACCAGCCGGGATATCGACGGAGAATTGTTGGACCTTTCCACTGCCCCGCTGCCTGATTTTTCCGATTTTGAATTGGCTTATTATCCTTACCTGGGGGCTTATACTTCCAGGAGTTGTCCGTTTCAATGCAGCTTTTGCGTAGAAACCGTAGCCTGGGGCAAATACCGGAAAAAAACTCCCCAACGGGTGGTCTCGGAACTTCAACAACTGTACAGCCTGCACGGCAGCCAGTTGTTTTTCATGGGAGATTCCCTCTTAAACCCGGTCATCACCCCCTTGTCCAGCGAACTCATAAAGAGCGGTTTATCCATGTACTGGGACGGGTATTTACGGGCAGATCGGAACGTCGGCGATACTGAAAATACCATGCTGTGGCGCCGCGCCGGGTTCTACCGGGCCCGGTTAGGCCTGGAAAGCGGTTCACAGCGAATATTGGATTTAATCGGCAAACGCATTACAGTAAAACAAAGCAAAAACGCCATATCCGCTCTCGCATATGCCGGCATAAAAACCACCTCCTTCTGGATCGTGGGACATCCCGGCGAAACCGAAGAAGATTTTCAAATGACCCTACAACTCCTGGAGGAACTAAAAGATAATCTCTATGAAGCATTTTGTATCCCCTTCATATATCACTTAACCGGCCAGGTGAAATCCGAGGAATGGCGAAAAAACAATACCGTGGTTCCTCTTTATCCCGGTGAATCTACCAGTATGCTCATGATTCAATCCTGGGTTGTGGACACTCAACCTTCACGGGAAGAAACCCATCGGCGCAGTCTGAGATTCGTTCAACACTGCAAAGAGTTGGGAATCCCCTATCCCCATCTTTTTTCTGAAGTTATCGAAGCAGACCGGCGCTGGAAGATACTTCATGAAAATGCCGTACCGGCTCAAACGGAATTTATGGACAGGAACAGTTATATCGATGAAAATAAGTACGCCCGGGAATTAGCATATATGCGCAGCATCCAGGTGGATGAAGGAGATTTCAACTTCTAAAAAGAAAAAAAGAGAAAAAAACCATGAGAAAAGAAGAATTGGTAAATATCGACGAGGTGGTTGTCGGTCAAAATAGTAAAGAAAAAACTTACTGGTTAAAAAAATTGGCCGGCATCCCGGGAAAAAGCATTTTTCCCTATGATTTTGAAACTCCCGTGAAATATCGCCGCATGGAAACCGTGAAATTCAGTATTACCGGGGAATTTTTTTCAAAGTTGATGACCATCATCAACGGCTCGGACCACCGACTGCATATGTTCCTGGTTGCCGCATTGACCGTATTACTGGCCAGACATTGCAGGGAAAAAAGGGACAACTGCATCGACATCGGTACCACTATTTATAACCCAGAAATTGAAGTAAAATTTATAAACACGCTCCTGGTCTTAAGGAACTCGGTGAACCCGGATATTACATTTAAAGACCTGTTATTAACGGTAAGGCAAACGGTGATGGAAGCGTTGGAAAATCAGAATTATCCCTTGAAAGCACTGCCTTATCAATTAAATATTCCCTTTTCCGAAATTGATTTTCCATGGTTTGACACGGTTCTTTTGTTGGAAAACATCCAGGATAAATCCCATCTCCAACCCATAAAGCCTGCCCTGATTTTTCTCTTTAACCGAAACGAAGAATATATTAAAGGGGAAGTCGAATACGACACCCACCTTTACCGGCCGTCCACCATCGAACGAATGATCTCCCATTTGACCAATATTATTCGTCAGGTCGTATTTAACGTTCATTTACCCGTAACCGGGATTGACATCATGACCGAGGAAGAAAAACGGCAAGTATTGGTGGATTTTAACGACACCGCCGCATATTATCCACGGGAATTCACTCTCCATCAATTATTTGAAACCCGGGTACAGGAAACACCCGATGGTGCTGCGCTGCAATTCCAGGATCGGTTTTTGACTTACGGTGTATTGAACTGCCAGGCCAACCGGGTGGCCCATCTCTTGCAGGGTAGGGGAATGGAACGGGGTGAAATTGTGGGAATCATGGCGGATAAGTCTTTTGAAATGATCGCCGGCCTCCTGGGGATATTAAAAGCCGGGGGGGCCTACTTACCCATCGATCCCGCCTATCCGGAAAAGCGGGTTCTTTATATGCTGGAAGACAGCTACACCCGTTTCCTGCTCACCTATACAGAAACCGAGGAAAAGAAAATCCCGGGTTTCAAAGGAAAAATCCTGGCCCTACAGGGTGAAGAACTCCACTTCCAGGGAGTTGATAATCTCCCACCTATAACCGGGCCCCGCGATCCGGCTTATGTCATCTATACCTCCGGTTCCACCGGCTTACCCAAAGGTGTATTGATCGAGCACCGCAGTGTCGTGGCATACACCTGGTCTTCAAAGGAGTTGATACACCTGGACTCCAGGGATATCCGCCTCCAACAGTCATCATTTTCCTTCGATCAGTTCGTAGAAGAGCTTTATCCCATATTGGCAGTGGGAGGAAAGTCGATTATTGTCCGGAAAGCCGACATCCAGGACCCAGAAAGACTGGGTACCATTATGGCCGAAAACCACGTGACTGTTTTCAGCACAACCCCGGCACTATTGAGAGAGATCGATAAATTCTCCCTGCCCAGGAGTTTGAGGCGGATCCTGGTAGGGGGTGATGTATTAAAGGAGGAGGATATCTCAAATATTATAAAAAAAAGGCCGGTGGATAATTTTTACGGCCCCACCGAGACCACTGCGGCTGCTGCCCATTACCATTATACCGGCACCGTCCCAACAGGAATCATACCTATTGGGAAGCCTAAAAGCAATTACCGGATCTATATCCTGGACGAGGATGAAAAGCCTGTTCCCATTGGGATAACCGGGGAGATTTACATTTCCGGTGAAGGTGTGGGACGTGGTTACCTGAACCGGCCGGAATTAACCGCTTTGACTTTTATCCCGGACCCCTTTTTCCCGGGGCCGCGGATGTACCGGACCGGTGACCTGGGCCGCTGGCTCTCGGATGGCAATATCGAATTTGCCGGCCGGGCCGACCACCAGGTAAAAATAAGAGGCCACCGGATCGAACCGGGAGAGATCGAAAATCAATTGGTCAAGCATCCGGCAGTCAAACAAGCCGTGGTCATAGAAGCAGAAGACCAGCAGCTTTGCGCTTACATCGTGCTTGAACCCGGCGATGCTTCCACAGGCATTACCCCTGTTGAATTAATCGAATATCTCTCCGGGCGATTACCCGCTTATATGATCCCGGTGTATATGGTACCGCTGGAAAAGATACCCATTACCCTCAACGGTAAATTGGACCGCAAGGCACTGCCGGAGCCGCGAGGCGAAAGCGATGTCCAATATACTGCGCCCCGTGATAAAATTGAAGAGGAACTGGTGGAGATATGGGCAGAAATACTGGATAGGGAAAGTGAAACCATCGGGATCGACAGCAATTTTTTCCAGGTGGGTGGACATTCCCTGAAAGCCACCTTATTGGTATCGAAGATACATAAAAAATTAAATGCAAAAATACCACTGACCCAGGTATTTAAAATACCCACCGTAAGGGCAATGGCAGGATATATCCGCGGGGCCGCCCAGGACCGGCACCGCCCCATCGAGACAGTAGAAACCAGGGAGTATTATATCCTCTCATCCGCCCAGAAGCGGTTGTACATCCTCCAGTGTATCGAGCCCCAAAGCATTGGCTACAATATCCCCATGGCGGCAGTAATGGGAGTGAAACCGGATAGGAAACGGTTGGAAAATGTGTTCCGTCAATTGATCCAACGGCATGAAAGTTTACGCACATCCTTTCATATGGTAGACGGTGAGCCGGTCCAGGAGATTCATGACCGCCTGGAATTTGAGATTGAGCACCACACCACCGAAGGTGATATAGCCATTCAACGTTTTGTCCGGCCCTTTGATTTATCGCAAGCTCCCCTGCTGCGGGTGGGGATTATAAATGCCCGAGACAACAGGCCCATCTTAATAATCGATATGCATCACATTATATCCGACGGTACTTCCATGACTCTATTTATCCATGAACTGCTGCTGCTTTACAGCGGGAATCCACTGGCACCCTTAAGCATCCAATACAAAGATTATGCCCAATGGCAAAACCAGGAAAAAAAGAAGGAGGCAGTAAGACAGCAAGAGGCTTATTGGTTGAAAGAGATAAGCGGTGAGCTCCCGGTATTGGAAATACCATTGGATTTCCCGCGGCCAGCGGTACGAAGTTTTACCGGTGCTGAGCTTCGTTTTAAACTGGACAGGGAAGAGACCGCAGCCTTGAAAAAAATGGCATTATCCGGGGACGTAACCTTATTTATGCTGCTGCTGGCCATTACCAATGTTCTTCTGATGAGGCTTACCGGCCAGGAGGATATCCTGGTGGGCACTCCCATTGCCGGCCGCCGCCACAGCGACCTGCAAAAAATCATCGGTATGTTTTTAAACACACTGGTAATGAGAAACCGGCCATCAGTCAATAAAACTTTTGCGGTGTTTTTAAAAGAAGTAAAAACCAAAACCTCGGAGGCCTTTGAAAACCAGGATTATCCCTTCGAGGAACTGGTGGACCAGGCAGCCGTCAACCGTGATACCGCCCGAAATCCTTTATTCGATGTTTTATTTACACTGCAAAATATTGAGATGCAAGACATTGAAAAATCTCAACTGCGGTTAAAACCATATCTCCATGAAAATAAAATATCCAAGTTTGACCTGACCATCCTGGCGACAGAAGAGGGAGAAAATCTGGTATTTATCATGGGATACAGCACCAACCTTTTCAAACCAGGAACCATTACCCGTTTTTTCGGTTATTTAAAAGCTATCACCGCAGCCGTTACCAGGAACCCGCACCAAAAATTATCGGGAATTGAAATCCTCCCGGCTGATGAGAAAAAAATGATATTGGAAGAGTTTAATAATACCGATGCTCCTTTACCGGCAGTACAAACCGTCCATGGTTTATTCGAGGAACAGGTGGAGAGAACCCCGGATCATACTGCCGTGATCGGGACCCGGGAACCCCAGGAAAGTGGGGGGCACTCGCCAGGGGGAGCCGGGCTTGTATCCATAACTTACAAGGAATTAAACGAAAAATCCAATCAATTGGCCCGGCTGGTCCGAGCAAAGGGCATAAAACCCGGGGCCCTCATTGCCATCGTCCCGGGGCGTACCGTGGGATTGATGGTTGGGATATTGGGTATATTAAAAGCCGGTGGTGCTTATTTACCCATCGACCCCGGGTATCCCGCCGATAGGATTTCCTATATATTGGCGGACAGCGCGGCCAAAATCCTGGTTACCACCAAGGCTTTGGCTGAAGAAAGTGAGAGGGTGAAAAAGTATGAAGGCGAAAAAATCTACCTGGAAAATTTGAATAAACCCTCCCGGTCCCCCGGGGCAAAAGAACAACCGCCGGCAAGTCCCAGGGGACTGGCAGCGGACTTCGCCTATGTCGCCTATACTTCCGGTTCCACGGGAAAACCCAAAGGTGTCATGGTTTCCCACCTGTCCGTGGTAAATTTTATTACAGGCCTCACCCGTGTGATTGACATCCATGGAAATGATCGGATATTATCCTTAACCACTGTATCTTTTGATATATTTGGGCTGGAGACGCTGCTCCCCCTCACCGCAGGACCAACGGTGGTGATTGGCACGCAGGAAGAGCAGTTGGATGCAGCCGCAGCCGCAGCCGTCATAAAACGGGAAAAAATCACTATATTCCAGGTCACACCCTCGAGACTGCAATTATTTGTAACCCGACAGGAAGCGGGTGCCAGTCTCAAAAACTTGAGGTATTTATTGGTAGGCGGTGAGGCCTTTCCCCAGCAATTACTGGAAAAGGCAAGGGAACTTACCCGGGGTAAAATATACAATCTTTACGGCCCCACCGAAACCACCATTTGGTCAACCCTGAAAGAGGTCACAACCGGTGAATCTCTAAACATCGGCAAACCCCTGGTCAATACCCGCATTTATATCCTGGATTCATTAGGAGGTATACAGCCCATTGGCGTGGCTGGTGAACTGTGGATTGCCGGTGCCGGGGTGGCAAGGGGATATTCAAATCAGCCGGAACTGACAGCCCGCAAATTTATAGAATTAGAGGTTAAGGTTAATATGTCCCATATCACCCATATGTCCTATAAAACCGGTGACCTGGCCCGGTGGCTCCCAGACGGCAGCATCGAATTCCTGGGCAGAACCGACCGCCAGGTTAAAATCAGGGGCTTCCGCATTGAATTGGCGGAAATCGAAAACCAACTGCATCAACATCACAGTATCAAGGAGGCAGTGGCTGCAGTAAAAGAAAAAGAGCACAATCGACTGCTCTACGCCTATATCGTATTCAAACCCTCAACCGGACCCGGAACCCCTACCGTATCCCAATTGAGGGAGTACCTGGCCGGGAAATTACCAGGTTATATGATACCATCGGGTTTTGTATCGGTAGAAACGATTCCCCTCACACCCCATGGCAAGGTCGATGTGAAATCTTTACCCGAACCTGGAAAGCTGCGTCCCCACCTCGGTTCTGCATTTGTTCTACCCGGAACGGAAATGGAAAAGATCGTATGCACTGCCTGGAAAGAAGTGCTTAAATTGGAAAAGCTGGGAATACATGATAATTTCTTCGACCTGGGCGGTAATTCCCTCTCCCTCATCTCCCTCAACAATCGCCTGCAAGAAACATTGAAACGGGATATACCGGTGTTGAAAATGTTTGAGCACCCTACGATTTCCTCCCTTTGCCGATACCTTGAGAGAGATGGAAGCATGAGCCCGGGACGGTCGCGGCAAGATAAAGTACCAGGAAAGGGGATGCAAGAGGTGGTTTTAAACAAAGCTCAAAACCGGATGAAAAAAACCTTTCAAAAGATACGTCATAATTAGATAAGAATGAAATAAGGAAAGAAAAATGGACCAGGGAACCCCAATCAGTCACAGGACCGGTATGGAAATCGCAGTCATCGGGATGGCCTGCCGGTTTCCCGGTGCCCGGGATATCCATGAGTTCTGGGATAATTTAAAAAACGGCATCGAGTCTATCCTGTCCTTTTCCGATGAGGAAGCGGAGCAGTTCGGCGAGGACCCCGGATCGATAAAGAGCCCCAATTACGTAAAAGCCATGGGCTTTTTGGAAAACAGTCACTGGTTTGATGCCCCCTTTTTTAATTATACCCCGGCAGAGGCGGAATTATTGGACCCCCAGGTACGGAAGTTTCATGAAGTGACCTGGGAGGCATTGGAAAATGCCGGGTATGAACCAGGGACCTTTCCCGGACCCATTGGTCTTTATGCCGGAGCCAGTTGTAATTTGTATTGGGAGGCGGCAGCTGTGGCATCCGGGAAGAGCGAAACATCGGGAGGGTTTCAAACCTTCCGGCTGATCGATAAAGATTATATAAGCACCCACATTTCCTATAAACTCAATTTAAAGGGGCCGGCTGTTTCGATACAAACCGCCTGTTCTACCTCACTGGTGGCTGTCGACCAGGCTTGCCGGGCATTATTAACCGGGCAATGCCAGGTGGCAGTGGCCGGCGGTGTTTCCATTGTATCTTCACCCGGGCGGGGGTACCTGTACCAGGAAGGCATGATCGGTTCAGCCGACGGTCACGTCAGGGCCTTTGATACTCGTGCCAGCGGAACCGCTGCCGGCGAAGGCGCGGGGGCTGTGGTGTTAAAATTATTGGAAGATGCAGAAACCGATGGGGATTATATATATGCAGTAATAAAAGGCACCGCCATCAATAATGACGGTAACCGCAAAATGGGATACACAGCCCCCAGTATACAAGGCCAGGTAGAAGTCCTTTGCGCCGCCCACCATATGGCGGAAATAACCCCCGAAAGTATCTATTATATCGAAACCCACGGAACCGGGACCCCCCTGGGGGACGCAGTGGAAATCGAAGCGTTAAAAACCGCATTTAATACACAAAAGACAAATTACTGCGCCATCGGGTCGGTTAAAACCAACCTGGGTCACCTGGATGCCGCCGCAGGGGTGGCAGGATTTATTAAAACCGTACTGGCACTTAAACATAAGCAAATACCACCCAGTCTGCATTTTGAGCCCCCCAACCCGGGAATCGATTTTGAAAATAGTCCTTTTTACGTGAGCACAACGTTAAAAGAATGGAAAACCAACGGATATCCGCTGCGAGCCGGGGTCAGCTCCTTTGGCATTGGCGGCACCAATGCCCACGTGATCCTTGAAGAAGCCCCCGAATCCAGAGGACAGACGACAGGAGACAGGGGACAAAGTCAAGCCAGGGACGGGATTTCTCTCCCCGCTCGACCACGGGAATATCAACTGATCTTATTATCCGCAAAAACACCAACCGCACTTGAGAAATCGACCGAAAACCTGGCCAAGCATTTCCAGGAAAATCCCGGGATTAATCTTGCCGATGCTGCTTATACATTACAAACCGGCAGGAAAGTCTTTCCCTGCCGCCGTATACTGGTATGTAAAAATGTTAAAGAAGCCGCCGGGAAATTATTGGCACCACGGTCCGGCACGGTTCGCACTTTTTCCACCAAAGAGGATAAGCCCATCGTGATCTTCATGTTCCCGGGCCTGGGCGCCCAATATGTAAATATGGGATTGGATTTGTACAAAAAAGAACCCTATTTCCGGGAAGAGATGGACCGTTGTTTTGAAATATTAAAACCATTAATGGGTTACGATATCAAAAAGATTTTGTATCCCCAGTCCGACCTGTCTGACCAGTCCGACCTGTCCGACGAGTCCGACGAGTCTGACATCAACCAAACCGAAATCGCACCAATCGTCATCTTTATCCTGGAATACGCACTGTGCAAACTATTGATGAAATGGGGAATAACACCTCAGGCTATGATCGGTTACAGCTTTGGCGAATATGCTGCCGCCTGTATATCCGGGGTTTTTTCCCTGGAAGATGCATTAAAGCTGGTAACCGCCAGGGGGCGCTTGATTGGCATGCTCCCGGCCGGGGCCATGCTTGGTGTTCCGCTTCCGGTACAAGAGGTCAAACCTTTGTTGAACAGCCAATTATCCATTGCCATTGATAACGGCCCCTCTTGCATTGTTGCCGGGCCCACCCAGGCAGTAGCGGCCTTTGAAAAACAAATGAAAGAAAAACGGTATGTTTGTTTTCCTATGGCAGCCACCCATGCCCTCCATTCCCCTATGATGTTCCCCATCAGGCAGGAATTTGAAAAAGAACTTCGGCAAATCACCGGCAAAGAACCGCAAATACCTTACATATCAAATGTCACTGCTGATTGGTTCACGGCTGACCAGGCCGCTGATCCGCATTACTGGAGCACTCACCTGGTAGAAACTGTGCGATTTGCCGATGGAGTCGAAACATTATTGAAGTTAATAGAAGAGGAAAAGACCCGGGGCGTATGGGTGGAAATCGGACCAGGAAGCGATCTAAGTACTCTTTTAAAACGCAGTACGGAAAATAAACCGGGCCATGAGGTGGTAAACCTGCTGAGACCTGCAAAGAAAACCGCGGAAGACAATGATTATTTACTCAATCGATTGGGACAGTTGTGGCTGTATGGCATTGAAATAGACTGGCCGGCCTGCTGCGCTCGAGAAAAGAGACATCGTGTCCCATTGCCCTCTTACCCTTTTGAAGGCCGGGAGTACCGGTTTGCAGTGAATCCTTTACATATGACAAAAGAATCTTCCCTGGGAACGGCCCCTCCCCTGGTCCTGGAAAAGCAGCCCATTGATAATTGGTTCTATCTCCCTTCCTGGAAACCCTCTCCTTTACTGGTCTACCCTCCAACAGACCGGGATAGCGCTCCCCGGGGATGGCTGGTGTTCACCGATCCATACGGGTTGGGGATGCGGTTGGTGGAACAATTGCAAAGGGAAAACCCGGGGGTGCCCGTGGTGACGGTGAAAACCGGCAGCTCTTTTAAAAAAAACCCGGGAAATCTTTATACAATAAACCCCCGCAGCAGCAGCGATTATAACATGTTATCGGATAAGTTGACCGCCGCCGGGATTCGCTGCACCAGGGTTGTACATTTATGGGCAGTCACACCGGGAAACCGGCAAGAGACGAAAACCGGAACCAGGTGGACATGGCTGGAAGAATGCCAGGAAAAAGGATTTTACAGTTTGGTTTACCTGACCCGGGCCCTGGGCCGGCACGGGGCGGTGAAAGATATACGAATCGATGTGGTCACCACCCATATGCAAGAGGTATACGGAGAGGAATTGCTTCATCCTGAGAAAGCCACGCTGTTAAGCCCGGTGCATATTATCCCCCAGGAATACCCCGGCATTGAGTGCCGGGCCATTGATATCCTGCTGCCGCACCCCGGTAAAAAGTTTTGGCAAGGCAAGGAACGGCTGGTTTGCCAGTTGATCCGGGAATTTAACACCCCCATCTCTGACCGGGAAATTGCACTTCGCGGCAGTCACCGGCTGGTGCGAAAATATGAGCCCGTCAAAATCGAACACCCCAGGAACCTCTCGCCCCGATTGAAGGAAAAAGGTGTTTACCTGGTTACCGGTGGTCTTGGCGGCATCGGGTTGACCTTGGCCAAAGAATTGGCCCAAAAAGTAAGAGCCAGGCTGGTATTGGTGGGACGTTCCCCATTTCCCCCGCCAGACCAATGGAACCAATGGCTGGCCCTTCATCCCGCTAATGATCCCACCAGCTTTAAAATACAGGAACTGCAAAAAATCATGGAGATGGGAGGTCAAGTATTGGTCATCCCGGGGGATGTGTCAGACCCCTCGGTAATGGAAGCAGTCATTTCCCGGGCCGAACGGCATTTCGGACCTATCAATGGTGTGATTCATGCCGCACTCCAGGTGGACGGTGCTGTTATTCACCGGCTAACCCCGAAAATGGTGGAAAACGTTTTTGCCGCCAAAGTAAAAGGGGCACTGGTATTGGACGGTCTTTTAAAGAAATCTCCCCTGGATTTTTTCATTCTTTTTTCTTCCATTGCCGCGGTCAACATGGGGATTGGATTTTCCGTCTATGCTGCAGCCAGTGCATTCCTGGATGCCTTTGCCCTTTATAAAACCGCAGCAGACGGCATATTTACCCTTAGTATCAACTGGGATGTCTGGCAGGATGTGGGAGGGGTAGTCCAAATGGCAAAAGATTACAGCCGTGCCCTGGGGGTTTCCCAGGACCATACCCAGATCAAAAATGGGATACTGGCAGCAGAAGGTATGGAAGTCTTTCAACGTCTACTCCACTCCAATGTTCCCCGCGTGGTGGTATCCACCCTGGACCTGGAAAAACGACTGCGCGCTTCCAACGCACAAGAGATCGAGCCAACCGGCGATGAAACGGCTATTGCTCCCAAAAAGGACCCACGGCCGGAATTGGACTGCGAATATACGGTCCCCGCCAACCATACCCAACAGACCCTTGCTCACATATGGGAAAACCTCCTGGGTTATGAAAAAGTTGGCATCCATGATGATTTCTTCGAGTTGGGAGGGGATTCTTTAAAAGCCATTATCCTACTGCAAACGGTCCAGGCAAAGCTCGATGCGGAAATAGGAATCAAGGACTTTTTCGACCACAGCACCATTGCCGGGTTGGAAGCGCTTATGACAGGAAACGGGGATGAGGTATTGACCGGGAGCGTCAAATACCCGCAGGCGGCACCCGACCCGGGGAATCTCTATGAACCCTTTTCTTTAACCGATGTCCAGGTGGCCTACCTGTTGGGCCGGGGCAGCCATATCGAACTGGGGGGGGGATCCACCCATGTTTACGAGGAAATGCCGCTGAAAATCCAAATCCGGCGATTGAATGATGCCCTGGATAAAGTAATTAATCGCCACCCCATGTTGAGGACCGTGATCATGGAAGACGGCAGCCAGCGAATCTTGAAAGGGGAAAAAATCTATAAAATAGACGTGGAAGACCTCAGGGCCATGGACACCCGCCAGCAGAAAGGGCGAATTGCTGCAGAAAGGGGGCGAATGTCCCATGCGGCGTTTAACCCCTACTGCTGGCCTTTATTTGAAATAAAAGCCTTTCAATTGACTGATCAAGTTGTTTATTTATGTATCGGTAGAGACCCCCTGGTGATGGACGCGGGAAGCTCGATCATTTTTTACAATGAACTGATAGCCTATTATGAAAACCCCACTCTTCAACTGCCTGAGTTGGAATTTACTTTCAGGGATTACATGAAGGCCCTGGAAAAGCTAAAAGCATCCCCTGTCTATGAAAAAGATAAAGAATTCTGGCTCGGCAAAGTCGGGGAATTCCCCACTGCCCCGGCTCTGCCGCTGAAACAGGACCCCTCGGCAATCCAAACCCCTACCTTTAACCGGAAAGCCAGACACTTTGAAAAAGATTGGTGGAGCAAGTTCAAAGAAGTGGCAGGGAAATTCAATGTCACCCCTGCAGTCCTCATATGCACTGCTTATGCTGAAGTCCTATCCTATTGGAGTAATGAACCTCGATTGGCTATTAATTTAACCGTGTACAACCGATATCCCTTTCATCCTGATGCGGAAAAGATTATCGGCGATTTTACCTCACTGCTGCTGTTGGATATTCATTTGAAACCCGGCACCACTTTCAGGGAGAAGGCCCGGAATTTGCAAAACACCTTGTTTGAAGCATTGGAACACCGGCATTACGATGGGGTTGAGTTTATAAGAGAAATCGCCAAAAACAGGAACCTGGTAAATAAAGCGGTCATGCCCATCGTGTTTACCAGCGCCTTATTCGCTGCCCGGGAACAGGACCTGGGCGGTGAAAGCGAGGACGCGGCCAAATACATGGCCCAACAATGGGAATGGGACAATTCCCCCAAAAAAGAAGAAGGAGTCTCACAAACCTCCCAGGTATTTCTCGATAATATTGTCAGCGATTCCGGGGGGGGATTATCCATTGCCTGGGATTATGTAGAAGACCTTTTTGAACCGGAAGTCATCGATACCATGTTTCAACAGAACATCGCACTGTTGGAAGATTTGGTGGAAGGCGGCAGCGATATCCGACTCCGCGTCCCCGGAAACCTGTCCTCATTCCTACAACAATACAACGACACGGAAGAGGAAATCCACCCCGCCACACTGCAGCGACTCTTTAAAGAGCGTGCAGCCCGCACCCCGGATCATATTGCCTTAGAATACGGGCACCAGCAAATAACCTATAAAGAACTGGATGAGAAATCCCACCAGGCAGCCGTATACCTCCGGCAGCAAGGAGTGGCACCCGGCAGTCTTGCCGCTGTTTTAACCCCACGGGGCATCGAGCCCATTATCAATATTATAGGAATATTAAAAGCCGGTGCCGCCTACGTTCCCATTGATGACCGCTATCCCCCGGAACGCAGGGATTATATTTTTCGCACCAGTAACAGCAAAATATTGGTGGAACCAAAATTGTACCAAGAAAAAGACCTGGAAACCTATCCCGGCAATGCCGGTGAAAATTCCACTCGCCCCGGGGATATTGCTTATGTGATCTATACTTCCGGCAGTACCGGCAAACCCAAAGGGGTTGTTATCACTCACCAGGCAGCCATTAATACGCTGTTGGACATCAATCGAAAGTTCCGGGTAGGAGAAACAGACCGGGTGATAGGAATCTCTTCCATGTGCTTCGACCTCTCGGTCTACGATGTCTTCGGCACCTTTTTTGCCGGTGCCCGACTGGTGGTTATCCCCACCCAGAGGGATGTGGATATCTTAATTGACACCATGGAAGAAAAAAATATTACCATATGGAATTCGGTCCCAGCGGTCATGAACCTGGTGGTAGATAACCTGGAACCCGGTTATATCAATCCTTACTTAAAGCTGGTATGGTTAAGCGGGGATTGGATACCATTAAATTTGCCGGGAAAAATAAACCGGCATTTCCCGGGTTCCCAGGTGATTAGCATGGGTGGTGCCACCGAAGGCTCCATATGGTCGATATATTACCCCGTCAAAGAGGTCCAAAACCATTGGAAGAGTATACCTTACGGGTATCCCCTGGCCAACCAGGCACTTCACGTATTGAACTACCGGATGGAACCATGCCCGGTTGGTGTCCCGGGAGAACTTTATATTGGCGGCATGGGGGTAGCCCGGGGATACTTAGGTGACCAGGAAAAAACCCGCCGCGCCTTTATTCTTCATCCGAAACTGGGAAGGCTCTATCGAACCGGCGATTACGGCCTCTTTCATAAACAAGGTTTTATCGAATTCCTGGGAAGAAAAGACCACCAGGTCAAAATCAGGGGATACCGCGTCGAATTGGGCGAAATCGAAACCTGCCTCCTGGAACATGACCACATCAAAAATGCCGTCGTCATCGATAGGGTTATTAATAACGGTAAAAGGTACCTGGCCGCTTATGTGACGGCCGACCCGGGAACCTGCCCGGGGCAAGCGGCATTATCCGCTTACCTGGCAAAAAAACTACCGGATTATATGATCCCCTCTTATATTATCTACCTGGAAACCTTCCCCCTCACCGCCAACGGCAAGCTAGACCGGGAAGCACTACCCGAACCGGGAGATGATATTGAGGTTATTGATAATACCGCCTATGCAGCCCCCAGCAGTGATGTTGAAAAAACCATGGTGGAAATATGGAAGGAAATACCGGACCTGGACCCGGGGAAGGTTGGAATAGACGACAACTTTCTCGAATGGGGGGGGGATTCCTTAAAAGCCATCACCCTGGCAGCGAAAATCCGCAAGAAACTGGACATAAAAATCCCACTGGCAGAGATATTCCGCACTCCCACCATCAGGGAACTGGCCCGGTATATCTCCGAGGCCCGCGTAAAACATAGATACGCCGCGATTGAACCCGCAGCCAAAAAAACATTTTATGCCCTCTCCTCAGCCCAGAAGCGATTGTATTTTATGTATCAAATGGACCCGGACAGCACCGGCTGCAATATCCAGCGGGTGACCCTCCTGGAAGGAAAACCGGAAAAAATTAAATTTACCAGGACCTTCCAACAGTTGATACAAAGGCATGAAAGTCTACGCACCTCCTTTCATATGATTAAAAACGAACCGGTACAAAAGATACACTCATTCGTGGAATTTGAAATTGAAACCCACCGCGCAGGGCATTTAGGGCAAAACGCGGAATCCAAAGTGCAAAGCCTGGAAGAGAACAAGGAAAATCATGCGCCATGCGCTGTACGCTGTGCCAGCACGATAGAGAAGTTCATCCGGCCCTTTAATTTGACCCGGGCACCGCTGCTGCGAGTGGGACTATTAAAAATCCAGGATGAAAGACATTTGCTTATACTGGATATGCACCATATCATATCGGACGGCGCTTCTCTTACCATATTGGTGAGAGATTTTATCGATTCATATGAAGGAAACCAATCACCCGCGCTGCGAATTCATTATAAAGATTTTGCCGAATGGCAAAACAGTAAAAAAGAAAAAGAATCCATGAAGCAGCAAGAAGAATACTGGCTGAACCAGTTTAAAGGGGGAATCCCGGTATTGAATCTCCCCCTGGATTATGCCCGGCCCACCCTCCGCAGCCTGGAAGGAAGCGTGGTGCACTTCGAGATCGGAAGTGATGAAACCCAGGCATTAAGAAAGATGGCTCTCCAGGAAAGCGTCACCTTGTATATGGTCTTGCTGGCGCTTTATGTTGTGCTGCTCTCCCGACTTACCGACCAGGAAGATATCATCGTGGGTACTCCCGTGGTGGGGCGAAGACATGCGGATTTGGAACCCATCATCGGTATGTTTGTCAATGCCCTGGTATTGAGGTACTACCCAAAGGCCCAAAAAACCTTTAAACAATTCCTAAAGGAAATAAAAGAAAGTACCTTCCGGTCTTTTGAGAACCAGGAGTATCCCTTCGAGGAATTAGTGGAAAAAGTGTCTGCCAACTCCGGGAAAGCCAGGGATTTGAGCCGCTTTTCCCTGGTGGACGCAGGATTTGGCCTGGAAAAAATGGAAAAACCACAACGGCGGATTCTACGCTCCGGGGAATCCATTCTTACCGTTAAATCCTACCCCTTTGAATCTAATGTATCTAAAGTGGATATCAACCTGTTGGCATATGAAGGAGAAGATCGGATAAACTTCGGCTTCGAATACTGCACCAAACTCTTTAAAAGGGAAACCATCCTGCAGTTTACCAGGTATTACCAACAAATTTTGGCCGCAGTGGTCCGGGACCCGCAACAGCAATTGAAAGATATCCATATCCAACCCGGACCGGCCCGTTCAAAACAGGCAAAAGCAAAACAACCACCCGTTAAACGGCACGTTAAAAGCCTGCAAGTGGAGTTTGATATTTAATAAGAAATAAAGAAAATGGGGAATAATCATGAAATATTTCAGTATACCGTCGGATTTCAAAAAAGAAACCATTGATGCATATGAAAAACTGGGCCGCAGGTATAATGATTCCCGGGTGATTGAAACCTATGGGAATATCACCCTGGGGAATCATTTTGAATCCGGCAGGACCACCAGTTTGCTGCCCCCCGTGGATTGGAACCACTTAAAGGAATATGTCGAATATTCCAGGCAAAAGGGCATTGATTTTAGTTATACCATGAACGGCTCCCACATGCACAACCAGGAATTCACCAGGAAAGGGATAGTGGAAATCATGAATTTTTTAGCCAAACTTTCAGGCGCCGGCGTCCGGTCCATCACGGCTGCCCTACCCTCTTTAATGGAAATCCTCCGATTCTCCGGTTATGACATGCGTATTAAAGCCTCAGTGATTTGCCAGGTAACCACTCCCAACAAAGCCGCCTTTTATAAAAAAATGGGAATAGACCGCATCGTGGTGGATGAATCCGTCAACAGGGATTTTTCAACCCTGGAACGCATACGCCAGGCATTTGGGGATAAAATCGAGATTATTGTCAACTCCATTTGTCATAAAGACTGTACCTACCGTATGTTTCATTACAACCAGATTGCCGGGGATTCCCTGGAAACTTCCGACGAAACCTCCGTCAACTATTACAACCACCGCTGCTTGTTGAGAAGGTATGAACTCCCGGCCAATATATTGAAACTTACCTGGGTGCGGCCCGAAGACATCAAATACTATACCCGCATCGGGGTCCGTTATTTTAAATTGCAGGGAAGGCATACGATTATGAAGGGGGACCCGGTACGGGCGGTGGAATGCTATTTTAAAGAGTCTCACCAGGGAGACCTCCTGGAGCTGCTGGACTTATTTGCACCCACCACTCATTTCAGGACCACCCTGGATAACCAACGGCTGGATGGGTTTATAAAACCTTTTTATGAAAAAGAAAATTTTTGCAAAAACCATTGCGCCAACTGCGGTTATTGTGAGGACTTCGCCGGGAAATGCATCGACCAGGAAAAAAACCACGAGATATTTCATAGGGCTGAGGACTTTTACAGCCAGTACGATCAATTTAAAAAAATACTGGAGTCCGTAAATGCCGGTTCAATTAAAAGTAAGTCAAAAAAAACCCTGACCGCCGATTTCAATATCGATTAAAACCAATACCAAAAAAAGTAATGGAGGAACCAATGGCAATAATTGAAAATGAAAACGAAAATATAGCGGTTACCATTGAAGAATTTCAAGAGGCTGAGAACTACTGGAAGGAGAAATTATCCGGGGAATTAAAAGAAGCACTATTGACCGGTGATTCCCCCGCCGCCCACCGGTATGAACCGCTGGTTTTTCAAGTGGAGTTCCACCAGGAGATAACAGGAAAATTAATCGCCATCAGCAGGAATAATGACCTCTCCCTTTATATATTATTGTTAACCGCCTTTAAGATATTGATTTTTAAATACACCGGTCAAACAGGTATTATTACCGCCTCACCGGTTTATAATACGGAAAACCGGGATTATAACAAATATGTGGCCTTAAGAGATGAGCTTCACCCCGGCATGACCTTCAAAGAATTGTTAATGGCAGTAAAACAAACCGTTATCAACGGTTATGAACATGAGTTTTATGCCCTTAAGAATTTAAGCGGGTACCGGGAAATCACCGAAACGTTGTCATTGGGACGTTATGTGGTACTGCTGGAGGATATCCACACCAAAGAATTTGTCAACGATATCCTGGAGGATTTCGAGTGCGATATCATTCTCTCTGCCAGGAAAAAGGGAGGACGGTTGGAGGCCGATATTACTTACAACTCCACCCGGTTTAAGCCGGAAACCCTTCAGCGCCTATGGAACCATTACTTGCGGGTTTTGGAACAGGTATCAAGTCATACCGCCGTGGAGTTGGCGGATATCCGGTTAATGACCGAAGCGGAGCAAAAACAGGTGCTTTCCCGGTTCAACGACACCCGGCAGGAATATCCCGGGGGCCGCACCATTCATCAATTGTTCGAAGTGCAAGCTGCCCAAACCCCGGCCGCCATTGCCGCGACTTTCCCCATTGACCTGGCTGATATTTACGAGGAATTGGCAGCCGACACTTATAACCCCCAAATGCAGCAAAAGCTGGAACGATGCTGTTTTAAAGTAAACCCTTACCATTTCCGCTCCCAACTGGAGATACCTGGGAACAATGCAGCGTTGACGGTGATAAAAACTAATTCACATCACATCCTCGTGGTCAACACCAGCGTACTGGAGTTGATTGACGGCCTGGAGGGCACCCACAGTTTGGGGACTATCTATTCAAGAATAAAATCAATACAAAAGGAAAACCACACCGGCAAAGATTTGAAATTCTTTATTGCCGCCATCAGTTCCGATGATATGCTGGAAATTTCCTTCGGCACCGCCAATAAGACGGAAATCCTAATCATCACGAATTTTGCGGATTTTGCCAACATCATTAAACGGCTTTATAATGCTCATTTAATCCAGTTGGTCAAGGTGGACGCCGACAGGGAAAAAGATGCCCCACCCTATGAATACTGCCTCGCAAGGGCCCTTGAGCCGGAGCAGGGAGAAGCCCCGGCCACAGATATTCTTGTGGATGAACTGCTCACCCGGGAAAAAGAATTGAACAGGGCCCAGGTTTTACTGTTAGGGGATACCACTGGTATGGCCACCACCGGCTTGTTGTACCTGGCTTCCTATTTAAAAAGAAACAGCATTAGCGCCTACTGTCAATTCAACGATCCGACCCGGGACCGGGATACCCTGCGCCGCAGCATCAGGGAACTCCTGGAAATGATAAAACCGCAAGTAGTGGGAATCAGTATGAAGTGGTTTCCACATATTGCCCGCTCCCTGGAAATTTGTAAAATCGTTAAAGAACATTCCCCCGGTGTAAAAGTGGTAGTTGGTGGAAATACCGCATCTTACTACCCGGATAAGATTATCCGTTATCCTTACATCGACTATGTGGTCCGGGGGGACGGGGAACGGCCGCTCCTCGCTATATGCAAGGGAGATGATTATATACCCAATTGTATGTATAAAAAGGATGGAAACATCATTGAAAATCCCATCACTTACATCCAGGATGAAACCAATTCCTCGGAAATCTTTTTGTCTCACCTGGATGACATCCTGGTCTCCCAACATTCGTCTGTTTTTGGGGTTTTTTATATCCACACCCAAAAAGGATGCGACATGAAGTGTTTTTATTGTTCCGGATGCAAGCGTATCCAGGGAACCACCTTTAACCGGAAAAAATCTTACCGGCGGGAGGCGAAAGAGGTCAGGAAAGATATCCTGGAAGCTAAAAAATACACATCAACCTTTCTTTTCGAATTTGAAGCCCCCAGCCCCGTACTGTTGAATTATATCAAAGGCCTACTGGACGACATTGATCTCTCTGGGCATTTTTGCAAGTATGTGTCTGCTTATTTGCCGTCACCCGGAATTATTCAACTGCTCAACGAGACCTTTAAGTATGTGTACTGGCACCTTGATTTTGCCAGTCTTTCCCAACGCCACCGCCGGCAGTTATTTTCATTGGGACTGGTCAAACCTCAACCCGATGACCAGGATATCCTGGCGGTCTTTGATGAATGTGAAAAATATGATAACTGTGAAATAAAAATATATACGATATCCGGGTTACCCTACCTGCAGCGGCAAGATTTGACGGCCTCAGAGATATTTTTGGATAAGATTTTGGGGACTTATACCTGTTTTGCCGACCTGGATTGGGGCCGGCTGCATGCGCAGCCCGGCGCCCCCCTGGTAGATGCAGTGGAAACCTACGATATGAAATCATACGCCGCCACTTATGAAGATTATCTCCAACACAGCCTTAAAAACCTGGAAAGCGACCCCTACCCCAGCCTGGCGGACCTCGATTATCCCTATATCTATTTCAACGATGACCGCCTCAATTCGGAAATCAGTCAACATTATTTGCAATTGAATTTAAAAGTAAAACAGTACAAGGAAAATAAGCGAAAGCAATTGATCCTGCAAGAAAACCTCACATACCAGCAGTTAAACCATAAATCCAATCAACTGGCCCAGGTACTTCGCAGCAAAGGGGTCCAGCCCGACACCCTGGTGGGTGTTATGGCAGAAACTTCAATGGAAATGGTGATTGCCCTCCTGGCGGTTTTAAAAGCCGGCGGCGCGTATCTGCCCCTGGACCCCCAAATCCCGGAAAATCGACTCTCCGCAGTCCTGGAAGATTCCGGCGTACAGTTTTTATTAACTCAATTCCATGTGTTAGAGAAGCGATCATTTAAGTTCTGGCGGATGTATTCGTTGAAGAACCGCAAGCCTTATATCACTCCAACGCGCCCCCAAATTCTTGACCTGGACAGCCTGCCGCTGCCGGATCGCAGCCTGGTGGATTATGAGAAATACAGCCGCTGGGTGGGCATGGGAATCGTGAAAAACGGGATCACCATCCAGGCCACCCGCGGCTGTCCCTACCAATGCTTATACTGCCATAAAATCTGGCCTAAACACCATGTGGCCCGCAGTGCCGAAAATATCTTCCAGGAAGTACAACTGTTGTACCATGTCGGATTTCGACGATTTATTTTCATCGACGATATATTTAACCTGGATATTAAAAACAGCTCGAGATTTTTCCAGATGATCGTCGATAATGGGTTGACAGTCCAATTCTTTTTCCCCAGCGGGGTGAGAGCCGATTTATTGACCAGGGAGTATGTAGACCTGATGGTAAAAGCCGGGACCATCCAGGTGGCCCTGGCCCTGGAAACCGCTTCACCCCGCCTGCAAAAACTGGTAAAGAAAAATATGCAAATCCAAAAATTGAGTGATATTTTCGATTATATCAGCGAAACCTACCCCCACGTCATCCTGGACCTGTTTACCATGCACGGCTTCCCCACGGAAACAGAAGAAGAGGCAATGATGACCATCAACTTCGCCAAAAGCAAGAAATGGATCCATTTCCCCGATATCAATGTTGTGAAAATCTATAAAAATACCGACCTGGAAACCTTCGCCCTGGAAAATGGTATTTCCAAGCAGGCCATTGAACGGTCCCAGGACCTGGCCTTCTATGATTTACCGGACACGCTGCCCTTTGATAAAAGCTTTACCAAAAGCTACCAGGCGGTTTTTTTCAATGAGTATGTCCTCTCCAAAGAACGCCTGCTGCACGTACTGCCCTACCAGGTGAAGGTGTTTACCGAAAGTGAAATGTTGGAACGATACCGTAATTACCTGGGAGTGAATTTCCGGTCTTTTGACCATTTACTGGAATTCTTTAAAATCACCCGGGAGGAATTGGGAGTCGATCGATGTTTGGATGAATCATGGCCGGAGATCCCCGAAATGAACCTGGAGTTGAAGCGATGTTTTCCCCCCCGCACCCCGGCCCAGGATGCTTTCCGCATCTTGCTCCTGGACCTCTCGCAGCATTTCAGCCAGGAGAGTGATGTATTGTACAATGTCTATGAACCCCCCCTGGGACTGATAAATCTGATCAGCTATTTAAACCGGGAATTGGGCAGCCGGGTGAATGGCAAGATTGCCAAGTCAAGGGTGGATTTTGACAGCTATGATGAATTGAAGGCCCTATTAGCGGAATTTAAACCCAATATCATCGGTCTGCGGACATTAACTTTCTATAGTGATTTTTTCCACCGCACTGCCGCTGTGATCCGCCAGACCGGGATCGATGCACCGATTATCACCGGCGGTCCTTATGCCACCAGCGACTATGAGGCTATTTTACAGGACCCCAATGTGGACCTGGTGGTGAGGGGTGAAGGTGAATACACCCTTTGTCAACTGGTGGAAAAAATCCTGGAAAACCAGGGACAATTACCGGGAGACGACGTGTTAAAAGAAATCCCGGGAATTGCTTTTATTCCCCACCGCAAAAACAGGGCAGCAGCAACCAGGGAAATCATCATGTTGGACCGGGATAATGAACGGTTCACCAAAGAACCCGAGGATAGCCCGGGACCGGTAAGCCACCCGGGGAACCTGGCTTATGAGATCTTTACCTCCGGGACCACCGGGAAACCCAACGGCGTGGCCGTACTCCATAGGGGAATCGTCAACTATACCTGGTGGCGGCTAAAAACCTATGGGTATACCTGCAATGATGTAACATTGCAGCCACTTTCCTGCAGTTTTGACGGTTTTGGCTCCAATTTTTATTCTTCACTGCTCTCCGGTGGGAGGCTGGTCTTTTTACCGGATTCCAGGCGGTCGGATTTTGATTATATTAACCGGCTGATTCAATACTATGGGGTAACCAATACCAGCCTGGTCCCGGGCATGTACCGGATGCTGCTGGCCAGGACCGGGGCAGGCAGCAGGGAATTAAAAAGCCTGCGGTTTGTGGTTTTAGCTGGTGAGGAGACCCCCACAAGCCTCATAAAAGAGAGTAAGGAAAAAGCCTCCCATGTATTGTTAATCAACGAATACGGACCCACGGAAACCACGGTCACCGCCGCGGCCATGATAGGCATGGAAGAATCCCCTGCCAATATCATCGGCCAGCCTATTGCCAATGTACAGGTATATATACTTGATCCCACCCTGGAACCGCTCCCGGTGAAGGTACCAGGGGAGATATACATTTCCGGGGCAGGGGTAGCCAGGGGATATTCAAATCAGCCGGAACTGACAGCACGGAAATTTATAGAATTAGAGATTAAGGTTAACATGTCCCATAAGTTTAATATGTCCCATTTGTCCTATAAGTCCTATAAGTCCTATAAGTCCTATAAAACCGGTGACCGGGGCCGATGGCTGCCAGACGGCCATATCCAATACCTGGGCCGCATCGATCAACAGGTAAAAGTAAGGGGGTACAGGATCGAACCCGCGGAAATCGAAAGACTGTTGATGGAGTCCCCTGGTATTAAGGAAACCATTGTCACGGCCGTCGGCGAAACCGGGGAAAAGTATCTCTGTGCTTATATCGTCCCGGCCGGTGAAACCGAACCCGACATACCCGGGCTAAGAAAATACCTGGCTGGGAAATTACCGGATTATATGCTCCCCTCGTATTTTATCCCGCTGAAGGAAATCCCCATAACCACCAATGGCAAAATCGATCGGAAAGCCCTACCTGTTCCCCGGGTGGTGGAGAGGGATACTTTTATTGCCCCTGTGGATGAGGTCCAGGATCGCCTGGCGACTATATGGTCGGGAATACTGGGTATCCAAAAAGATATCATCGGCATCGATTCCGGTTTTTTTGAATTGGGAGGTCATTCCTTGAATGCCACCATATTGATATCCTTGATCGAAAAGGTACTCCAGGTTCGCATCCCACTGCAGGAGGTATTCAAAAGTCCCACTATCCGCCTGTTGTCCCGGCATATAAAAGGGGCGGCACTAACCAGGTACATCTCCATAGCACCAACCGAAAAAAAAGAATATTATCCTTTATCCTCGGCACAGAATCGGCTGTACATTACCCAACAAATGGAGCTGCATACCGTCAATTACAACACACCCCAATTGGTAGAAATCGAAGGGAAATTGGATAAAAATTGGTTGGAAGAAACCTTCAGGAAATTGATCCAAAGGCATGAAAGCTTGAGGACCTCCTTTATTACTGTCGGCGCAGACGATGACCCGGCCCAGCAGGTCCATGACCGTTGGGAATTTGGAATCCGGTATTACCGCGGACAAAGGGAATCGGAAAGCGGGACACCGCTTGATGAGGAAACCATAAACCATTTCATCCGTCCCTTTGATTTATCACGCCCCCCCCTGATCCGGGTGGGCCTGGTGGAATTAGATACTGATAAACACATCCTGATGATAGATATGCATCACATTATATCGGATGGTGTATCTTACAAAGTATTGGTAGAAGACTTTATGAAGCTGTACCAGCGAGAGCGGTTACCGGCACTGCTCCTCCAGTACAAAGACTTCTCCCAATGGCGCTGCCAGGAGAAACAGCAGGAAAAAATTCGGCGGCAAAAAACTTATTGGATGAAGCAGTTTGAAGAGGACATCCCCTTATTAAATATGCCCACCGATTATCCCCGGCCTTTAACAGCAAATTTTGACGGGGGGAATTACTGGTTTGAGATTGACAGGGAACTGAAGGGGGAAATACTGGAATTGATGTCTTCCACCCACACCACCATGCATATCCTATTGATAACCGCATATTACATCCTGTTAGCTAAATATACCGGCCAGGAAGATATTGTCGTGGGAACACCGGTGGCAGGAAGACGCCATGCCGACCTCCTCAATATCATCGGTTTGTTTGTGAATATGCTGGCCATGAGAAACCAACCGGGGAAAAACAAAACCTTTAAAGATTTCCTGGAAGAGGTCAAAGAAAATACCCTACAGGCATATGAAAACCAGGATTTTCAATTCGATGAATTGGTCCGGGAATTAGGAGTCCAGAGAGAGATCGGCAGGAACCCCTTATTTGACGCTGTTTTTGCTATGCAGAATTTCGATAACCTTGGACTCGAAGAAATCCATATGGATTATTTCCTGGAGTCTCACCACTTGAAAATTAAACCTTATCCCTACAACTTTGAGAAAATCAAATTTGACTTGATTTTTATCGCCTTCGAAACCGACGAAACCATTACCATACAACTGAGATATGCAAACTCCTTATATAAAGAAACCACAGTAAGAAAGATCGCAAAGCGATTTGTTGAGATATTGAACCAGGTCACAGCAAATCCCGACATCCGATTGAAAAATATAAAAATGACCCATGAATTAATCCCCGCAAATCTGAGTGTTATCCGGGAGGAACAGGATGATTTCGCTTTTTAAAGCGGTCCTCGGTCTTAGAGGGAACAAGGGGACTTGCCCCCTTGCCTATAGAACCACAAACAGGAGGTTAAAGAATGAGAAACACAGACAATAAAGACAAAGAAGAAAAGGTCCTGCTGGCACTATTACCTTTCTGGGACCCTTTAATCCCGCCGGTGGGAATTGCCTGCCTGAAAGGCTTTCTCCAGGCCCACGGGTATCATGTGAAAACAGTGGATGCCAATATCGACATCAGCTTAAGGGAAGGACACGATAAGTACTTTGAAGCCTTAAAAAAATTTGTACCCGAAACCAATAGGGGCAACATTTATAATATTGGTCAAAAAGTCTTGCAAAATCATATGATGGCCCATTTAAATTATACAGATGAAAAAGAGTATATTAAATTAGTAAAAGCCCTGGTCTTCAAGACATTCTTTTGTGCGGTCGATGACCGCCAGGTTCTCGCCCTGGATGAAATTCTCCAGGGGTTTTACACTGGCTTTGAAAATTATTTTCTTGATTTATTGGATAAAGAGAAACCGGGTGTATTGGGTTTAACTGTTTATGATGGGACATTACCTGCATCGTTATTGGCCTTTAAGCTGGCGAAACAAAAGAACCCCCATATCCTGACGGTAATGGGGGGCGGGATTTTTGCCAATCAACTGGAAGTGAATTCCCCGAATTTCGATATTTTCTTAGAAAAAACCAAACATTATATTGACAAGATCATTGTCGGGGAAGGGGAGATGCTATTTTTAAAGTTGCTGCAAGGCAAACTGCCGGATTCGCAGCGGTTTTTCACCCTGGCAGACACCAACGGCGAAACCGTAGACCTGGCAACTTTGGATATTCCCGATTATTCCGATTTTCACCTGGAGCACTATCCGTTGTTAGCCGCTATTGGTTCCCGCAGCTGCCCCTTCCAATGCAATTTTTGCGCCGAAACCACCTATTGGGGAAAATTCCGCAAAAAAAATGCCGCGCAAATCGTCAGGGAATTAAACCAATTGTATCAAAAACACGGCCGCCAGTTGTTTTTAATGAGCGATTCGCTGCTGAATCCCATTATAACAGACCTCTCCAGGGAATTCCTGGAATCCGGGCAATCCATCTATTGGGACGGCTTTTTAAGAGCAGATAAAAGTGTATGCGATACTAAAAATACCATGTTGTGGCGGCGCGGCGGATTCTACCGGGCCAGGTTGGGACTGGAAAGCGGATCAGCACGAGTACTGCAATTAATGAATAAAAAAATAACCCCCCACCGGATCAAAACCGCATTATCCGGCCTGGCCCACGCCGGTATTAAAACCACCGCCTACTGGCTGATCGGATACCCGGGAGAAACCGAAGCAGACTTCCAACAAACTCTCCACTTAATCCGGGAATTAAAAAATGATATCTATGAAGCAGATTGCAACCCCTTTAATTATTTTATAACCGGCCAGGTAAAATCCGGGGAATGGAAGGAAAAAAATAAATCCGTTCTCCTCTACCCGGAAGACACAAAAAATACGCTGCTCACTCAAACCTGGATCATGGACCAGGAACCCTCAAGGGAAGAAATATTCAACCGGCTGTACCGGTTTGTACAACACTGCGATGAATTGGGTATCCTGAATCCCTATTCGCTCTATGATATCAATAAAGCGGATGAACGGTGGGAAAAACTCCATAAAAATGCAGTTCCGCCATTGATCCGCTTCAAAGAAAGGGGAAACTATATCGATGAAAATAAACAGGTGAAAGAATTATTTTCCGCAAAGAATTTATCCCGGGATGCTGGGGACTTTGCTTTCTGAAATAGGAGCTAAAAAATGAGCCGAGCAATTTCTGATGAATTGGCAGTAGCAGCCAGTCAATATACCAGTGAGGAAAAATATTGGCTAAACCAACTAGACGGGGAATGGGTAAAAACCATCTTTCCTTATGATTATAAGAAAAACGTCAATGAGCACCGGCAGGAATATAAAACCGGTAAGGAGGCGGTTCGCTTCACCATGAACAGCAGGATTTCGGAACGGCTGCAAAAGTTAAGCAACGGCTCCGACCTCAGGCTGCACATGTTATTGACAGCAGCCGTGGTGGCATTACTTTATAAATATACCGACACCAGGGATATCCTCGTGGGAATGCCTATTTACAAGCAAGATATCCAGGGTGAATTTATAAATACAGTGCTGACAATACGAAATACAATAAAGGAGGGCATGACCTTTAAAGAGTTGTTATTGCAACTGCGGGAAACCATTGTCGAGGCTTCGGAAAACCAGAATTACCCCATTGAAACATTACTGTATCATTTAAATCTGCCGGCTGCGGGAGAGGATTTCCCGTTATTTGACGTGGCGATTTTACTGGAGAATATCCATGATAAAAAGTATCTTCAGCACATTCGTTACAATATGACCTTCGCTTTCTCCAGGACCGGGGAACAAGTAAAAGGCGTCATTGAATATGACCCCACGGTTTATAAAAAAACCACAATCGAACGAATTATCAATCATTTTTTCCTATTGCTGGAAACTGTGCTTTTTGATATGGATGCGGCAGTTGCGGGCATCGATATACTTTCGGCCCAAGAAAAAAAACAGCAGTTGGAGGATTTCAATGATACGCAGGCTGAATATCCTGCCCACGAGACACTGCACGGGTTATTTGCCTCCCAGGCGGAGAAGACGCCGGCTCATATCGGCCTGGTATATAAAGATAGGGAAACCACCTACGGGAAATTAAACGAACAAGCCAATCAATTGGCACATTTACTGCGGTCAAAGGGTGTAGGACCCGACACCATTGTCGGGATCATGGTGGAACGTTCCCCGGAGATGATCGAGGGTTTATTGGCGATTTTAAAGGCCGGCGCCGCCTATTTGCCAATCTCTCCCGGGACCCCCAAAATAAGACTGAGGGCTATGCTGGAAGCTTGTGGGTCAACTCTTTTAGTAACCAAACAGCACATACCGGGTACTAGCTTTGCCGGGGAAAGGGAAATCCCGGCAGCGGATTTTAAAGGGGAGATACTTAAGCTAGACCGCCTCGATCTGGCGAAGGAACCCAATATCAACCCCGGGAATATCAATCAACCCAGGGACCTGGCCTATGTTATTTTTACCTCCGGTTCCACGGGAAAACCCAAGGGTGTGATGATAGAACACCGAAATGCCGTTAATGTGGTGAGTTGGTTTGCCCGAAAATACCAGGTGCAGCCAGGCACCAACGTACTCCAGTTAAGCGATTACACCTTCGATGCCAGCGTGAACCAGGTCTTCGGCACATTGCTCCACGGCGCCGCCCTTCACCTGTTGGATGAAGACGTGCTGCTGGATACCCAATGGATGCGTCAATATATCGATAAAAATTGCATTCACATCGTCAACTTTGTACCGGTAATGATAAATGATTGGCTGGGTAATGGGAAAAAGTCGACCAGTATCCGGGCCATCTTATCCGGTGGTGAACGGCTGGATGATTCGCTTAAAGACCGGCTGCTGAACATGGGATATGAGTTATTCAACCAGTACGGACCCACGGAAACCACCATCGATGCCCTGGTGGAAAAATGTTCCACCCACCCGGTGACATTGGGTAAACCCATTGCCAACGTTCAATGTTACATCCTGGGCAGGGACAACAATCTCTTACCGACAGGTTCCCCGGGCGAACTGTGCATCGGTGGACACGGGCTTGCCAGGGGATACCTGGATAATCCCCAATTAACCCGGGAAAAATTTATCGGGAATCCCTTTGTAAAAGGAGATCGGCTCTACAAGTCGGGAGACCTGGTATGCTTGACCCCCGAAGGAAAAATCCAGCTCCTGGGCCGAATCGACAACCAGGTGAAAATAAGAGGCTATCGCATCGAATTGGGGGAAATAGAAAGCCAACTGCTCTCGTATCAAGGAATAAAAGAAGCATGGGCAACAACATGGGAAAAAGCCATTGATACACGTAATGAAAATCCATATGGAGACCAATACCTGTGCGCTTATTTCGCTGCGGAGGTATCCATGACAGCCGACATACCGGCCATAAGAGAATATTTATCGCAGCAATTGCCCGATTATATGTTACCCAGGTACCTGGTTCAAGTGGAACGAATACCATTGACCCCAGCAGGCAAAGTGGACCGCTCCGCACTACCTATTCCCCACCTTGAGGAAGGCCCGGCATATGTACCCCCCTCCAACCCAACAGAAGAAAAATTGGCTGAAATGTGGGCAGAAACATTAAAAGTAGAAAAAGAGACACTGGGCATCGATGATAATTTTTTCGAGTTAGGAGGACACTCTCTAAAAACCACCATATTGGTCTCAAAAATCCACCGGGTCTTTAAGGTAAGAATTCCCCTGGTGGAATTTTTTCGAATGCCCACCATCAAGGGATTGTCCCGGTATATAACCAGGACTGCACCGGTGAAATACGAATCCATCGACCCAGCCCCCCTAAAACAATATTACCCGCTGTCCGCCGCCCAGAAACGATTGTATTTCCTTTACCTCATGGAACCAGGCACCATTGCCTACAATATACCGAAAGTGCTTCGCATAGAAGGCAAAAGTGACCGGGAAAAATTAGAAACCATTTTCAAAAAATTAATCCAGCGCCATGAAATCCTGCGAACCTCTTTTCATACGGCAGCGGGGCAAGCGGTGCAAAAAATACACCGCCAGGTGAATTTTGAAATTGAATACCACCGGCAAGTCTCCGAACCCGATACCCTCCTTATCATAAATAATTTCCCTCGTCCCTTTGATTTATCCCGGGCCCCCCTCATGAGGGTGGGGTTGATTGACAGCGAGGCCAATGAATTTATATTGATGGTGGACCGGCACCATATTGTTTCGGATATTAATTCGGAAGCCCTGCTGGAAGAGGAATTCAAGGTATTGTATGCCGGTCAGGAAGAAGACCTGCCGCCGCTGCGACTGCAATACAAAGATTATGCGGAATGGCAAAACCTGTGGGCGGCCTCGGGAGAAATGAAAAAACAGGAAGAATACTGGCGGGAATTATTTGCAGGAGACCTTCCTCTACTGGAAATCCCCACTGATTCCCCGAGACCTTTGCTGTACAGTTTTGAAGGCAGTGCTTACCCTTTTCACCTGGAGAAAAAGGAAACAGAGATATTAAAGCAAATAGCCCTGGAGGGAAAAACCACCCTCTTCGTGGTGCTGCTCACCCTCTACTATATACTGTTATGGCGAATCTGCGGCCAGGAAGATATCGTGGTAGGAACACCGGCAGCCGGGCGTCGGCATGCCCACCTGGAACCCATTGTGGGAATATTCTTGAACACCCTGGTATTACGCGCCCACCCCAGGGGAGGGAAAACCTTTGTCTCTTTCCTGGAAGAAACCAGGAAAACAGTATTGGAAGCCTTTGAGAACCAGGAATACCCACTGGAAGAACTGGTGGAAACTGTAATGGAACATCGGCAAATGGACCGCAATCCATTATTTGACGTGATGTTTTCTTACCAGGAGATGGAAAACCGGCCCCAGGAATCATTATCACTGTTGAACATAAAGGTAAAGGTCCATGAAATCGAAAAGACCACATCCAAATTTGATATGATTTTACATGCAGCCGCAGCCAAAGACACACTGCGTTTTACCTTTGAGTACTGCACCAAATTGTTCAAAGAGAAAACCATCCGGAGATTTGCCAATTATTTTACAGAGATTGTTACCACTGTCATCGCCAATAAACATAAAAGACTGGAAGAAATCCGGGTTACCCATCGGTTGGGCGATGCCGACGCTGCCGTCCCAGCAATGGAATTCGCATTTTAAAACCGGGAGGGGAACTCAATAAAGGAGGCCTGAACTCTAATGTACAAACACTTTCCTGAAGAGTGGATCACTGCTGCCAGTCAAAAGCCCGATGAAAAGCAGTATTGGATTACCCAATTGTCCGGGGAATGGGAGAAAGCCTGTTTCCCGGCCGATTCCAATGAAAAAGCAGCCGATACCGGTGCGGTGGATATGCTGTTCCCGGGAAACCTGGCAGCACGCATGTTGGAAATAAGTAAAAAAAACGATTATACATTGAATGTTATCCTCCAGGCAGGAGTGATTGCTTTGTTGGGCAAATATACCGGCAGCCGTGATATTGTAATCGGCGCGCCCATATTTAGACAAAAACAGACCATAAGCAGCAATCTAATCAATACTGTATTGGTATTGAGAAATCAAGCGCAAGAAAACACCACGTTTAAAGAGCTGCTGCTCCAGGTGCGACACACCTTGGGGGAAGCAGTACAAAATCAAAATTACCCCATTGAAATGATAGGCCAGCATTTGCATCGAACCACTTCAACACCAGGGGATTTTCCTTTATTCGATGTCGCTGTATTGTTGGAAAACATCCACGATAGAACATATCTTCACCCCACCGATCCCAAAATAATCTTTGCTTTCCTGCGAACCGGGGACTCCATAACAGGGGTATTGGAATACAAACGTACCCTCTACAAGAGAAGCACGGCAGAGAGGATTGTCGCACATTTCCTTCGCCTCATGGAGGAAGCACTTTTTAATATTCAGTTAACGTTATCCTCTCTCCAGGTGCTGTCAAAAGAAGAGGAAAACGAATTTTTATATGAATTGAATAACACCGCGGCGGATTACCCGAAGGAAAAAACCATCCATGCTCTATTTGAAGAACAGACGGGAAGAACCCCGGACAGTATGGCCGTCCTTGGCAGCAGCCAGTGGGCAGTTGGCGGCGTTTCACTGACATACGCAGAATTGAACCGGGAATCCCATCAACTGGCATACCGATTAAAAGAAAAAGGCGTGGCCCCCGACACCATTGTAGGCATTATGATGGAACGTTCTATCGAAATGATTATTTCCATCCCGGGGATACTAAAAGCTGGCGGCGCATATTTGCCCATAGACCCGGAATACCCGGAAGACCGCATTAATTACATGTTAAAAGACAGCAATGCCAAAATTTTGGTGACAACGCCTGGTTGGTCAGAAAAATTTGAAAAATTGCTAATCGTCAATTGTCAACTATTAATTGTTAATGAGAATCCACATAACCGCCGAAGGCTTAATAATCCTCTAACAATTTACAATTTACAATTAGAAAGCTCCAATTTAGCCTACATCATCTACACCTCCGGCACCACCGGCAAGCCCAAAGGCATGATCATTCAACATAAAAATGTTGTTCGTTTAATGTTTAACGACAAATTCCAGTTTGATTTTAATAATAGAGACGTGTGGACCTTATTTCATTCGTTTTGTTTTGATTTTTCCATATGGGAAATGTACGGGGCATTACTTTACGGTGGGAAATTAATTTTAATCCCACGGGCAGTGGCCCAGGACCCGGGACATTTCCATACCATATTGGAGCAGCAGCAGGTGACGGTATTAAACCAGACACCGTCGGCCTTTTACCGGTTAATCGCTGAAACCTTTAACCGCAACAGCACATGTTTGGCATTACGATATGTCATTTTTGGAGGTGAGGCACTGAACCCGGCAAAGCTAAAAAAATGGAAAACCCTGTACCCGGGGACCCGCTTGATCAATATGTACGGTATCACCGAAACCACCGTACATGTGACCTTTAAAGAGCTTGCCGCAGAGGATATCCGGACCGGCCTCAGTAACATAGGCAGCCCCATTCCTACATTAAGTACTTATGTCATGGACAGCCGTTTAATGCTGGTACCCAGGGGAGCAGCCGGAGAATGCTGTATCGGTGGAGAAGGTGTCGGCAGGGGATATTTGAACCGGCCGGAGTCGACCCGGGAAAAATTCGTGGAAAATCCCTACAAAACGGGCGAACGGCTTTATCTTTCCGGAGATAGGGCCAGGATCCTGGAAAATGGGGAAATGGAATACCTGGGCAGAGTCGATCGACAGGTTAAAATCAGGGGGTTCCGCATCGAACCTGGGGAAATCGAAAAACAACTGCAAAGGCATAAAAACGTAACCGAAGCCGTGGTGGTGGCACGAAAGTCCCCCGGCGCTGAAAACCATCATTACCTGTGCGCTTATATTATCCCCAACGGAAGCTTCAACGCTCCCACCCTAAGAGAATATTTGTCCGCGGAATTACCGGATTACATGATCCCCACGCATTTTGTCCCCCTGCAAACCTTCCCCTTGACCCCCAACGGTAAACTGGACTACAGCGCACTCCCGGACCCCGCGAACCTGGACATAAACGACGGTATACCCTATGCCCCCCCAGGGAATGACATCCAGGGAAAATTGGTGGAAATCTGGGAAACGGTACTGGCCGTAAAAAAAATCGGGATCCATGATAATTTCTTTATGAAAGGCGGAGATTCCATTAAATCCATCCAGGTTGCCTCACGGATGAATGAGGCTGGTTATACGGTAGGAGTAAAGGAGATTCTGCAGTACCCCACTATATTGGAATTATCAACCAGGGTAAAGCCGTCAACATTGGCAGTAGAACAATCCGTCGTTACCGGGACAAGCCCATTAACCCCCATCCAGGAACATTTTTTCCAGCACCAGGAAACCCATCCCCATCATTTCAACCAGGCCCTGGTGCTCTATTGGCAGGAGGGAATCGAACCGGGGGAGGTGCAGGCAATATTCCAGGAGATACAAACCCATCACGATGTCCTTCGCACCACTTTCCCAAGAAATAAGCAAGGAAGGGTTATCCAGGTTTTTCATGGATTGGATTATCCCCTGGGGCTCCAGGTATATGATTTTCGAACCGGCGTCACTGTCGAAAAGGCCAGGGAGCTGCTGGTGCAAAAAGCCAATCAACTCCAGGCCAGCATCCGACTGGAAACAGGACCGTTGATGAAATTGGGCCTCTTCCGTATGGGTGACGGGGACCGCTTGTTGATCATTATCCACCACCTGGTCATCGATGGGGTTTCCTGGCGTATTTTATTGGAGGATATTGAAAGTTTATACCGCCAGTACAGGGACCATCATAAAGAAGGACTCCTCCACTTGCCCTTAAAAACCCACTCCTTTAAAACCTGGGCGGAAAAGTTGTCCCTGTACGCCGACAGGCCCTCTTTTTTGAAAGAAAAAACTTATTGGAATACCCTGGAATCCGCTGTTGTACCGGGATTGAAAAAAGATATTCCCACTGATGACAAAAACAATGAGGTGAAAGATACGGAAAATATATCTTTTAGTCTAAGTAAAGAAAAAACCCACCAGTTATTGACCCGGGTAAACCAGGCCTTTGGCACGGACAGCAATGATATATTATTAACCGCACTGGGATTGGCTTTTAAAAAAACCGGCCAACAGGAAAAATTACTCATCGCCCTGGAAGGCCACGGCCGAGAAGAAATCTTAACCGGCGTGGATATTCACCGGACCGTCGGTTGGTTCACCGCTATTTACCCGGTATTGCTGGATCTTTCCCAAACTCACCACCTTTCCCGTCAAATCAAAGAGGTTAAAGAACAACTGCGCAGGGTTCCCCAAAGAGGAATCGGTTACGGGATTTTAAAATACCTGACCTCTCAAGAAAACAAGAATGACATGGAATTTATATTGAAACCCCAGATCAGTTTTAACTACCTGGGACAATTGGATGCCGATGCAGCAGGAACCTCCTTCGCCATCGAAACAGGAACGGGAAATTCGCAAAGTATTCACAGGCAGCGGGATTATCTACTCGAAGTATCCGGCGCCGTCACCGGTCAATGCCTGGTGATGACCCTTTCGTATAATAAAAAATACTTCAAACCCCAAACCATTGGAACACTCATGAACCGATACCGGGAAGAACTGGTAGACCTGGTTGACTTCTGCACCAACAGGAAGGAAAGGGAGTTCACCCCCGCCGATTTTACCTATAAAAACCTGTCCATCGAGATGCTGGAACGGTTAAAATCGCAATACACCATCGAAGACCTCTATACGTTAACCCCCATGCAAGAAGGGATGCTGTTTCATTCCCTGTATCAAGAAGGGGCACATGAAACCCATGCCTTCACGTATTTCACCCAGGTCTCCTACCGCTTGTACGGCCAATTGGATACATTCCTGGTGGAAAAAAGTTTAAATGAACTAATGAAACGCCATGATATATTACGCACAGCCTTCGTTCATGAAGGATTTGACCGTCCGCTGCAAATTCTTTTGAAAAATAGACAAATAGATTTTTACTATGAAGATATTCAAAATACAGTCGCATCAGCGGATAAAGAGAAATTTATTAAGGAATTTAAAAAAAAGGATAAAAAACGATCCTTTGATTTGACTAAAGATGCCTTGATGCGAATCGCCATTCTCCAGGTGGACAGGAGGAAGTATGAAATTATCTGGAGTTTTCATCATATATTGATGGATGGATGGTGTATAGGCATATTAAATTCGGAATTTTTTGAGATTTATAAAAATCTCCGGGAAAATAAACCGGATCGATTACCAGCAGTTAAACCCTATCGAACCTATATCCAATGGCTCGAAAAACAAGATAAGGAAGAATCCAAAAAATACTGGTCAAAATACCTGGAACATTACCAGGAACCCGCCGGTATTCCGCGGAAGAAGGCATTTAATCCCATAGAAGACGGGTTTGAAAACCGGGAAATCCTTTGTGCGCTGGACAGAGAAAAAACCATTCTTTTGAAACAATTGGCCGGCAGTAATCAAGTGACCCTGAACACCATCATCCAGGCAATTTGGGGAATTCTCCTGGGAAAATACAGCGGCCGCCAGGATGTGGTATTCGGCTCCGTGGTCTCGGGACGCCCCTCGGAAATAAAAGGCGTGGAAACCATGGTGGGATTATTTATTAATACCATCCCGGTTCGAGTCAAGTTTCACCAGGAAACAAAATTTAACCGGCTGCTGGAACAACTGCAGCAAGAAGCAATCGCCAGTGAGCCCCATCATTATTATCCATTGATGGAAATTCAAACCCAGAGTGAATTGAAAAATCAACTGTTGGACCATGTCCTGGAATTTAATAATTATCCCATTGCAGAACAATTGCACGGCACCATGGAAGGAAATAAAAAAAACCGCCCGGGTCTCGGGTTGGAATTTTCAAATGTAGAAGCATTTGAGCAGATCAATTACGATCTGGATGTGATTATGGAATCATCGGTGCAATTGACCGTACGATTCGCCTATAATGCCAATGTTTATGAAAAGGAAATATTGGAAAGAATCGCCGATTCTTTCCTCCAAATCGTTAACCAGGTCTTAACAGACCAGGAAATGCCCATCGGCCGACTAATGCTTTTATCCCCGGAAGAAAAAAGCCGGCTGCTGATGCTCCAGGATGCGGACGATAACAAAACCGCCCTTCCCATGGGCAAAACCGTCTGCCAGTTGATCGAAGAGCGTGCCCGACTGGCCCCGGGAGACATTGCCGCTGCCTACGGAACCCAGGAGCTTACCTATGCCCAACTGGATAAAAAAGCCAATCAATTGGCCTGGCTGCTAAGGGAAAAGGGGATTAATAATGATGCATTAGTAGCAATTCTAGGGGAGCGATCAATAGAAATGATGATTGGAATCCTGGCCGCCTGGAAAGCCGGGGGGGCCTATATCCCCATCGAAATCAACTCCCCCTTCAACCGTATCAACTCCATCTTAGCCGACTCCGGCGCAGAAGTCTTATTGACTCAACCCAACTCTTTTCCCCGGGTAAACGAATTTTATACAGGAATCGCTGCCAATACAAACGTTCGACATATTATCTACCTTGATAAAGAAAAGAATATCCGGTATTACCACCGGTTGTTCAAAACCCTCAAGTATTCATTACTGCTGAGCCAGGGAGGACACGCCGTCCCGGGTAAAGAACCGGTCTTGCAATATGAAAATCAAACCCTGACCGAGCGAGAATACCTGGATAAAGTAAAACAAACCAGTCAATTTGTTTTAAACCGGGGGATTGACATTGGTTCACCGGCGGCACTTATTTTTGCCAACCCAATTTATAAGATTATTACCCTCCTATTCCTGGAGACCCTTAATACCCCGTTTATTATATTGGACCCCGGTCTTCCCGGGAACCGGAAACAGCAAATAATCAGCCAGTCTCACATCACTACTATCTTTTCAGAGAGTCAGTTTTTGGATGAACTGGATCGATTATTCTGGGAATCCCCCCTCCTTAGTAACTATTTCATCCTCGACAATTATACCCCCAGCCAGGCAGGAAAAGAGGCGGATGTTAAAGATATCTGGGATTATGTAGCAGGAGAATCCTCCGGAGCCGTCAATGATTATGGTTGGAACAACAGTTATACCAATGAACCCTTCAGTATTGAAGAGATGCAGGAATACATTCAAAATTTTAAAGTAAAACTTGCTCCCCATATAGCCCCTGGTTCGCGGGTCCTGGACATCGGGTGCGGACACGGCCTGGTTTTATTTGAAATCGCCCCGCAGGTGGCCTATTACCTGGCCACCGACCTGTCACCCGTGATTATCGAAAAAAACCAGCAGCGGATTAAACGGGAAGGACTGGATCATGTGGAGTTAAGAACTGCACCCGCCTCGGGAATTGGCAAGCTGGAAGAAAAGGATTTTGATATTGTGGTATGCAGCAGTGTGGTCCACTATTTTCCCAACACCTTATACCTGGAAGAAGTCATCAAAAGTGCTGTTGATGCCCTGAAAGACGAGGGAATTATTTACCTGGACGATCTCATGGACCTGGCAAAAAAAGAGGAATTGATTCAATCCACGAAGGAATATAAAAAATCGAACCCGGGAGCCGCGGCTAAAACCGATTGGGATGGTGACCTATTTGTACATGAAGACTTCTTCCGGGATTTGCAGCAGAAATACCCTGAAATCGTCGAATGGGAAAGCAGCCGGAAAATAGGACGCATAAAAAACGAATTAACCCGGTTCCGCTATGATGTCCTCCTGCGAATAAACAAAAAGTGTAAAAGTCAAAACCAACCCGTATCATCATTAAAGAAAAACCGGTACACCCTCCGGGATATTGAAACCCATTCCCGGGCAGCCGGCAGCGGCAGCAGTAATGTTGACGACGGTATGATCGGTTCGGGGGAACAGGCCGTCACCGGTGATGTCATCGATATCCGTACCATCGAAACCTATCCCCAGGAAAAACCGGGAAAACCGCCGGATGTACACGATCTTAGTTATGTGATCTACACCTCCGGGTCCACGGGAAAACCGAAAGGGGCAATGGTAGAACACCTCGGGATGATGAATCATATGCAGGCCAAGATCCGGGACCTCCGAGTAACCAAAAACAGCATTATTGCCCAGAATGCCTCACATACCTTTGATATTTCCGTATGGCAGTTCTTCACCGCCTTAATCCCCGGCGGCAGAACGATAATTTATCCCGATGAATTGGTCCTGGACCCGGGGCAATTTATAAACCGGGTAATCGAGGATCGAGTCACTATTCTTGAAGTGGTTCCCTCCTACCTGGCAGTAATGATTGATTACCTGGAAAAATCCCACCTCTCTTTACCCCTTGAATTTCTCCTGGTCACGGGTGAGGAGATTAAGCCCCCCCTGGTGAAAAAGTGGTTTGAAATGTATCCTGGGATTAAAATGGTTAATGCCTATGGCCCCACCGAAGCCTCCGATGATATTACCCATTATATTATGGACAAAGCCCCGGGAAACGGACCAATTCCCCTTGGAAAACCGATACAAAACCTTAATATACATATCATTGATAAGCGTATGCAACCATGTCCCGTCGGCGTCAGGGGAGAGATCTGCGTCTCCGGTATCGGGGTGGGCAGAGGC
>Ga0316628_100000087_pt1 | contig 52226 bp, 48 predicted proteins | sample OWC_Aug_M2_C1_D5_FD_207648 | JGI IMG/M metagenome (GOLD analysis project Ga0316628, IMG submission 207648) | Wetland soil microbial communities from Old Woman Creek delta, Ohio, United States - OWC_Aug_M2_C1_D5_C | ecosystem: Environmental > Terrestrial > Soil > Wetlands | place: USA: Ohio...
ATCAGGGGCGCCGGCCCGCGAGGCCTCGCGGCGATGCACCCGCGCACCGGCATCTTCATCCGGCCGATGCTCGACTGTACGCGGCGCCAGGTGCGCACGTTCGCCTCGGCGCACGCTGTGGTGTTTCGCGACGATGCCACCAACGACGACGTGACGATTCCCAGAAACCTGGTCAGGCATCAAGTGATTCCGTCCCTCGCGCGTGTCTCGCCAGGCGTCGTGCGCGCGCTGGCCCGCGCCGCCGCTATCGCTCACGACGACGCCCGGTTCCTCGAGGAGGTGGCGGCGGGCGCGTACGCGCACATTGTCTCGGAATCGGATGACGAGATCAGGCTGGATGCCGGGCAACTGAGGGCGCAGCCGCTTTCCGTCCGTCGGCGGGTGGTCGCGCGCGCCATCTCGCGGCTCGCCGACGGCCGGTTCGTCGCCTTCGAGCACGCCGAGCGGCTGCTTGACCTGGTCGAGGATGGCCCTGGCACGCCACGGCACCTGTACCTCCCAGGGCAGGTTGCCACCTGCAGCCGCGACGTCGCTGTACTGCGCCGGAAGAACGGCGCTGGCGATGCCCGTGTTGACCCGGATGGAACGAACTTCCGGTTTTCGCTGTCTATACCAGGTGAGGTTCTTTCCCCGGCCGGGTGGATCCTGTCGGCGGCCCGAATGCCGTGGCCGCCCGGCTCGGCAGATGGCTCGGGGGCCAATGCTCCCGGGGGTTCGTTTCCGGGACCGTTGCCCGGCCCCGGCGCGTGCGGCAGAGATGCTGCGTCGTGCGCGGTGCTCGACGCCGCCACCATCCAGGGGCCGCTCGTCGTTCGCAACTGGGCTCCGGGCGACCGGTTCCGCCCGCTCGGGATGACGGGGACGAGGAAGCTGCAGGACTTGTTCGTGGACCGCAAAGTGCCGCGGGCAAAGCGCTCGAAGGTGCCGATCGTCGCCGATTCGGCACACCGCATCGTCTGGGTCGCCGGACACCTTATGGCTGAGGACTTTCGGGTCACCCCGGCCACGTCCGACGTGGTAATCTTGAAGCTAAAGTATTGGAGCAACGGGACGTGAACTCGACCCTGAAGAATTTCCTGTTCTGGATGGTCCTCATCGTAATCGGGGTCCTCATCTGGAACTTCTCCACGCAGTTCAGCCCGGGTGTCAGGACGCTCAGCTTCACCGACTTCCTGAAATCGGTCGACGCTGGCCAGGTGCAGTCGGTGACGATTGCGGGCAACGAGATCCGCGGTACGACCACCACCGGTACCGACAACGCCTTCAGGACCTACGCGCCGCAGTACGACAACCTCGTCCCGCGGCTGCTGGAGAAAGGCGTCGCCATCGACGTCAAGCCCGAGGCTTCCAGCCCGTGGGCGTCGCTCCTCTACACGTGGGCGCCCATCCTGCTGATGATCGGCTTCTGGATCTTCCTGATGCGCCAGATGCAGAGCGGCGGCAACAAGGCGCTGTCGTTCGGGAAGAGCAAGGCGCGGCTGTCGTCCGCGTCGCAGAAGAAGGTCACGTTCAAGGACGTGGCGGGCGTGGACGAAGCCAAGGAAGAGCTGAACGAGATCATCGAGTTCCTGCGCGAGCCCCAGAAGTTCCAGAAGCTGGGCGGCCGCATCCCGAAGGGCGTCCTGCTGATGGGGTCGCCGGGAACCGGCAAGACCCTCCTGGCGCGCGCGGTCGCGGGCGAGGCGAACGTTCCGTTCTTCTCGATCAGCGGGTCGGACTTCGTCGAGATGTTCGTCGGCGTCGGCGCCTCCCGCGTGCGAGACCTGTTCGAGCAGGGCAAGAAGAACGCCCCCTGCATCATCTTCATCGACGAAATCGACGCGGTCGGCCGTCACCGGGGCGCGGGCCTGGGCGGCGGCCACGACGAGCGCGAGCAGACGCTGAACCAGCTCCTGGTCGAGATGGACGGGTTCGAATCGAACGAAGGCGTCATCCTCGTGGCGGCGACGAACCGGCCGGACGTCCTCGACCCGGCGCTGCTGCGCCCCGGACGCTTCGACCGGCGCATCGTCGTCAACCGTCCCGACGTCAAGGGGCGTGAGGGGATTCTCGCCGTGCACACGCGCAAGATCCCGCTTTCCGACGATGTGGACGTGCCGGTGCTGGCACGAGGGACGTCGGGGTTCTCGGGGGCCGACCTGGCGAGCCTCGTCAACGAGGCGGCGCTCTACGCCGCGCGCTGCAACCAGAAGACCGTGCGCCAGATCGACTTCGAGTTCGCGAAGGACAAGGTCCTGATGGGCTCCGAACGCCGGTCGATGATCATCAGCGACGCGGAGAAGCGGATCACGGCGATCCACGAAGGCGGCCACGCGCTGCTGACCGTGCTGCTGCCGCACGCGGATCCGATTCACAAGGTCACCATCATCCCGCGCGGCATGGCGCTCGGCCTCACGCAGCAGCTGCCGGTCGACGAGAAGCACAACTACTCGCGCGAGTACCTGGACGATCAGATCTCGATCCTGCTCGGCGGGCGAATCGCCGAGGAGATCACCAGCGGCAGCGTTACCACCGGGGCCGGCAACGACCTCGAACGCGCCACCGAGCTGGGCCGCCGCATGGTGTGCGAGTGGGGCATGAGCGACGCCATGGGGCCGCTGACCTTCGGCAAGAAGGAAGAGCAGATCTTCCTCGGCCGCGAGATCGCCCAGCACCAGGACTACAGCGAGGACACGGCGGTCAAGATCGACCAGGAAGTCAAGCGCATCGTGATGCTGAACTACGAGCGGTCGCGCGAGATCCTGCTCGAGCACAAGGCGACGCTCCAGAAGATCGCCGAGGAACTGCTCACGCGCGAAGTGCTCGACGGCGAGCAGGTCAAGCAGATCGTCGCGGGCGGGTCCCTCGGCGAGGAGGCGCAGGCGGCGGCGCAGCCCGCGGCCGCCCAGGACGAGGACGAGGCGCGGCGCCGCAAGGAACGTTCGCCGATCATCGGCGCGGTCCCCCCGCTCCAGAAGCCGCTGCACGCCGACTGACACCTTGCTCCGAAAGCCCTACACGCTTCCGCTCCCGCACGGGCGTGCGCTGGACCTGGGCCGGCGCACGCTCGTGATGGGCATCCTCAACGTCACGCCCGATTCGTTCGCCGACGATCGGCCCCTGGTCGATCCCCAGGCCGCCGTCGACCGTGCCTTGCGCCTCGAGGCGGACGGCGCGGACATCATCGACGTCGGCGGCGAATCGACCCGGCCCGGCGCGGACGCGGTGTCCGCCGACGAGGAACGCCGGCGCGTGCTGCCCGTGATCGAGCGCCTCGGCGGGCGGTTGTCGGTACCCATCTCGATCGACACCTACAAAGGGACCGTCGCCGACGACGCGCTGGCGGCCGGTGCGGTTCTGGTCAACGACATCAGCGGCTTGAGCTATGATCCGTCGCTCGGGGACGTCGTGGCGCGGCGCGGCGCCGCTCTCGTCCTGATGCACACGCGCGGACGGTCGAAGACGATGTACCGCGAAGCGGTGTACCGGGCGCCGGTCGCCGAGGTTGCGAGCGAGTTGCAGGCCGCCATCGATCGCGCCCGCGCCGCGGGCATTGCCTTCGACCGGCTGGTGCTCGATCCGGGATTGGGTTTCGCGAAGCGGCCCGAGCACAGTTACGAGGTCCTGGCGGCGTTGCCGCACCTGGCAGCCCTCGATCGGCCGCTGCTCGTCGGTCCTTCACGCAAGTCGTTTCTGACCGAGGCGATCGGGCCGGTGCCCCCGGCGACGCGAGACTGGGCCACGGCGGCTGCCGTCGCCGCCGCCGCGATGCTGGGCGCGCATATCGTCCGGGTGCACAACGTCGCCGCGATGCGCGACGCCGTGCGGGTGATCGACAGGCTCCTGGTGGAACAGGGACAATGGTAATGAGCCCCGGTTCCTGGTCCTTGGTGCGAGTGCCGGGTCGCACGTGTGTTGACCAACAGTCCGATGAACTGGCTGCTTGATCTCTGGCATCGCTTCGGATGGTGGGATGTCCTCGACATCACCATCGTTTCGGTCGCGATCTACGAGCTGCTGAGCCTCATCAGGGGCACGCGGGCGGTCCAGATGGTGCTCGGGGCCGGCCTCCTGGGCGGCGTCTACTACCTGTCGTTGTGGGGGCACCTTCAGACCGTCAACTGGCTCATCCGCAACGTTGTCGGCTATGTCGTGTTCGCGCTGATCGTGCTGTTCCAGGCCGACATCCGGCGTGCCCTCGCCCATTTCGGACGCACCCCGTTCTTCGCGCTGTTCGGGCGCACGGACGGCAAGGAAGAGATGATCGAGGAGATCGCCGTGGCCGCGACGGTGCTGGCCAGCCAGCGCATCGGGGCGATCATCGCCATCGAGCGGGGCATCGGGCTGCGCAACTACATCGAGGGCGGCATTCCCCTCGACGCGACCCTGACCTACGACCTGCTGGTCACCATCTTTCGGCCGGGCGGGCCGCTGCACGACGGTGCGGTGATCGTCCAGAACGATCGAGTGGCGGCTGCCGCCTGCTTCCTGCCCCTGACCGTCAATCCCCGGCTGAGCAAGGATCTGGGCACTCGCCATCGCGCGGCCATCGGCCTGACCGAAGAGAGCGACGCGGTAGCGGTCGTCGTGTCGGAGGAGACCGGTATCATCTCCCTCGCCCTCGACGGCCACATCGAGCGGGGACTCGACCCCGAGCGCCTGCGATCGAGGCTGCGCGGCCTGCTCGCGACGTCGCGGACTGCGGCCAGCCAGCATCGCGAAGCGCGGACGTGACGAGATGATCTATCACCCGTTTCGCCACCTCGGCCTGAAGGCGCTCGCAATCGGCATCGCCGGGGTGCTCTGGCTGGCGGTGTCCGGGGAGCAAATCGTGGAGCGGACGCTCAGCGTGCCGCTCGAACTGCAGAACCCGCCCGACACGCTGGAACAGGTCGACATCGCCCCGCAGAACGTGAGCGTCCGCGTGCGCGGCTCGTCGGGCCTGCTCAATCATCTCTCGTCGGGCGACATCGTCGCCGTGCTCGACCTGTCATCGGCGCGGCCTGGCCTGAATCTGATGCCGCTCACGCCGGATCGAGTGCGCGGCCCCGCCGGCGTCGAGGTGGCGCAAGTCCGCCCTGCGACGGTCCAGCTGGAGTTCCAGCGGTCGGTCACGCGATCGGTTCCCGTCGTCCCGTCGATCGACGGCCAGCCGGCGGCGGGATACGAAGTCGAAGGGTTCACCTGCCAGCCAGCGGCGGTCGAGGTCGTCGGCGCGGACATGCCGCTTCGGCAGCTGGACAAGGTCAGCACCGACCCGGTGTCGGTGGCGGGGGCGACGGGCCCCGTCCGCGAGGCCGTGACAATGGGCGTGACGGCACCGGGGTTGCGGCTGAAGACGCCAGGCAAGGCGACCGTGATCGTGAACATCCGCCCGCTCCCGATTGAACGGGAAATCCACGATGTCCCCGTGCGCCTGCGGAACCTGTCGTCACGGTTGACCGGGAGTCTCACGCCGGCGAGCGTGACGATCGAGGTCAAGGGACCCAGGGCGATCGTCGAAACCCTTTCATCGGAGGCCCTCGCCGCCTCCGTCGATCTTGCTGGGCGGGGACCCGGCCGGTACAATCTGCAGGTTCACGTCGAGCAGCCTCAATCCGTTGAGATCCTCCGCGTCGAACCGGCGACGATCGTCGCCCGGATCAGGTGACCGATCCGATCGCGCTTCTCACGAGTTCGCATCATGGCTGAACGGCTGTTCGGGACCGACGGTGTGCGCGGCAAGGCTGGAGCCTATCCGCTCGACGTGCGCACGATTCGCCGGCTCGGTGCAGCGCTCGTGCGGGCGTTGCCGCACGCCGGCCGGCAGCTGCGCCTCCTGGTGGGCCGCGACACGCGCGAGTCCGGCGCGTGGATCGAGCGGGAACTCGCCCACGGGGCGCAGTGGCACGGCGCGCACGTTTCGAGCGTCGGTGTCCTGTCGACGCCGGCCATCGCGTACCTGACGGGCAGCCTGCCCTACGACGCCGGCTTCGTCATATCGGCATCGCACAACCCGTTCGAGGACAACGGCATCAAGGTGTTCTCCCACGCGGGCCAGAAGTTCACCGAGCGTCTCGAAGCCGAGGTCGAACAGATCATGGCGGGGCCGTGGGAAGTTCCGGACGACGTCCCGCTCGGCATCGAGAACGTCGATCTGGCCGACGCGTACCTGGCGCACGTCCGGACGGCCCTCACCGAACCGCGTCGCCTCGGCGCGGTGCGCATCGCCGTGGACTGCGCGAACGGCGCCACCTCGCAGCTGGCCCCGCGGCTGTTTCGCGACCTTGGCTTCGAGGTGATCGCCCTGTCGTGTTCGCCCGACGGCCGCAACATCAACCTGGAGTGCGGATCGACGCATCCGCAGCCGCTCGTCGCCGCCGTCACCCGGCACGGCTGCCGGCTGGGCGTCGCCTTCGACGGCGACGGCGACCGGGCCATCTTCGTCGATGCCCAGGGCAGGATCGTGGACGGCGACGCGGTCATGCTGTTGTGCGCGAAGCACATGAAGGCCGGCGGCCGGCTGCGGCGAAACGCGGTCGTCGCGACGGTGATGAGCAACGTCGGTCTCGAAATCGCACTTCGCGAGCAGGGCATCGACTTGGTGCGCTGCCCGGTCGGCGACAAGTACGTCATGGAGGAAATGCTCGCCCGCGACCTCGCGATCGGCGGCGAACAGTCCGGCCACATCATCTTCTCCGACTACCTGTTCACGGGCGACGGCCTGATTACCGCGATGCAGGTGCTCAGCACCATGGCGGCGACGGGTCGCGAACTCGGCGACCTGGCCGCCGATCTGACGACCTACCCGCAGGTGCTGCTCAACGTGCGCGTCACGCGGAAGGCGGATCTCAAGGAGGTGCCCGAGGTGGCGGCAGTCGTCGCAGACGTCGAGCGGCGTCTTGGCAACCGCGGGCGCCTGCTCGTGCGCTACTCGGGCACCGAGCCGCTGCTGCGCATCATGCTCGAAGGGCAGGATCAGGAAGGGATTCGTCGATGGGCCGAGGAGATCGCCTCCGCCGTCCGGGCCCAACTCGGGGATTGACAGTGATTTCGAAGTAGCGCGTACGAGTAGTCAGTCGCTCGTTCGTCCGTCACACTCCGTTCGTCCTGAGCTTGTCGAAGGACGAGCAGTTCTGCTCGCTACTCGCTACTGGAGTGGAGCGACCATGGCCGATCTCGACAACGTGAAGGAAACCAAGGACTACCACCTCGATACCCCCGCGCGTAATCACGCCTTCTTCCTGAAGGGAGCCGGCGCCGTCGACTGGGGGATGCAGAACCGCCTGGCCAGGATCTTCAGCCCAAAGTCGGGGCGGACGGTGATGCTTGCCATCGATCACGGCTATTTCCTGGGGCCGACGTCCGGCCTCGAGCGCGTGGACGTGAACATCGTGCCGCTGCTCCCGTACGCGGACGCCCTCATGCTGACGCGCGGCATTCTCCGGGCGAACATTCCTGCCGCGTTCACCGGGGGCGTGGTGATGCGGGCGAGCGGCGGCCCGAGCATCCGCAAGGAACTGTCGAACGAGCTGCTGGCGGTGGACATCGAGGACGCGATCAGGATGAACGTCTGCGCGATGGCCGTCCAGGTGTACATCGGCGGCGAGTTCGAGACGCAGACGGTCAACAACATGACGCGCATGGTGGACATGGGGAACCGCTACGGCATCCCCACGCTCGGCGTGACGGCCGTCGGCAAGGACATGGTGCGCGACGCTCAGTACTTCCGCCTGGCCACGCGCATTTGCGCCGAGCTCGGCGCGCAGTTCGTCAAGACGTACTACGTGGACAAGGGGTTCGAGACGGTCACGGCGTCGTGCCCGGTCCCGATCGTCATGGCAGGCGGCAAGAAGCTGCCGGAGCTGGCGGCGTTGACGATGGCGTATCGTGCGATCAGCGAGGGCGCCGCCGGCGTCGACATGGGCCGCAACATCTTCCAGTCCGACGCGCCGGCGGCCATGATCCAGGCGGTCCAAGGCGTCGTGCACGGGAACATGAAGCCGGAAGCGGCTTTCGAACTGTTCGAAACGCTCAGCCGGCAGCAGCAGCAGGGGGCGGACCTTGGCGTCTGACCTCGCGAGCGCGCTGCGGGCGACGTCGCCGGTGCTCAGCGCGGGCGTGCTCGCCGCGGACCTCCTCAATCTGGGACGGGATGTCCGGCTGCTCGAGGGGGCCGGCGTGCCGATGCTGCACGTCGACGTCATGGACGGCTGTTTCGCCCCGATGATCACCGTCGGTCCCCCGTTCATCCGGGCAATCAGGACCCGGCTCCTGAAGGACGTCCACCTGATGATCCGGGATCCGTTGGACAAACTCGCCGACTTCGTGGCCGCCGGCGCCGACGTGGTCACCGTGCACGTGGAATCGTGCGTGCACATCCACCGCGTCCTTCAGCAGCTCGGCGGCATGAAGAACGCCAACGATCCCGCGCGGGGCCTGATGCGGGGGATCGCGCTGAACCCGGGCACGGCCGTGGACAGCATCGTGCCGCTCCTCGACGAGATCGATCTCGTTCTCCTGCTCGCCATCAACCCGGGCTGGGGTGGACAGGCGTTCTTGTCCTCCACGCCCGGCCGCCTGGCGCGGGCTCGCGAGATCGTGGCGGGTTGCCCGCGGCCGATCCTGGTGGGTGTGGACGGCGGGATTACGCGGGCGAACGTCGGCAGGCTGGCAGGGACCGGGCTTGACCTGGTCGTGACGGGGAGCGCGATCTTCGACGGCAACACCCCGGCCATCAACGCGGCGGAAATGCTCGCGGCGCTTCACACGCAGGAATCTGGACTCCATGGAAAGCCGCTGGTCTGACAGCCAGGCAAAGCAACTGGTCGACAACGACCGGGAACCCGAATACCTGGCGCTGCGCACATACTCCAGCCGCCTGCTCGGGCGCGAGCCGTCGCTGGTGCTCCACGGCGGCGGCAACACGTCGGTCAAGGGCGAGGTGATCGACGTGTTCGGCGAGCGGGTGCCCGCGATCTTCGTGAAGGCCTCCGGCCAGGACCTGGCGACGATCGGGCCCGAAGGTCACCCACCCCTGGACCTGGGTTACCTGCGGCGGCTGCGCGCCCTCACCGACCTCACCGACGAGGCGATGCGCAACGAGATTCGCACGCACCTCTTCCGGTACGACGATCCCACGCCGTCGATCGAAGCGCTGATGCACGCGTTCCTGCCGCCGCGGTTCATCGATCACACCCACGCGGATGCCATTCTCGCGCTCACCAACCGGGAGGGCGGGGAGCAGGTGGCGCGCGACGCGCTGGGAGACGGCGTCGCGGTGCTGCCTTACGTGTGCCCCGGTTTCCATCTGGCGAAGATGGCAGCAGAGGCATTCGAGTCGCATCCTGGCAATTGCGCCATGGTGTGGATGCACCACGGCCTGCTCACCTGGGGCGACACCGCGCGCGAGTCCTACGAGCGGACCATCGACCTGGTGTCCCGGGCGGAGCAGTTTCTCGCGCGTGCGGCCCGGCAGCGCGTGGTGGCGGGCGCCGGGCTTCACGATCTCTCCGAGCGTCGTCGAGGCGCGACAGGCTCTGAACGAACGGACGAGCGACTCGCGTCGATCGGTCCGCTCGTTCGTGGCGTTCTCGGCCGCGCCTCGATCGAGCGGACCGGCGCCCTTCGGCGCGTCGTCATACGCACGGTGAGCGACGATGTCACCGTCACCTCGCTGGACCAGCCGGGCGCCCGGAGCCTGTTCGTCACTGCGCCGCTCACCTCCGATCACCTGATTCGCACCAAGGCCTTCCCGCTCTGGGTCGATGAGCCTGACCTCGCGCACCCCGACCGGCTGCGAGCGCAGATCGCGCAGGCCGTGTCGGGTTACGCCGAGGAGTACCGGGCCTACCTGGATCGCAACCGGGCGGCGATTCCCGCGGGCGTCAACGAGTTCGATCCGTTGCCGCGAGTCCTGCTGGTGCCGGGTGTCGGCGCCATGTGCGCCGGCCCCGACCTGCACGCGGCCACGATCGCCGCGGACATCACGGCGCACACGCTCGCCGTGAAGGCGCAGATCGCGGCGACGGGCGGGCAGTACAGGGGCCTCGCCGAACGCGAGTTCGTCGAGATGGAGTATCGCGTGCTCCAGCACGCCAAGCTCTCGGATCGCGCCGGCGTGCTTGGCGCGCACGTCGCCCTCGTGACGGGCGCCGCCGGCGCCATCGGCGCCGGCATCTGCCGCACGCTGCTCGCCCACGGCTGCCAAGTGGCCGTCACCGATCTGTCCGGCGAACCGCTCGACTCGCTCGCTTCCGAGTTGACGGCCCTGGCGGGCCCGCGCGTCCTCGCGGTGCCCGTCGACGTCACCGACCATCGATCGGTCGCGGCAGGATTCGCGGCGGCGGGCAGGCAATGGGGCGGCGTGGACGTGGTCGTCGTCAACGCGGGCATCGCGCACGTCTCACCGCTCGAGGCCATGGACCTGGAGGCCTTTCGGAGGCTCGAGCGCGTCAACATCGAGGGAACGCTGCTGATGCTCGCGGAAGCGGGGCGGCATTTCAGGCAACAGGGAACCGGCGGCGACATCGTGGTCGTCTCCACGAAGAACGTCTTCGCGCCCGGAGCGAGATTCGGGGCCTATAGCGCCACCAAGGCGGCATCGCATCAACTGGCGCGCATCGCGAGCCTCGAACTGGCCGAGATCGACGTGCGGGTGAACATGGTGTCGCCCGACGCGGTCTTCGGTGACGCGAGCAGGAAATCGGGGCTGTGGAAGGCGGTCGGTCCGGATCGCATGCGGGCGCGCGGGCTTGACGAAGCGGGTCTCGAGGAGTATTACCGCACCCGGAACCTGCTGAAGGCGCGCGTGACGGCCGACCACGTCGCCAACGCCGTCATGTTCTTCGTGACCCGCCAGACGCCGACGACCGGGGCCACGCTCCCCGTCGACGGCGGGCTGCCGGACGCAACGCCGAGGTAAGCGCGCCCGCCAACCCGCGGGCGAGGCTTCGCCCTGCCGGGGGACGCGTTCCCAAGGCCTGAGGCCCAAGGCCAACAGCGAAGGAACGACCCATGCGACTAGCCGTGAACATCGATCACGTGGCCACCGTGAGGGAAGCGCGGAAAGCCCGCGAGCCGGAGCCGGTGGCGGCAGCGCTCCTGGCGGAACTGGCGGGGGCCGAGGGGATCACCGTCCACCTTCGCGGTGATCGGCGTCACATCAGGGAGCGCGATCTCGAGTTGCTGCGCCAGGTGATTGCCACGAAGCTGAACGTCGAGATGGCGGCCACCGACGAGATGGCGGCGATTGCCGCGCGGCTGAAGCCGGACCAGGTGACACTGGTTCCCGAACGCCCCGACGAGCTGACGACCGAGGGCGGGCTGGACGTCGTGTCGCACGCGCTGGCCGTCAACGGGACGGCAGTCAAGATGCGCGCGCACGGAATCCGCGTGAGCATCTTCATCGACCCGGATTCCCGCCAGGTGCTCGCCTCGCGCGAGGTCGGCGCGGACGCGGTGGAGATCAACACGGGGGCCTATGCGGACGCCGCCCCCGGCGATCGCGCGTCCCGGCTCGAACAGGTGCGCCAGGCCGCGCGCGAAGCCAGGCGCGCGAGGCTCGAAGTGCTCGCGGGGCACGGGCTCACCTACGTCAACGTCAGGCCGATCGCGGCAATCCCGGAGATCGTCGAGCTGAACATCGGCCACAGCGTCATCTCCAGGGCGGTCCTGGTCGGAATGGAACGCGCGGTTCGCGAGATGTTGGCGCTGCTCAAATGAAAAGGCTCGCACTCCCGTGCGCCTGCGTCGTTCTCGCGTGCGGCCTCGCCGTGCAGGCTGCCGCCGCGCCCGTCACGCTCGTCACGTTCCGCGCGAAAGACGGGGTGCAGATCGCCGCCTCCTTCTACCAGCCGTCACGCCGGCCGGCGCCGTGCGTGATCCTGGTCCACATGCTGTCGCGGTCACGCGACGACTGGCAGGTTCTCGCCTCGCGCCTCGCGGACGCCGGCATCGCCGCCCTGGCGCTCGACCTGCGCGGCCACGGCGCGTCGGGCGCCGATCCCCGGACGGAACCGGGCGCCTCGGGCGACCTGTCCCCGGCTCTGCTCGACGTCCAGGCTGCGCGGGCGTTCCTCGCCAGCCGGCCAGACCTTGGCGTCACGAACGTCGGGGTCGCCGGCGCCTCGGTGGGCGCAAACCTCGCGGCCATGGCGGCCGCCGCGGACCCCACGATCCGGTCGATCGTCCTGCTGTCACCGGGTCTCGAGTACCGCAGGGTCTACGCGGAGGCGGCGCTGAAGAGATACGGCGATCGCCCGGTCCTGATGATTGCGAGTCAGGAGGACGGCTACGCGACCCGCTCGGTCCGCCGGCTGCAAAAGGCTGGGACGGGCATACGCGAAGCGCAGCTCGTCAACGGCGCAGGGCACGGCACGATGATGCTGGCGAGGCAGCCCGACCTGGTCTCGGTGATTCTCCAGTGGTTCCAGCGCACGCTGTAGCCGCGCAGTCCTGGAGCCGCGCCGTCCCCTGCAAGGCCGACCCGTTCTGTTATCATTGAAGTTCCGCGGGGTTGCGCAGTACCAGCACCACAGCCACAACCAGCCAGAATCATGAAAGCTCAGTCACTTGTCTTCGCCGTCGTCGGCGCGTTCTTCGGCTTTCTCGTCGGGTGGATTCTCGGCAGCCAGCAGGCGTCGCCGGCGCGCACGGCCGGGGCGGCCCAGAACGCGCCCGTCCAGCAATCGGCGGCTGCGCCCGCCAAGACGGTCGACGAAAGCCTGGCGTCCAGCCTCCGCGCTGACGTCCAGCGCGAGCCGAGCAACGCCAAGCCGCGCATCGATCTCGGCAATCTCTACTATGATGCCGAGCGCTTCGACGAGGCGGCGAAGTGGTACGAGGAGGCGCTCAAGCTCGATGCTCGCAACACGGACGTCAGCACCGATCTCGGCATCTGTTACTACTACCTGAACCAGTCCGACCGCGCGCTGCAGCAGTTCGACTACTCGTTGAACATCGATCCGAAGCACACGAAGACGCTGCTGAACCAGGGCGTGGTTCGCGCGTTCGGCAAGCAGGATCTGAAGGGCGCGGCCGGATCGTGGCAGAAGGTGATCGACCTGGCGCCGAACAGCCAGGAGGCCCAGGCCGCCAAGCGGATGCTCGACGGCATCAAGGCAGGGCACCCCGAGATCGGAGGGACGGCGAGCACGCCGCAGTCGTGAACGCGATGGTCCTGACGCGCATACTCGTCTACCTCATCATCTTCCTGCTCGTTGCCCGGGCGCTCCGGGGGTTCTTCGCCGGCGTGTCGCAGGGGATGCGCGGCCAGGCGGCTCCGTCGCGCAGGCCTTCCCAGAGGCCAGGCGTGCGCATGGCCCGAGATCCCGTGTGCGGCACCTTCGTCCTTCCCGGCAGTTCGCTGGCTGTCCGCGACGCGGAGGGTCTGCATCACTTCTGCTCCGACAAGTGCCGGGACGCCTTCATGGCGCGCGCCCGGCGCTCTTCGTGAACATGACAGGGCGCCCCGGCGTCCTGGTGACCCGCCGCATCCCGTCATCGGTCCTCGCGACCCTCGAAAGCTGCTGCGAAGTTGATCTCCACGCCGGTCGCCAACAGATTGCGCGTGAAGATCTCCTGCGGCGGGTCCGCGGCAAGCGTGCGCTGGTTTGCCTCCTGACCGACAGGGTGGACCGCGACGTGCTCGACTCGGGCGAGGCTCTCGAGATCGTCGCGAACGTGGCCGTCGGCTACGACAATGTCGACGTGGCATACGCCCGGTCGCGTGGGATCGAGGTGACGAACACGCCCGACGTGCTGACCGAGGCGACCGCGGAATTCACCTGGGGTCTAATCCTTGCCGTCACGCGGAGGATTCCCGAAGGGGAGCGGCTGCTTCGCGCCGGCCGGTGGAAGGGCTGGGCGCTGGATTTCATGCTCGGCTCGGAACTGCGCGGCAAGCAGCTCGGCATCGTCGGCCTGGGGCGCATCGGACTGGCCGTCGCCGCCCGTGCGCCAGCGTTCGGGATGCGCGTCGCCTATTGCACGGCCGACCCGGTGCCCGCCTACCACGGGGGATCGCAGCCGATTCCGCAGATGCGGTCGCTGTCGCTCGACGAACTGCTGTCGACCTCTCACGTCGTGTCGCTGCACGTCCCGTTGACCGACCGGACCCGACACCTGGTCGACGGCAAAGCCCTGGCGCGGATGAAACGCAGCGCCTACCTGGTGAACACGTCGCGCGGGCCGGTCGTGGACGAGGAGGCGCTCGCGTGGGCGCTTCGCGAGCACATGATTGCCGGCGCCGCGCTCGACGTGTACGAGCGAGAACCCGCGGTGGACCCCGAGCTGCTTGCCCTCGAGAACGTGGTACTCGCGCCGCACCTCGGCAGCGCGACGACGGAGACGCGAACGGCGATGGCGGACCTGGCAGCGCGCAACGTACTGGCCGTGCTGGGAGGGAAGCCGGCCCTGACGCCGGTGCCATAGCCGAAGATTGACGCGAGAGCAGCCGGGCCACAGATTCACGCCGATGGAGTCGACCCGCAGATTACGCTGATTACGCGGGTGGTTGGATTCGGCTTGGGCCGCAGGACGCGCGCACGCGAAGACGGGAGCTGATGGCAAACCGAAACAACAAGAAGCCAACGACCAGGGTGCCGACGCGCGCCAATTGCGTGCCTCGTCCTTCGGAGGTCGCGTGGATCATGCGGCGCCTGCGGCGCGCGCTGCCCGACCTCCAGGTGCCGGCCATCGAGAAGATCGCCGAGAAAAGCCGAAAGGACGCGTTCCGCGTCCTGATCGGCACCCTGCTCTCCGCCCGCACTCAGGATGCAACCACGCACGCGGCCTCGATGCGGCTGTTCGCCCGGGCGGCTTCACCGAAGACCATGGCCCGTTTGACGGTCGAGGAGATCAGTCACCTGATATACCCGGTCAGCTTCTACCGGACCAAGGCCATCCACGTGAAGGCCACGTGCGAGCTGTTGATGGAGCGCTTCGTGGGCAAGGTGCCCGGGACGATGGAAGAGCTGCTGACCCTGCCGGGCGTCGGCCGCAAGACCGCGAACCTGGTGCTCATCCTCGCCCACGGCAGCCGCCGCAACATCTGCGTCGACACCCACGTCCACCGCATCTCGAACCGGCTCGGATGGGTCGCAACCCGCACGCCCGAACAGACCGAGCAGGCGCTGTACCGCGCGATTCCCATGCGGTGGTGGCCGGACCTGAACGTGTACCTCGTCACGTGGGGCCAGAACGTGTGTCGCCCCATCGGACCCCGCTGCAGCGGCTGCGTCCTCGCCGCGAGGTGCCCGTCGCGCCGCGCCATTCGCCCGAACCGTCACACGCGCAGGGGATAGCACGACTTCGTCACTTCGCTGCGAGCCGAATTCGGCCCGACATCGAGAAGGTGACAAAGCAGTGATAGGAACGGGTCACGGTTCGTCAGGCGCTGACGCTCAGGGGCGCGGAGGGAACAGCGCCGGCTCAGGCCTGCATTCGGGGATGCGCGCGAGAAACGGGTACGCCTCGACGAGTTCGCGGCGGTACTCGCCGGTCACCGGCTGCCCCAGCTGGTGCTTCAACTCGACGGCGTCCGCGACGGCTTTCGCGGCGAAGTGGTTGTTCAGGTAGAGGTACGCCTTGCGGACGATCGCACGTGCGGCCGTCACCGTTTCGACGAACGGTTTCAGCTCCTCCGGCGAATACAGGTAGTCGTACCTGTCCTCGGCCTGGTCGTGCTTCCACCATTTCTCGGCATTTCTGCCGTGCAGCCGCATGTAGTAGAAGTCGGTGACGTTGGGCAGGCGGTTCTGGCGAACCGAAAACCGGAACTTCGGCTCGTCGATCTGGACCCACGCCGCCCGGGATTCGTTCAGCAGCGTGAGCGTCGCAGCGAGCGCGTCGCTCCAGCTGCGGTGCCGCAGTTCCACGGCGGGCGAGTAGTCCCGAAAGCCGTGCAGCAGCCACCGCAGGTAGTCGAGCGAGGCGGGCGTCTGCTTGAAGCTGGGCGGAAACTGAACGAGGAGCGCGCCGATCTTTCCCGCCTCCGCGACCGGGTCGATGCTCTCCCGGAAGCGATCGACCTCGGCCTGGCCGACGGCAGGGATCGCGGATTCGGCATGTTCGCCGGCGTCGGGCGGCGACTTCGCTTCACGTCCGGCCGCCATTCCCGGGTGCGTGAACGCCTGGAACAGCTTGATCGAGAATTCGAACCCGGCGGGCGTACGCGCCGCCCATCCCCGCGTCGTGTCGGTGCGCGGCAGTCGATAGAACGTGGAGTTGACCTCGACGGTGTCGAAGTGCTCCGCGTAGTACTGCAGTTCGTCAACCCGGCCGCGGCCGCCGGGCGGATAGAAGATGCCGTTCCACGTCCCCCGCCCCGACGGGTAGCTCCAGCCGCACGTTCCGATGCGAACCTCACCGTCCATGGGTACCCGCCGCGTCGATTTACAGGGCCTCGAGCGCTTCCTTGTCGAACCCGAAGATCGTCTTGCGCCCCTTGACGACGATCGGACGCTTGATCAGGTTCGGGTGCGCCATCATCAGGTCGATCGCTTCCCGCTTGGTCCTCGGCAGCGGCCGCTGCTTGAAGATCGGGCTGCGCCGGCTCACGAAGTCGAGGAAATGCTCTTCGTCCACGTGCTGTTCGAGAAACTCCCGGGAAGGCGGCGTCTTCGTCACGTCCCGCTCGTCCATCTCGACGCCCCGCTGTTCCAGAAAACTTCTGGCGTTGCGGCACGTGGTTCAGGTCGGCTTCCAGTAGAAGACTGCCTTTTTCATTGTTGGCATGGAGGGGAGCCTGCGCCCCACTGCGCTTCGTCGCGCTCCGCGTCCTTTCCACCGGCATTGTATGCTAGTAGCTGTCCGGGAGCACTCCCAGGCAGTCGCCACGTGCCTATGACGCTGACGGTCAACGAGATCTTCTTCTCGATCCAGGGTGAATCCACGTACGCGGGCCTTCCGTGCGTCTTCGTCAGGCTGACGGCGTGCGATTTGCGCTGTTCCTGGTGCGACACCGCCTACGCGTTCTCGAACGGGCAGAAGAGGTCGGTGGACGAGGTACTGACCGCCGTTCGCCAGTACGCTTGCCGGCTCGTCGAGGTCACCGGGGGCGAGCCGCTGCTGCAGGATGCGGTGTACGCCCTGATGGAACGCCTGCTGGCCGAAGACTTCACGGTTCTGCTGGAGACGGGCGGCCACCGGAGCATTGCCCGGGTGCCGCCCGCCGTCGTGACGGTCCTGGACGTGAAATGCCCGGGCAGCAACGAGTCGGCACGGGTGGACTGGGAGAACCTGGAACGCCTGCGGCCTCACGACCAGGTGAAGTTCGTCATCGCCGATCGCAGGGACTACGACTTCGCGCGCGAGGTGCTCGCGCGTTACGATCTGGCGCCGCGCACGGCATCGGTGTTGTTCTCGCCCGTGCACGACGTCCTCGACCCTCGACGCCTGGCGGAGTGGGTGCTGGCCGACCGCCTGCCGGTCCGCGTTCAGCTGCAGGTGCACAAGTACATCTGGGGCGCGAAAGCCCGGGGTGTGTGAGGTGGCCGAGCGCGAGGAGCTTGGCGGGGTGGTGGGGGCCCCCCGCCATTCAAACGATGCCCAAAGCTGTTGTCCTTCTGAGCGGGGGACTCGATTCGTACACCGCGGCGGCCATCATCGCGGCGCAGGGGTTCGATCTCTACGCCCTGACCGTGCGTTACGGCCAGCGTCACGTGCACGAGATGGAGGCAGCGCGCCGCGTTGCCGCTCACCTCCGCGCCAGGGAACACCGCGAGGTGAGCGTGGCCCTCTCTGTCTTCGGCGGATCCGCCTTGACCGCGCCGCTGGCGGTTCCGAAAGATCGGCTCGTGGAGCCGACCGGGGACTCCGACATCCCCATCACGTACGTTCCCGCACGCAACACGGTGTTCCTCTCGCTGGCGCTTGCCTGGGCCGAAGTCCTGGGCGCGAGCGACATCGTCATCGGTGCGAACGCCATCGACTATTCGGGTTATCCGGATTGTCGCCCTGCGTTCCTCGCGGCGTTCGAACGCCTGGCGTCCGTCGCGACGAAGGCCGGGGTCGAGGGCGTGAAGTTCAGGGTTCACGCGCCCCTTCTGCACATGTCGAAGGCAGAAATCATCCGGCGAGGCGTGGAGCTCGGCCTCGACTACGGGCTGACGCACAGCTGTTACGATCCTGCGGCAGACGGAGCTCCATGCGGGCGCTGCGACAGCTGCCATCTGCGGGCGAGAGGCTTCGCCGAAGCCGGCGCGGTCGATCCGCTCCTGGCACGCGCCCAAGGCGACCCGCATTGACCTTCGGCCTTTCGGACTTACGGACCTTCGGACCTTCGGACGTTCGGACGTTCGGACTATTCTCGCAGAGCTGCCCGTGACCCATCGCCTCTACTACACGCAGCCCTCGCTTCGAGCGTTCGATGCGACGGTTCTCGCCGTCGAGGAGGCCGACTCGCGCCCGGCCGTCATCCTCGATCGGAGCGCCTTCTATCCGACGTCCGGCGGCCAGCCGTTCGACACGGGCGCACTGAACGGCGTGCGCGTGCTCGACGTCTTCGACCGGGATGACGACTCGGTTGCCCACGTCGTCGAACGACGCATCGAACCGGGCACGACGGTCCACGGCGTGATCGACTGGCCCCGCCGCTTCGATCACATGCAGCAGCACACCGGGCAGCACATCCTGTCGGCCGCCTTCGATCACCTGCACCAGGCGCGCACCGTCGGGTTTCACCTTGGGGCCGATGTGTCCACCGTCGACCTGTCCCGCGACCTGAAGGCGGATGCGGTCGACGCGGCCGAGGACGAGGCCAATCGCATCGTGTGGGAGGACCGCCCTGTCGCCGTGCGGTTTGCGACCGCCGAGGAGGCGGCAAGCTTGCCGCTGAGGAAAGAGCCGGAACGCGGTGGCATGCTGCGGCTGATCGACATCGCTGACTTCGACCTCTCCGCGTGCGGCGGCACCCACGTGGGGCGAACTGGGGAGATTGGCGTCGTTCAGGTCGTGTCCTTCGAGCGCTTTCGCGGGGGCATCCGCGTGGAGTTCCTGTGCGGCGGCCGGGCGCAGCGAACCTTCCGCCGGCTGCGCGATGTTGTCGCCGGGTGCATTCGCGGCGTCTCGGTTCTGCCCGAAGAGCTGCCGTCGGCGATCGAGCGCATCCAGGCGGAGAACAAGGATCTTCGCAAGGCGATCCGATCCAGCCAGGAACAGCTCGCCAAGTACGAAGCGATCGCGCTGGCGGGCCGCGCCATGCAAGTGGGAGAGCGATGCCTCGTCGTCGAATGCGTCGACCAGCCGGATGCCGCCGTCCTGAAGACGCTCGCTGTCTCGATAGCGTCCAGGCCCGGCTACGACGTGGCGCTGTTTTCGGCCGAGCCGCCTCACCTGGCGGTGGTAGCCCGCTCGCCGGGCGGCGCACTCGAGGCTGGAGCGGTGCTGCGGCGGCTGGTCGAGCGGTTTGGCGGCAAAGGCGGCGGACGCGGGGATCTGGCGCAGGGCGGCGGACTGACCGGATCGAAGACCGACATTATCGAAGAAGCGAAGCGTTTGCTCGCGCCACCCCCTCCCCCTAGTGCGTCGTCGGTTTCCTCGTGAAGTTCGCCAGCCGTTCAACGGCCAGGTCCGTCGTGGCGTCGATGGCCGCCTGCGGCTGGGTGAAGTTGTTCGCGATGATCGAGAAGACCAGCGGTTCCCCGTCCACGGTCTGAACGAAGCCTGACAGGGCGCGCACGTTGGCAATCGAGCCGGTCTTCGCGTGCACGTTGCCGGCCGCGCGCGTCCCGGCGAAGCGTCTTGCCAGCGTGCCCCCTTCGGTCCCGCTCACACCGCCTACGGGCAGGGCCTCGATGAACGGACCGCGGTGGCGCGGGTCCAGGTAGATGTGACGAAGGATGCGCACGAGCGTGTCCGCCGTCAGGTAGTTGTATCGAGACAATCCCGAACCGTCCACCAGCAGATAGCTTCCCGGCTCGACGCCCCAGCTGTCCAGCACCTCCCGCACCACCTTGTCGCCAGCCTCGATGCTTCCCTCGCCGGACTGCAGCCCCAGCGTCTTGATCAGTGTTTCGGCGTACAGGTTCTGGCTGACCTTCATCAGCACCTTGGCGATCTCGGACAGCGGTGGGGACTGACGTGTGAGGAGGACCGTCGCGCTGGAGAGATCGGGAACAGTATCGAGCGACCTGATCGCGACGCCTTCGTCTCGCACGCGGATGCCTCTGTTCACGAGTACGGCGCGGAATGCCTGCGCGAAGAACCGTGCCGGGTCGTCGACGGCTATGGTTCTCGCCGTCTCCTGCGAGCCGAGCGGAATCGTGCCGCTCGCCTCGACGCGGTCGCTGCCCGCCATTCGTCGCAGCTCGATCGCCGGGCGTTCGCCGGCCGGTGACGTCGTCACGTGGTTCACCACGGACAATCCGGTGCCTTCCTGGCGGACCGAGACGGAGGCGGGAGATCCGAGTGCCAGGCCGGGCCGGACGAGGACCTCCGCGACGTTTTCGTTGAACTGAAGCGCGGTGACCGGCGCGGCGTAGCCGTACACCAGGTAGTCCCAAGACCAGCCGGCGCCCAGCGTTTCCGCGTCGAAGCTGCGGTCGTCGGCCACGACGCGGCCCTGGATCGCCGTGATGCCCGCGTCGCGCAGGCGTGCCGCCCAATCCTCGAACACCACCGTCGCGTTTCCGGAGCGGCCGTTGATGGTCGGGTCGCCGGTGCCGACGATCACGAGATCGCCCTGCAGCACGCCGCGTTCGACCTGGCCAGCGGCCAACAACCGGGTTTCGAACGTGTAGCCCCAACCAAGCCGTTCGGCAGCGGCGGCGAGCGTGACGACTTTCATGTTCGAGGCCGGCATCACGAGCTTCGTCGGATTCAGGGCGTACAGGAGCTCGCCTGTCGCGAGCGATTGCACCTCGACGCCCCATAGCATCCGGTCGAACGCCGCCGCGCCGAACAACGTGTCCAGTTCCGCGCGAAGCTGCCCGACGGGAGTCGGTCGTTCCTCGGCAGCGGGCACGGACGCGGAGGCCGCCGGAGAGGATGCCGTCGCGGCGGGCCGGGGAGCGGTCGGTGCCGGGGTTGGTGTCGGGGCGGCTGGTGCTGTCGCGGCCGTCCGGGGAGGCGTCGTCGGAACCACCGGCGGCGCCTTGGGCCCGCAGCCGAAGACCACGAGCGCGAGCAGCCAGGCGGAGAGGAGGGCGCGTGCGCCCCCGCGGCGGGTGGATGTGTTCATGGCTTCAAGTCGCGGGGGGGCGAGGGTGAACGGTCGCCGTAGATCGTAGACCGCAGCAGACAGGCGGTCTACGAACCGCCGTACGGTCTGGGGGCCCCGGCAAGGATCACTTCAGCGCGTCGAGCGCTTTCATCATGTCGTCGAATTCGACCGAATCCAGCTTCCCGGCGCCGGGTTCGCCCTTTCGCGACGCGAACACGTCGGACCCGGGTTTGCCGAACACGACCTGCTCCTGTTTCTTGCCGTCGTCGAACCGCGCGGTCGCCGTCAGCACCGGCTTGTCGAGCCCGGTCTTGTCCGTCCCGGCTGCCCACGACTGCATTCGCAGGTTCGTCAGCTTCGTGAGGAACTGATCCATCTTCTCCGCGTCCACGTCACGCGCGGCGGGCGACACCTGGCGCCACTTCTCGGCGGCGTCCTTGCCCTGTCCCTTCGTCTTCTCGAACACGAAGGTGTCGGTTCCGCGCGCGATCTCGACGCGCGTCGCGTTGTAGGGCCGGAACTCGAACACGTCCTTCCGGCGGTAGTCGTCCGCCGACTTCTTGAGCTCGTCGAGCAGGCTCGCCTCGATCGTGAACACCATCGGCCGGGAGGCATCGCGCGCGTACAGCGTGCCATCCGGCGATTTCTTGCCGATCTCCAAGGTCGCCCGGGCACTGCCGGTACCGAGCGTCGCCGACGCTTCGGGCTTGTCGAGGCCGTACTCTTTCAGGTCCTTGGGGTCGGCGGTTACCAGCGATTTCATCTGGGCGGTCTGCAGCCGGCCGATCAGTCCCTCCACCGTCCCGTAATCCGCGCGCGCCTGAATCGGCCTGGTGAGCGACCATTCCTCGCCGCTCTTCGCCATCTGCACGCCCTTGTCCAGCGATGCCAGCGCCACCGAATCCACCCTGTTCCGGTCGAACTTCAACACGGTCTTGTCACGCAGGTCGAACGTCGAGCGGTTGAACGTGGATTCGAGGAACGCCGAGATCAGGAAGACGTTCTTCCCGTTCTGCAGCCGCGCGTACAGGTCGCCTCCGGTCGCGGTCTTGTCGCCGATGAGCAGGTGGTGGAAGTCCTTGTCGCCCGCCGCCTTGAACCCGATGTCGACCTTGGGTTCCGCCAGGCCGTACTGCTTCAGGTCGCCGGCGCTCTCCTCCACGACGCGCTGGATCTCCAGCGACGCGATGTTCGACGTCAGCCCGGACACCTCCGATTCGTCCGCGGACGACTGCACGGGCTGCACGATCTGCCAAGCACCGTCGCCCTTCTTCAGCACGGTCGCCTCGCCGGACGGCGGCCTGACCGACAGTTCGACGATCTTGTCCGCGGTGACCGCGAAGACCTTTGCCTTCGCCTCTTCTGCCGGCTGGGTCGTCTTTTTCGACTCGACGAAGTAGATGTAGCCGACGAGGCCAGCGAGGACGACGAGGAGGATCAGCGTGGATCGAAAACTGCGCATTACCGCCTCCGCCACCACGTGTACACGCCGGTTCCGAAGATGAGCACGGGAATGAGCAACGACAGCAGCATGACGTTGCGTCGCTGGCTTTCGTTCATGGTCAAGCGGCGATCCTCGGGCTCACGGGGGCGGATGGCGATCAGGTTCTCCTGCTGCGCCAGCCAGCTGACAACGTTCATGAAGAGGTCCCGGTTGCCCTGGATGCCGAGCGCGTAGTTCGCCGCGAAGTCCGAGTCGCCGACGACCGCGACGCGCGTCTCGGGCTTCTGCTTCGGCTCGCCCTTGTCGTTCTTCGCCGGCACCGCCGCCTGCTGGTCAGCCGGCTGCGCCGAGACGAACGCGCCGATCGAAACCGGCCCTCGCTTGTCACCCTTGGCCTCGTCGAACTTCCCGATCTGGCGGGTCGCCATCACCCTCTTGGCGTCGGTCGACCAGCTCTGCCCTCCCGTCTGCAGGAACGTCTGCGCGTTGTGACCGTTGACCCCGCCGCTCGTCGGCGTCACCGACCTGGCGAGGGGGAACGCGGTCACCAGGTCGAACTGATCGGTGATCGCCGAGGGCGGATAGGGTGGAGCGGCGACCGGAACGGACGCGTCCGTGCCGATGAACTGACCGACGGGATTCATGTCGACGACCAGGTCGTCGTTGACGGTGATGCCCCAGTCGTGCGCCAGCGCGACCAGGTTGGTGAGCGCGGCGGCGTCGGCCTTCTCCGGCGGGTCCAGCATCAGCAGCAGCTTGCCGCCTTTCTGCAGATAGCGTCGGAGCGCGTCGGCTTCGGACGGAAACACATCGGTCCGCGGGCCGGCAATGACGACGACCGAGGCGTCGGCGGGGACATCCGTCTGCTGGGCAAGCACGAGCTTGTCCACCGCGTAATTGTCGTGGCCGAGGGATGTGGCGATCGCGCTGTAGCCGCTGCGGTCCGAGCCGGCACTGTCGTGTTCGCCGTGGCCCTGGACGAAGTAGACCTTCTTCTGCTCGCCGGTGACGACCTTGATGATCCCGTTGGCGATGTCCTGCTCGGAATCCGACACGACCCGCTCGGTGCGTCCCTTGTACACGAGCGCGATCGTGTTGTATGTCTGGATCCCGTACTCCTTGGCGACGGTCGGCTTCCTGTCGGGATCGACGTACTCGGCCGTGACCTTCTTCGACAGGTACTCGTACTCGAGCATCTGCTGCCGGAACCGGTCGAACTCCGTCTGCTTCGCAAAGACGATCACCTTCATCGGCGCGTCCAGCCCCGCCAGCAGCTTCCTGGTCTGGTCGGAAAGCGTGTAGGACTTCGAGGCGGTGAGGTCCCACCGCTTGTTCTCGCGGGCGCCGAGATAGTTCACCGCGACGATGATCCCCAGCACGACGAGGCTGCTGGTGATGGCGATCGTGCCGAGTCGCGCCTGGCGTCCGGCGAAGAAGCGCGCCACGTCCCGCCACTGGGCAAGTGCGTAGACCGCGATCAGCACCAGGCCGGCCAGTGCCATCCAGTACGTCTGTCGCTCCCAGCCCGGCTTCAGCGCGCCGAGGAACTGGAGCAGGCGCACGCCGGCGGCGACGAATACGACGGCCGTCCCGATCCATCCGACGATTCCCGCAATCCGTTTCAACATCGTGCTATCCCCGCCACCGCTCGCTGTCGACCGCCTTCGAGGTCAGGAACAGGCCGAACGTGATGAAGCTCAGGTAGTAGATGACGTGTTTCGTGTCGATCACGCCCTTGGTGAAGTCGTCGAGGTGCGACGTGATGGACAAGTAGTTCAGCACCGCCCCGAGGCCCGGCGACGAGAAACTCGTCATCCAGTCGACGACCCAGAGCATGAGGAAGACGACCAGGGTGATCACGCCGGCGACGATCTGGTTCCGGGTGAGGCTGGAGAACAGCAGGCCGAGCGACACGAAGCAGCCGCCGAGCAGCAGGAGGCCGAGGTATGCGCTGGCAATCGGCTTCCACTCGGGCGAGCCGAACGCGAAGAGCAGGGCGATGTGGATCACCGTCACGGCGAGCATGAGCGCGTAGAGCGTCATCGCGCCGAGGAACTTGCCGACGATGATCTGCCAGTCCGAGACGGGCGACGTCAGCAGCAGCTCGATCGTGCCGGTCCGCTTCTCCTCGGAGTAGGTGCGCATCGTGATCATCGGCAGCAGGAACAGGATGACCACGGCCGCGTTCTGCAGCACGATGCGGATCAACTGCTGGTTGACGTTCATCGGGCCGCCGCCGCCCATCATCTGGCCCTGCATGCTCTGCATCAGGAACCAGCTCAGCATCGAGATGTAGAACCACCCGAAGGCCAGCGCGAACATGCCGATGACGACGTAGGCGATCGGCGACGCGAAATAGGAGCGCAGTTCCTTCCGGGCGATGGCGAGGGCGTTACTCATGGCTGACCTCCGCTGGCTGGCCGGCCGCCACGGGCGCGTCCTCGGTCGTCAGCGACAGGAAGATCTCTTCCAGGCTCATCCGCACGGGCCGCAGTTCCAGCAGCCCCCAACCGTTCGCGATGATCGTGCGCGCCAGTTCCTGCCGCACGTCCCGGCCGCGGACGCTTTCCACCTCGTAGCCGACGGCCACATCGTGCCGATCCGCGACCGACACCTTCGTCACGCCGGGCACGCCGGCCAGCGTGCCCTCGGTCGCCTCGCTGCCGCCGTCGATCTGCACGTACATGGTCTCCGACCCGCGCAGACGCGACGTCAGGTTGGCAGGCGTGTCGACGGCGACGACCCGCCCCTTGTTGATGATGACGACCCGTTGGCAGGTCTGGGAGACTTCGGGGAGGATGTGCGTGCTGAGGATGATCGTGTGGTCGCCCGCCAGCCCCTTGATCAGCTCGCGGGTCTCGATGATCTGCTTCGGGTCCAGGCCCGCGGTCGGTTCGTCGAGGATCAGGACGTCGGGGTTGTGTATGAGGGCCTGCGCGAGGCCCACGCGCTGGCGGTACCCCTTCGACAGCTTGCCGCAGTGGCGCTCGGCCACGTCGCTGATCCGGGTGCGGTCCATGACCGCGCCGACGCGGCGCGTCCGCTCGGCCGCCGGCACCCGCTTGATGCGCGCGACGAAGGTGAGGTACTCGCGGACGGTCATGTCCGGGTAGAGCGGCGGCGTCTCGGGCAGGTAGCCGGTGCGCCGCTTGGCCTCGATCGGCTGGTCGAACACGTCGAAGCCGGCGACGAGCGTGCGGCCGGCGGTGGCCGGCATGTAGCCGGTGAGCACGCGCATGGTCGTCGTCTTTCCCGCGCCGTTCGGGCCGAGAAAGCCGAGGATCTCGCCGCGCTCGACGCGAAAACTGACGTCATCCACGGCGGTCACACGACCGTACCGCTTGGTCAGGTGCTGGACGTCGATCACGTTGGTGGCTCCGCTGGTTGACCGTGTCAGCGGCCCCGGCACACCCGGCCCCTCCAGCGCCGGCGGGGTGCCGCCGCGCCGGAAGGCGTGCGCGAAGGGTCGCTGCAGTCGATGTGGTCAGGCAGGACGAACTTGTACAAGCCGTTCAGTCACTTTCGTTTCCCATACTAGTCGAAGGCGCGGAACCGGGGCAAGGCGGCGGCAAGGTCAGCGGTAGGCGCCGTTGATCGACCCGGGCCGTCGGCTCTAGAATGAACATATGAGCAATCATTCAAATGTCGTGGCCGCGGACCGGCCATCGCGCCAGCGGCCCGAGCCGGGGGCGATCGCGCACCAGGGCCCGACGGCGAAGGGATCGCACCACGGGCCGGGGGGCCGGGACCTGGGGCCGGCCGGCGTGGACGCCGCGTCCTGCGCGGCGTTTCACGCGCACCCGGCGAAGATCGCGCGCCTCCGGCGGCGCCTGCTCGATACCCGTTCCGCCTCGGCGCTGGCCGACATCTTCAAGGTCCTCGGGGACCTGACGCGCGTGCGGATGCTCAACGCGCTCGCGCAGGCGGAACTGTGCGTCTGCGACCTGGCGGCGCTCGTCGGCCTCAGTGAATCGGCCGTTTCGCACCAGCTCCGCCTGCTGCGCAACACGCGGGTGGTGCGCTCGAGGCGTGCCGGCCGCATGGTGTTCTACGCGCTCGACGACGCCCACGTCATGGAACTGCTCGAGCAGGGACGGCGCCACGTCCAGGAAACGGAACCGCGGGCCGCAGGGGCGGCCGAATGGCGACGCGCGCGCGCCGCCACCGCCGGCGTGCGCCGGGGCGGCGCGTCCCCGGCGGGGATGGCAAAGTAGGCGATGAGAACCGTCACGGCCAAATCGACGCCGGCGCCCGCGTGCGAGGTCTGCGAGATCCACGCGGAGTCAGTCTTCAAGGTCGAGGGCATGGACTGCCACGAGGAGGTGGCGATCCTCGAACGGCGGCTCAAGCCGCTCCCCGGGCTCGAGGACGTCTCGGCGGACGTCCTCGCGCAACGCCTCCGCGTCAAATACGATGCCGCCCGGCTCGATGCCTCGACGATCGCCGACGCGGTCGCCCAGACGGGCATGCGCGCCTGGCTCGAGCACGAGCAGCCCATCGGCCTGTCCGCCGGCGCGACCGCCCGCCGCCAGACGCTGGTGATCCTCTCGGGGGTGGCCCTCGTTGCCGGCCTGGCGTGCCGCGCCGCGGCGCTGCCGGCCTCGCTGGCTGCCGCGTTGTTGGGTCTGTCGGTCGTGAGCGGCGGCGTGTACACCGCGCGACGCGCCTTCTCGGCTGCCCGGGCCTTCTCCCTGGACATCAACGTCCTCATGCTGGTTGCCGTCGTGGGCGCCATCGGCATCGGGCAATGGGCCGAGGGGGCCTCGGTCATCTTCCTGTTCGCCCTCGCCCAGTTCCTCGAAACGCGCAGCATGGAGCGCGCCCGCCACGCGATTCGCGCGCTCGTCGAACTCGCACCCGGCGAGGCGCTGGTGCGGCGCGACGGCGGGGAGCGGCGCATCAAGGTGGACGACGTAGCGGTCGGCGAGACGATCATCATCCGGCCCGGCGAGAAGATCCCGCTCGATGGAGAGGTGATTTCCGGCGAGAGCGCCGTGAACCAGGCGCCGATCACCGGCGAATCGGTGCCGGTCACCAAGCGGGCGGCCAGCCGGGACGAGGTGTTCGCGGGCACCATCAACGGCCGCGGCGCGCTCGAGGTGCGGGTGACGAAGCTCCGCCGCGACACGACGATGGCGCGAATCATCAACCTGGTCGAGGTGGCCCAGTCGCAACGCGCCCCCTCGCAGACCTTCGTGGAACGCTTCGCGCGCTACTACACGCCGGCCGTCATCGCCCTCGCCGCCCTGGTCGCCGTCGTGCCGCCGGCATTCGCGGGTCAGCCGTTCGCGGCGTGGTTCTACCGCGCGCTGGTCCTGCTCGTCATCTCGTGCCCGTGCGCGCTCGTCATTTCCACCCCGGTCTCGATCGTGTCCGCGCTCGCCGCCGCGGCCCGCCGCGGGGTGCTCATCAAGGGAGGCGCGCACCTCGAGCGGACGGCGAAGGTGCGCTGCGTGGCATTCGACAAGACGGGCACCCTCACGCGCGGTCGGCCCGAGGTCGTCGACCTCCTGCCGCTGAACGGCGCGGGGACGCTGGACATCCTCCGCACGGCCGCGGCGCTCGAGTCGCGCTCGGAGCACCCGATCGGCGACGCGATCGTCCGCCGGGCGACGCGGGAAGGCCTCGTGCCGCCGGTCGGCGAGGCGTTCCAGTCGCTTCCCGGGCTCGGCGCCGAAGCGCGGGTCGACGGCGTCGCCACGATCGTCGGGAACCACCGCCTCTTCGAGCAGCGCCGCCTGTGCACGCCGGCGATCGACGAGACGCTCGATCGCCTGGCGCTCGCCGGTCGTACCGCCGTGCTGCTCGCGCGCGGCAACGAGACGATCGGTGTGATCGGTGTGGGCGACGCCGTGCGCGAGACGGCGCACGATGCCATCGACCTGCTCCGACGCCAGGGCATCACCCGGATGGTGATGCTGACGGGCGACAACGCGAATGTCGCCCGCGCGATCGCCCGGACGCTGGGGATCGACGAGGTCCACGCGGAACTCCTTCCCGAGGACAAGGTCGCGGCGGTGCAGCAGCTCAAGAGGCAGTACGGCACGGTGGCGATGGTCGGCGACGGCGTGAACGACGCGCCCGCGCTGGCGGCGGCCGACGTCGGCATCGCGATGGGTGCCGCCGGGACGGATGCCGCGCTGGAGACGGCGGACGTCGCGCTGATGGCGGACGAATTGCTGAAGCTGCCGTTCGCGTTTCGCCTGAGCCGCCGGACGGTCCGCAACATCAAGGCGAACATCACCCTGGCGCTCGGCCTCAAGGCAGCCTTCCTCGTGCTGGGCATGGCCGGCCTCGCCACGCTGTGGATGGCCGTCGTGGCCGACATGGGCGCGTCGCTGCTGGTGATCGCAAACGGCTTGAGGCTGCTCAGGACGGACTGATCCGAGAAGTAGACACGGTCGACAGCATTCAGGAGGGTGAGAGAAAGCGTAGGCTGACTACTGGCTGCGGCCCAGCGGCTACTCCTCCAGCACGTCGCCCGCCGGCGGCTTCCGCGGCGGCGTGACCAGCACGCGCGCGACGCGAAGCCCGTCCAGTGCCTCGACGCGCACGGTCCGGGTTTCCACGTCCACCGTGTCCCCGATTCGGGCGCGACGCCCCAGCCTTCCGAGCACGTAGCCGCCGACGGTGTTGTAGTCCGCCTCGTCGATGTGCAGCCCGAATCGCTCGTTGATGTCGCCGACGAGCACGAGGCCGTCGACCAGCGCGGACCCGTCCGGCAGCAGGCGAATGCGCGCCCCGGCCGGGTTGCGCTCGCTCACCACCTCGCCCACGATCCGCTCCATCAGTCCCTCGAAGGTGACCATGCCCGCGGTGCTGCCGTACTCGTCGATCACGATGGCCAGGTGCATGCGCTGGCGCCGCATCTCGTTCAGGAGGTCGTCCGCGTTCATCGTCTCGGGCACCGTGAGGACGTCGCGCACGAACGCCGTCAGATCGAACGTCGGGGCGCCGGAGGTCACCGCCCGAAAGAGGTCCGTGACCGGGGCGACGCCGGCGATGTCGTCCAGGCTCTCGCGGTAGACCGGCAACCACGGGGAAGGAAGCCGCTGGATCTGCTCGGCCACCTGCTGGATGGTCGCCGTCGTCGGCGCCGCGACCAGTTCGGTTCTGGGGATCATCACCTGGGCCGAGGTGAGGTCGGCGAACCCGAAGACCCGGTGCAGCATCTGCTCTTCGTCCTCTTCGAGCACGCCCGCCTCCTGGCTGGCCGTCACCAGCATCTTCAGCTCCTCTTCCGAGTGCACCAGCGAGTGGCGGCTGGGCGCCCTGAGGCCGAGAAGCCTGACGACGCCGCGTCCCATTGCGTTCAGCAACGCGATGAACGGCCAGAACACGATCATGAACAGCTCGGTGGGCTTCGCGACGAGCAGCGAGGCGCGTTCCGCGTGCTGCAGGGCGATCGTCTTCGGAGCCAGTTCTCCGAGCACGATGTGCATCGCGGTGATGAAGGCGAAGGCCAGCGCGGTCGCCACCGAATGGGCGGCCGTGAAGCCGAGGACTGGTTCGATCATGGCCGCGACCCAGGGTTCGCCCTTCCACCCCAATCCGATGCTCGCCATCGTGATGCCGAGTTGCGTCGCCGCGATGTAGCTGTCGGGATCGGACACTGCGCGCCTGACCGTGCGCGCGAGCCGGTTGCCTTCGGCAACCAGCTGGTCGATTCGCGTCTTGCGCACCGTGACCAACGAGAATTCGGCAGTCACGAAGAACCCGTTGGCGAAGACCAGCGCGAGGACGCCGAGCAGTCGGATCCCGATGTCGAAGGCCGACACGTCTGTCATAGGCGGCTCCGTCCGCGACTGTACGGGGGCAGGCGCCGGGTGTCAACGGACAAGGGGAAGTCCCTGGTCGATCCCGGCCCCTTCGGACAGAGCGAGCATGACAATTCCAGCGAGTTCCGGGACGAGTCTCTGGTCCCTGGTACCGATTCGCGCCCGTGGTTCGATGTGCACGAGGGACCAGGGCTCATGGACAGGCACGAGAGGGCACGGACACGGGAACTGGGACTCGAGAGGCGGGCAGGGGCCGTGCACGCCGCCGGACTAGTGGCCCGTATCAGCGAACTGTAAAGTCGGGCGGTACCGCGGCGCCGATCTCGCGGACGCGACAACGGGGCGACCGCTCTAGTTTGCGCGGATACAGTCCACTTAACGCTTCTTGTCGGTGAAGAACTGAGCGTCCACGAAATCGTCGAGGCTCGTCTGATCGGACGGTTCGACACGCTCGAACTGCACGCCCATGCCGACGCGGCGGTCGCTCCACACGACGCGGCCGTCCGCGTCGATGTCGTGCTTGGATCCCGGCAGCCGGAACCTCACGCGCACCTTCGCCGGCGGCTCCAGCGGGCTCATGGTCCTGATGCCGATGCCGCCCTTGCCCACGTTCAGCGTGAGAGCCGTGGCGATGGTGTCTCCGAACCTGTAGGCGACCGGGATGCCGACCATCACGCGCTGGCTGGCGCGGCGGTTGAAATTGTCCGGGAACAGGTGAGGGGCGAGCGAGGGGAGGATGTGGTGAACGGCGCTGTACTCGTTCACGTAACCGGCCACGCCGAGGGCGGCCAGCTGCCGGACTTCGTCGGCGTTCGCGACCGTGCCGCTGAAGACGATGATGGGCAGCTTGCCGCTGTCGAGCCGCCGGATTCCGCGCACCAGTTCGACCCCCGAGGCATGCGGAAGGCGGAGGTTGACGACGACGAGGTCGATGGCGGAGAGGTCGGCTCGAACCCGGGCCAGCAGTTCCGCCGCGCTGCGGACGGCGACCGCCCGGTGCCCGGCGCCTTGCAGGGCCGCCCGGAAGCGATCCCGGACGAATGCGGTGTCGTCGGCGATCACGACGGTCTTGGCGGGGGTGCCCGCAGGAGCGATGGTCATCATCTGGACATATCGGAAGACTACAACAGAAACGTTAGGGGCGAATTGCAGATTCGTGCACCCTCCCCTATAATCCCTCCCTCTTGCTCGCTCCTTGCAAAATGTCCTCGACTCGTGGAAAGTAGAGTCTCCAGGACAGATGCCCGGCAGCCATCTCAGGAGGGGGGTATGGCGACCTGCCCCGAGTGCGACGCAGACATTCCGGTCGATGAGTATGACGTCGACAAGGGCGACCTGCTCAGTTGTCCCGACTGCGGGTCCAGCCTTGAAGTGACCAACACCTCGCCGCTCGAGCTCGAACTGGCTCCAGGGGACGAGGACGAGGACGAAGACGAGGACGACCTGGAAGACGAAGACGACGACGAGGAAGACGAAGAGGACTGGGACGAGTGACGGAACCTGCGTGGCGGCACGCGGTCGAAGGGGACTCTCTGGCGCGGAAGTTGGCGAACCTGCGTGAGATCCTCGGGGGCGTCCACTCCGCGATCGTGGCGTTCAGCGGTGGAGCCGACAGCGCCTACCTCGCCTACGTCGCGCACGGTGAACTCGGTGCGCGCCTCCTGTGCGTGACAGCCGACTCTCCCAGCTATCCACGACACCATCGAGACCTGGCCCTGGGCCTGGTCGGGCGGTTTGGCCTGCGCCACGAGTTCATCCGGACCCGCGAGATGGACCGCGCGGAGTACCGCGCGAACCCCGAGAACCGCTGCTACTTCTGCAAGCAGGAGCTGTACGGCGAGCTGTCGCGGGTCGCGCGCGAGCGGGGGATCGAAGCGATCTTCGACGGCAACAACGCGGACGACCGCGGCGACTACCGGCCGGGCCGCCAGGCGGCCCGCGAGTTCGGCGTGCGCAGCCCGCTCGACGAGGCCAATCTCACGAAGGCCGAGATCCGCGAGTTGTCGCGCGCCGCCGGCCTGCCCACCTGGGACGAACCCGCTTCCGCGTGCCTCTCTTCGCGCATTCCGTACCTGTCCGAGGTGACGCCCGAGAAGCTGCAGATGATCGAGCGCGCGGAAACCGTGCTCCACGACCACGGATTTCGCCTCTGCCGCGTCCGGCACCACGGCGACACGGCGCGGCTCGAACTCGATCCCGCCGACATGCCCCGCGCGCTCGCCGAGCCAACCCGCTCGGCGATCCTCCGCGACCTGCGCGCAATCGGCTTCCGTTACGTGACGCTCGACCTCCAGGGGTATCGAAGCGGCAGCCTCAACGAAGTGCTGCGGCTGCGGTCCGTCTGATCGCTGGCCGCAGATTCACGCAGATCCAACCGGGCCGCAGATTCACGCAGATTCACGCAGAAAGAAGCTCAATTGATTTCGCAGATTGGGCGGAGTTCGCGCTGCAGGGAGCAGCGCGAGGGCGGGCTGATCGCTCGATTCGGTTCGACAGCGGACGGCGCAGCCGTCCGCGCAACCAGTCGGTGGCAACCGAAACACGAGGCCCTGAACATGAGACTGCCGGCGTCCTTGTGTTTCGACTGCCACCGACGGCTGCAACCGCCTTCGGCGGTTGTCGAAGCGAATCGAGTCCCCAATCTGCGGTCGTCTGCGGGAATCTGCAGCCAAAAGAAAGACGATCTGTGCCCGAGCGCCGTGCACCCGTGCGGTACGCAGGGGAACGAGCGGTGGTTGCGGTCAAGAGCCTGGTTTGCGCGCGAGGCACAGCAGCGAGCTTCCGAAGGGCAGCGACACAAGGCGGAGCGCGATGCTTTCGAGCGCCAGCAGGCCGGCGAACAGCTCGTTGACGGCCGCAGGCGGCACGCGCATCTTCTCGGCTGCCCGGTCGAGCGACGAGGTTCCGACCGCCCTCTCGAGCATGCGCTGGGCCAGGACGACGGGAAAGAGCGTCGCGTTGGTGTGCGTCAGGCGTTCGACACGGAATCCTGCGCCGCTGAGAAGCTTCCGAACCCGACGCCGGTCGTACCGCCGTCGTTCCCGGGCGAGCACGGAGTGGTCGCCGTGCAGGATCTGCATCGCGGCGAGGTTGAAGATCGCGCCGCCGCCCGGTCTCAGCACGCGGTACATCTCCTCGACGGCCCGTCGCTCGTCGTCCTCTTCCAGCGTGTAGAGCACGTCGATCGACGCGACGACGTCGAACGTGCCGTCGCGAAACGGCAGCCGCGCGACCGTCGCGCGGGCCGTGCGTGTGAAGCCGGCTGAACGCGCGAGCGACACGCCGTACGCGTTCAGGTCGACGGCCGACACCGCGCCAAACCGGCTGAACAATGGCAGGTTCACGCCCGTGCCGCAGCCGCAGTCGAGAATGCGCGCGTTCGGGCGCGCTCCGACCGCCTGCGCGACCAGCGGGAGGAGGAACCGTCGCAGGCCGCGGAACCAGAAGTGCCGCGCCTCGACCCGACGAGTGGCCTTCAAGAGCCGGTCCATCTCGAGCGCAGGATTGTAGCAACGGGTTCGGTTGTTTGACAGACGAACTTTGGCTCCTGTAAGCTCCTTGCGAGTGTCGGTCCTGCGGGGAATGCTGCCCTGATCCCGCCCCACGCCATTCCTCTCGTTTCCCTGTCGACAGGCCCGCAGATTCGACGCCGCAGGAGATACGACTGATGAAGCGTGTGATCCGGTACTCGTTCGCCGTCTGCCTCGTCGCGGCGCTCGGCCTTGGCGTCGCATGCCACAAGAAGCCGCCACAGGTGGCGCCTGCACCGCCTCCGCCACCGCCGGCCGCCACGCCAGCGCCGCCGCCACCGCCGCCGCCACCACCACCGCCGCCGCCGCCACCGCCCGCGCCGCTCACCGAAGACCAGATCTTCGCGCAGACGTCGCTGGATCAGCTCAACGCCCAGAAGCCGCTTGGCGACGTGTATTTCGACTACGACAAGTACGCCATCCGCGACGACGCGCGCGGCACGCTGCAGAAGGACGCGGACTGGATGAAGCGCTGGGCGAGCACGAAGGTCACCGTGGAAGGGCACTGCGACTCGCGCGGAACCGCGGAATACAACCTGGCACTCGGAGAACGCCGCGCGAACGCGGTGAAGGAATACCTCGTGAGCCTGGGGATTGCCGCGGACCGCGTCACGGCCGTCAGCAAAGGCAAGGAGCAGCCGGTGTGCCTGGAAGAAACCGAGAGCTGCTGGGCTCAGAACCGGCGCGGCCACTTCATCATCACGGCGAAGTGATCAGAAGTGAGTAGCGAGTCGTGAGTCGTGAGTAGAGCGGCGACGAGAAACGTCGCCGCCTCTCCCGCGATCTCTCTGGCGCGGTTCTACTCGCTCTTCACGACTGGCTACCGTTCGGCCCCGATCTCCCTCCGAATCTTCTCCGCGGCCGCGCGCGGGTCGGCAGCCTTGATGATCGGCCGCCCGACGACGAGGTAGCTCGCGCCGTTCTCGAGCGCCTCGGAGGCACCCGCGGTCCTCGCCTGGTCGTCCGTGCGCTCGCCTGTGCGGATGCCTGGCGTCACGATCAGGAACCGCTTGTCGGCCCACCGCCGTATTCGCACGACCTCCTGCGGCGAGGCGACGACCCCGTCGAGCCCCGCCTCGGAGGCGAGCCGCGCCAGCCGATCCACGTGCGCCTCGACATCTTCGGCGACGCCCACCGTGTGGAGCACGCGCTGCTCGAGGCTGGTCAGCACCGTGACGGCAATCACCAGCGGCGGCTGCGTGCCGGCCCGGGCGCTGCCGTCCGCAGCGGCGGTCCTGGCCGCGCGCATCATCTCGGAACCTCCCGAGGCGTGCACGTTCACCATCCAGACGCCAAGCCGGGCCGCGGCTTCGACCGCGCCGGCCACCGTGCTCGGGATGTCGTGGAACTTGAGATCGAGAAACACCCGGTCGCCGCGTTCGACCAGCTGCGTGACCATCGCCGGGCCTTCGGCGGTGAAGAGACGGCTGCCGATCTTGAACCCTCCCACCGCCTCCCGAAGCGCGTCGGCGAGCGCGAGGGCCTCGGCCGCGGTGTTGACGTCAAGTGCAACGAGGAGTGGATTCATGGGATGGCCGCGCGGCGCCGGTGTCGAGCGATCCGATCAGGTCCCGGATGCGCGCGATGCCGTGCCGGTCGAGGTACTCTGCGAGGCCGGAGAGCAGTTTCGGCCAGATGAACGGATCAACGAAGTTCGCGGTGCCCACCTGGACCGCGGTGGCGCCGGCGATGAGGAACTCGAGCACGTCGCGGGCCGTGGCGATCCCGCCGATGCCGATGACGGGAATCCCGACGTGCGCCGCGCACTCGTAGACCATGCGCACCGCGATCGGCCGGATCGCCGGTCCGCTCAGTCCGCCCATCACGTTGGAGAGCACCGGGCGGCGACGCTCGACGTCGATCGCCATCGCGAGGAACGTGTTGACGAGAGACACGGCGTCGGCGCCGGCCTCTTCCGACGCCCGAGCGAACGAGGCGACATCGGTCACGTTCGGCGTGAGCTTCGGGATGACGGGCAGCGTGGTCGCGCGCCGCACGGCGCTCACCACCTCGTGCGTGTTCCTCACGTCGCACCCGAACGTGATGCCGCCCTCCTTGATGTTCGGGCACGAGATGTTCACCTCGAGACCCGCGACCCCCTCGACGTCCGACAGGATGCGGGCGAGCTCGGCGTACTCGGCGACGGTCGTACCGCAGATGTTCACCAGGACCACCGCCTTCAGGCGCCGCAGCTCGGGCATCATCTCGCTGATGAACCGGTGCACGCCGATGCCCTGGAGCCCGATCGCGTTGAGCATGCCGGACGGCGTCTCGACGATGCGCGGCGGCCGGTGGCCGTCGCGTTCGTTCAGGAAGAGGCCCTTGACGACGACGGCGCCGAGCGTGGAGAGATCGACGACGTCCGCGTACTCGACGCCGTAGCCGAAGCAGCCGCTGGCGGACATGATCGGGTTGCGCAGGTGCAGCGCGCCAATCGAGACCGACAGATCCATCGTCACTCCCACACGATGTCTTCGCCACGAAACACGGGTCCCTCGATGCACGAGCGCACGTAGTGCGGCCGCCCTTCCCCGGCCCGGACTCGCACCACGCAGCTGAAACAGCCTCCCATGCCGCACCCCATGATGCGCTCCATGGCGAGCTGCGAGGGCCGCCCGTGCGCCGAGGCGAGTTCGGAGACGGCCCTGAGCATCGGTTCGGGGCCGCAGGCGTACACCATCACGGGCGCGGCCGGCGGCCGCTTCTGCAGCTCGCCGGCCAGCGGCACCGTGACGAACCCGCGCGCCCCGCATCTGCCGTCCTCGGTCGCGAGCACGACCCGCACCGACATGCGCTCGAACACCTCCACGGCGAACAGCTCGTCCGCCCTGCGTGCCCCGTAGAACAGCGACACCGGGCACCGCAGGCCGACGAGCCGCTCGGCAAGCGTCGCGAAGGGAGCGAGGCCGACGCCGCCGGCGACCATCCAGGCCTCCACGGGCGGAGCGACCAGCGTGAAAGGCCGGCCGAGGGGGCCAAGGCAGGAGAAGCGTTGCCCGGCCCGCGCCGCGTACAGCCGCTCGGTTCCCGGTCCTACGCGCTTGCTCAGGATGGTGAAGCCCGTCGGCGCCGCGCGGTCGTCACCGATGATCTCGAACACCGAGAACGGGCGACGAAGCAGCGGAACCTGGCCATCGGACGCCTTCACCATGACGAACTGCCCAGGTTCCACCGCCGCGGCGATCTCGGGTGCGGACAGCGCCAGCACGTTGTAGTCGGGGGACAGCCGCCGGTTCCACAGGACTTCGGCGTCGACGTCGGTCGGCATCGCGGCAGTATAACAGGCGGGCCGTGGTGCTGCGACCGGCCGTGGGCGCGTGCGGCAGGGCGAAGCCCCCCGGCAAGGAGCGAGCGAGTACCACGAGCGAGCCACGCGAACGGAGCGGGGCGGCGAACGAGCGGCGTGGGGCGATGGGGCCCCCACAAGCGAGTGAGCTTGGCGGCGTAAGGGGTCCCCGCCATCCAAGCGAAGCCGCCCCCGCGAGAGAGCGTGAAGGGGGGTCCGGCGGGGCAAAGCCCCCCGGAAAGAGTATGATCCGCCGGCATGCGTTACCTGCGGATGTTGAGCAACTCGCTCGGGGGCGGTGCCGTCGGCGCCGCGTACTTCGTCGTGCTCGTGCTGCAGCTGAACCCGGAACTCTCGCTGCGGCCCGGCACCGCAGGCCCCTTGTACCTCGCATTCGGCAGCACCTACGGCCTGCACCTCGCCGCCGTCTTCTACGTGCTGATCGTGTTGCGGCAACTCGTGGCTGCCGAGGTGCACTCGCCGGGCTGGATCAGCTTCGGCCTCCTCACCTGGCTCTGGACTGTGGCGGCCGGAATCGCCGCGGTGCTGATGTGGCTGAACCTCGAGACGTTCGGTCCGATGTTGATCCCCGACGCGACGAAGGGCATGACAACGGGCGCGGTGTGGATGACCGCCTGCGCCGGCCTCTTCCTCGTCCTTGCGCTGGTCCACTACTCGTTCGGCAGGCGCGGCAGCCGCGTGGCGAACGCGCTGTCCGTGCTCACCCTCATCGCGTCGCTGTCGCTCCCGCTCGCCGCGCGCGGCTTCGCCTTGCCGCGGGCACCGGCCGGTCACCTGGGGGGCGCGAAGCTCGCGCTGCCCGCGGACCAGCATCCGCGGGTGATCATCGTCGCGATCGACGGCGCGTCGCTCAATTTCATCGACCTCGCCGCCGCCGAGGGACGCCTGCCGAACTTCGGCAAGATCCTCGACGGCGGCGCCTCGATGCACCTCGCCACAATGCGACCGACCCAGCCGGGACCGGTGTGGACCACAGTCGCGACCGGGAAGCTGCCGACGAAGAACGGCGTGCGGTCGGCCGCGCGGTACCGCGCCGGCGGCGGCGAATGGTTCGACCTGCTGCCGGACTACTGCTTCTCGCACGCGCTCGTGCGCTTCGGCATCGTGGAGGAAAAGCCGCACACGGCCGCCTCGCTGCGGGCGTTGCCGATCTGGGACATCCTCAGCCGCCTGGGCATCACGACTGGTGTCGTGGGCTGGCCGCTCTCGCGCCCGGTGCACCTGATCCACGGGTACCTGGTGAGCGACGAGTTGCGATCGATCACGGATCTGGCCGTCGACACGGAAGAGGCGGCGCTCGTACAGCCGCCCGACGCGGCGGCCCTGACGCGGGCGGTGCTCGAGGCGATCCCGGCCGGGCAGAGCACGGTGACGACCGGCATCATCGCTGGACTCGCGGGGGCCGACCAGGCGACGATCCGGCGCGAGCTGTTCGCGACAGATCTCGTGTACGAGGATCTGTCGCGCCAGCTGCAGGCGCAGAGCAGTCCCCAGGTCGTGGTCGTGCGCTACCGGGGCCTCGACACCGCGGGACATTACTTCCTGCGCTTCGCGGACCCCGGGCAGTTCGGCGACGTCACTGCGGACGAACGGCGCGCGTTCAGCCACGTCCTGCCGTCCGCGTACGCGATCATCGACGGCATCGTCGGCGACGCGCTGGCTTCGCTCGGGCCCGACGACCTGCTGCTCGTCGTGTCCGGCTTCGGGATGGAACCGCTGGGCGTGGGGAAGCGGCTGCTCGAGCGCGCGCTCGGCAACGCGGAGCTGAGTGGCACGCACGAGCCCGGGCCGGACGGGTTCCTGATGGCGTACGGCGCGGCGGTGGAACCGGGGCGCCACTCGCGCGCGTCGGTCGTCGATGTCGTGCCGACGCTCCTGTATTTCTTCGGGCTGCCCGTCGCGCACGACATGGACGGGTACGCCCGCGCAGACATCTTCCGGCGGTCCTTCACCGAGGCGCGGCCGAAGACCTACATCCCGACCTACGAACCCTAGCCGCCGGGTGCTATACTTGGTCGGTTCTTTAACGACGGTCCGGGAGGCCGTCAAGAGCACCTCATGCACGATTCCTCGCACAAATCCCGCGTTTCGCCCGCCGGTCGCTGCAGCCGCCAGAGGACCGGTGTCGCGAGCTCTCCTTCGGTCAGCCAGGAGGTTGTCGATGCCCGTCCTCATGGATGCTGAGCGCATGGCGCGAACGCTCACGCGCATTGCGCACGAGATCGTCGAGCGCAACCGGAGCCTGGGCGACCTGGCGCTGGTCGGCATCCGGACGCGGGGTGTCCCGCTGGCCGGGCGGTTGCGGGCGAACCTCAAAGAGATCACCGGCGACGACGTGCCGGTGGGCGCGCTGGACATCACGTTGTACCGCGACGACCTGATGCGTCACGCGGTTGCTCCGCAGCCGCTCGTCAGGCGGACGGAGATTCCGTTCTCGATCGACGACTGCAAGATCGTCCTCGTGGACGACGTGCTCTACACCGGGCGAACGGTGCGGGCCGGGCTCGACGCGCTGATCGATTTCGGCCGCCCGAAGGCGATCCAGCTCGTCGCGCTGATCGATCGCGGGCACCGCGAGCTGCCGATCAAGGCCGACTACGTCGGCAAGAACGTTCCCACTGCCAGGTCGGAAAGCATCCACGTCCGGCTGCAGGAGATAGACGGCCAGGACCTGGTCCTCATCGAAAAGGACGACGAACACCCATGAGTGGAGACCGCATGGCGCCCGACCCGCACGCGACGTCCGGCGTGCACGTGACGAGCGGGCCGTCGGAAGGTGCAGCCACGAGGCTGCGGAGCAAGGACCTGCTGGGGATCGCGGATCTCACGCCGTCCGAGATTCGCCTCGTGCTCGACACGGCCGAGGCGATGAAGGAAGTCGGGGCGCGGCCGATCAAGAAAGTGCCGGCGCTGCGAGGGAAGACCGTCATCAACCTGTTCTTCGAACCGAGCACGCGCACCCGCACCTCGTTCGAAGTGGCGGAGAAGCGGTTGAGCGCCGACACGCTCAACATCACCGCGAGCACGTCGAGCGTGGTCAAGGGCGAGACGCTGGCGGACACGGCGCTCAACCTGGAGGCCATGTCGCCAGACCTGATGGTGGTCCGCCATTCCTCGTCCGGTGCGTGTCACTTCCTCGCACGCATCTGCCGTGCCGGCATCATCAATGCCGGCGACGGCATGCACGAGCATCCGACGCAGGCGCTGCTCGACGCCTTCACGATCCGCGAGCGCAAGAAACGCATCGAGGGGCTGAAGGTGGCCATCGTCGGCGACCTGCTGCACAGCCGCGTGCTCCGCTCGAACGTGCTGCTGCTCACCAGGCTGGGCGCCGAGGTGTGGGTGAGCGGGCCGCCCACGCTCATTCTTCCCGACATCGAACGGCTGGGCGTCCGGGCGACCACCTCGATAGACGAGGCCATCGAGGGCGCGGACGTCGTGATGATGCTGCGCATCCAGATGGAGCGGATGCAGGGCGGCTACTTCCCGTCGCTTCGCGAGTACTTCACGGTGTTCGGGCTGACGGCGGAACGGGTGCGGCGTGCCAAGCAGGACGTCATCATCATGCACCCGGGCCCCATGAACCGCGGCGTCGAGATCGCCTCGGACGTGGCGGACGGACCGTACTCGGTAATCCTCGAGCAGGTGTCCAACGGCGTGGCGGTGAGGATGGCGGTGCTGTACCTGCTCGCCGGCGGGGGTGAACATGAAGCGGCTGCTTAGAGGGGGCCGGGTCGTCGACCCGGCAAACGGCGTGGACGGGCGCCTCGACGTCCTGATCGACGGCGACCGCGTCGTCCGCGTGGCGCGGGAGATTCCGGCGGCCGACTGCGCAGGTGCCGAGGTGCTCGAATTGAAGCCGGACTGGTTGGTGTGCCCGGGCTTCATCGACATGCACGTGCACCTGCGCGAGCCGGGTCAGGAGCACAAGGAGACGATCGCGACCGGGACCGCGGCGGCGGTGGCCGGCGGGTTCACCGCGGTCGCCTGCATGCCGAACACCGAGCCGGCGAACGACCACGCGAGCGTGACGAAATTCATCGTCGAGCGGGCGGCGGGCGCCGCGGCGCGCGTCTACCCGATCGGCGCGGTCACCAAGGGGCTGGCGGGAGAGCAGCTCGCAGAGATTGCCGACCTGCGCGCGGCAGGGTGTGTCGCCTTCTCCGACGACGGGAGGCCGGTGAAGACGGCACTGATCCTGCGGCGGGCGCTCGAGTACGCGCGCATGTTCGACGTGCCGGTGATCGATCACTGCGAGGAGCCGACGCTGAAAGGCGAGGGCGTCGCCCACGACGGGTTCGCGGCGGCGGTGCTCGGGCTGCGCGGGATCCCGGCGGCTGCTGAAGAAGTCATGGTGTACCGCGACATCAGCCTGGCCGAGCTCACCCGCGGAAGGGTGCACATCGCGCACCTGAGCACCGAGGGATCGCTGCGTGTCGTCCGCGAGGCGAAGGCTCGCGGGATTCGCGTGACATGCGAGGTGACGCCTCACCATTTCACGCTGACCGACGAGCAGTTGAACGGGCCCGTGGCCTACGACACCAACCTGAAGATGAACCCGCCGCTGCGCGAGACGGCCGATCGCGACGCGCTCCTGCACGGCCTGGCGGACGGCACCGTGGACGTCATCGCGACCGATCACGCGCCGCACCACTACGACGAGAAGCACGTCGAGTTCGATCGCGCGCCGTTCGGCATCGTCGGTCTCGAAACCGCGGTCCCGCTCGCCCTCGATCGGCTGGTGCACCGATCGGTCCTCTCGATCGGCCGCCTGGTCGAGTTGCTCTCCGTCAATCCGGCGCGCATTCTGCGCGTCCCGGGTGGCAGCCTGGAAGCCGGGGCGCCTGCCGACATCACCGTCCTTGCGCCCGACGTGACGAGCGTTGTCGATGTCGACCGGTTCCGGTCGCTTTCGCGCAACTCGCCGTTCGGGGGCTGGTCGCTGAAAGGGGCTGTCGCCGCGACCGTCGTCGGCGGGCGTCTGGCGTTCGTGAACCATGACATCGCGGGCCTCGCCGCTGGTCGATGACGCGGTCACCTGTCCGCCCGGTGGATCTCGCGCGGCTGAAGCCCGAACTCGATCGGCTGTACGGTCAGTACAACCGCGCCGCCGGCGTCGCGGACCCAATCGAGATGGCGCGCCGCTACCCGGATCCGGCCGATCGGGAGGTGGCCGGGTTCTGTGCCGCGGCCCTCGCCTTCGGCCGGGTGGCCAGCGTCCTGCAGTCGGTCGAGCGGCTGCTCGCGATCATGCAGCCCTCACCCGCGGCGTTTCTTTCACGATTCGACCCGGCGAGGGATCGGCGCCTGTTCGCCCCGCTCGGCCACCGGTGGGCCCGGGGGGAAGATCTCGCCGCGCTGCTCTGGATTCTCAAGCGGATGGTCGCCGCGCACGGCTCGATCGAGGCGTTCTTCCTCGACCACGACGACCCGGGAGAGGTGGATGTCGGCCGGTCGATCGACGCGTTCTCGGCGGCCGCCCTGCGCGTCGACCTGCGGCCGGTCTACGGCGCCGTGCCGCGGTGCCCGGGCGTCCGCTTCTTCTTCCCGCGTCCTTCCGCAGGCAGCGCCTGCAAACGATTGAACCTGTTCCTGCGCTGGATGGTGCGTGACGACGGCGTGGATTTCGGGCTGTGGAAGCGCGTGTCGGCGTCGCGGCTGATTGTCCCGCTCGACACGCACATCATCCGGTTGGGACGCTGCCTGCGGCTCACGGGTTATACGAGCCCCGGATGGCCGATGGCGGCGGAAATCACTGCATCGCTGCGCCTGCTCGATCCGAACGACCCGGTCAAGTACGACTTCGCGCTCTGCCACCTGGGCATGATGGACGCGTGCGGTTTCAGGCGCCCGTACCGGGACGAGCGGTGCCCGCTGCGCGGATTCTGTCGGCCAGCCGGGCGTAGAGGGCGAGCGTCTCGTCGACCATCCGGTCGACGCTGAACTGCGCGCGAACCCGCCGAAGGCCTGCCGCCCCCAACCGCGCGCGCAGGCCGGGGTCTTTCAACACCGTCACGAGCGCTTCTGCCAGCCGCACGGGGTCGCGGATCGGCACCAGCAGACCGGTCTCGCCATCGGCCACGACCTCGGGAATACCGCCCGCCCGCGTGGCGACGATGGGCCTCGCGGCCGCCATGGCATCGAGCAGGGAGGTGCCCAGCCCCTCGGTCACGGAACTCAACACGAACACGTCGAACGCCCTCAGCAGGGACAGCACGTCGGTCCTGAAACCGGGCATCAGCACGTGTTTCTCGAGATGGAGGTCCTTGATCTGCCGCTCCAGCGCGGGACGGAGGTCGCCTTCGCCGAGGATCAGGAAGTGGGCCTCGGGCACGTGCCGAAGGACGAGTGGGGCCGCCTCGACCAGGTGCCGCTGCCCCTTGTGCGGGACCAGCGCCGCGACGTTGCCCACGACCGGCACGCCGGCCGGCAGCCAGAATTCCTCGTGCACGTTGGCGACCGGTGCCTGCTGGACGCGCTCGACGTCTATCCCCTCGTGGATCGTGGCGATGCGCTCCTGGTCGATGCCGTCCTCGGCGAGCATCGCGGCGATGGCGTGCGACGCGGCGATGAAGCAGTCGACCTGGCGGTATTTCCAGCGCGAGAACGCGTTGCCGCGGATGTGGAAGTCGACGCGACGCGAGGCCACCAGAATCGGGCTCGACTCGGGAGTGGCGATCGAGAGCGCGAGGGCGCCGAGCGCGACGCCGTGGGGATCGTGCGCGTGCACGACGTCCGGCTGCCAGCGCTTCAGCAGCCGCGACAGCTGCCAGCCGGCTCTGAGGTCCACCTCGCCGTGGATCCCGACGGGCACCGTCTCGACGAGCTTCTCGGCGCGCCGGCGCAGCTCGCCCTCGGGGTGTGCGACCAGCGTCACCCTGTGGCCGCGCGCCGCCTCTCCCAACGCGGTCAGCAGCGCCTGGTTCTGGCCGCCACGCCACGTCTCGGCGGTGTCGATGTGGACGGCGAACATCTGTTTACTGCGGTCGCCGGCCGAGTTCCCACAGCTTCGCGAACTTCAGGAACACGTAGTAGCTGTTCAACAGGGAGACGACCAGGCCGGCCTGGCCGTCCTTGATGCCCAGGCGAAGCAGGTAGTTGCGCAGAAAGGCCAGCGGGGGGCGCACGACGAGGTCGGCGACCGAGGCCCGCGCACCCCGTTCGGCTGCCTGTTGGGCCGCGAGCGTCGTGTAGCGATCGATCGTCTGCACGTGGTGCGCGATGTCGCGATACGGGTAGTGGAGCAGCTCCTCCCGGAGCGTCCCGACCGGCCCGTCCGCGACCACCGATTCGTGCACGTGCTGTCCCTGCCAGCGCGCCCGTCGGCGGTCATAGAGGCGAAGCTGCGCGTCCGGGTACCAGTCGGTCGAACGGAGCCACCTGCCCAGGTAATGGCTGACGCGCGGCATGCGAAAGCCGGCGTCGCGCGGAGAGGTGTCCAGCACCCCCCTGATCTCGTTCGCCAGGGCAGGGCTCACGCGTTCGTCGGCATCGAGCGAGAGGATCCAGTCGTGGCGGGCCTGCTCGGCGGCGAAGTTCTTCTGCGCGACGAAACCCGGCCAGCAGCGCACGACCACGCGCGGAGTGAACCGGCGGGCGATGGCGGCCGTGTCGTCGGTGCTCTCCGCGTCGACAACCACGATCTCATCCGCCCAGGACACGCTCTCCAGCGCGGCCGCGATGTTCGCCGATTCGTTGCGGGTGATGAGCGTGACGGTCAGCGGCGCCACGCGGGCAGTCTATCACCAGTCGGTCATCGGCCATTGGCCGTTGGTCGCCAGCCGTCGGTCATGGCCTGCCTGGACGAAGACGACAGAAGGACCAGGTGACGGGTTGAGGCACCTGGCCCTTCAGCCGATGTCGATCGAATCGACTCCGGACGTGCGACACCAGACACCGGGCTCCGGCCCTGGATTATTGGCCCCCGCTCGAGACGACAACGCCGCCACCGCCACCGCCGAACGCCGGCGCCTGCTGCACGGTCTCGAAGTTCACGACCGACCGCGTGTAGTCGAGGATCGCCTGCAGTTCGGCGTTCCGCGCCTGCGCCAGGTCGCGCTGGGCCTGCAGCACGAAGAAGGTCGTCTGCATGCCGGCCGCGAACTTCTTCTGCTCGGCCTCGAGCTTCTTCTCCTGCAGCTCGCGCGAGGCGCGGGTAGACTCGACCCGCTTCTGGTTGCTCGTCACCTGGCGCGCGGCGTTGCGCACCTCGGTGACCACGCTCAACTCCGCCGATCGCAACTGCGTCTGCGCCTGGCTGTACTGCACGCGGGCCCTCGCGAGGTTCGCCTCGGCACTGCTGTTGCCGATCGGGTAGTTCACCTGCATCGCGAAGCTCCACGTCGGGAGATCGCGGGCGAAGACCGATCGCATGACCGACCCGTACCCCACTTGCGTGGTGCCGAGCAGCACGCCGTCGGGCGAGTAGTTGAACGAGGTGCCGCCCTTGGCCGTCATCGAATACCGCGCCTGCAGGTTCACGTCGGGGAGCGTCTGGTTGTGCATGTAGCGCAGCGAGACATCGCTCGCTTCCAGGTTCTTCCTCTGCTGCACCAGGTCGGTGCGAGCCTCGAGCGCCTTCCTCACCGCCGCGTCGACGTCGACCTCCTGCGCTTGGAAGGTCGGCGCGTCGGTGAGCTCGAACGTCATGTTCCAGAAGCCGGGCGTCTGCGGGTCCATGATCAGCGCCCGGACCTGGTCCTCCGCCTGGTCGAGCGCGGCCTGCGCCTGGATAACGGCCTCCTCGCGCGATGCCACCTCCGCCTGCGCCTGGATGATGTCGATGGGAGCCATCGTGCCGATCCTCACGCGGGCCTCGTTGTTCTTGAGCGACTCCCGCGCGAGGTCCAGCGTCTGCTGCGCCACTTTGAGCGCCGAGACGTAATAGGACAGGCTCCAGTAGGCGCTCTTGACGTTGCGGACCGTCGACAGCACGGTCTGCCGGAGCTGCACGTCGGAGATCTCGCGGTTCTTCTTGCTCACGAGCAGCTGCTGGCGCGCCGCGTCGATCCGGAAGTTCCGCAGCAACGGCTGAGTGTAGGTGCCGCTCAGCGTCGCGCTCAACACCGGGTTCGTCAGATCGAACGCGTTGTTGGTCTTCACCCGCATGTTGCCCCACGTCGCGTTGTAGTTGCCTCCCCACGGCAATTGCTGGTTGGCGGCGAAGCTCCACTGCAGCTGGTCCGTACTCAGCGTCGACCCGGAGGCCGTGTAGATGTTGTAGTTCGGCGCGGCGGAACTCGTGTTCGACAAGCCGGTCGTGAGGGTCGGCGTCCACGCCGTACGTGCCGTGGCGATGTTCAGATCCTGGATCTTCGGCGCCAGCCGCTGCACCTGCAGGTCCAGGTTCTGCTCCAGCGCCATCTGCACGGCTTCGTCGACGGACAGCTTCTTGACCACCGGGCTGGCTGCCGGCGCCGCCTGTTGGCCGCCCGCCGCGGCGCCGGGCGCAGCCTGCCCGAAGACCGACGCTGCCGCTGACAGTAGCAGGACGAAAAACACAGCGATTCGGGCGCCTCGTTTGACCTGTTCAGACATTTCGATTCTCCGATGGCTTGACCGTGCCCTCTCGGTGCCTAGGGCGGGAACACCGGCATGTGCCGGACGGCTTCGGGTCGAGGCAGGGGACACCTGTCCCAGTAAATAGACGAACGGCAGCCCTCTCCGGTTCTTGCCCGTCATCATCAATCCGGGGGACAAGACCCTCACGAGACTTCCGAGCGCCTCGGGCGTTTTCCCCCGAGACCCCCCTTGGCTCGGTCGCTCGCGCGGGCCCCGTCGCCCCGCGCCGCTCTCTCGCCGAAACCCGCTTGAGTAGCCGCCGCGCGCTTGGTGCGAATTGTATACTAGGCGCCCCGAAGCCCTGCCCCCGCTGGCGGCTCTGTCGAGGTGTCGACGATGACCAAGCGCATACTTCCTCTCGCTGTTGTCCTGTTCGCAACCGGTGTCCTGTTGGCTTCCGGGCCCGACCCGCAAGGGCCGACGACGAAGTCAGCCGCAGCCCCGGCGAAGGGGACCAGCCAGGTGAAGGTCTTCCCGCTGACCGTGGACAGCATCATGCGCGGCCCGAAGCTGGTCGGCTACGAGCCGACCGGGCTCCGGTGGTCTGCCGATTCGAAGGAGTTGTACTTCGAATGGCGGCGTCCGCAGGACGACGAGGCTGCGACCTGGGTGGTTTCCCGCGAAGGTGGGGAGCCCAGGAAGCTGACGGACGATCAACGGAAGGACGTGACGCCGGTTGGCGGCACCTGGGACAACGCGCACCGCCGGGTGCTGTTCGTCGATCGGGGCGACATCGTGGTCTTCGACTCGGTCGCACGAACCCGCCGCCAGGTCACGCGAACGGGCGTGACCGAGCTGAGCCCGCGATGGGCGAGACACGACTCGGCCGTCACGTTCGTGCGCGACAACAACCTGTTCGTTGTCCCTGTTGGTTCCGGCGGGGCCGCTCCGGACGTGACGCCCGCCATCGAACAGTTGACCGACGTGAAGCCGAGGGCGCAGGAACCGCGCGAGACCGACAGCCAGCAGTACCTGAAGGCCGAGGAACAGAAGCTGATCGCGTACACCCGCGAGCAGGCCGAGAAGAGGAAGAAGGACGAAGACGAGCGGAAGAAGGACGCGCTGCCCGTGTTCGAGATCGCCGCGCCGCGCCAGTCGGTGGCGGACCTCCAGCTGTCGCCCGACAACGAGCACGTCTTCATTCTTGTCTCCGAACGCGCGGAGGGGGCGAAACAGGCAATCGTCCCGAACTACGTCACGGAGTCCGCCTACACGGAGGACATCCCCGCGCGACCGAAGGTGGGGGACGCCCAAGACCGGCGGCGGCTCGCGATCCTCAATCTGAAGACGGGCACATCGGCATGGGCGGACGGATCCTTCGCGGGGAAGACGCCGGCACGCTCGGGCGCGAAGCCGCCGTCGGCGCCGGGGAGCGCCGGTCCAGCGGCGGCGAAGGAGATCGACCGCGAGATTCGGTGGAGCATGCCGCTTGTGTCGCCTGACGGCAAACTCGCAGTGGCCACGGCGCGGGCCGCCGACAACAAGGACCGCTGGATCGTGGCAGTCGATCCCGAGTCGGGGAAGACGCGCGTGGTCGACGCGCTTCACGACGACGCGTGGATCAACGAAAGGGGCAGCGGTGAATGGCTTCCCGACGATCACACGATCTTCTTCGTGTCGGAGGCGGACGGCTGGGCGCACCTCTATACGATCGACGTGCGGGACGAGGGCGCGAAGCGGAAGCAGCTCACGAGCGGCAAGTTCGAGGTCTCGCGCGTGACCCTGGCGCCCGACAAGAAGCGTTTCTACCTGGTGACGTCGGAGAGACATCCCGGCGAGCGTCACATCTACTCGCTGGCGCTCGACGGGGGACCGCGGACGGGGATCACGTCGATGACCGGGTCGAACATCGGCGAGGTCTCGCCGGACGATTCGACCTTCGCGCTCGTTCACTCGTACAGCAACAGGCCGCCTGAACTCTACCTGATGCCGAACAAACCGGGCGCGGCGGCCCGGCAGGTGACGACGACGCCGACCGAGGAGTGGCGTTCGTTCAAGTGGGCCGACCCCCAGGTCCTGACGTTCAAGGCTCGCGACGGCGTGGACGTGCACGCGCGCCTCTTCACGCCGGAGATGATGGGCGCCAGGCGCGATCGGCTGGCACCCGGCGTGGTGTTCGTGCACGGGGCAGGCTACGCGCAGAACGCGCACAAGTACTGGGCGAGCTACTACCGCGAGTACATGTTCCACAACCTGCTCGCCTCGCGGGGTTACGTAGTGCTGGACGTGGACTACCGCGCAAGCTCCGGGTACGGGCGCGACTGGCGGACCGCGATCTACCGGCACATGGGCGGCAAGGACCTGGACGACGTCGTGGATGGCGCGCGGTACCTCGTCGAGAGGCAGAAGGTGAACCCGAAGCGCATCGGCGTCTACGGCGGCAGCTACGGCGGCTTCATGACGCTGATGGCGATGTTCACCTCGCCGGACACGTTCGCATCCGGCGCCGCGCTTCGGCCGGTGACCGACTGGGCCCACTACAATCACCCGTACACGGCGAACATCCTCAACCAGCCGCAGGCCGACGCCGAGGCGGCGTACCGGCGGAGTTCTCCCATCTACTTCGCCGAGGGGTTGAAGGGCGCTCTCCTCATCTGCCACGGCCTGGTCGACACGAACGTGCACGTCCAGGATTCGATGCGCCTGGTGCAGCGCCTGATCGAGCTGCGCAAGACGAACTGGCAGATGGCCGTGTTTCCCGTGGAGAACCACGGCTTCCTGCAGGAAACGAGCTGGGCGGACGAATACACGCGCATCCTGCAGCTGTTCGAGGACAACCTCAGAACGAAGAAACCAACGACGTAGTCCCGGAGATCGCACGAATCGAGAGACTCGCAGGGACCAGGGACTATACTGAACGGAACATGGATCGCGACACTCTCCTCAACCTGTTCCGTCGTTCGGGCGCGCTGCTCGAAGGGCATTTCCGGCTGTCGTCGGGGCTGCACAGTTCCGGCTACCTGCAGTGCGCGCTGGTGCTGCAGCATCCCGAGCACGCCGCCATGCTCGGCGCGGCGCTGGCCGAGCAGGTGCGCGGCCTGCGGCCGGCCACCGTTCTCTCGCCGGCGCTCGGCGGCCTGATCATCGGGCACGAGGTCGCCCGCACGCTCGGCGCCCGCGCGATCTTCGCGGAACGCGAGGACGGCGTGCTGACGCTGCGCCGGGGGTTCCAGCTGACCGAGACCGAGCGCGTGCTGGTCGTGGAGGACGTCGTGACGACGGGGGGATCGACCCGGGAGACGATCCAGGCGGCGCGCGCGGCCGGCGCACAGGTTGTCGGCGCGTCATCGATCGTCGATCGCAGCGGCGGCGCCGGGCGGAAGGCGCTGGACGTGCCGTTGTTCTCGCTGTTCGAGATCTCGCTGCCCACCTACGATCCGGCCGCCTGCCCGCTGTGCGCCCAGGGCGTGCCCGTCGCAAAGCCCGGATCGCGGCCGACCGTCGTCAAAGCGGAGGAGACCCGATAACGGTGACCGAGACGCCAGCCGGCAGCGGCGCCCGCTTCGCGCGGCCCCTCAGGCTCACGCTGGCGTACGACGGCACGCCCTTCGTCGGGTGGCAGCGCCAGGCGCAGGGCGTCTCCATCCAGGGCTTGGTCGAAGAAGCGTTGGCGCGGATCGAAGGCCGCGCGGTCACGGTGACGGGGGCCGGCCGGACCGACGCGGGAGTGCACGCGCTCGGACAGGTCGCCGGCGTCAGCCTGGTGAACCCGATCGAGCCGGCAGTGCTGCGGCGCGCCCTGAACGCAGCCCTCCCACCTGAAGTCCGGGTGATCGACGTGTGCGCGGTCGGTCCTTCCTTTCACGCCCGCTACTCGGCACAGTCGAAGACGTACCGGTACCTGATCGTCAACGGCCCGCTGGCGACACCGTTCGAATGGCGCTACGCCTGGCACGTCGCGGGGCACCTCCACACGGACCGGATGATCGCGGCGGCGGCGTTGTTCGAAGGGGAGCACGATTTCGCCGCCTTTCGCGCGACGGGCAGCACGGTCAGGAGCACGGTGCGGTGCGTGTACCGGTCGGCGATGTCGCTGGAGCCGACCGCGGCGGAGGAAACGCCGTGGGCCTTCCCGGTCGAACGGGCCGGCGTGCGGCGGCTCGTCTACGAGGTCTCGGCGAACGGGTTCCTTCGCCACATGGTCCGCGCGATCGTGGGGACACTGGTCGAGATCGGTGCCGGCCGCCGGGAGCCGGATTCCATCCTGAGGGCGCTGTCGTCGGGCGACCGGGCCCACGCGGGACCGACGGCGCCCGCGTGCGGTTTGTGCCTGGTGCGGGTGGACTATCGCGACGGGGCGTGACGGCTGGGCTGCCGCCACTCACCTTGCGACGGCCCGTCGCAGCCGCTATGATGCTAGATTGCTCCACGGTTCTCCTGGGGATTCAGCCGTGACAGTCGAAGACCTCCCGGCGTGGCTCCCGCCGGGCTCGCCCGAGCGCGCGGTGGCGCAGCAGATCGATTTCGAACGCCTGCCCGCGCACGTGGCGATCATCATGGACGGGAACGGACGCTGGGCCGAGCAGCGCCGCCTGCCGCGCGTCGAAGGGCACCGCGCGGGGATCGACTCGGTGCGCTCGGTGGTGGAAACGAGCGCGCGCCTGGGGATCGAGGTGCTCACGCTGTACGCGTTCTCGATGGAGAACTGGAAGCGGCCGCGGACCGAGATCAACACGCTGATGATGCTGCTCAAGCGCTACCTGCGCCTCGAGCTCGAGACGCTGCTGAAGAACGACATCCGCTTCCGCGTGATCGGACGGCCCGATCACCTGCGGGCGGACGTGCAGCAGGAGTTGCGCGCGGCGATGGAGCGCACGGCGGCCAACAACGGCATGCAGTTCAACATCGCGCTGAACTACGGCGGACGCGCCGAGATCATCGACGCCGTGAGGCGCCTGATGGACGCGGGCGTTGCCGCTGCCGATCTGGACGAACGACGCTTCGGCGAGTTCCTGTACACGGCCGGCCAGCCGGATCCGGATCTGCTGATCCGCACCAGCGGTGAGATGCGAATCAGCAACTTCCTGCTCTGGCAGATCGCCTACGCCGAGATCTGGGTAACCGACACGCTCTGGCCGGACTTCCGCCGCCGCGACCTGCTCGAGGCCATCGTGGCTTACCAGAAGCGGGAACGGCGATACGGCGGCATCACGCCGGGTCGCGTGGCGACCTTGTAACCCGCTCACCTGCCGCATGGTTCGCATCCTGAGCGCGCTCGTTCTCATCCCCGCCGTCGTCGGCGCGATCTGGTTCCTCCCTCCACTGGGCCTCCTCGCCGTCGCCGAGGCCGTGTTGTGGCTGGCCTTCTTCGAATACACGCGGCTGGCCGCGGCCATCGGCGTCCGCGTGCCGGTCGTCGTCCCGGGATTCGCGGCCGCCGGCGTGTGTGCGGCCGTGGCGTGGCCGGCCGGTAGCGCCGATCCGGTGCTGATGGCGGCTGTCGTCGTCATGGGCGCGCTGTCGATCGCCACCGCCCGCGTCGGGG
>Ga0316628_100000088_pt1 | contig 51886 bp, 54 predicted proteins | sample OWC_Aug_M2_C1_D5_FD_207648 | JGI IMG/M metagenome (GOLD analysis project Ga0316628, IMG submission 207648) | Wetland soil microbial communities from Old Woman Creek delta, Ohio, United States - OWC_Aug_M2_C1_D5_C | ecosystem: Environmental > Terrestrial > Soil > Wetlands | place: USA: Ohio...
GACCGGGACGATGGCGACAAATTCACGCTCCTTGGACAGCGCTTCCATGAACGGCAATGCTTCGCTCTTGTCCTGGAAATAGTCCATCTTGTTGACGACCAGCACAACCGGCACGTCCTCCGGCAAAAGGGCCAGCACCTTCTTGTCGCGCTCGTCATAGTGCCGCGCCTCGACCACAAAAAGCACCGCATTCACATCGCTCAAGACCGCACTGACGGTGCGGTTCATGCCGCGGTTGAGCGCATTCTTGTGCTGTGTCTGGAACCCTGGCGTATCCACAAACACGAATTGGCTGTGCTCATCCGTCAGTATGCCGGTAATGCGATGGCGGGTGGTCTGCGCCTTACGCGAGGTGATGCTGATTTTCTGGCCGATGAGATGATTCAGCAACGTCGATTTTCCCACATTGGGGCGTCCGACGATGGCAATGTAGCCGCTGCGAAATGGTATGCTATTCATTTATTTTCCGGTGGGCTGCTTCAGCTGCGGCCTGCTCGGCCGCGCGGCGGCTGGCACCTTCGCCGTACGTCATTATGTCAAGGCCAGCGATCCTGCATTCAACCCTGAACGTCTGAGCATGCGGCTCGCCCAAGACGGCAGTCACGACATACTGGGGCAGCGGCAGCTTTTTTCCCTGCAGCAGCTCCTGCAGCAGAGTCTTCGCATCCTTATCCGGGGACAGAACGCCTGCCTGCGCGATGAGCGGTCGATACAACGCCAGCAGCACTTTCTGCGCCGCAGCAAAGCCCCCATCGAGGAAAACCGCGCCGAACAGCGCCTCCATGGCGTCAGCCAGGATCGACGGCCGCCGCGCGCCTGCGCTCTTGCGCTCGCCCTCGCCCAGCAGCAGGAATGAGCCGACGTCCAGTTGCTGCGCCAGGGTGAACAGCATCTGCTGGTTCACCAGGTTGGAACGCAGCCGCGACAGACTGCCTTCCGGCAAATCGGGATACGTGTCGTACAAATGACCGGCAATGACGCAGTTCAGCACGCTATCGCCCAGGAATTCCAGGCGCTCGTTGTGCGCTTGGCTGTAGCTGCGATGCGTCAGCGCGCGCAACAGCAACTGCGGCTGGGAAAATTCATAGCCGAGTTTGCGGCACAGCGCATCGCGGTTCATTTAGCGCGTCGGGGAGCTGCTGGTATCGAACTCCAGCAACAGGCTGGCATTGCCGGCCAAGCCGATCTTCACGTTGTACTTAACACTCAGCTTCAGGCCAATCGGAGTCTTCTGAATTTGAAGATCGTCCTGGTTAACCACCGTGATATTGTTGACCATGGTGCGCTTGTAGAACGAATCGCGAATCGCCGCGGGCTGCGCGTCCTGCATTTCCGGGTCATGGGCGATGGTCTCCAGAATGTGGGCAATCGTCCGGTTCTCGATATAGGCGGGAACAATCTTCATCCCGAAAATGGCGAGCAACACCACCAATATCGCCGCGAGCAGAAAATTGGCGAATGTCATACCGCGTTGTTGCGGGGTAGTCTTCTGACTCATCATAGTAACCTCCTCAGTTAATGGATGATCCGATGCGCTTCAGGTCGCCAACGTTCATCCAAATCGCGAATGCCTTGCCGACAACCATATTGTCGGGCACAAATCCCCAGTAGCGGCTATCACGGCTATCGTCGCGATTGTCGCCCATCATGAAATAATTCCCCGGAGGGACCGTGCAGCGAAACGCCTGTTCGGTGAAGCTGCAATTTTCGTGGTGCGGAAAATCTTCCACCGATTCCAGGGCCAGCAGCGGCCTCTCGGGACGAATCAGAATTGGGTGGACACGGCCATTCAGTGTTTCCGAGTAGCGCTCGGTGTGCACGAACACCGATTCGCTGTTCACGTAGTTATAGTCGCCGTCACGGGTCTGCGGCTGCAGCACGCCGTTTACCGTCAATTGCTTGTTGCGGTATTCGATCACATCGCCGGACACACCCACCACCCGCTTGATGTAATCAACCGACGGGTTGCCGGGATAGCGAAATACCATCACGTCGCCGCGCTGCGGCGCATTGACCTCGATGATCTTGAGGTTGGCAACGGGCAGGCGGATTCCGAACGTGAACTTGTTGACGAGGATGAAGTCGCCTACATGCAAGGTAGGAATCATGGAACCGGAGGGGATCTTGAACGGCTCGACCAGAAAGGAGCGCAGCAGGAACACCGCAAGAATCACCGGGAAAAAGCTCTTCGAATACTCCACCCACAGCGGCTCCTTCTCTTCCGCCTTGCGCCGGGAACGCAGGATAAAGCGATCCAGCAGCCACACCCCGCCCGACACCACCAGCAACAGCAACATGAACAGTTCGATGCTGATCACGCCGAGATACGTCAGCACGGCACCCAGAACGGCCGCGGCCAGTAACAGATAGTTCACCACCGTTGATTTCATCATTTATCCTCGACTTGCAGGATGGCGAGAAACGCCTCCTGCGGGATTTCCACGCTACCCACCTGTTTCATGCGCTTCTTGCCTGCCTTCTGCTTTTCCAGCAGCTTCTTCTTGCGCGTGATGTCACCGCCGTAGCACTTCGCCAGTACGTTCTTGCGCAGCGCCTTGACGTTCTCGCGTGCGATGATGTTGGCGCCGATTGCGGCCTGGATCGCCACGTCGAACATCTGGCGCGGGATAATCTCGCGCATCTTGGCTGCCACCTCGCGCCCCCGATATTGGCTGTTGGCGCGGTGTACGATGATGGACAATGCATCCACTTTCTCGCTGTTGATGAGCATATCCACCTTCACCACGTCCGCCGGCCGGTATTCCTTGAACTCGTAGTCCATTGAGGCATAACCCCGCGACACCGACTTCAGCTTGTCGAAGAAATCGAGCACGATCTCGGCCATCGGCATCTCGTACTTCAGCAGCACCTGCTTGCCGTGATAACTCATGTCCACCTGCATGCCGCGCTTCTGGGTGCACAATGTTATCACCGATCCCACGTATTCCTGCGGCATGTACAGGTTTACGTTGACGATAGGCTCGCGGACTTCCTCGATCTTCGAGGGGTCGGGCATCTTGGAGGGGTTGTCGACCATGATCACAGCGCCGTCGCGCAGCTTGACTTCGTAGACCACGGTCGGCGCCGTAGTGATCAGGTCCATGTCGAACTCGCGTTCGAGTCGCTCCTGCACAATTTCCATGTGCAGCAGGCCTAGGAAACCGCAGCGGAAGCCGAAGCCCAGCGCCTGCGACACTTCCGGCTCGAATTGCAGGGAGGCGTCATTCAGCTTCAGTTTCTCCAGGGAGTCGCGCAGTGCCTCGTACTGGTTGGATTCGACCGGAAACAGGCCGGCAAACACCTGCGGCTGCACCTCCTTGAAGCCGGGGAGCGGCGCCGTGGCCGGCTTTGCCGCCAGCGTGACGGTATCGCCGACCTTTGCGTCCTTGAGTTCCTTGATGCCGGCGATGATGAAGCCTACCTGCCCGGCAGACAGGGATTCGCGGTGCTGCGACTTGGGCGTGAACACGCCCACATGCTCCGTGAGGTGCTGGGCGCCGGTCGCCATCAACAGGATCTTGTCCTTGGGCTTGAGCCTGCCGTTGAAGATGCGCACCAGCATCACCACGCCCACGTAGTTGTCGAACCAGGAGTCGATGATCAAGGCCTGCAGCGGCGCATCCGGGTCGCCTTCTGGCGGGGGTGTCCGGGCGATCAGTGCCTCCAGTACATCCTGCACCCCTTCGCCGGTCTTGGCCGAGCAGCGCACCGCGTCCTGCGCGCCGATGCCGATGACGTCCTCGATTTCTGCGATGGCATTCTCCGGATTGGCGGAGGGCAGATCTATCTTGTTCAGCACCGGCACGACTTCCACGCCCAGATCAAGCGCGGTATAGCAGTTGGCCACGGTCTGCGCCTCCACACCTTGCGAGGCATCTACCACCAGCAGCGCCCCTTCGCAGGCCGACAACGAGCGGGAAACCTCGTAGGAAAAGTCCACGTGCCCCGGCGTGTCGATCAGGTTCAGGTTATAGACTTGCCCATCGCGCGCCTGGTAACGTAAGGCGGCGGTCTGCGCCTTGATGGTGATGCCACGCTCACGCTCGATGTCCATCGAATCCAGCACCTGCGCTTCCATTTCCCGCTCGGACAACCCGCCGCACAGCTGGATGATGCGGTCAGCCAGGGTTGATTTCCCGTGGTCTATGTGTGCGATGATGGAAAAATTGCGGATATGTCGCAGGTGCATAGTGGTCTATTCAGCCGGATTTTTTCAACTTGCCGGGCAGTGCCCTGACGCACGGTTAATGCAAATCCCGCCAATCCGGCCGGAATCCGCAATGCCGTGGTGCAAAAGGCACGGATTCTAGCCGATTTTGGCGGGAAGCGCTGGAGTGCGTTGGCGGCTGATTACTTTTCGTCAGGTTTGACCGGAATGTAATGCGTACCTTCGCCACTCCGCACCAGCAATGCAATGTTGCGCCCCTTCGGCACTTGCTTCAGGGCGTCCTTGAATTTTTCCACCGACCCGACTTCTTCGTTGTTGATCGAGAGAATGACATCTCCGCGCTGCAGGCCGGCACGCGCTGCCGCGCCATGCGCATCTTCCACCAGCAGGCCGCCTTCCACCTGCAATTCCTTCCTTTGCTCGTCGGTGAGTTCGCTCAGCATCAATCCGAGCCGATCCACCGCTACGCCGGATTCCGCGTTGCTGGGTCCGCCATGCCGGCCGCGCTGCGCAAGGGAATCGCCCGGCATCTCGCCCACGGTGACATGAGCGTCCTGGACTTTGCCCTTGCGCCACAGCTGGACGTTGACCTTGCGGCCGGGACGAGTCGCAGCAACGATGCGGGGCAGGTCAACGGATGATCCCACCGCCTTTCCGTCAAACTTCAGGATCACGTCGCTGGCCTGGATTCCGGCCTTGTCTGCGGGCCCGCCCTTTTCCACGCTGCTGATAAGGGCACCGTTCGTGTTGCTCAGGCCAAATGACTCCGCGAGGTCACGCGTGATTTCCTGGATCGTCACGCCGATGCGTCCGCGCGTCACCTTGCCTGAGCCGCGCAGCTGGGTCGCCACATCCATTGCCACGTCAATCGGGATCGCGAACGATAGCCCCATGAACCCGCCAGAACGGGTGTATATCTGCGAGTTGATGCCGACCACCTCGCCTTTCATGTTGAACAGGGGGCCACCGGAATTACCGGGATTGATCGCGGCGTCGGTCTGGATGAAAGGAACGTAGTTTTCCTGTGGCAGGAACCGGCCCTTCGCGCTGACGATGCCCGCTGTCACACTGTTGTCAAACCCGAAGGGCGAACCGATCGCCACCACCCACTCGCCGACCTTGAGCTGATTGGGATCGCCCTGCGATATTTTTGGCAACCCGCTTGCCTCGATCTTGATCAGCGCCACGTCGGTGCGCTTGTCGGCACCGATCACCTTCGCCTTGAATTCGCGCTTGTCGGTCAGGCGCACCGTCACCCGGTCTGCGCCATCCACGACATGGGAATTGGTCAGGATGTAGCCGTCCTGGCTGATAATGAAGCCGGACCCCAGGGACTGCATTTCCTGGTCGCGCGGTGCAGGCGGTGCAAAACGGCGGAAGAACTCCCAGAACGGGTCATTCTCGTCCATGCCAGGCGGCATGCCCTGAAATGCCTGGCTGTTACGGACGATTTGCGTAGTACTGATGTTGACCACGGCCGCGCCCTGCTTTTCCACCAACTCGGTAAAGTCGGGCAATTCCCTGGCCGCAGCGTAATGCGAGACAAGACCTAACAGCGCAACTGCAAAGAGTTTTTTCAGCATCTCCAACCTCATCGTGAGCAAAAACGAAGACAGAAAGGTCACAGAATAGCGGATTTCCTGATGCTCTCGCAATGGATGATGGCAGGTAATGAGGCGCGTTGCCGGGACGCGATGAATCGGGCCAGAATAAAGCCGGCCAGCAGGCCAGCAACCGCCCCGATGACCGCGCCCGCGTCGCGCCTGCCTGAACCTGCCATCCACTGCGCGCCGAAAGCGGCACCGGCAAACACCAGCAGGAGGGGCAGCCCGTACAGCGTCAGCGCGCTGCGGAGCAGCACACCATCCGCCACGACCACCTGCACTTCGTCGCCAACGCGCGCACCCACGCTGTTGCGAACGCGGAATTGGCGCGGGCGCACGCACAGGGTACGGGACAGGCCGGCACCGCCGCAGCCCCCCCCGCCGGAGCAGGCGCCGCAGCCGCCGCTCGGCTGTGCCTCCACGATCGCCTCCGCGCCTTCAACCCTGATGACCGATGCCCGAGTCTCGAGCATGAGACTATTCGCCCGCGTAACGGACCGAATTGGCCACCTGGATCACAGTCTGCGGCGGCACTTCGCCCACCACAGTCACCAGATGATCGCCAACCAGCTCGCTGTACACCTGGATCGCCCCCTGGCTGGTCAAACCGGGGTGATCATCCTCGTCGCCGTCATTCTCCTCGATGAACACCGAAATACCGGCCAGTCCGTCAGAGAACACCATTTGAATGGCCGGCGCCGCCCTGCTGTGCATGGTACGGCGGACTTCCATAATCTTCTGGAATCCTGCCGGAAGCGCATCGACTTGCCAGCCGCTGGCGCCCACGGGTGCGGTGCCCTTGGCGGAGGCGCCGTGCTGCCGGGAATTCGGAACCGCCCCGTTCTTGACGGCGCCAGGCTTCTCTTGGGCAATCCAGCTGCGGTCAATATCCCCGCCAACGGTCAACTGGGTGAACGCATATTGCTCCACTGTTTCCCCGCGCTCATCGATCACCTCGGCCTTGAGCAACAGGCCGGAACTGGCATCAGCCCACATCCGGTGCCCATAACGCTGCCCATCCTTGGGCTGGAACAGGATCGCGTGCGCATGAAACCCGGCCACTCGTGCTTCCCCTGCTTGCTTGATCAGGTAATTTTCGCTGATATTCGATAGCGCCTTCTGGTCGGGCAACAGCGCGGGAAACTCCCTGTCACTGCTGCGCATCTCTACCCTCACCTTGCTGTCGCCGACATAGCACCACACTTCATCGTTGTTGCGGATGATTTCGCGCCGTGCACCATCCAGGCTTTCCAGCCGGCCGTGCTCGCCATTGGCATCCACCACGTGGGTCACTCGCGACGTTTCGACATGGCTGCCGAACTGGTAAACAAACGTGCCGCTATAATCCGTCAAATGGGCGGCAAAAGCCATGGTCTCGAGCCAAGTCAGCTCATCCTGCGGAAAAGGGTCGGCGAAGGTCAACGAAGCGGCGCCCAGCAGCACCGCGAAGACAATTGATTTAGACACGGAACTAAGCACTTATTGACCCGCTACCGCGTGTATATAGGATGCCGCGCCTTGCACGTTGTTGGCGGGGGAAAATTCCTGGTGCGCCATCAGGTAGTCGTTCACGCTGCGCTTAACCGACACGCTGGCAGGGCGCACATTGCCGGCCGGCGTTGCCGCTGCGATTTGTTGTGACAGGGTCGGCGGTGCGACCTTTGCAGACAGCCACGCAATGACCGCCAGTGCCATCACCGAGGCAACGGCGGAAACCGCAAACCACCGTGCGCGCTGCTCGGTCCGCCCGCGCGGGGCCAACACCGTTGGCTCCGCCTGTAGCTTCTCGCGCAGTGCCGCACTGATATCGGCATGTACGTGGTCGGGCTGGCGCAAAGCGTCACCGATCAGATGATAGAGCATCCATTCACCATGCCCTTCCGGATTCCGTTTCAGTTTATCGAACACCGCTTCGGCTTCTTCATCGAACAATTCGCCATCCATCAAGGCTGAAATATGCTGCTTCATGTTCACCACCTCTGGTCTTTACTGGTGCCCAGCAACGGGCGCAAATTCGTTGCAACTGCCTCGCGCGCCCGGAAAATCCTGGAGCGCACCGTGCCGACCGGACAATCCATCACGGCCGCAATTTCTTCGTAACTCAATCCGTCGATCTCGCGCAGCGTCAATGCGGTGCGCAGGTCGTCCGGCAACTGTTGCAGGGACGAGTTGACCACCTCGACCACCTGCTTGCTCATCATCTCGTTCTCCGGCGTGCTGACCTCGTGGAGCAGTCCCGCCTCTTCAAACTCTTCGGACTCGTCCGCATCGTACAACGTCGAGGTCGGCGCCCTTCTCCCCAGCGAAAGCAGATAATTTTTCGCCGTGTTGATGCCGATGCGGTAAAGCCACGTATAGAACGCGCTTTCGCCGCGAAAAGCCGACAGCGCGCGATAAGCCTTGATGAAGGCCTCCTGCGTCACGTCCTCGACTTCCGCCGGGTCGCGCACAAAGCGCGAAATCAGGCGCGAAAGCCGCCGCTGATATTTGGCGACCAGCAGTTCGAAGGCGTGCTTGTCACCACGTTGCGCACGCTCGACCAATTGTTGATCGACTTCCCTGTCTCCCATTTCATTATCCTGGTTTTTGGTTCGGGCCGCTTCTGCGACGGCACCGTAGTATAACCGGACGGACGGGATGCGTCAGCAATTACCTGATAACACGTACAAAGACAAGGCAATCCGGAATTAGTTCACTTTAATTTGCGGATCCCGCCATTCCCGCGTTTTTCACCGAGGCAGGAGGATTTGCTATAGTTCTCGCTTTCCATGCACGAAGATGGCAAACAATGCCGCATTTCGACGTTTTGATCATAGGCAGCGGCCTGGCCGGATTTTCGGCGGCGCTGAAACTGGCGGACCACCGGAAGGTTGCCATCTTGACCAAAAAATCGCTGCTGGAAGGGGCCAGCAGCCGCGCGCAGGGGGGCATCGCCGCCGTGCTTGCGGAAAGCGACTCCACGGAATCGCACGTGCAGGATACGCTGACGGCCGGGGCAGGCTTATGCGACGTCACTACCACGCGCTATGTCGTCGAGCACGCCAGGTCTGCGGTCGATTGGCTGATCGCACAAGGCGTGCCATTCACGCGGGACCCGGACAACGGCGCCGTTTACCACCTCACCCGCGAAGGGGGCCACAGCCAGAGGCGTATCATCCATGCCGCGGACGCGACTGGCCAAGTGGTGCAGGAAACCCTGGCCGGCCGCGTGAAGGCACACCCCAATATCACGGTGTTCGAAAACCATATCGCGGTGGACCTCATCACCGGCAAAAAGCTGGGGCGCGGCGATAACCGTTGTTACGGCGCGTACGTGCTGGACACCACCAGCGACGAAGTGCTCACCTTCGGCGCGCACGCCACGATCCTTGCCACCGGAGGCGCAGGCAAGGTCTACCTTTACACCACCAACCCCGACACGGCCACCGGCGACGGCATCGCCATGGGCTGGCGCATCGGATGCCGGGTGGCCAATATGGAGTTCATCCAATTCCACCCCACCTGTTTGTTCCACCCCCACGCCAAGTCTTTCCTGATCTCGGAAGCGGTGCGCGGGGAAGGCGGTATTCTCAAACTCCCGGATGGAACGCGCTTCATGCCGCGACACGACGAGCGAGCCGAACTCGCCCCGCGCGACATCGTGGCGCGCGCCATAGACTTTGAAATGAAGAAACATGGCCTGGATTGCGTCTATCTGGACATCTCGCACAAACCGGAATCGTTCATCAAAGAGCACTTCCCCACCATATACGCGCGCTGCCTCGCGCTCGGCATGGACATCACGCGCCAGCCGATTCCGGTGGTGCCCGCGGCACACTATGCCTGCGGCGGCGTGGTCGCCGATTTGCGCGGCCGCACCGATGTGGGCAACCTGTATGCCATCGGCGAAACCGCCTATACCGGCCTGCATGGCGCAAACCGCCTGGCCAGCAATTCCCTCCTGGAGTGCCTGGTGTTCGCGGAAGCCGCAGCGCAAGACATCCAGTCGAGCCCGCCCCGTGCCGAGATTACCCTGCCGGAATGGGACGTAAGCCAAGTGACCGATGCCGACGAGCAAATCGTCATCTCGCACAACTGGGAGGAATTGCGGCGCTTCATGTGGGACTATGTCGGCATCGTGCGCACCACCAAGCGCCTGCAGCGCGCACAGCACCGCATCCGGCTGCTGCATGAAGAAATCAACGAATATTACGCCAACTTCCATGTCACGTCGGACCTGCTGGAACTGCGCAACCTAGTGCTTTCCGCCGACCTGATCGTGCAAAGCGCGCTAGCCCGCCGCGAAAGCCGCGGGCTGCATTACAGCAAGGATTATCCGCAGATGCTGCCGCGGGCCGAGCCCACCATCCTGACCCCGCCCAGCTACCGCGTGGAGCACTGACCACCGAAAAACAGGACCGACCGCAAACATCGGCCGGCTCTTCACATCTCGCGGTCTTCGTGTACCCCCCGGCCTGGCGCATTGCCACGGAACGAGGCATGTCCCCACCGCAGCCACACCCGTAGCCGCCGGAATGACTCCGGGTCCACGCTGTCCGGCAACAGGACGATGCTGCGCGCAAGGCGCGCGCCTTGCGGCAGCACGGTGAGTACGGTCAGGGCTGGCGTAACCAGGCTGCCGGACATGACTCGGCACTCCGTGCGGCTGCCGTTGCCCCTGAGCAGAACGACCAGCCCCTCATCAACCACGAGTGCAATACAGGAGCCCGGCAACCGCAACCATGCATCGCGCAGCAAGTAATAGAGGAGGCTGAAACCCAGGACACATGCCAGCGTCAGCAGAGCCCACGGCGGAAGCACAAACCAAAGCGCCGCAGCTGCGGCGCAGTGCGCGGCCATCAGCAGGATGGCCAGATAAAACGACGGATTGATGTCGATTTGCTGCCGCATGGCGTTACTCTCGCCACGCAGGCCGCTGCACGCGTCTGCGGGCCGGAATCAGAACAGGACGAACAGAACCACGCCAATCAGGACCAGCACAATGATGGCGATCAGCAGCAAGGTTCCACCTCCGCCCCCTTCTTCCTCACCTTCTTCTTCGACATCCTCCAGCGCAGGGGATGGCTGGCGCGGAGGTGCCGCCACCGAAGGCGGCGGAATAGGCCTCGGCTTGGCGGGCGCGGAAACGCCGGACGGCGTGAGCTCGCCCATGCTCGGGCGCGCCATTCGGAGCGTTCTGGACAGCTCCTCCACCTCTTTTTCGTCGATAGTCATCGCCGCAAGCCGCAGCGTGGCAGTGAGAGAATCAAACGCGCCGGACAAGCCCAGGGTGGCTACCGGCATTCCCTCTTCCTCCTCCGACATTACCGGGCCGGCAGGCAGCGTTCCCTCGAGTGGCGGCCGCGGCTGCGGCCTGGGCATGGCAGCAGCAGGCTCCTCCTGTGGCAAGCTGGCCCGGCAGGCACGCAAGTCGTCGGCGAACTCCCTTGCATTCTGGTAACGCTCGTCCACTTTCTTCGCCAAGGCCTTGGCAACGATGAAGTTGAGCATGTCCGGCACTGCCGAATTCATGGAACTGGGCTGCGGCGGCGCCGCATTCAGCGTCTGGTACATGATGGCATTGACGTTCTCGCCCGAGAACGGCGGACGTCCGGTCAGCATCTCGTACAGCATGATCCCCAGCGAGAAAATGTCCGAGCGCTGGTCAGTCAGCTTGCCCATGACTTGTTCCGGCGACATGTATTTCGGCGAACCGAGCACCATGCCGGTCTGGGTGCGCACGGCGGCGGATGCCATGCGCGCAATACCGAAGTCAGTGATCTTCACATGTCCGTCTTTCTGGATCATGATGTTGGAGGGCTTGACGTCGCGGTGTACGATGCCGTGTTCGTGCGCATAAGCGAGCCCCTGCGCAACCTGGGCCACGATGTCGAGCACCTGCGGCAGCGGCAGCACCGACCGTTCGTTCAGAAGGTCGCGCAGCTCGCGACCTTCGAGAAATTCCATCGCAATGTAGGCGACATCGCCACTCTTGCCCACGTCGTAGATGGTGACGATGTTGTGATGGCTGAGGCGCCCGGCCGCCCGCGCTTCCTGATAGAAACGCGCCTCGTATTCCTCCCTTTCCTCGAGCGCCTGATTCAGGTTAATGGTCTTGATTGCAACCACGCGGTCGATCAGGGGATCTTTCGCCTTGTAAACGACCCCCATCGCGCCCTGGCCCAGCTCGCCGATGATCTCGTATCGTCCCAAGTGGGTGATCATGACTTCTCGCCATCCATAGAACCCGCGGCCGGAGCCGCTCGATGCGGCCGGCATCGTACATCGACTGTCGGCCGTTTCCGAAGAATCACGGTCATTCCGCCCCCGGGGCAGGTGGATGGCAAATATCAGGGCTCACTTTCACCGTCTTGCCCGCGGCAAAGGCCATATGCTTGGAATATACGCGGGAAGCGTACATGACCAGCACAAAATGCTTGCCGACATCGAGCCTGATCGTAAGTGGCGACCTACCGACTTTGCCCTTGAGTTGCGCGTCGACATACACGCTGGCGCCCTCGCCGCAAATCACGGTCAGCGTGGCCTGCCCTGAGGCAGCGGCGCCACCGCCCTTTTCGGCGGTCTCGGGGGTGCGCTCCGGAGTCTTTTTCCGGGCAGCCTTTTCCCGCTCCAATTTCTTGCGCTTCGCAGCCAATGCCTTTTCCCTGCGCGCGGCCGCCTTCTTGCGCGCTTCCTGCTCCGCCGTCGTTCCAGCCTGCGCCGCGGACCCAGAGGCCGGCGCAACCGCCGAGGCCGAGATGGATGCCACCACCGTTGAAGCGGGAATGATCGGCGCCACCGACGATGCCGCAAGCTGTGCTGAAACTTCCGCCGGATGCGGCGGCGCGGCGGGCCGCCGGACCATTACCGTAAACACGGTTATTACTGCGATCACCGAAACAAGCGCTGCGCCGCCATAAGCCATTCGTTTGCGCGACGACGTCTGCCGGAAAGCGGCCACGGCATTCCGCCAAGACTTGCTCAACTGTCTGGACAGGGAAGACTTTTCGCTTTTGCTCCTGCCCGCTTCGCCCGACAGCGTCAGCGTACTGGTGAACTCGCCGGGGTACCCGATCGCATAGATTTCGTGTTCGCGCACATGCTTGTCCGTGCGCGAGCCCTGATAGTGGAACATCCCGGCATATTCCGGCGACAGGCGCGACACCGCATCGTAATAGGTGCGCGAAACCAGTATCTGCCCGGGATCGGCAAAGCCCATCACGCGCTGTGAAACGTTGATGCCATCGCCGACGATGTTCGGCTGGCCGTTAATGTCCCGGATCAGGCGCACCGGACCGAGGTTGATGCCCATGCGCACCAGCAAGGGGGGCTCCATGTGCAGGCCTTCGCGCAAGGATTCGCGCATGCTCAGCGCCACCTGCAGCGCATCGCCGACGTCCCCCAGGAAACTCAGTGCGGCGCCGTCGCCGGTGTCCAGGATGATACGGTCGTCTATCGGCACGTCGCGTATAGCGACAGACAGATAGGCGTTAAAGCGCTCTTTCAGGGATATTTGCCCTGAAACCGACTTTTTGGAATATTCCGCAATATCCAGGAATAGCACGCTGCATATGATGGTCTTGCCACGTTCTGCCATGCAATCCTACCCAAATACGGAATGATTAGACTTTGAGTACCGCATCATCTGTCTATGTTCGTTTCTTAATCCCACTCCTAAACATCAGGCATTCTAATGTAAAATCAGAGCCCAGCGCCAGTTTTAGTTTTGTGCCGGTAGCGTCCGCGCGACACTTTTGGCCCCGCCTTGCGCGCCGGGCGAGTTTCGCCTTCTGTTTGCTTGGGGCCGCCGTCCGGTTTGCCCGCGGCGGTGGCCGGGAGCAGGCCCGCCCACTCAAGCACCTGTCTCACTTCGCCCTCGCCCAGTTCGGCCTGCATGCCGCGCTTCAACCGCGGCGGGAGATTGACGATGCCAAAGCGCACGCGCATCAGGCGGCTAACCGGCAGGCCCAGCGCCTCGAAGGTCCGGCGCACCACGCGGTTGCGCCCTTCGTTCACCACGATGCGATACCAATGATTGAACCCCTCGCCACCTTCATCGCTGACCTTGACGAATTTCACCGGGCCGTCGTCCAGCTCGATACCCTTCCTGACCATTTGTTTCATCTGCTCCGGCGACATCTCGCCCTGCACCCGCACCGCGTACTCGCGTTCCACCTCGAAGCGCGGGTGCATCAGCCGATTGGCCAGATCGCCCGACGTAGTGAACATCAGTAAACCGCTGGTATTGAAATCGAGCCGCCCAATGGCGATCCATTTCTGCCCGCGTACCTTGGGCAGGTGGTCGAACACGGACGCACGCTGCTCTGGATCGTCGCGACTCACGATCTCGCCTTCCTGCTTGTGATAGAGCAAGACGCGGGGCAGGCTCTCGCCCGGCTCCCTGACATGCACAATGCGCCGGTCGGCCCGGATCACATCGCCCTCTACCACACGCATGCCCAGCACGGCCACTTCTCCGTTCACCGTAACTCGCCCGGCGCTTATCCATTCCTCCATCTCGCGGCGTGATCCCAGCCCCGCCTGCGCCAGCACTTTTTGCAGCCGCTCGCCGTGTTGTTCGTTCATTCCGGCACCGCGCGCCTTTCCAGCACCGCTTGCGCCAGGGTGCCGCTATCCACATGCTCGAGCTCCCCCCCCACAGGGAGGCCACGGGCGATGCGCGAGACCTTGATGCCCTGCGCCTGCAAAAGCGTGGCGATAGTATGTGCCGTGGCATCTCCTTCCACCGTAAAATTGGTGGCAAGTATTACCTCGCACGGCTGTTCCTGGGCCCTTCTGACGAGACGCTCCAGGTGAAGTTCACGCGCCCCGATCCCGTCCAGCGGCGACAGCCTGCCCATCAGCACAAAGTACATGCCGCGGTAACATTGCGCCTGCTCCATCATCAGCAAGTCGGCCGGCATTTCCACCACGCACAGGAGGCTGGCATCACGCTTGCCGGAACGGCACAGGGCGCACACATCCTCTTCGGAAAAATTATTGCACTTGGCGCAGTGACGGACATTTTCCACGGCGTGGCCCAGGGAGTGCGCCAAGTGCAATGCGCCAGGTTTGTCGCGCTGCAGCAGGTGGTAAGCCATGCGCTGCGCGGACTTTGGCCCGACGCCGGGCAGACAGCGCAAGGCGGTGATGAGGTTTTCCAGACTGGAGGGTGTGTTCATGTTTCCTTAAAAGCGCAATTTCAACACAGATGCGCAGAAGCGCGGAGAATACGAAGCGATAATAGGGGAATCCCCTATATTCCACATTTCCCGGCGCATTCGCCGTCACGATCACGATTTTGTGTGCCTCCCCTCCCAGCCCTCCCGCAGCCTGACAAGACGGCACCTGGGGTGGCGGAAAATCGGCCAGCAAGCCCGCGACGCGCCAAGCTTTGGGTGTTCTTCCTCGGCGGCTGTGTTCCTTTAGAACGGCAGGTTCATGCCGGGGGGCAGCTTCATGCCTGCGGTGAAGCCGCCCATTTTCTGCTGTTTGACTGCGGCAGCCTGCTTCACGGCGTCGTTGATTGCAAGCACAAGCAGATCCTCCAGCATTTCCTTGTCGTCCGACATCAGGCTATCTGCCAGCTGCACCCGGCGCACTTCATGGGCGCAGGTCATGGTCACCTTTACCAGGCCGGAACCCGCCTGCCCCTCGACCTCGATGGTCGCAAGTTCGGCCTGCGCCTTTTCCACGTTTGCCTGCATCTGCTGAGCCTGCTTCATCAGCCCAGCCAATCCGCCCTTCATCATCTTGCATTCTCCTGCTCTATCGGTTTGATGGAATTTTCGATTAGCTGCGCGCCCAGTTCGGCCTGCGCTTCGCGCACGAACGGGTCCTGCGTGATCGCCTCCACCGCCATCTGCTGGCGCGTCTGCTTTTCACGCTGCTCGACCGCAGCAGGGGTTGCCGCACCGCCGGTTCCCAGCGCCACCGCCAGCTTCACCGGCTGGGCAAAATACTCGGCCAGCGCCGCCTGCAGCCTTTCCTGCGCCATCTTGCTGTTCAGCAGTTTGTGCTGCGGTGCCAGATTCAGTCTCACGCATCCTTCGGAATAGCTTTCCAGCGTGCAATTCTTTGCCAGCTCTTTCGCCGTGCCTTGCACGTTCAATTGCCCAAGCAGAACATTCCAGTCGAGCAGCGCGCCGGACGACCCCGGCGAGCCCGTTCCCGCGGACGGCCTGGCCACCGGCGAAGATGCCGGTGCGGCGTATGCCGTGGCGGCCGGCTGTGCAGCCGCCCGCGCCGACGTGGCCTGCGCACCCGCGGGCATGAAGGCCAGCATGCGCAACAATGTCATGGTGAATCCTGCATATTCATCCGGCGCGAGATCGATCTCGTTGCGGCCATGAATCGCAATCTGGTAGAACAGTTGCATGTCCTCTGCGCTGAACTGGCGCGCCAGCGCAAGCAGGCGTTCGCGCTCCGGTTCGTCGTCCGCGATGGCCTGGGGCACGGTCTGCGCCAGCGCAATCCGATGCAGCAGCGTTGCCATCTCCTGCAACGCCCCTTCGAAATCCATGCTGCGCCCCTGCATCTCATCGGCGACGTCCAGCAGCGCGCCGCCGTCGCGCGCCTGCAATGCCTCCAGCAGGTTGTACAGGTAGCTCTGGTCTATCGCGCCGAGCATGGCACGCACCATGGCCTCTTCCACCTTGCCCTGTCCGTAGGCGATGGCCTGGTCGAGCAGGCTCAGCGCATCGCGCATGCTGCCCTGCGCCACGCGGGCCAGCATTGCCAGGGCGCCGTGCTCCGCCGGGATGCCCTCCTGCTCCAGCACATGCCGCAAGTGCGCGAGTATCAGCGCCGGGGGCAGCTGCTTCAGGTTGAACTGCAGGCAGCGCGACAGCACGGTGACCGGAATTTTTTGGGGGTCGGTGGTCGCCAGGATGAATTTCACGTGCGCGGGCGGTTCCTCCAGCGTTTTCAGCATGGCGTTGAACGCCGACTTCGACAGCATGTGCACTTCGTCGATGATATAGACCTTGAAGCGTCCGCTGGTCGGTGCATACAACGCGCTTTCCAGCAACTCGCGCATGTTGTCCACCTGGGTATTGGACGCGGCGTCCAGCTCGACCAGGTCCACGAAGCGCCCGCTGTCTATTTCCCGGCACGCACTGCAGGTCCCGCAGGGCGTGGCGGTGATGCCGCTTTCACAATTCAGCGATTTTGCGAAAATGCGCGCGATCGTGGTCTTGCCCACGCCGCGGGTACCGGTGAAGAGATAGGCGTGATGCAAGCGGTTCTGCGTCAGGGCGTTGGTCAGCGCGCGCACCACATGCTCCTGCCCGGCGAGCTGGCCGAACGTGCGGGGGCGCCATTTGCGCGCCAGCACGGAAGGGGCCGCCGGGGAAGCTGTCTCAGGAAACAGGGAAGATATTGCGGACAATGGTCAGATCCGGTCAGAAACGATAGACAAAGTGAAGTTCGCTAAAATTGATCCCTTGGTTCGGCAGCTTGATGTCGCCATTCGATATGTGCTGAAAGCGATAGCCCAGGTCGAACTGGCGACGCCCCCCGAAGCTTACCCCAAAACCCACATGGTGTCCGAACTGGAACGCAGAACCGAACTTGCGGCCGCTGTAGATGAAGGTCGGCGAAATAAAATGCAGGCCAAGGAATCCGCCCTCCACGTATGGCATGACGCCCTCGCCCTCCTTCGGCGCCACACGAAACACCGGCGTGAGGGCAACTTCCGTGATGGTCTGGTTGTTGTCGTTGGGCTTGGACCCCCGCCAGCGCCCCACTGCCGCCTCCCAGAAACCGGAAATCCGCCAGTCACTGTCGTTCCACCAAGTCCTGTCCCACTTCCACAACGCTCCTGCACGGGCCATCTGCACATTGTTGCCCCGGCCGTACTCCACGAAAACGCCATCCACGGCGCATGCGCGGGCCGCCACCAACGAGAAAAACGCCATCGCGAGCAGTTTTTTCATCGCAGCCTCGGCACAAGAGAGGAGGCGAGCCTTACCCCCGGCACTTGCAGTAATTAGCTATGGCTGCTTCCTTCCGGACCTGACCAGGTTCACTACCCTGCAATGCGGGGAGGCCCGCCAATTCATCTGGAGATCGCGCCAAGCTGCCGCGCTCCCCGAAATTCCAAGGTAGGCCATGATAAAGGAAACAGCCGGTAAAATCCACGCCGTCGGCAGCTGCGCCGATGGGACGACAAGCACCGCGCACGCAAGTCCCGCTCGGCGTCGAGCAAAAACTAGCAGATCGGTCAAGCGGGCCTCTGTTCGCAAACATACACTCCGGCCGGCTCCGAAGGGCCACGGCGTGGCCTGCAGTCCGGCAGGCAATTTTGGTATCATGCTCCCGCGCCGCGCAAACACCACCGCGTACACTGCCATGACCCCTGACTTCAGCACACTCCTTGGCTACCCCGCCGCCTTTCTCACCACCATCGCCTTCGTGCCGCAGGCATGGCAGTCGTGGCGCACGCGCGATCTTTCCGGCATTTCGCTGCCGATGTACGCGCTGTTCACGCTGGGCGTGGCGCTATGGCTGGGCTACGGCCTCGCGATCGGCAGCCCGCCGGTGATTGCGGCAAACGCGGTGACCCTGCTGCTGGCCGCTACGGTGCTGTGGCTGAAGGTCGTGCAGATCAGGCGCGGCACCTAACACGGCCAGGTCAGTTCCCGCCATTCGCAGTTTGCGAGCTCGCCCGCCGCGATTATTTCCGGCTGGTCCGAAGCCAGCGCCAGCGCGGCCAGAATCGGGTCCTGATGCGAGACCGCCAGCACCAGGCCTTCCGGTGTGCGCGCGTGAACCTCATCCAGAAAGCTGCGCACCCGCTCCATCTGCTCCAGGAAGGATTCTCCGCGCGGCGGCTTGAAGCGCAGCCAATCGGCACGCGCCTGGTCGTTGAACATATGCACGGGCAGCCCATCCATACCCGAGCGGCGCTCGTTGATGCGGAAGTCGATGCGCAGTGCGCATGCCTGATGGCGCAGGATGATTTCGGCGGTCTGCCGGGCGCGCGGAAATTCAGAGGCATAGGCATGGGTAAAGCGACGTGAACGCAACGCCTCACCCGCGGCACCGGCCTGTGCCCTGCCCTTTTCGGTCAGGTTCACGATACGCGCCGGGTCGTCGTTGATCTCGTGCCTGACGTTTCCTTCGCTCTCGCCGTGCCGTACAAATACGATCTTCATGGTGTCGTAAAGAAACGCTGGTCCAATTCTTCCAGCCCCAGCGTGTGGAGCAGTTCGTTCAGCCTGTCCGCCGCACGCTTGCGCGGCAGGTCCTTATATTGGGCAACAATGAGCTCGTTCTTCATCGAGTGCTCCCAGCCCACCAGTTCGGTGACCGTCACCTGGTAGCCATGGGCCTCCAATTGCAGGCAGCGGAGCACATTGGTGACCTGGCTGCCGAATTCTCTGGTGTGGATGGGATGGCGCCACAGTTCGGTCAGGGCATCCTTCCCCAGCTGGCGGCCCTTGTTCTTGCGCAGCACGGCCGCCACTTCCGCCTGGCAGCACGGGACCACCACGATGGACTGCGCCTGCTTTCTCAGTGCGAAATTGATCGCGTCGTCGGTGGCGGTGTCGCAGGCATGCAGCGCCGTGACGATGTCCACCTTGGCCGGCAACTCGCCGGAGGTGATGGACTCGGCCGCCGGCATATTCAGGAACGACATGCCACCGAAGCCCAGCCGCGCGGCGAGCTCGCGCGAATGCGTTACCAGTTCCTCGCGCGTTTCTATTCCGTAAACGTGCGAGGCGTTTTTTTGTTGCTTGAAGTAGAGGTCATACAGGATGAAGCCCAGATAGGATTTCCCTGCGCCGTGATCCACCAGCGCAAGGTCCGGGTGGGCGCGCTGCGCCTCCACCATCAACGGTTCGATGAACTGGTAAAGGTGGTACACCTGCTTGAGCTTGCGGCGGGAATCCTGGTTCAGCTTTCCGTCGCGGGTGAGGATGTGCAGCGCCTTCAGCAACTCGATGGACTGGCCCGCGCGGATCTCGGGAAACTCCCGGTTTGTTGCCGTCAGGAGTTTTTGGGGCAGGATCGGCTTCTGGCGCATGGTTACAGGCGGTCGCCGACTTGCGCGCGTGCATACCAGGCGTTGACCCGCGCCGCTTCCGCGGCCTCGCCGGATTTGCACCAGGGCGCCAGGTCGGCGTCGGTCAGCGGTGTATAGGGCCCCTGCTTGACCTCAAAGATGACCCCGCCGCCGTCCAGGGACAGCACTGCATGCCAGGTACCGGCCGGAAATTCGATCACGCGGCATTCCTCTCCCAGCACGGTGCGGCTCGTGACAACACCTGCATCATCGAACAGCAGCACGACAAAGCGGCCGCGCAAGGCGCTGAGCATTTCCCATGTCTGCGGATGGCGGTGCGGCCGCACAAAAGTGTCGGGCTCCATGGCAATCGCCAGGCGCTGCACCGGATCGGTCAGTTCCCCATGCAAGTTCCGGTTGGCGCGCAGCCGCGGCGACAGCCGCGCCTGTTGGCTGAGCTCGCCCAGCATGGATTGAGTGAGTTGTTTCAAGATGGCGCCCAGGTCAAAAACCGCAATGATAAATCAAAGCACGGCGCGACCGGAATGCTTGGCGAAACGGCTGGGGTGGACTGGGACTAGTCGTCTCCCAGTTCGGGTGCCGGCTCGCGCACCTGCGAGAGCATATCCTCCGCCCCCAATTCATGCTCGGCGAAGATCACCTTCACCGCGCAGCTCTCCGTGAGCGCCAGTTCACGGCGCAACGCTTTGGCCCTGGCGGAGGCCGCGCTGAACCCGTCGTGCTCCTCGATCTTGGAAAGCCTGAGGACCGGGTCGTGAAACACCTTGTAGATGTAATACGGCATGAGGTTCCCGCTCAAACGCAGCCGGTGGGCTTGGGCATGCCGCCATACTTCGTGATCGGCTTCATCGGGCCTGTCATCCACAGGTCGAAGATGTCCTTCTGGTCCTCGTTTACATACTTGGCAAACTTTCGGATGGGCGGAACCGTGCCAAACTCCTCGAAGTACTCGCGCGCCCTTTCGATATGCGTCCACTTTTTCTCGTTCAGTTCGTAGCCGTCGGCCTCCGCCATGGCGTGGCCGATTTCCGGCGTCCAGTCGTTCATATCGAGAAGATAACCATCGCCGTCGCGCGCCGGGATTTCCATGTTCATTCCTTTCCTTTGCTGGCAGTTGCGGAATGGAGCGCCGTATCGGCGTTCCCCTATGAGACAATAGGGGTGCAATTTAACTTTACCTGATGATTTTAGTCAAGTATCGTTGCGAACCAATGTATGCATAACCATACCCATCAGGAGCTTGCATGTTCTACGGCGTCACCCATATTGATCTTCCGGTCACCGATATTGCCCGCGCCGAGGCCTTCTGGGGCAAGCTGATTGGACTGAATGAGGCGAAGCGGGGCGAGGGCTTCCTCGATCTGGATTCCGGATCGGTCATGCTGCGCCTGGTGCAGGTTCCCGCCGTATCCCGTCCGGTGACGCTGCGTGTGCATGTGCACGACGTGCAGGCGGCTTACGACAAGCTGATCGGTTCCGGCGGCCGCGCTCTGTACGAGGCGCAACGCACGCCCGCGCTGGAACTTGAGGCGCATGTCGCCGATCCCGACGGCAATACCGTGGTGGTCTGGCGTGCGCTCTCCGAAGACGAATACGGCTTCGTTCCCGAGTTGCCCAAGGAGGGGGAATGGCAGGAGGACGCGGAAACGCTGCTCAACGAATTGCTCTCCTACGTCCCCGCCCTGTTCCGCTCCATGGCACGGCGCAAGGTAACCAAGATCATCGAGGAAGTCGCCGGCTGGGACAAATCCCCGGTAACGCGAGAGCACGTGATCCGCGGCTACATCCTGGCCAGCGCCAAGATCAAGCGCAACCGGCTGATCGAGCCGCTGAAGCAATGCGGCATCGATCCTGACGACTACCGGGAAGAGTTCGACGCCTAGCCCGATTCAGGCGTCAAGACTAGCGGCGCAGCGGCAATACCGCGAACCACTGTGCGCCCCAGCGATGCACGCACAAGCCGAAGAGGATGCTGGCGGTACCCAGCCATACCTGCGGCAGCACAGCCTCGTTATTCAACGTGTGCCCCAGCAGCAACGCCAGCACCGGCGTGACCAGGGTAATGAGCGCTATGCGCCCTGCCTCCAAGTGCTTGATCATGTGAAAATACAGCGCAAAACCCAGGACCGAGCCGACCACGCCCAGATACAGCGTCGCCGCCACCGCGCGTTCTGGCAGCGCCCCCGGCAAGTGCCCATCGGTCAGCGCCCATACCGCGAAGAACAGGGGCAAGGCTACGCCCATACTGCCCAGTGTCGTGGCGAGCGGCGGGCTGTCGTCGCCGATGCGTTTGAGCCACACCAGCCCCACGGACTGAAGCAGCACGGCGGCAAACAGCGCAAGCAGTCCCAGCGCGGTACCGGCGCCCATCTTGAAGGCATCGCCGAACACCAGCGCCAGTCCAGCCAGACCCAGCAGCATTCCGGCCAGTTTGCTCGGGGTGATCGCATTCTCCTCCAGCCACAGCGCGGCACCCAGGCTGGTCAGCAAGGGCGTCAGGCCATACAGGACGGAGATCATGCCCGAGTTGATGAATTGCGCCGACCAGTAGGTCAGTACCATGGTCCCGAACATGCTCACCCCGCTGACCAGGTAGGCCCTCCGCGCGGTGCGGTGCAGGGGAAGGCGCACACGAAACAAGCCCAGCAGCAATGCGCACAACAGCGTGCCCAGCGCCATGCGCGCGAGCACCGCGAAACTGAAGCCCACGCCCAGCGCACTCCACTTGATGGCGAGCGGGGTCGTGGCCCAGATCAGAATCACCGAAACGAATGCGACCGGAAGCGGCATATCTATCCCCCTTGAATGGCCTGAAAAAACAAAAAGGCCACAGAAACATTCTGTGGCCTTCGGAAACTGCTCAACTAAGCGTGCTTGAACTAACTCTCCGGGCCACATCGCGCGCGAGGCCACGCCGCGCGCAGGGCTGCGCGCGACATCACTCGGCGGTCATGGATGGATTGAAAGCTCTTCATGGCGTTGATTATCCACCGCCCCCGGAAGGGTGTCAACGCGGCGGCCGCAAAACAAAACGGGCAGGGTTTGCGCCCTGCCCGCCCGGTGCTTCTTATCTGCCTACTTGCCTTTACTTACTTGCCGGCGGCGTCTTTTTCGCACTTCTTGATGAAGCTGTTCTTGGCGGCCCCTGCGAGCTTCTTCGCTGCCGCCCGGTCGGCGCACGATGGTGCCTTGGCCGCAGCGGCGTCCTTCTCGCATTTCTTGATAAAGCTGTTCTTCGCCGCGCCGGCCAGTTTCTTCTCGGCGGCCTTCGCTGCGCAATCGTCCGCCGCAAAAGCCGTGCTGGAGGCAACCAGGGCAACAAGTGCCGCGATGATGAATTTTTTCACGTCATTCTCCCAATGTTAATAGAAGCTCACCCGGGCAACTCGCCAATCGGGCGACCGAATTATAGCCGCCGCGGCAGAAATCATGTGTGGGGAACGCCACGCAGGGTCACGTAGCCCCGCCTTTGTGCGCCGGCTTCCTGCCTTCGGGCCGCAAGTCGATGCGCTCCACCTGGTAGCCGCGCTTGGCCAGCAGGGCCGGCAATCCCTGCGGCCCGAACAAGTGCAGGCTGCCGACGGCAGCAAAGACGCGCTTGCCGCTTTGATGCAGGGCATCGATGCGCTCGGCCATGGCGGGATTGCGTTCATCGAGCATCCGCTTCATCATTTCGCGCTCGATGTCGTTTCTCAGACAGTCGCACCAGTCCGCGTAGTGGTCCATCTCGGCATAGTCCGCATTGGCCCAAGCCAGGGCCTGGCGCCTGAGCAGCTGGCGCGCCCGGCTGCTCTCCAGCTCCTCCAGGCTGTCCTCCACGAACGCGGCGGTTTCCTGCGGGGTCGTCATCAGCAGCGCCTGCAACTGGGACTCGGGCGTTTCGAGCGAGACCATGTTCTTCTTGCCTGCATGCCCCAGGCTGGCGAGCATCGCATCGGCGGCAAAGCCGGCATCCAGCCCCTCCCAGCGGGCAGCGACGATGCCCAGCATCGTGACTTGCAGTTCGGGCGCGGCCTTGGCCAGCGTGTCATAGGGGACACATAGCGCTTTCGCCTGCTGCCTCAGCCGCTGCACAAGCGGCTCGGGCAAAACGGCGCCATGCGACGCGGCCATGCCCTTTCTGGTGCGCGCCAGTATTTCCGGGTCGAGCACATCGAGTTCCAGCGCCACGGTATCCGCGGCGCGCAAGGCCGCCATCACCTTGGGGCCGGGGAACATCCATTCCGGCTTGCCGACATGCATGGTCCCATAGAGGTAGGAACTGCCCCCATCCCTGCTGATGCGCCACAAATAGCCGTGATCCTGCGCATTGCGCATTGCGGATTGCAGTACCTCGGGCGCAGGTTGCCTGGGGGCGGGCGGACAGGCTGCGTCTGCGCCATACCCGGGGCTGGCTGCTGCCGCCAGCCACAGCACCAAGCCGATTCGAACGGTATTCAACATGTGTGGAGGCCTTTCTCACTTGGAGTCGATGGATTTGAGTTTGCGATTATACGGCGGCGGCGCTGCAACCGCCCTGACCGAAGTTCTGCCCGCAAGCCATGGCATATGACTTGGCGCGGCACAGGAGTTAAAATCCGCCTTTGCCCAGAAGATCATAAGCATGTCCATACAGTGGTTCCCCGGTCACATGACCTCGGCGCGCAAGAAGGCGGCCGAGACCATGGAGTTTGTCGATGTCGTCATCGAGGTGCTGGATGCGCGCGCACCTGAGGCGAGCAGCAACCCGATGATCCGGGAGCTGCGCGCGCAGCGGCAGCGCCCCTGCCTGAAAATACTCAACAAGGCGGACCTCGCCGACCCGGAGGCCACCCGCGCCTGGCTCGATTTCTACAACGGCCAGACGGGTGTGAAAGCCGTGGCGCTAAGCTGCAAGAATGCCAGCGACGCCGCAAAGGTACCCAAGCTATGCCAGCCGCTGGCACCCCATCGCAACGGCACACTCAAGCCGCTGCGCATGATGATCATGGGCATTCCCAACGTGGGCAAATCCACGCTGATGAACATGCTGTTGAAGCGCCGCGTGGCCCACGTTGGCGACGAGCCGGCCGTGACCAAGTCGCAGCAAACCCATAGTCTTAACGAGCGAATGACGCTCACCGATTCTCCCGGCCTGATGTGGCCGAAAATCGAGCGCCCGTCCGACGGCCTGATGCTCGCCGCGATCCACGCCATCGGCCGCAACGCGGTGATCGAGGAGGAGGTCGCCGGACATCTCGCGGGCATCCTGCTCGCACGTTATCCCTCGTCTCTGAGCGCGCGCTTCGGCATCGAGCACCCGGGGCCGGATGCGGTCGGCGCTTTGGAAGCGATCGCCAGAAAGCGCGGCTGTATTTCCAAAAACGGCAGCGGCGAGCCCGACCTGGAGAAAGCGGCCATGATCCTGCTGACCGAGTTTCGCGCCGGCAAGCTGGGCCGCATCAGCCTGGAGACACCGCAGACGCGCAAGAACGGCGCCTAGGCTAGCGGTTACTGCTGTACTTCGCGCTCCTCGCGCAGGTGCGTCAGCTCTCCCAGGCACAGGTGGGTGAATGCCAGCCCGGCATAAATCGGCACCACCAGGTTAAGCAGCGGCACGAACTGCAGCAGACCGGTAATCGCACCCAGCACATACAGTCTTTTCCTCGCACGCTGGACCACCTCGGCCAATTCTTCACGGGTGGCATGCTCGGCCAGCGCGTCGTAGCGGAAAAGACGCTGGTTCAGGTAGGCCGCGAGCATGACGGGCAATACCAGCGCCAGCGGCGTCGTCAGCCAGAACGGAAGGCTCAGCACCCACGCTGCGCAATAGATTGCCACTGCAACCGCGGTGTTCAGCAGGCTCTCCCGCATCGTGCCGCCGCGCCGTGCCTCCAGCGCAGGGAAATAGACATCGGCGACATGGTCCACGATAGCAGGCATGGCGAATATGGCGGTGATCACCACGGCAGTCAGGTAGATGACCGCGAGCAGCAGCACGAACAGGAAGACGCCGACCACATAATGGGCAAACGTCGCCCCGATCCCGTGCTCGATCCACCGTTGCAGGAACGTTGACTGCAGCAGGCCGGAGAGCCAGGCGCTCAAACTGCCCCAGAAAAAGATGGCGGCGCCCAGCCATGCCACCACCGACGCCGCCATGGGCCACAGCGCCAGCATCAGCATTCTCGGATAGAGCAGCAAGTTGAATGCGGCAAGCAGCGCGGAAATGATGCTCATCATCTGATCCCCTCCTGTGTTAACCGATCGTGCGCGCAGAGTATAAACCGCGCGCCCGGATCTGCGCCCAGCGGCCCCTGCTGCGTATCATTCATGCCACATCAGAAGCTGAACACCGCACTGATTTCAGGATAGCTTTCGCTGCAAGTGGCATAGATCGCGGTCTGGCAGTTCAGGTAAGACTCATGCACAATGCCGGCGCCGATAGCGGCGTGGGAGCCTGACGCAAAGTAGACTCCGGCGCGCGCACCCACCGAGTTGAGGCTGGGCAGCCCGGTTATCGTGGCATGGCGGTAGAATCCGCCGATGTAGGGCTTGATTGAGGATCCTTGATAGAAGACGTATTGCGCCGAGGGTGTAATCTTTCTGATTCCGGGGGTGCCCCCGGACCAATTCTCGAAAGCCAGCCCCACCCCCAGCCCATCCAGCACGTAATAGCTCACGCCCGCGCCGAGTATGAGGTAGCCGTTGTTGAAGGCGTAGCCGTTCCCGGCCTCGATCATCAGATGGGTTTGCCCCTGCCCGAACATTCCGGCGCCCCCCGCCGCCTGCGCGGGTGCGCAAGACAGCAACGCGAGCAGCGCGATCAAAACAGACCGGTTCATGCTTTCACCCCCTTTGTGTGCGCACCAAGTTCAATACGCTCGTATTCGGCAATCACCTGCGCGCCCAGCAGCAGCAGCGTGGCCGCCAGTTCCAGGCTGAGCAGCACGATGATGGCGGTGGCGAGCGAGCCATATACCACATTCACCTGGGACAGCGAGCTTAGGTACCAGCCCAGCGCGTGGCGGATGATCTCCCACAACAGGCCCGCCGTCACCCCGCCGATTAGCGCGTGATGTGCCGTCAGCCTGCCCACGGGCATGAAATAGTAGATTGCGGAAATCAGCAGTATTTCGCCAATCACGCCGCCGAAGTAGATCAGCCAGCGCGAGAAGCTGCTCAGCGACCAGCTGTGTCCCAGCACCACCACGTGCTCGGTGGCCATCGCCATCAAGCCCACCGCCATGATCGTGGCCACCAGCATGGCCGCGCCGATGAAGAATATATAGACGAAGGGCATCACCAGCGACACCAGAAAATGCCGCTTGCGGCGCTCAACGCGGTGCAGAAAGATCACTGTGATCGCGCTTTCCAGCACCTTGAAGCCCAGCGAGCTGAAGAACAGCATGGTGATCAGCAGCACCCAGCCGATCACCTCGCGGTGGTCGAGAAACGACCTGAGTTCCTCCACCACGGCGCGTCCTTCGCCCGGCACCACATACTCCAGCGCCAGGCTCAGCGTCCGCAGCAGCACGGCTTGGTCTATGAAATGAGAGAGTGCGATGACCATGAGTATGAGCAGCGGAACAATAGAAAGCAGGGCGTAATAGGCAACCGCCCCGGCAAGCAGCAAGCCCTGGTTCGCCTGAAAATTCCTCAGCACCCGGACCGCAAAGGCGCCGGGGTTCCTGAGCACATAGGCGATCCTGCGGTCAACCAGTTTCACGGGCAGCGCTGTTTTCATGGTTCGGTCCGGGGTAATATTATCGCCGCGAGCTTGCACGGGCGCACCGTTCCCGCTACACAAGCGAACAACACGCGGCCTCTCCGCCCCGGCATTCTCACACAGCGGCCCGAGTTTGTCGCCCCTGCAACTTGCGTGCGCGCGCGGGCAATGCCCACCTTCGGGAGCTGACGAAAATGGACCTTGATGCAACAGGCAAGGAAGACGATTCTTCGGTACGCGGCTTGACCACCACTGAAGCCCGCCAGCGGCTGCAGCAGTATGGCCCCAACGCGGTCTCGGAAGAACAGTCCCGCGGCTGGCTGGATTTCGCAAAGAAATTCTGGGCGCCCGTCCCGTGGATGCTGGAAGCGACGATTGCGCTGCAACTTTACTCCGGAAAACCGGGCGAGGCTGCCATCATAGGCGCCTTGCTGCTGTTCAACGCGATACTGAGCTTCGTCCACGAGCAGCGCGCCAACAATGCGCTGGCCCTGCTGAAGCAACGCCTGGAGATCCAGGCACGTGTCCGCCGGGACAACGCATGGACGAAAGTTGCGGCACGGGACCTCGTGCCAGGCGATGCGGTGTATCTTCGCATGGGAGACATGGTCCCCGCGGATGTGCGCCTGCATGACGGGCAGTTGCTGCTTGACCAATCCTCGCTCACCGGCGAGTCGCTGCCCGTCGAGGCGACTGCAGGCGCAACCGCCTATTCCGGCGTCACCGTCAAGCGCGGCGAAGCTGCGGGCGAAGTGATCGCCACCGGAGCCCGCACTTATTTCGGCAAGACCGCCGAACTGGTGCGCACAGCCAAAACGGTGAGCCACCTGGAACAACTCATTTTCACTATCGTCAGGTACCTCGTGATCATGGACCTGGCGCTGGTGGGGGCGCTGCTGGTATACGGGCTGGCAAGCGGCATTCCGATACGGGAGGTGGTTCCCTTCGCGCTCATCCTGCTGGTGGCTTCCGTGCCCATCGCCCTTCCGGCGACCTATACGCTCGCCACCGCCCTGGGCGCGGTGGATCTCGCGAAAAGCGGCGTCCTGGTCACCCGCCTGTCCGCCATTGAAGAAGCCGCCGCCATGGATGTGCTGGCGAGCGACAAGACCGGCACCATCACGCAAAATCGCCTGGCGCTTTCCGCCGTGCAGCCGTATGCGGGTCGTACCGCCGACGAGCTGCTTCGCCTGGCGGCGCTTGCCTGCGACGAAGCGACCCAGGACCCGATCGATATTGCCATACTGGACGCCGCCCGTGCCCGGGGTCTGCTGGACTCGGTTCCGCGCAGGCGGAGTTTCACGCCATTCGATCCGGAGACCAAGCGTTCCGAGGCGCTGTTCGACCAGGAGCATGGCACGCTGCATATCGTCAAAGGCGCACCACGGTTGGTCGCCGCTTTGTGCCAAGGCAGCCAAGACATCGGCGCGGAGGTGGAGCGCCTGGGCCGGAAAGGAGCGCGGGTGATCGCGGTCGCAGCGGAGACAGACAGCGGCTTGCAGCTGGCGGGGCTGGTCGCCCTGCAGGACCCGCCGCGGGAAGACTCCGCCTCCCTGATCCGGGACCTGCGCGATCTCGGCGTTCGCGTCGTGATGGTCTCCGGCGACGGACCCGCCACGGCACGCGCCATTGCCGCACAAGTCGGCATTGGAAACAGGGTGTGCCCACCGGAAAATCTCGGCTCGCAAATCGGGCGGCATGCGCTGGACTACGACGTGTTCGCGCGCGTGCTTCCCGAAGATAAATTCAATCTGGTTCGTTCCCTGCAGGATGCAGGCCATGTCGTGGGCATGAGCGGCGACGGCGTCAACGATGCACCCGCGCTCAGGCAGGCCGAGGTGGGCATCGCAGTGGCAAACGCGACGGACGTGGCCAAGGCCGCCGCCAGCCTGGTGCTGACCAACCCCGGTCTGTCGGATATGAAGGCAGCGATCGAGACGAGCAGGCGTGTGTACCAGCGCATGCTGACCTACACGCTGAACAAGATCATCAAGACGCTGGAGATCGCCGTCTTTCTGAGCGCAGGCCTGATGTTCGCCGGCGTATTCGTCATCACGCCGATGCTGATGGTCGTGTTGCTGTTTACCAACGACTTCGTCACGATGTCCATTGCGACAGACAATGCGGCCTATGCAAGGCAGCCGGAGCGATGGAACATTCCGCGCCTGATGCGGACGGCTGGCGTTCTGGCCGTGCTTGTGCTGATTTTGTCTTTCTCCGTCTTTTATGCCGGACGCCAATATCTCCAGCTGCCCCTGCCCCAACTGCAGACGTTGCTGTTCCTGATGCTGGTGTTCACCGGACAAGGCAATGTCTACCTGGTGCGGGAGCGGCGCCATTTCTGGCGCTCGCTTCCCAGCCGCTGGCTGCTGCTGGCATCGCTGCTGGACATTCTGGCGGTGAGCTGGCTTGCGCACCGGGGCATCCTCATGGCCGCCATCCCGCTCCCGCTGATCGCAGGATTGCTGGTTGTGGTAGCAGGCTATCTGGTCCTCGTCGACTTCATCAAGGTCAGGATGTTCGCGCGCGAAGACCGCTCAGCCCCATGGGCGTAACCGACGCCGCGCGTAGCAGAGCCAAGCCGGCGCACCTGCGCAAATGCCAATCGGACGGTACTGTCGCGCATACGGCCCGCCCCTCACCGGGAACCTGTCTGCACACAGCGAATCAAATAGGCTATGACAAGAAGTACCAAGGAAGGAGACTGTTAAAATTCACTCGACCTTCTTACGGGAGAACATCATGACTCGAACGCACTACTTCGCCAGGCCCTTAGTCCTGATTCTCGCAACGCTGACTTTGGCCGCATGCGCGACAAAACCGAAGGAGGAAACGCCACCCCCAGCGGCCACGCCCCCGGCCGCCGTCGAGCACGCTCCGCCCGCCGAGCCGGCCCCGGCACCCCAGGCCGCTCCGGAGATGCCTGCCGCCGCCGAGCAAGCAGCGCCGGCGGCTCCCGCCGAGGTGCCGCCGCCAGCAGTGAAGAAGCACAAGAAAATAATCCGGCACGCCAAGGCCGCCCCGCCCAAGCCGGTGGAAGCCCCGCCCGCGGCAGCAGCGTCGGCTCCGCCGCCCGCGCCCGCCCCGATGGCGGCAGAGCAGTCTGCCCCGCCAGCGGCCATGCCGGCGCCGGCCGCGCCAGCGCCTGAAAAAAGTTTCCTCGAAAAATACTGGGTTGTGCTGATCGCGGTCGTCGCCGCAGCCGCGGCCATCTCCTGGGCAGTCAGGAAGAAGGCCTGACCGTCAAGCGGATGCGCTGATCCGCGGCGCGCCGGCTCAGGGCGCAAGGTCCAGCTGTCACATGTCCCCTTGCGCCGCGCCGTGCCCGCGGAGACAATTGCAGCCCACCAAGACTCAAGCGGCTTATAATTAATGGCCCCGACCTAGGGCAGAACGATAAACCGGCGCGCACCCAAGGGCGAAAGACAGGGGACCAGATGCGGAAAGCAGTGCGGCACGACCTGGAAGAGGGGGACGCTTTTCTGCCCCAGCGGAATCGTATCGCGTTTTCGCTGACCATCGTCAGCGCGGTCATCTTTCTTCCGTTTTCGATCGAGGACTTCCTGCAGGACCGCACTCCCATGGGCGTCGCGGCACTCGGCATCGTGCTGGTGCTGACCGTAAACGTCCTCGCCATTTATCGCGGCAAGCGCGCCCCCATTCCCCTGTGGGCGCTGGTATTTCCGGTGCTCGGAGTCCTCGCCTTCGCCGTGCTCACGCCGGTGTACATGGATCTGGCGTGGGGATACCCCTTCATCATCCTGTTCTATTTCATTCTTCCCCAGCGCACGGCCAATTGGCTTGCCGGTGCAATCGTCGTGGCGGCGACCGCGCTCGCGCACTATGCCTCTGTCGGCGCCGAGTATCACGCGCGCGTAACCACGCGGCTGTTCGCCACGCTCGCGCTTACCGCCATCCTCAGCAATATTTTCATCAACATCATCTCGGAGTTGCAACGACAATTAAGGCGTCAGGCCATCGTGGACCCGCTTACCGGCGCCTACAACCGCAGGCACATGGACGCCGTTCTCGGCGGCGCCTTCGCCGGGGCCAAACGCGATACGCCGCCCTCGCTGCTGCTGCTGGATATTGACCACTTCAAGCGCATCAATGACGAACTGGGTCACGCCGCGGGAGATGACGTGCTGAAGCAGGTCGTGGCGGTGATTCAGCACCACGTGCGCAGCAGCGACATACTGTTCCGCTGTGGCGGCGAAGAATTTGCGCTGTTCCTCCCGGCAACGGGCCCGGAGGGCGCGCTCCGTGTGGCGGAGCAAGTGCGCAAATCGGTTGCGGAGGCCCGGTTGCTCGGCGAGAGGCCCGTCACGATCAGCGTAGGAGTCGCAACGCTCCCGCCGGACGCAACGATCGACGATTGGCTGCGCCACGGAGACAGTGCCCTTTACCGCGCAAAAAGCGAGGGACGCAACCGCGTGTGCACCACCGCGGAATGCGCGCTGGCGCGGGGCGCGGAATAGTGCACGGCAGCTCGACCAACACGATCATGCGGCGGCCTTGAATCCAGGGTGGATCCGGGCCGGACTATTTGTATGCCGGGTCAACGGTTCCCATCAGCCTGTCCCAGGCCAGGGAATACAGCCCGTAGTTATGGCGGCCGCGCGCATGATGCGCGGCATGGGCGGTCGACGTGTTGAACCAGCGCCCGAGCCAGTGACTCGCCACCCCTCGCGGGTAGAACTCTCGCCCGCAATGCCCATACACGTTGTATGCGGTCGAAATCGTCTGAAAGATGAGGAAAGCCAGCGGGTTCACCGGAATCAGATAGATGATGGCCACCACAATGAGCGCCTCGCCGACCGCTTCTGCGGGATGAAAGCTGTAGGCCGCGTAGGCAGTGGGATGCACAGACCGGTGGTGGACCAGATGCGTGATGCGGAACAGCCAGCGCGTATGCATCGCGCGGTGCAGCCAATAGAATAAGGTATCGTGCAGCAGCAGCATCGCGAGGATGCTCAGCCAGAACCACCAGGCTGGGTAAGCGGACGGGTCCAGGTAGAGTTGGCTGTGCTCGACCCAGCCCCACCCGAACTGGGCCGCATTGACCAGGCCAAAGGCGACAACGGTCAGCCCGGAATATGCAAGTTCGCGCCGGACATGCCGCCAGGCATCGAACCCGGCAAGCCCTCCCGCATGCGCACGCCCCAGGCCGGCACGCGCGGCCAGGAACCCCACCGTGGCCATCGCCAGGTAGCGCAGGCCATATATCGTCACGGCGAACAGGAAAGGCGCCAGAAACTGGCCGGAAGAAGGGAACGATTCGAGAATGAACATGATGTCGTGATCTGCCAAACAAACAATACACACGCCGCCGGCAGCGGAACCGGCTATGGGGCGCTGCAATCTCGAGATTGGATGCGCGATTGCCGAAATCGTTCGCTCGACCGAGCCGGGCAATCCCGCTGCGCCCTTGTTGGGTGCCAGGCTGCGCGAGCAACCTGGGAGCTCACACGGCTTAATGCTCGCGCCGCCAGAGGTGCTTGAGATAGCCGAGCGTGAACTCGCGCCCGCGCACCAAACTGCGTCCGGCCAGATATTACCCTGCAAGCAGGGTAACCGCGGTGGCGGCGGTCGCCTTGTCGATGTCCAGCTGCAGCTCGCAGTACTCGGTGTATTCGCTCTCCGGAGTCGGATCGCTTTCACAGGCGCAGCCGCTGATCAGCCCCGCGTAGAAAATCCCCGCCTTCACCCGGATCGTGCCGCCCGAATCCGCCACGCGCTGAACCAGCACCGTGACCGGCTTATCGGCCACTGAGCTGCTTGAAGCCAGCGCCTGTTGTAGCGGAAGCTCGCCGGCGTGCCGGGCAAGCTCCTCCTTGAGCACAGGCTCGAATTGAGCGGTACCCCATGCGGCCAGCGATTTGTCCAGGGTCAGCACGGAAACAGTCTATACCTTCTGACCGGCCAGCGCCTGTAATACCGCCTTCAGCAGTTGCCAGCAGCGCCCGACCGACTCGATGTCCACCCGTTCGCCCGGCGCATGCGCGCCGCGAATGTCCGGGCCGAAGGAGATCATGTCGAGATGGGGGTGGCTGGCGGCGAGCAGGCCGCATTCCAGTCCGGCATGTATCACCTGCAGGCTGGCAGGCTGCCCGAACTGCGCGGTGTATACCTGCTGGCACTGCGCGAGCAGGCGCGAGGATGGGTTCGGCGCCCACCCCGGATAGGCGCCATCGGTCCACGCATCGAGTTCGTAGCTGGCGGCATAGGAAACCAGTTTATCGGCAAGCGCCCCGGCACGGCCTCCTTCCAGGGAGCGCACCTTGAACGTGGCATGGAATGCGCCCTGGGCAAGGCGCACCACCCCCAGGTTGTCCGAAGTATCGACCACGCCGGGAAACTCCTCGCTCATGCGCGACACGCCGCTGGGCGCGATGTCGAGAAACGCGAGCACGCGTTCCTGCTCGACGCGCGTGAGCGACCTCGCCGGTGCCGTGTCGTAATGCGTGCACGAGAACGAGATGCTCTCCTCCGCCTCGGCATAGCGCTGCTTCCAGGAAGCGTACCGGTGCTGCACCCACGGGTCTATCGTCGACGCCATCGCGGCAGGCAGCGCACAGGTGGCGTATGCCTCGCGCGGAATCGCATTGCGCGCCGTGCCGCCCCGCATCTCGATCAGGCGCAGGTCGGTATGCGCAGACAAGTCGTGCAGCGCCTCGGCCAGCAGCTTGATCGCATTGCCGCGCAGGAGGTGAATGTCTATGCCGGAGTGCCCGCCGCGCAGCCCGCCGACCTCGAAGCGCACCTGCGCGTAGCCTTCTGGAATTTCTTCCTGGTCGCAATCCTGGCGCACCTCCACGTCCACCCCGCCGGCGCAGCCCAGATAGAAATGCCCCCACTCCTCCGTGTCGAGGTTGATCAGCACCTTCCCCTGCAGCGTGCCCGGCGCCAGGCCGCGTGCGCCGTCCATGCCGGACTCCTCGTTGACGGTGAGCAGCACCTCCAGCGGGGGATGCGCCACACCATGCTCTTCCAGCACGGCCAGCGCCAGCGCGACCCCTATGCCGTTGTCCGCCCCCAGTGTAGTTTCCTTTGCCACCACCCATCCGCCACTCACCACGGCATCGATCGGATCGCGCTCGAAATCGTGCTGCGTGCCGGCATTGGCCTGGCACACCATGTCGAGATGCCCTTGCAGGATTACCCCTGGGCTCTGCTCGCCGCCGTGGCTTCCGGGCTTGCGCAGGATGAGGTTGCCTGCGCCATCCACCGTGGCCGCGATATTGTGCGCGCTTGCCCACGCCATGAGATGGGTGCGCAGCGCCGCCTCCTGCAGCGAAGGACGCGGGATGGCGCACAGCGTGGCGAAATGGCGCCAGACGGAATGCGGCTGCAGGTTTTCAAGCGGGGATGGCATATGGAGTGCTTGCGTTGATCCGGCGAACGTACATTATACAGGCCGCTGCGACGCACTGGCGCGGGCGCCACCTTGCCGTGGCCGGTCCGTTCCGTGGTAAGCTATTTCCAGAAAGGGAGGGACCCAACATGAGCCGGAACATTCACATCGTCACCGCCGTTCTCGCCGCAGTTCTGTCCGCGACCGGGTGCGTCAGCACCGGCGAGTTTGACAAGATGCAGAAAGCGAAGGATGAAGAAATTTCGCAGCTGACGCAGCAGAAAGATGCGCTGCAACAGGAAAATGCCGCCTTGAAGCACCAGAAGACTTCGCTGGAACAGGAAAGCTCCACCCTGAAGCAGCAGGTCACCACCCGCGAGCAGCAGGCCGTAGACATGCAGCAAAAGAACGCGGCCATACAACAGCAGGTCGGCACCCTGGAGCAGGAGAAGGCGGCATTGCTGGCCGCGTCCCAGCAGCGTCAGCAGCAGTACGAGGCGCTGGTGAAGGGGCTGTCGCAGGAAGTGGAAAAGGGCCAGCTTCAGGTGAAGCAGTACCAGAACATGCTGACCGTGGACCTGGCGGAGCAGATATTCTTCGACTCGGGCCGTGCCACGCTGAAGCCGGGCGGCAAAGAGGTGCTGAAAAAGGTTGGCGCAGCGCTCAAGAAACTGGACAACAAGCTTATCCGCGTGGTGGGCCACACCGACAACGTGCCGGTCGCCAAGGCGCTGCGCAGCACCTTCCCCACCAACTGGGAGCTTTCCGTCGCCCGCGCGACTAACGTAGTGCGATTCCTCCAGGATGTGGGCGTGCCGCCCGAGCGCATGGTGGCTTCGGGCCGCAGCGAATACGATCCCGTCGCCTCGAACGAAACACCTGAAGGGCGCCAGAAGAACCGCCGCATCGAGATCATGCTGATCGACCAGAACCTTGTCGGCGAGATGAACCGGCAGGCCAAATAGCGCGCCTTACTCCCGCTCCAGCGCCTTGGGAACGGCATAGTCCGGGTAGCGCTTTCTGAAGGCTGCCAGTTCCTTCCGGGCCTCGTCCCGCTTGCCCTGCTGCTGCAGGCGCCGGATGCGGCCCAGCCAGTCCTCGGGGCGCTCGCTGGCTGCCCCGGCATCCTCCTTCGCACCCTCCTTCGCACCCTCCTTCGCTTCCGGCATTGCCGCAGCCGGCGCCGTGGCCGCAGCGCCAGGCGCGATCATGAGTTCATTGTGCGAAGCTGACCTTCTTGCCCTCTCAGGCGCCCGGTCGCCTTCGGCTTCTGTCTGGTCCTTCAACCTTGCCGCTGGGGCCGCAGCAGCCGCTTCGGGTGCAGGGGACATCGCCGCCACGGGCGGCGCGGGAGCGGATTCCGCTTTCTTCTTGTTTGCCGCCAGCACGGGCTTCTCTTCCGCCCGAGCGGGCTCCTGCGCAGGCGACGGCCGTAGCGCACCTTGCGCCGCGGCCGCAACCGCGGGCTGCTCGCTTGGCAGGCGCGTCGCCGCGCGCTCTCGCAGCAGGTGTGGCAACTGCAAGCCGATCATCACCAGGGCGAACAGGCTGGCGACCATGGAAAGCGGCATCGTCCAGCCACGCTTGGGCCTGGCGCCAGGACGCGCCCCCACTGCGCGGTGCGCTTCGGCCAGGATGGCAGCATCGAGATGGTCCGGAGGCGCGACGTCCGGCAGATCGGCATAGACGTTCGAGAGCTCGGACGTGCCCCGCATGTAGGCCTCAAATTCACGGTCCTGGCTCATCCCTTGCTGGCTCATCGTAACCCTCTCAATCCATCCCGCAACTTGGCGACGGCGTAGCGCAACCGGCTCTTGGCGGTTTCCGGCGTCACCCCGGTGGCCAGCGCGATTTCCTCCAGCGACAGCCCCGCCTCCTCGCGCAGCAGGAAAGCCTCGCGCTGCAGCGCGGGCAGCGCCTCGATCTGTTCGATCATATTTTCGATGAGACGTTTGCGCTCGACCATGACCTCCGGTTGCCCATCCGGCCCGGCGGCTATCGATAGCGCCGGAGGATCATCGTCCCCGTCCGCATCGTCCAGCGACAGGGTGATCTCCGGGCGCTGGCGAATATGGTCGATCAGCCGGTTGTGCGCAACCTGATACAGGAAGGTGGTGAACTTGGCACTGGGCTGATAGCGCTCGCGGCTGCGAATGATATTGCTCCATACATCCTGGAACAATTCCTCGGCCACGCTCTGCTGCTTGCACAGGCGGAACAGGTAGCGAAACAGCCCGCCCTTGTGGCGGCGATAGAGGACATCGAATGCCCCGGCGTCGCCGTCGCGATAGCGCTCCATCAATAATTCGTCGGCCACCTCATCGTGCATGGTCCGGAGTATAAGTGAGCGCGGCCCTAGTTGCCAGATGGCCGTGCTCCGGACTTCCTGCTGTTCAGTACCTCAGTTGCACGCGGTAGGTGAGCGTGGTCTTTCCTTCCGGCGGCACCGTAATTTTCCAGACAGCGGTGTGGGCGGTGGCCTTGCTGCTGGGATGACTCTCGCTTACGATCCGCCAGTCCCCGGGAATGGGCTCCTGCACGGTCACCGTGACCGCTTCCTTCCTGGCGTTCTTCAGCACGACTTCGAAAGCCGCCTCGACAAAGCGGGTGTCCCGGAAAGGGGGCGCCAGCACCTTGAACGCAGTCTGCTTCTTGTCGGCGGTGACATCGAACGATTCGCCCAGCCTGAGCCGCACTTTCTCATTCCTGGGTGTGTGGTCGATATGGTCTTCGCCGACGAACTGCGCATTGCCCGCCTTGTCCTTTTTGTAGACGCGGATGACGCCCTTGGGCAGCGGCATGCCCAGATGCGAAGAGTCCCTGTTTTCGAACTCCAGGAACACCGCGACCTTCATCTTCTGGCCCAGGTCCCCGTAGCTGCTCATGTAGTAATAGTCCGCGCCGAACAGCACCAGCTCCTTCTTCGCCGGCACCTTGCTGGCGGAGAGCAGCGCCACCTGTTTGGTCTGGTTCTCCGCGACGGTGGTGGGCCGGTCCAGCGTGTAGAGGTGGTACTCCATCAGCGATTCTTCGGCCATGGCGGGCGCCGCCGCCGCCGGCGCTTCCTCCGCCATGCGGTTCATCTTCAGCACCCCGCGCGCCCGGTCGGCGTCGTATACCCGGTTCACGTCCCCGGCCACAAGCTGCAGCGTGGCATTGTTGTAGCTGGCGCCGCTGGTATTGGTCAGGGTCACCCAGCCGGAGAGATCCATCGCGTCGTCCCCTGGCGCGAGCTCCGCCACATAGTCCGCCTTCCATCCCAGCCCGCCGGTCAGGTAGCTGAGCTCCACGGTCTGCTCGCCCGTCACGCCGCTGTTCAACCGCGTGACCAGCGTCGGCCGGTCGCGCAGGGTGGCGGGCACATCGTCATACACGATGCGGCCGGGCAGGCCCGTCTCGATGCGGTTGCCGATGCGCATTACCACCCCGCCGGCGGCGGAAAGCACGGTGGCCTGTTCCGTGGTCTCGGCGCCCGTGGCGGGGTTGGTCCGGATCACCGAAACGTTCTTACCGACATACTTCTCCAGCAGTTTCTCCGGCGTAAGCAGGTCAAAATCGAAATTCTGTTCCAGCACCGAGATGGCTCCCGCATTGCTCGCACTGCGCAGCAGGGCGGTTTCGGGCCGGATCCGGGCGCTTACGTCGCGCAACGCGAGCTTATTCAGGCCGCTCCTGAGCCTGACCTTGCGCTGGTCTTTCACCAGGGCCAGGTCGCCGTTGTAGATCGTGACGGCAACGGCCTGCTGATCGCGCAGGGTACTGCGCGTTTCCTCCGGCTCCGCGGCGTACGCTGCGCCGGCCAGCAGGAGCCAAGCCGTGAGGCAAGCCATGGCCGCAACTCTCATTCCGCGGACAGGGCCATGCACGTGGCAAGGGGAAATAACTGTGAATCGTGTCTTCATCGCATCCTCGTCGTTTGTTGTTGGTTGATCGGGGCAGCCCCCCAACACTGCAGGGCATACCGCTGTAAACGAGGAAGAATCGAAAACGGGGTTAAACGGGGAAACAATTTAATTGTTGACTAATATACTCGGCGATATTTAAACTTGCTCCATCTTTCCCCCGGGAGCCATCATGTCCACCGAATTATTTGCCGCAATCCGGGCTGGCAGCCCGAGCGCCGTCCAAGTGCTGCTGCAGCAAGGCGCCGACTGCAACAGCCGCGACGAAGAAGAATCCACGCCGCTGATGCTGGCCGCTAGCCTCGGCCATCTCGAAATCGTCGAAGCGCTGATCGCGCAAGGCGCCAATGTCAACGCCAAGAATCTGCTGGGTTGGACCGCCTTGATGAAGGCCGTCTACAACTACGAGCTCGACCGCGGCTTTCCCGAGATCATCAGCACCCTGATAGAGGCTGGATCGGAGATCGAATCCGAGATTTCCTATGGCACGCGCCCGCTGATGCTGGCCGCGGGCTACGGCCAGGCTGAAGTGATAGACGTGCTGCTGGCGGCAGGCGCGGATGTCGGCGCAAAGAACGAAGGCGGATTTACCGCACGCACCATGGCGGAGTACAAGGACTACGTGGAGGTAATCAACCAACTCTACGAAGCGGAACTCCGCGCGGGCGCAAACATCAAGGGCGCATGCTCCACGCCGGAGGCGCCCGGTGCCAGCGTGATCCAGTTCCGGCAATACCCCAGGCGCTGAACTGCAGTAGTCTACCCGATCCGACAGGTGGTGTCTGATCGTTGACCATTGCTGCCATCCACGGGTGTCATGTAGACGCCTCCAAGGCGGAAAAAGGCAAAAGACCGAATAGTCCCATTTGCGGTCTTTACCAAGATGGAGCCTATTTTTTGCGGATTAAATCGGGTCCTATGGCTCCACAGCCAAGAAGGTAGGCATGATCTTCAGCAGAGTTAGCAGACTGATTCGGGAGCGAGCGAACTGCCCGGTTTGTGGCGGGAAACTATCACAGCGCACCGAATAGGGCGATCGTTCATTAGTGACACTACCATGTGCAATCATTGCAGGAGTTGGCTCAGTCTCAAGAAAGGCGTGATGACGCTAAATCTACTGGGAAACATTCTAGTCATCCCAATAGCGGCATTCACGTTTGGAAGAGATCGCTGGCTGCTCGGCATAATTGCTTCGTTGATATTGATAGGAGTGTCGTGGCTCGTTACATATACCACGGAATGGCAGATTGTCCGCGTTGGTAAAAAGCCAAGCGCGTAGGCAGTACGCTGCATAATTATTCGCTCTGGACGTCTGCTTCTGCGAAGCCCCAATCTCCGCAATGCACCGTGCTGCGGAGGAGGCGCTGAGCTACAATGCGGCAGGATTAGATGGCGAAGCTGCCGCCGACGTGAGGACAGAAGAGTCCCACAAACGGACGTAACGGAGCGGCGTCCAATTTCTGAATAAATAGAGTCCGGCCCCTTGAATCAATTTATGTGCCCGCTGGCAGGCTTTGCAGCGCTTGTATATGGCGCCTGACAGCTTTGGCCTTTAGTGGCCCGCCATGCCCCATGTGAAACATTTCAGTCCCCGAGTCCAGCAAACAGCGAAGACGCTCAGCCACGGCATGTGGATCATCCTCGAACGGAGGGCGAATCGGGTGGCCGGTTCTGATGACGCCGCCAATCAGTATGCCCGATGCGATCAGGTCACCGACCAAGGCTTCGCCGCTGCGCAGTTTCACGGAAATGGATCCGGCAGTATGCCCCAGCGTGGGCTCGACGGCGCCCTGAATGCCGTAGCCAGCGAGTTCTACGGCATCGTTCCCTGACAGCAGAATGTCCGGCTCGAACGCTGTATAAGGCTGGTATATCAGTGGCGCCCTAAGGAAGAGACGCCCCGCCCATCCAGTGGGACAAAAGGTCATGGGTACCTCGCGCGTGAAGTGCTGGATGTCACCCACGTGCCCAACAATAGGCGCCCCGGATAATTCGCGCAGTCGTGCGCCATTTCCGGCATGATCCACGTGTGCATGGGTAATGACGATGAGCTTGATGTCACGAAAGGTCAGGCCGAATCTTGCAAGCGCCCTGCCGATCTTTGGCTCGGAGCCGGGCAGTCCTGCGTCAACCAGAATGCAGCCCTTGGCGCCCAACACCAAGTATGCATTCACCATGGAAAATGGCAGTATCGGAATACGAATGATTCGAGACGCATTCATGACCCGGCTTCCCGTGATGGACTGCTCTCATCAGTTTGCACCCTCGCCACGACTTCCCGCGCCAAAGGCGCAGTTTGCCTTGAAATGCCCTTCCGGCACGAAAACGATGGCGATAACCCGGTGCCGCTGTGCAGTCGCGAATATTCGGCCGACGAAGACATCTGGGCGGCCAACAAATGGCCGCGAGGTCCCCTGGCACATTTGCTCGTGGAGTCCCAGATTTCACGTTTGATTGCCAGGCACGTCTCATCGCTTGATGGCAACTGCCCCGCCTGTGGCGTCAGGGCGTTTTCCGGGATGAAGGCTTTTATCATCGGCATGGTATGTCGACTCCTTGCTCGTCGAATTTGGAAGCGCCAGTTTAGGATTTGCCACGCAAAGCGCGTAGTGGCACTATTGCCTCATTTAGGGTAAATCTCGCCATTCATGCGACACATCAGGCTGTGGGTAATTGACGGCATCATGGCTTCGGGCGTGACGGGCCCGATCGATGTATTCACAGCCGCCAATGCCCTATGGGCTCACGATAGACTCGCCAACGGCGAATTCGAGCCGCTGTTCGACTGGCGCATCGAGTCGCCCGACGGCAAGCCGGTGCGGACAGCCTCAGGGCAAGTCTTATACGCTGACGGCCCGATCAACTCGCGCACCAAGGCAGACGCCGTGATCGTATTTGGCCCCTTTACTGGGGGCGGACCTGCGCGCTTCATTAAAGAGTTCGAGTCGCTACGGCCGGCGCTGGAGCCGCTATTGGCTGCGCTGCGTCGCCAGCATGAACGCGGCGTACTGGTCGCCTCGATTTGCGCTGGCAGCTTTGTGCTTGCCGAGTCCGGACTGCTCAACGGCCGCATCGCCACTACACACTGGGAGCTGGCAGATGCTTTCCGGCAGCGTTACCCCCAGATTGATTTGGACGCGAGCGAAGTAATCACGGAGCAGGACCGCCTGCTGTGCAGCGGCGCAGCGACCTCCTACTTCAATCTCGCACTGCGGTTGGTTGAGAAGTTTGCCGGTGCTAGCCTGGCCGCAACAACTGCGCGGATGCTGCTCATAGACTCGAATCGCATTTCGCAGGCTTCATACAAGATGCTCACCGTGCAGGATCAGCAGCCACACTCCGATGACCTGATCGCGCGCGCGCAGCGCTGGCTGGAGAAACACTTGCAGGAAGCCTTTCTCCTGGCCAACCTTGCAGGCTATCTTGCAGTGAGCGAACGTACCGTTAGCCGCCGCTTCAAGCTGGCAACGGGGGAAACGCCGCTCGGTTATCTGCAGGCTCTGCGCATAGACGCAGCAAAGCGGATGCTTGAAACAACCAGCCTCCATGTTTCCGTGATCAGCGAGCGCGTCGGCTACGGCGACCTCAGCACGTTTCGTCGCCTGTTCAAGCGGCAAACAGGTGTATCGCCTCGCGACTACCAGCAACGTTTTGCTCGACGAAAACGTGTGTGAAGGCTGCCAATCAATGACGACGTCAGGGTTCGTTCTTCACCAACCGCCCGCTCCGACAGTTGCTTTTCCGCAGCTGTCATGTCTGCTCCGAACACGACACTGCCGATCGCGGACTGGAGTGAAATCGGTCCGCTTAAGTTGCAAGAACGGAAATATGCGGGATGAGAGCTTCGTCCCAGTTTCGGAGATAGCGAGATGGCCCCATTTCAGGATAAATAGAGCATGAAGCAGATTGCCATTTCCAATATGCATAGCCCGGCTAATTATCTGGTCTGCGGTGGCTTCGTTTTTGTGGCTTGCCGCGCTTTTGCTTATTTGGAATCCGCTCACCGAAAGTGCTGGGCATGGCGGCGCGCTTCTTGGACAAGTATTGTTCGTTCTGTACATTCCGGCAATGTTCGCCGCGAGTCACATATTCGGACACTTTGATACTTCCGCAGGGCCTGTCTGGTTAATCCCGATGTTCGTGCAAACATTCCTGATGGCTTTGTGCCTTGGGTGGCTCTTCGCGAAACTACGGCGCCTAGCCGCGCCGAAACATTATTTCCCTTGATCCAAACGAGGCCGCCGCGGAAGAGTTCTACGAGGCAATGGTCAATGAGCTCTACGCTGAGCATAAGGTGCAGGCGATAGACGAATTTACTCTTGAGCGGCTCCAGGCATTTTATCTTGCCAATTCCCGTGTTATGCGCCCGGCCGTGGACGCGATACAAGAAGGCGGGCGTCTACGTGCCGCTGGACATCGTAGCGCGGCCTTGGTCTTTTTTGTCACTGCAATCGAAGTTCTTCTAAAAGCCACCATACTCGAGCCAGTTGTTCACGGGCTAGTCCACCGACAGGCCTTGGCAGAAGTTATCGTTAACCAGGTTTTTAATGGAGCGTCCGGCTATGTTCGATACCGGAAATTGCTAGCCAGGCTATTTGCGGAATACGCTGGTATGGAAGTTGACTCCATCGTCCGAGATGGCGCGAAAGAAAGCCTTCTATCCGAGTGCAGCAACCTCCAGACAGTTCGCAACAGAATTGTCCATCAAGGCGAGACGTGCACAGAAGAGCAGGCCGAACTTGGAAACGTTGTGGCTATTGCCGTGTACGAAAAGATCGTTAAGCGCGTTCTCCATGCGCTCGAACTGACGGTTATTGAGGATGGCGAAATTACAAAAAAATGGTGGTAATTCGGTAAGGTCGCCAATGTGATGAGTATGCACCCGAGGACGTCCGCTTCCGCGAAGCCGTCATGTCTGTTACGGTTTAGGTTTGTAGGACGCCTGCCGACAGCAATTCTCGGAACCACTGGCGCAGATAGCGGCCAGTCGCATATAGCATCGGAGACCGGACATAACCTGCCGGATAAGGTCTAATGCGCTGCTACATCTGAATTCAGTCCTTGCGGAACAGATCATCGAGTGGATTGTTGCCCGTGGATGCGGCGGCGGAAACGCGCTTGGCCGTGAACTCGTCCTCGATGTTGTCGCGGTAGTAGCTCCAGGCCGCGCCGGAACTGCTGAGGCGGCGCCAGGCATCCTCCCCCACCCCGCTGTATTGCAGCGTGCTGCCGTCGTCGAGCTGCACCTGCAGCAAGCGGGCGCGCGCGTCGTAGCCGATGGCGCGCAGCTTGCCCGAGTTGATTTTCTTCATTTCCATTGGCTTCAGTGCTCGTCCCCGGCCTGTCTGGCCAGTTCTTCAGCGCGCTTGAATGCCTGCTCGGCGCCGGCGGCATCGCCCTGGGCCACGCGCGCCTGACCGATCAGCTGCCAGTTCTCGGCCTGCACGCGGTGCCTGCCCCCGGCGAAGCTGTTCGACTTGCGGGCCAGCGTGATGGCCTGCGCATACTGCCCCCGCGCCAGGCGCACTCGCGCGAGTTCCAGCCACAGCCACGGGTTGCGCGGCTCGATGCGCAGCGCACGCTCCAGCGAGGCCTCGGCCGCATCCTGCTTTCCGGCGCCATTATCGGAGCTCGCGCGATCGAGCAGGGCAATGACGGCCTTATTCTCCGACATGACCGGCCTCGGGCCGAGCGCACCGATGCTGTTTTCGGCCGCCGCCTGCGGCGTTTGCGGTGCGGGCGGCGCCTGCTCCCCGGCCGGCGGCACAGGTTGCTCCGCGGAGGGCGCAGTGCCCGCGGCGGGCGTTGCGGGCGAAGGCGGCGCCTTCAGCCCGCCGCATCCCGCGAGCAACAGCAGCAGTGCCGAAACAAGAAACCAACCGTGTCTGTTCTTCAATTGAATAACCTCTGAAACCAGCTCTTCTTCCCTTCTGCCTGCTTGACCGCGGGCTTCGCCGCCGTCGTCTGCACCGGGGCGACGGAAGAAGCCGCGGCCACTGCCGAGGCCGCCGGGGCCGCAGACGCCGCGGCAAAACCGGCAGCGCAGGGCACAGTCTCCGCGGGCGCCGAGCCCTTGATGAACGGCAGCACCATGCCCGATTTGCACCCCTCATCATAGCGCACCCCGGTGACCGGATCGACCGTCACCAGCTCCACGTCCTCCGGCATCGCGGGCTGCACCGGCTCGGTCGGCAGGTTCTTCATCATCTCGCCCCACACCGTCATGGCGCCGGAGGCACCGGTCAGGCCTGAAGGCTTGTTGTCATCGCGGCCCACCCACACCACCGCCACGCGGTTTCCCGTGAACCCGGCAAACCAGCTGTCGCGCAAGTCCTCCGTGGTGCCGGTCTTGCCTGCCACATTCATTTCGGCGGGCAGGTAATTGGTCATCGCCTGCGCGGTGCCCTCGCGCACCACGCCCTGCATCGCCGCGGTCAGGACGTACACCGGCCCCGGCGCCGCCACGGGTTCCACATTCAGCGGATAGCGCTGCAGCGGCTTGCCGTCGGCCGCGACCACATCGCGTATGGCGCGCAAGGGCGTGCGGAATCCGCCGTCGGCAAAGGTCTGGTACATCTGGGCCACCTCGACCGGCGCGAGCCCATAGGCGCCCAGCAGCGAAGACGCATAAGGCGGCGGCTTGCGCTCGATGCCGTACTGCGGCAGCTTGTCCAGAATGCGGTCGACGCCGAGATCGATGCCGAGGCGTGCGGTGGCGACGTTATAGGAATGCGCCAGCGCGACCCGCAGCTGCACCTTGTCGTGGAAGGTGCGCTCGTAGTTCTGCGGCTTCCAGTCCGCGGCGCCGCGCTGCCTGTATACCAGCGGCGAGTCGTCCAACGGCGTGACCAGCGTATAGTGCTGCGGGTCCTCCAACGCAGTCAGGTAGACAATCGGCTTGGCTAGCGAACCGATGGGCCGCTCCGAATCGAGCGCCCGGTTGAATCCGGCAAAGCGCGCATCGCGCCCGCCCACCATGGCCTGAATCTCGCCGTTCTGCGTGCTGCTCACCACCACTGCGCCCTCCAGGGTGTTGGCCTTAAACCGGCGCGCCCTTTCGATCTCGGCAAGCCGCGACTTCAGCGCATCCTCGGCCTGATGCTGCACGAACGGATCGAGCGTGGTGAAGATGCGCAGGCCTTCGCTGCGCAAATCTTCCTCGCGGTAATCGCGCTGCAGCTGGCGGTGCACGTACTGCAGGAAGGCCGGATAGGGCGAAGTGCCGGCAGGCGCGCGCTCCACCACGCCCAGCGGCAACGCGATCGCCGCCGCGGCCGCCGCCTGGGGGAGGACGTTCTGGCTCGCCATCTCCTGCAGCACCACATTGCGCCGCGCCAGCGCCTCCTTCGGATGCCGGCGCGGATCGTACACCACCGGGCCTTTCACCAGGCCGACCAGCAGCGCAACCTCCTGCGGCGCCAGGCGCTCCAGCGGGCGGTCGAAATAGTAGTAGCTGGCAAGGCCAAAGCCGTGGATGGCGCGGCCGGCATCCTGTCCGAGGAACACCTCGTTGAGGTAGGTTTCGAGTATCTCGTCCTTGCTGTAGTGCAGCTCCAGCAGGCCGGACATCAGCACCTCGTTCGCCTTGCGCGTGAGCGTGCGTTCGGAAGTCAGGAAGAAGTTCTTCACCAGCTGCTGGGTGAGCGTGCTGCCGCCCTCGACGCGCTGTCCGGTGACGGTCCTGACGAATGCGCGCGCAACCCCGCGCGGATCGACACCCCAGTGCGTGTAGAACTTGCGGTCCTCGGTCGCGATCAGCGCGTCGGTCAGCTGCTTGGGCACCTCGGCCAGACGCACCAGCTCCCGGTCCTCGTTATGCCCCGGATAAATGCCGCCGATCAGGGGCGGTTCCAGGCGGAACAGGGCGAGGTCGGCATCGCTGGCGCCCCGCGTCTGCAGCGCGGACACCTTTCCGTCGGCGAACTCGGCACGCAGGTGCTGCGAAACCTGCGACCCGTCGCCGAAGACAAAGTCGCGCGAGGTGAACTCGATGCCGGTCATGGTGAGCCGGTAGGTGCCCGGCTCCTGCAGCTGCGGGTTGTCGTGATAGCCGAGGGATTTCAGTTCCTCAACGAGCTGCTCGCGCGTGAGCTTGAGCCCCGGATAGACCTCCAGTGCACGCCCATACACGCGCGCGGGCAGGGCGAACTTACGCCCCTCGAAGGCCTCGCGGATGGTGGCGTCCAAATAGTAGACGTAGCCCGAAAGCCCCAGTAACAGCAGCAGGAAAGCCACGCGCACCCGTTTTCCCGGCAGCCTGATGCCGAAGCGGGATTTTTTCGGAGGCGGCACGGAGCCGCCGGTTTCCCCCTGGCTTGTTTCCTCGGCGGGATTGGCGGTTTCGGCTGGAGTGGGCTCGGCTGCCGGGGTCGGGTCTTGCGGCGGGGTTTGGGACGACGTCATTTCGTGTTACCTGGAAGGAAAACGGTTATGCATATCGCCGATGATGCGCGGTTCACCGGAGTTGAGCCTCTTCAATGATGACATTTCGGAAGGTATTCGGGTGGTGCGCGGAAATTATAGCAATTCCCTCCCGCCGTTTGGGTCCGTTCGGCAGGCCCGCCCGCTGGATCGATTGCCCCGCGCGATTAGCTGCCGGAAGGCCAATCGCTGAATGGAAAAGGAATCTCTTCAGAAGCAAACGTCAGGAAATCGGCAATCTGCCGCAAATAGCTGCCGAGATTGCGGCCGAACGCGACCAACCTCTCGTTGGGCGCATCGCTCCCCAAGGCCATGATGAACTGGACCAGGGCAACCACCAACAGCACCGCCTCCAACACATGGAATATGACCGCCATCAGCACCATATAGATGCCGCGCACCCATATGTGCCGCTTGCCTGCATGCATTTCGACATTTTCAGCCATGGCATTCTCCTTCGAATCGCCGTTCAACCGGAATATCACCCGGGTTAGACCGCGCAAAACGCCCCAAGTGCCGTTCCGCCGCAAGAGATGCCCGCCCCGCGTCCGGGCACCGGTTCACACCTCAGGCGGCCTAGCGCAGCACGTAAACGACCTTGCCCACGATATGATCGGCCGGGACAAATCCCCAATAGCGGCTATCGCGGCTGTTGTCGCGATTGTCGCCCATCATGAAGTAATGGCCTGCAGGCACTTCGCAGGTCACGCCGTGGTCATCGTAGATGCATTTCTCTTGAAACGGAAACGGCTCCACGGCTGCGGGAATAATCCGGGGAGCGTCTTCCTTGATGGCCACGGAATAATCGCTGCCGTCCAACGACTCCGCATAGCGAGTCATTTTCTCCGGCATTTGACGGGGCCCCATCGCGAGGTAATCGCCGTTCTTCACATGCGGAACGTTCTTGCCGTTGACGGTCAGCTGCTTATCCCGGTAGATGACCTGATCCCCCGGCAAACCAATCACGCGCTTGACGAACTGGATCGATTCGTCGCGCGGGCGATCGAACACCACGATGTCGCCCCGCCGCAACTCGGAAGTCGCCTGCCCCTTGAAGAGCGCCAGACCGAGAGTACCGTAATGCCCATACCCCCACTTTTGGGCAATGAGGTATTCGCCGGGCCGGATGGCCGGTGCCATGGAGGCGGACGGGGCACGAAACGGTTCAAACAAGAACATGCGGAATCCAATGACGGAAGCGAACAGGACGAAAGCGACACCCGTCACCCCATACCAGCGGCTGTAGAGGGGGCGCGGCTTGCCGGCGGGATACGCGCCCGCAAAGCGGTATGCATGAATCGCGCACGCCACGGAGGGCGCGAACGCCACTGCGAGGGCCGCAACCGGAACTCCCTGAAGACTCCTGGAAACCTGGATCTGGATCAGCAGGCCCGCAAAGAAATATATCGCCGCCCACATGGGCTGGGCGACAAACACCATGCCGAGCAGGGGAGAAACCAGGGCCAGTATCGCGGCCACCCACTTATTTGGTCTTGCGTTCATGTGCCGTCGATTTCCGTTTGGGTTTCAACTGATCGCCTTCCACCGAGCCACCGCCTCTCCGAACGTCTCATCCCCCAGGTCGCAAACCAGGTCACTGCCCATCCGTATCGGCTGATTCCTTATCCTGCCGTTGATCCAGTCGGTGGCCAGTTGCTGGACCATGCCGAAATCTTCCGGGCTGACGGCCGCCATGTCGAGGTCGATGATTCTCCTGCGCTCGGGCGGCTGCAGGCCCTCCGGCCACGGCCAGGTAATGCCGCCATCGGGACTGGGATATGGGCCAACCAAGGGACTGATGCGGACGATGGGGGAATCGTTGCGGGCGCCGCCGTGTTGCGGGAGGCGGCCGGTGAGCATCATGTGGGCGACGAAGGAGGCGTGGTCGGGTGGGTCGCCGATGACGGCCCTGCCCAGCTTGCCGATTTCCGCCGAGGCGCGCTTCACGTGATTTTCGATCTGCCACGCCGGATCGCGGACCAGGGCGGGAGGCAGCGCATTGCCGCCGGTGCCGATGGCGAGCACGACGATGCTATCCCGCTCCGCGCCGTTCGCGAGCGCTTCGATAACGCCGGACACCACCGGGTTGTTCTGCCCGGTGACGGCGCCATCCCAGAACAGTTCATCCTTGAGCCGAGGGTTGAAGCTTTCCGCGGCCCGGTCAAAGAAGTGGACCGGCGCGGTGCTGGAGGCGTGCACTGCGTCTATCAGGTCCGGGGTTCCGGGCAGGCCCGGAGCCGGCGGCGTGCGGCTCGGGTTGGCTGCGGCGCTTTGCGCGTTGGAACGGAAATACTTCGCGCGGTCGCGGCGGTAGTCGTAGCCGATGATGGTGAACTGGAAATTGCCGCCGACGGCCGCCGCAAGATCGGCCAGCGCCTGGGAACGGATGCCGTTGGCATACGCGAACTCGTCGAAGATTTTGAGCAGGTGGATGCGCTTCTCCGCGGTGCTGAAGCGTGGGCCGCCGGCCACCCGCCGAAACAGCCTGAACCAGGCCCCGCCGAGCCATGGGCTGACGGTGCTGAACAGTGCGGTGCGCACCCTGAGATCATCGAACTTCTGCTGGATTTCGCGGAGGGAGGCATTGAGCAGCAGGCCGCCGAGGACGATGGAGCCGCCCGAGTTGGCAACGGCGTAATCGAAATCCTGCAGGATCCGATGCCCGCGCGTTTCGGGCGTATAAAGATGGGCCAGCGCCTCCACCTGCACGATGGACCAGGTACCCCCGCCGTCCAGGCTCAGTACTCTTTGCTTGCTTCGTTGCGGCATGGTTTCCCCCTTGTTTTTTGCCGAACTGCGTTTGCCTTCCCGCTACCGTCCTTTCGACTCCCCTGCCTTGTGATCGCCCTCGTGGTGAAACAGTGTTACAAGGTTTATTGTGTCCGATCCCACCGTTCCCGGCGCTCTGTCGCCTGTTCAGCGCTGCGGCGCGCACGCCGCGCGCATCTCGTCGAATGCCTTTTTCAGCGCGTTGGCATCGTCTTCCGTGCCGACGACATACAAGATTCTCACCTTGTTGGTATAGATGTTGCCCAGGTCATCCGCCGTTGGGTAGCCGTACTCATCGGCCATCCAGTAGTCGTCGCGGGGGCCGGCCCAGTACGCCGACGATCCCGGCGACGTGAATTTCCTGTACTGCTTGCCGTCCCGCACCGAGACCGAGATGGAGAAATCGCCGCCGTCCCTGGCCGGCCGCGCCAGATAGACGGAATAGGTCTCGAGATCGCCGCCCTTTGAGGACGTCTCGCCCAGCACGCCGACCTCCTCCGGCCGCAGGCCGCCGAAGCGCACCGTCGAGCTGATTTTGAAATCCATCCTGGACGAAATGAGATTGCCGTAATCGAGGTGCGTATTCTCTTCCACCGTCATCGTGCACTCGGCAAACTTGGCCGAACGCTCGATGCTTTCCGGGCCGTGCCGGTGCGAGGACTTGGACACGACCGGCTTGCCCAGCAATTCGATGATCGCCTTCTGCGCCGCCGCCCGCCGGGGATCGGCCGACAGCACCGGGGCAGGGATGGCTGCCGGCGCGGATGCGGCTGCAGCAGGCGCCGGCGCTGCCGGTGCCGATACTGCCGGCGCCGCCGCTGCCGGTGCCGCAATCGTCACCGTCACCATGGCGCCGCCCTCCTTCGCGCACGCCTCGGCCGGCAGCGGCACAATCGAGCCCCCGCGCAGCCTGCACGCGCTCTCCTGCTCCGCCGCCTGCGCTGCACCGAACGGCGCCAGGGCAAACAGCATCAAAATCGCGCCATTCAGCATCTTCGTCTTCATATTCCTTCTCCGTAACATATGTTCTCCAGGCACCCGCGAATTCATGCGGCGCAACGGGCGATGCGCATTGTACCGGATGGCCCGGCCAACACAGCCATCACTTGCATGTGGCGCCCACGCAACTCGCCTGCGCGATGAGGCCAAGCACGAACGGCACGCCCAGCAGCGCGCATACCAGGACCGCGTAGATGCCCACCGCCACGGGCCCGCGGCTATAAGCCGGGCGCGGCTTGTCCGGCGGATACTGCACCGCCAGGCGATAGGCGTGTATCGCGGCCCCCACGCGCACGGCAAGCGCCAGTGCTATCGCCGCGGCCACCGGCAGGTGCTCATCCTGGCTGAACTGCCGCCCCATCATCAAGACGGCGAAGAAATACACCGCCGCCCACGTTGGCTGCGCGACATTCAGCATCCCTATCGTCGGCAGCAATAGCGCCAGGGCTGCAGCCACCCATTTGTTCGGTTTAGCGTTCATCGGGTTCTCTTTCGTTTATCGAAAAAGCCGGGGAAACGCTGAATAAGTCCCGATGCGTCGTTCCGGCGAAGGCCGGAATCCAGTGATTTAAATAAACTGGACACCGGCCTGGCCGGCGTGACGACTTATTCAGCGTCTCCCTGATCGGCGGCAAACAACACAAGCAGTAGTTTCTTCATAGTTCCTCTGATGACCTTGAATCAAGGTTGCCAAAAGGGAAAACATGCCAGACAAACCGGAATTAGGCAAGCGCGAGCGGAACGTACATGCGAGGCTTTGGGCTGATCCATCGCGCGCGGGGCTTGGCTTGCGCGGCCAAACCAATTACGATGCCGCCCTCATTGGCTCGCCCCATGGGCGCTCGACTCCACCCCCGGTGCGGCAAGCAACCGAAGGCGATGCCAGCGCCGTAATCGTTTTCTAGCCTCACCCACATTCAACATGGCCAAGCAGACACTGGACCGCATTCTACAATCGCAAGGCTTCGGCACCC
>Ga0316628_100000089_pt1 | contig 51853 bp, 47 predicted proteins | sample OWC_Aug_M2_C1_D5_FD_207648 | JGI IMG/M metagenome (GOLD analysis project Ga0316628, IMG submission 207648) | Wetland soil microbial communities from Old Woman Creek delta, Ohio, United States - OWC_Aug_M2_C1_D5_C | ecosystem: Environmental > Terrestrial > Soil > Wetlands | place: USA: Ohio...
CCGCTGAATAAGTCGTCACACCGGCAGAGGCCGGTGTCCAGCTCTTTGAAATCGCTGGATTCCGGCCTGTCCCCGCAAGGGGGACGCCGTGGTTCTAAGGGGCTGAAGCCCCAAGAACACACGCAGCGCCGGAATGACGTCGTAGCGGATTTCCCGTGCTGTCGTCAATTATGGAAGCTCAATAGCCTGACACATGAACGATAATCGACCGGGCGCTCCCCCACCCCAACCCTCCTCCGGAGGGGGCGGGGGCGATCGCGAAAATCAATTGATGACCCCGGCCATCATCGGCGGCGGCTATGCGGGGATGGCGGCTGCGGTCACGCTCGCGGCGCGCGGCATCCCGGTCACGGTCTACGAAAGCGCCAGGCAACTCGGCGGCCGCGCGCGCGGCGTGCGCCATTCCAACCAACAAGGCAGCGCTGAAAACACGCTCACCCCCTCTCCCCAACCCTCCCCCGGTGGGGGCGGGAGCGACCGCCCCCTGCGGGGGGATGGTTTGATTTTGGACAACGGCCAGCATATCCTGCTCGGCTGCTACCGCGACACCCTCAGGCTGATCGAGCAGGTCGGCGGCAATATCGAGCGCGACTTCCTGCGCCTGCCGCTCCAGCTCACCCTGCACAACCGCTTTGAACTCAAAGCCCCCGCCCTGCCGGCCCCGCTGCATTTGCTGGCCGGATTGCTGGGCGCGAAGGGGCTGACGTTCGCGCAGCGCATTTCCGCGGCGCGCTTCATGCTGGCCATGCGCCGCATGAGGTTCCGCCTGCCCCGCGACACGGCCGCGCTGGAGCTGCTGCGCGGCAACCATCAGGACGAAGAACTGATCCGCCTGCTGTGGGAGCCGATCTGCATCTCGGCGCTCAACACCCCGGTTGCCCGCGCTTCCGCGCAGGTGCTGCTGAACGTGCTGCGTGACAGCCTGAACGGCGCGCGCGCCGATTCCGAGATGCTGCTGCCGCGCCTGGATTTCTCCGCGCTGTTCCCCGATCGCGCGGCAGAATATGTCCGGCGGCGCGGCGGCAAGGTGCTCACCTCCTGCGGCGTGGAGGCCATCGTGCCGCAAGGCGACGGGATCGAGCTGCGCACGGCGGACGGCGCGCACCGCCACAGCCATGTCATCTGCGCCGCCTCGCCCGCCAGTGCCGCGCGGCTGCTCCGCGCCGTGCCCCGGCTCGCCCCCGTCGCGGCGCAGATCGAGGCGCTGTCCTTCCAGCCGATCTACACGCTCTACCTGCAATACCCCGAGCAGGTGCGCCTGCCGCACCCGATGCTGGGTTTTGACCGCTGCTTTTCGCAATGGCTGTTCGACAAGGGGCAGATTGCCGGGCAGCCGGGCCTGATCGCCGTGGTCATCAGCGCGGAAGGGGCGCATCAGGCGCTGGGGCACGAACAACTGGCGCACAAGGTGGCGCAGGAGCTGCGCGAGCAGCTGGGCATCGCCGCCACGCCGCTGTGGCACCAGGTCATCGCCGAAAAGCGCGCCACTTTCGCCTGCGAGCCCAATCTCTCCCGCCCGGCGCAGGCCACGCCCTTGCCCAACCTGCTGCTGGCGGGCGATTACACAGCCGGGGACTATCCCGCCACGCTGGAAGGCGCGGTGATGAGCGGGATTCGTTGCGCGCTGGACACAATCCCCCATTGGGGTGCTGCCGCAAACCCCCAATCTGCGGCATAATGCGCGCTTGTCCATGAAAGCGATTGCACCATGAAGATTACGGTAATTGGTTCCGGCTATGTAGGCTTGGTCTCGGGCGCCTGTCTGGCGGATTTGGGCAACGACGTGGTGTGCCTGGACGTGGATCCCCGGAAGATCGAGGTCCTGAACAGCGGCGGCGTGCCGATCTACGAGCCGGGCCTGGACGAGGTGATCCGCCGCAACGTGGAGGCCAAGCGCCTGCGCTTCACCACCGATGTGGCCGCGAGCGTGGCGCACGGCCTGGTGCAGATGATCGCCGTGGGAACGCCTTCCGGCGAGGACGGTTCCGCCGACCTGCAATACGTGCTGGCTGCCGCCCGCAACATCGCCAGGCACATGACCGAATACAAGGTGATCGTGGACAAGTCCACCGTGCCGGTGGGCACCGCCGACAACGTGCGCGCGGCGGTGCAGGAGGAGCTGGACCGCCTCGGCGTCAAAACCGGATTCAGCGTCGTCTCCAACCCCGAGTTCCTCAAGGAAGGCGCGGCCATCGACGACTTCAACCGCCCGGACCGCATCGTGGTCGGCGCGGAGGATGAGCGGGCCATCGATGTCATGCGCGAGATGTACGCCCCCTTCCAGCGCAACCACGACCGCCTGATGGTGATGGACATCAAGTCGGCGGAGCTGACCAAGTACGCCGCCAACGCCATGCTCGCCACCCGCATCTCGTTCATGAACGAGCTGGCCAACCTCGCGGAAAAGGTCGGCGCCGACATCGAACACGTGCGCAAGGGCATAGGCTCGGACCAGCGCATCGGCTACCACTTCCTGTATGCGGGCTGCGGCTACGGCGGCTCCTGCTTCCCCAAGGACGTGCGCGCCCTCAAGCGCACCGCCGAGGATTTCGGCCTGCCGCTGCGGGTGCTGCAGGCGGTGGAGGACGTGAACCACGCGCAGAAGAGCGTGCTGCTCGGCAAGATCACCAAGCGCTTCGGCGACAACCTCAACGGCAAGCACTTCGCCCTGTGGGGGCTGGCGTTCAAGCCGGGCACCGACGACATGCGCGAGGCGACCAGCCGCGTGGTGATGGAAGGCCTGTGGGCCAAGGGCGCCACGGTCACCGCGCACGACCCGGTGGCGATGAACGAAACGCGCCACCTCTACGGCGAGCGCCACGACCTGCGCTTTGCGGATTCCCCGCTGGATGCGCTGCAGGGCGCCGATGCGCTGATCATCGTCACCGAGTGGAAGGCTTTCAAGAGCCCGGATTTCGAGGCGGTGAAGGCGCGATTGAAGAATCCCGTGATCTTCGACGGCCGTAACTTGTTCGAACCGGCCAGCATCGCCGGGCACGGTATCGAGTACCACGGCATCGGGCGCGAAGCCGCAGCCTGAGCCCGGCCCCGTCCGCCATCCCGCCACCCGGCAACCGCCGGGGGCATGGCCATGCCGGCCTGGCCGCGCACGCGCCGTTCAGGCGCCGGACAGGTTGGCGGTGAGGCTGTGGGCAAGGGCCGGGCCGGGGACGGCGGCCCGCTGCGATTCGCCCGCGATGGCCTGCACCAGGCCGACGATCTGATCCGCCGGGACGGCGCGCCCGAAGTAGAAGCCCTGCGAGACCTTGCAGCCGTTTTCGCGCAGGAATTCCATCTGTTCCGTGGTTTCCACCCCCTCCGCCACGATGGCCAGGCCCAGACTCTTGGCCATGGAGACGATGGCCTTGGTGATGGCCGCATCGTCCAGGTTGCCGGGCAGTTCCTGGATGAAGCTGCGGTCTATCTTGAGCGTATGGATGGGAAAGCGCTTGAGGTAGCTCATGGAAGAATAGCCGGTGCCGAAATCGTCCACCGACAAAATGAAGCCCGCGGCCTTCAGTTCCTCCAGCTTGCCCACTGAGCCGTCCTTGCTCTCCATGAGCATGCTTTCGGTGATTTCCAATTCCAGCATGCCGGGCGGCAGGCCCGCTTCCCGGGTGATGCCCACGATGTTGGCGACCAGGCGCTCATCGGCGAACTGGCGGCCGGACAGGTTCACCGCCACCCGCAGCGGCGTGCCGGCGTCCATCCAGGCCTTGGCCTGGCGGCAGGCGGTACGCAGCACCCATTCGCCGATCGGCACGATGAGCCCGCTGTCCTCCGCCACCGGAATGAAGTCGGAAGGCCCCACCACGCCGAGATCGGGGCGCGGCCAGCGGATCAGCGCCTCCACCGCAATGGTCTGGCCGGTGGCCAGGTCCACCTGCGGCTGGTAGTGCAATACGAATTCCTTCTGCTCCAGCGCCTTGCGCATGGCGGATTCCAGCGCAAGCCGCTTGAGCGCCTTGCCCTCCATGTCCTGCTGGAACATCTGGAAATTGTTCTTGCCGCGGCTCTTGGCGTAATACATCGCCACGTCGGCGCAGCGCAGCAGCGCATTCATGTCCGGCGCGTCATCCGGATAGAGGCCGATGCCGATGCTCGCGCCGATGTAGATTTCGCTGTCGTTCAGCCACATCGCCTGGGCCATTTCGTTAAGTATCTTGCCGGCCACCACGGCGGCCTCGTGGCGCCCGGGAAGCTCCTGCAGGATCACCGCGAACTCGTCGCCGCCGATGCGGCAGACACAGTCACTGCCGCGCAGGGTGCCGGAAATCCGCTCCGACACGGACTTGAGCAGCATGTCCCCGACATTGTGCCCGAGCGTGTCGTTCACCACCTTGAAGTTGTCCAGGTCGATGAACAGCACCCCCACGTGCTGCTTGTTGCGCGCGGCCAGGACGACGGCGTCCTCCAGGCGCTGGTTGAAGTAATGGCGGTTGGGCAGCGCGGTGACGTTGTCGTAGTGGGCGATGCGGCGCAGCTTGTGGTCGTGCGCATCGATCTTTTCCAGCATCTGGTTGAAGCCGGCGGCGAGATAGCCTATCTCGTCCTTGCCGGAATCGTCGCTGCGCACGGAATAGTCCTTGTCGTCCGACACCGCATGCATCAGGTCGTGCAGCCGCGACAGCGGACGCACGATGATGCGCTGCAGCCACGACATGATGATGAACGCCAGCACCAGCACCAGCGCCGCGGCCAGCATCATGGCGAGGAACGCCCGCTCCATGCTGCGGTACAGCACATTCATGTCCAGCCGGATGGAAAGCGTGCCCAGCTCCTGGCCGCCCTTGGTGATGGGATGCACGATGTCGAGGCTGTCCCCGGTGTAGTCGAAGCCGTCCAGCTTGGGTACCGGCAGGTCCGGCAGGTCGGGGGCGCGCTTGTAGGAGGCGAACAGGCGCCCGTCCTCAAGGTAGATGGCGGCCTCGCGCACGTTCGGCGAGCCGCGCAGGGCATACAGCGTTTCCCGCGCGGTGGCGGCGTCGTTGAACACGATGGCCGGCACGCTGTTGTCGCTGACGATGTTGGCCTGGATCAGCAGGTCGTCTTCCAGCATTTTCTTGAACTGGGCGTACTGGTCGCTTATCACCAGCACCGACACGATGAGCACGCCCAGGAAGTTGCTGCCCAGGAAGATCCAGAACATCTTGGTCTTGATGGAGACGTTCTGCAGGAACCTATTTTTCGGCATTATCTGGTGGATCATCGGCAGACTCCAATCCGTAAACTTTGCGCGCCAGGCGCAGCAGGCGGGAGTTGATGACGATACCTTCTCCCCTGGCCGCTTCCACGTTGACGTCGAACACCACCCTTTTCTCGTGCAGCAGCAGGTCCATCATTACGCCCTTCTTCAGCCAGTCCTCCGACTCGGCCACCGTGAGCACCTGCTGGTCGGCGACATCGGACAGCCAATCGTCAAGGCCCGCGCTTTCCGCGTCCGACACGAACAGGATGCGGCAGCCCTCGGCCGAGTCGTCCCGCTCCAGGCGGCGGACCGCGACCTTCATCTTGCCCACCGGCCTGCCCTCCAGCGACGAAAAATACTTCATCTCGTCCTGCGGTACGGCAACGCACAGCGTCAGCGAACTCCCGATGTCCTCGGGCCACGCTATGAACGTCGCGAAGTTGTAAATGAAAGCGCTCTTCAGCTGGTACTCCGGAGCGGGCTCGGGGGCGGGGGCGGCGCCAGCCGGGCCCGCCAACAGCAGGAACAGAAGCATGCGTGTACGATCGAGGTTGCGCACCGCCATGGCGAGCAGGGTAGGCGCCCGCAGGGCGCGGCGCAGGATCGCCGCAGAGAGCCGGTGTTTGAAGCGATCCGGGCGGGCCGGATCGCGAAGGTTCAGGCCGAGCGCACGGCTCGCGGCGCAGCGCGCAGCGGCCAACAGCCCCGCGTCAAGCCGCGGCTCGACGCGCAGGCTCGCCGCATCCGTTCTCCCGGCGGCCCGCACCTGGGGGGCTCTCAGGCGGCGAAAAGCGGCGACAACGGCGGTTCCCTTGCTGTTTATGGTTGTTATTTCCATAGATCCTTTTGAATCTACTTGGCATTTCTTGACAATGCACCGCGCATAGTAGCACACATTGGCGGGAGCCCCTAGTTTCCGGCCCGCGCGGGCTCGGGTGGGGTAACCACTCGTTGCAAGTGGTTTTTGTCTACCCGGCCTGCACAGCCAGCGTGCCGGACCTGCCCTCGACTTCCCCCATCTTCACTCCGTGGACGGGCGGGACCCCTTTCAGGCCCTGGAAATACTGGCGCATGGACACGAGTTCGTAGCCCTGCGCCTTCCAGCCGGCAAGCAGCAGCTCGAACACCGGCAGCAGCTTGCCGCCTTCCAGCTCGGCATGCAGCGTGAACACATGGCCGGTGGGAGGCGGGTTGTCGGTCAGCCGCATCAGCTGCAAGGTGATTTCCTGCAGCGAGGCCTCGTCCCGATTGAGCATTTCGTCCAGGGTCGGCAAGGTGGTGGGCAGCTGCGGACAGCCGGTGATTTCCGCGTTCCAGGCAGGCAGGAAAGGATGCGTGCCGCGCGTATCGGAGCTGTAGTCGAAGCCCATGCGCTGCAGTTCGCGCAGGGCGTGGCGGTTGGTCTGCCATCCCGCGGCGGCATGCGCGCGCGGAGGCTCGCCGAAGATTTCGGTGAACCGGTCCACCGCGCGCTGCAGTTCGCGCCGCGTCCACTCGGCGCCCTCGCCCGCCACGTAATCCTGCCAGCGGATATGGTCGTAGCAGTGGACGCCGACCTCGAAGCCGGCGTCGCGCACGCCGCGCATGATGTCCGCGCACTTGCGCCCGATGTCGGGCCCCGGCAGCACGGTGCCGTACAACAGAGTCTTGATGCCGTAATGCTCGACCACCGAGGTGCGCGACACCTTGCCCAGGAAGCCCGGCCGGAACACACGCTTGATGGCACGCCCGGTGTGGTCCGGCCCCAGCGAGAAAAAGAACGTGGCCTGCGCGTTGTGGCGCTTGAGCGCTTCCACCAGGCGCGGCACGCCTTCGCGCGTGCCGCGGTAGGTGTCAACGTCTATCTTGAGTGCGAGTTGCTTGGTCATCTTGTCTGCGCTCGCGGCCTCCTCCCCCGCGACGGGAAAGGAAGCCTTGGGGGAGATGGGATCAGTCAACCAGGCCGCGGGCCTCGGCCACCTGTCCGCGGTAGGCGTCGTAGATTTTGCGCAGGGTGTCGGCCATGGTGGTGGTCGGCTTCCAGCTCAGCTCTTCGCAGGTGTTGGTGATCTTGGGCACGCGGTTCTGCACGTCCTGGTAGCCCTTGCCGTAGTAGGCGGCGGAGGTGGTCTCGACGATCTTCACCTTGGCGGCGGAATCGCGGTACTCCGCGTATTCCTTGGCCAGCTTGAGCATCATGTCGGCCAGGTCGCGGATCGCGAAGTTGTTGGCGGGGTTGCCGATGTTGTAGATCTTGCCGGTGGCGACCCCGTTCTTGTTCTCGATGATCTTCATCAGCGCGTCGATGCCGTCGTCGATATAGGTGAAGGCGCGCTTCTGGTGGCCGCCGTCCACCAGGCTGATGGTCTCGCCGCGCACGATGTGGCCGAGAAACTGCGTCACCACGCGCGAGCTGCCTTCCTTCGGGGTATGGATGGAATCCAGCCCGGCGCCGATCCAGTTGAACGGGCGGAACAGGGTGAAATTGAGGTTCTCCTGCATGCCGTAGCCCCAGATCACGCGGTCCATCAGCTGCTTGGAGCAGGAATAGATCCAGCGCGGCTTGTTGATCGGGCCGCAGATCAGCTCGGAATTGTCCGGGTCGAATTCATCGTCGTGGCACATGCCGTACACCTCGGACGTGGACGGGAACACCAGATGCTTGTTGTACTTCACGGCGGCGCGCACGATGGGCAGGTTGGCCTCGAAGTCCAGCTCGAACACCCGCAGCGGCTGCTGCACATAGGTGGAAGGCGTGGCAATGGCCACCAGCGGCAGGATCACGTCGCACTTCTTGACGTGGTATTCGACCCACTCCTTGTTGATGGTGATGTCGCCCTCGAAGAAATGGAAGCGCGGCTTGCCGATCAGGTCGCGGATGCGGTCGGTGCTCATGTCCATGCCGTACACCTCCCAGTCGGTGGTGGCAAGGATGCGGTTGGACAAGTGGTGGCCGATGAAGCCATTCACACCGAGAATCAAGACTTTCTTCATTTCACGCTTTCCTTAACAATTGAATTCAAATCTTCCCGCGCCATGCTGCGCGGCAAATTCCGCCGCGCTCATCTCCGCGCCGTCCAGCTCGAAGCGCACCACCCGCAGCAGCCCGCTGCCGCAGCCGGCATAGGCCTGGCCTTCCTTCACGAAGAACGCGGGCTTGCCCGCCGCCGCGCCCTCCCCCACCAAAGTCTGCAGGATGCGCATCGGCTTGCCCAGCAACTGCGTGGTGGCACCGGGATAAGGCGGCGCCACCGCCCGCACCAGGTTGTGTATCTGCAGCGAGGACTGCGACCAGTCGATCACCCCGTCCTCCGCCTTGCGTCCGCCGAAATAGGCCCCCTGGCTCAGGTCCTGCTTCACCGCCTGCGCCCTGCCCGCCAGCAAATCGGGCAGGCAGCGGTCCAGCGCCATTTCCGCCGCCACCGTCACTTTCTGGAACACCTCGAAAGCCGTATCGTTGGGCAGGATGGGCACCGCCTGCTGCGCCACGATGTCGCCGTTGTCCGGCTTCTCCGTCATGTAGTGCAGGGTGGCCCCCGTCTCCTTCTCGCCGTGGATTATCGCCCAATTCACCGGCACCCTGCCACGGTATTTCGGCAGCAGCGAGCCGTGCATATTGAGCCCGCCGCGCCTGGGAATGGCCAGCAGCGGCGCCTTCAGCATCTCGCGGTAATAGAAGGAAAAGAAAAAATCCGGCTGCAGCGCCCCGATCCGCTCCACCACCTCCGGCGCATTGGGGTTGTCCGGCGTGATCACGGGAATGCCGTGCAGCTCGGCCAGCCTCTGCACGCTCTCGAACCAGATGGTTTCCTTCGGGTTGTCGCGGTGCGTGAGCACCAGCGGCACCTTCACGCCGTGCCCCAGCAGCACATTCAGGCAACGGTATCCGACATTGTGATACGCAAAGACGACTGCACTGCTCATCGGCCGGTTCCCTGCAAACAACGCACCGCCGCCCTACTCATCGCGCTTTTCCAGGATTGCCTCCACCAGGTAGCGCGGGCGGTGGCGCACCTGCTGGTAGATGCGCCCGATGTATTCGCCGAGCAGGCCGATGCCGAACAGCGTGATGCCGATCAGCATGAACGCAACCGCGAACAGGGAAAACAGGCCTTCGGCCTCCGGTCCGTGCACGATGCGACGGACGATGAGGAACACCACGAAGAAGCCGGAGAGCACGGAAATCGCGATGCCCAGCATGGAAAACATCTGCAGCGGCACCAGCGAAAAACCGGTCATCAAATCGAAATTGAGGCGGATCAGGCTGTACAGCGAATACTTCGATTCGCCCGCCGCGCGCTCCTCATGCCCCACCACCACCTCGGCCGGATTGCGCGCAAAAGTATAGGCCAGCGCCGGGATGAAGGTATTCACCTCCCTGCAGGAATTCACGGCATCGACGATGTGGCGGTCGTAGGCGCGGAACATGCAGCCCTGGTCCGTCATCTTGATGCGGGTGATGCGCTCGCGCAGCCGGTTCATCGCACGCGAGGCGATATGCCGCCACCAGACATCACTGCGCTGGCGGCGAATGGAACCGACATAGTCGTGCCCCTCGTCCATCTTGGCCAGCAGCACGCCGGTATCCTCCGGCGGGTTCTGCAGGTCCGCATCCAGCGTCACCACACGCTGCCCGCGGCACTGCTCGAAGCCCGCCATGATCGCCATATGCTGCCCGAAATTGCCGTTGAACAGCACCACCCGCGTCACGTCCGGACGCTTCTGGAACTGCTCGCGCAGGATCGCGGCCGAACGGTCGCGGCTGCCATCGTTGACGAACACCACCTCGTAACCGATGCCCAGCTTATCCAGCGCGGGATAAAGCCGGTCGAACAGCGCCTGCAGCCCCTGCTCTTCGTTGTAAACGGGAATGACGACGGAAAGTTGTAGATTAGCCATAAGCGCGGCATTTTACCGCATCGGAGGGGGTAAGCGAAATCGGGAGTTATTTTCGGTGTTGGATTAGCAACATGGTAACCCGTCAACGTGTCCAGATCCCCGCCGGGGACGACGCGCTACGCTAACCCGCTTGTACCGGGCACTGGTAGCAGGTCATCCTTACATTCCACGATTACCGCCTCCGGGAAGACCGTCCAAACAAACGATTGACACGACCTATCAGAACAGATAGTTATGCTGAACGAATGCATTTGAAATAATACTGAAGTACAAATCAAAGGAAACGGGCACCGAAGTGCCCGTCTCGTATCGGTGGGCATTTAAGCCCTTGTTGCCGACAGTCCCCACCATCGGAATACCTGATACAGTTCTTATATTACACAACGAAACTCAAAGGGGCAAGCGACCATGGAGGTGAAATATCGTTTAGGGTTGGATGTGGGTACGGCATCGGTTGGAGCGGCGGCGGTTTCGCTGGACAAGGATGGGCAACCGGATGCCCTGATCTGGCATCACGTCAGGATTTTCAATGAACCCTTGGAGAATGGGCAAGCAGGGTTAGTCTCAAAGAAAGCCGGACGGCGCAAAGCGCGAATGCAACGCCGCCAGATTGACCGCCGCGCTTCACGCCTGCGCCGCATCGCACACCTGTCCAGCCTGCTCGGCTTGAAACGCGAAGAAATCGCGCCGGATAATGGCAGCACCCTGCCCTATCTGCGCGCCCAAGCGGCAACCAACCAAGTTACGCTTGAAGACTTGTTGCGCATTTTATTGCGGCTGTCGAAACGGCGCGGTTACAAGGGTGAATTCAAAGCCAAGAAAAAGGGCGAGGTCGCGGAAGGTTCGAACGAACTCAGCCTCGCCATGCGAGCACTCGCCGAAGGACGCGGCATTATCCTCAAGGATGAAAACGACACGGGCATTACGCTTGGACAATACCTGTTGCATCGCATGGAATGCGGCTTACCAACCCGGCTCAAGATTAAAGAAATCAGCGACGAGCCAAAGAACAAGAAAGTTGAGGATGCGAACGCGCCAAAAAATCTCTACGCGCTTCGCAGAATGGTCGAGCACGAGTTCAACACCATCTGGGATATGCAAGCCAAACATCACAATATCCTCAACGGTTCGCATGAAGGAAAGGCTATCCGCAGCCACTTCCACGAAGCGCTGTTTTATCAACGCCCGCTGAAATCGACTGCCGACCTCGTGGCGAAGTGTGGACTTGAACCTACGCTACCACGCGCACCGCGCGCCCAAATGGCCTTTCAACGCTTCCGCATAGAAAAAACGCTGGCCGACTTGCGCTGGGGCGCGGGCAAGCGCGCCGAGCCGTTATCTCGCGAGCAGAAGCAAATCATTCGCAACTTGCTTGACCGCAACGACAAGGTGACATTCGACGAGATTTACGAAGCACTTGAAAATGCCGGTTGCACAAAGCCGCAAGGCAAAGGGCTGAATCTTGAACGCGCCAGCCGCGAAGAGTTGCTTGGCAACGGCACGCTAGCCGCACTGCGCAAACTGGACAGGCACAGTTCAAAAAAACATCCAGAACGCGCCGCCAATCTTGAGCAGTCTTTTCGTAGCCTGGACGAAAAAACACAGGTTGCCGTCATTAATTTTTTGGCGGAGCTTGGTTCGCCGGAACAATTGGACGATCCGGCGTGGCATACTAGCTTCGTCAAACGCGATGGCAAACCTCGACAATTCAGCGAACCCTTGATCGCCTTCGTCAACTGCATAAAGGAGCACGACAACTTTGATCGTCTTAACAAGATGGATTTCGATGGCGGGCGCGCCTCATATTCTGTCAAAGCCCTGAACACTCTCGCTGACTGGCTGGAAGAACCAAACTGGCCCGGCGATTGGCAAGGCGACATGGAAGGGAGAGACGAAGACGCCGCCATTCGCGTGTGCTACCCCGAAACACTCAATCGCAAAATCAAGCGCATGGAAAAACTCCCTGCGCCAGAATCCACCGGCAATGCCGTGGTGGATGGTTCGCTACGCCAGATTCGCTGGACGATAAACAAAATGATTGCCGAAATCGGCAATCCGCCAGAAGAAATTGTTGTAGAAATGGCGCGCGAAATGAGCTTGGGCATCAGCCGACGCAACGAGCGCGAAAGCGACAATACCAAGCAGCAAAAAGCGCGGCGCGATGCGGAAAAAGAAATTCGCGCACATGGGCAAACGCCCACCCCACCAAAAATACGGCGTTATTTGCTTTGGGCGCAGCAAGACAAGAGTTTTTGCCCTTACTGCGAGAAAACAATCGGCTTGGCTGAAGCTCTCTCTGCGTCCACAGAATTTGAGCACATCCTTCCAAAAAAACTTACGCAGGTCGGCATGAAGCAATCCGAGATCGTGTTGGCGCACCACGCCTGCAACCAGGAAAAAGGCGACCGCACACCGTGGGAAGCATGGGGCGAAGGACGAAATGACGCGCGCTGGCAATCTGTCGAAGCTGCCGCCCTGCGCTTTGAAAACACAAAGCCCAAGCAATTTCGCAAGGCCAAGTTGCTACGCCTCAAGGATTTTGAGCGCGAAGTGCTGACTGACGAATCTATAAACGACTTTGCCGACCGCCAATTTCACCAAACCTCGTGGATTGCCAAAGAGGCCGCACAATGGCTGGAATGCCTGTGTCCCAACGGGGTATCTGTATCAAGAGGCGAACTCACGGCCATGTTGCGCCGCAGTTGGAAGCTGGAAACCGTAATACCCGAGGCGCGCATTGAAAACAACCTGCCGGTACTCGATAGTGAAGGTAAACTAATAGAGCCAGAAGATGTTGCCAAACTTAAAAAATATCTCGAAGGCCATCCGGTACTAAAAGTTGACCGCGATGCCGACCCCGGCTTTGATTTCAACCGCCGCCCGGATAAGCGCCTGGATCATCGCCATCATCTGATTGACGCAATTACACTGGCGCTCACTTCACGCGGACTATTCCAGCAAATGGCGAGGAGCTACAAGGCCGCCGCCGAGAAATTGCAGCCGCGCGACGGAGAGACACCGGAAGAACGCGAGCGCCGCATCAAGAGTGAAACGCGGCTGCGCCTCGAAGTGCCCGAACCGCCTTTGCGCAACGTGCGCGCTGTAGCACTTGACGCCGTGCGTGAGTGCCGCATCTCAATCAAGCCAGACCGTTACCCAGATGGCGCACTGTTCAAGGACACTGCCTACGGGGTAGCACAACGTGATGGCGAAGATAGATTGCGACTTGCACTGCGCCAACCCGTTGCCGGATTGGGCAAGGTACAAGGAAAAACCAATCTGGAATCTGCACGCAAATCCATTGCCAATATCATTAGCGACGATGTGCGGCGCATTATTTCGGAAGCGTTCGAGCAGCGCATCGCGCAAGGCATGGAAGCCGGAACCGCCCTCGCGCAAGAGATACCGCACCCGCTCTATGGCAAACCGATTCGTAAAGTGCGTTGCTTTGAAACTTACGCCGAAGATGCGCAACCCATTGGCTTCACCAGCCGCCAAGGTGACCACCGCAAATATCTTGTCAACGCGGGGTATGCCTATTTGGAGCTTTTCACCGATGGTTCACGGGAGCCAAGGCCAGTAAAAATCCGGGATGCCATGCGTGACAAAAGCAAACTAGCACAAGGCGTAAAGCGAATCTACAAAGGCGACACAGTTATTGATCCCAAATCACAGAAAACATTTGTTGTTAGGCAAATCAAGGCACAGGGTGGCGGCATGTTGGTAATGACCTTAATAACTGAAACCAGGCCTGTTGCAGACATGTCTGCCAAGGACGGGCGAAAACAGCCATCCGGTAATGGCTTAACCAGATTCAAGCATGTTCCATAATGTCCGAACAGCGGGTCCTCGTTATCGAAAACCCTGCCAACCTGCGCATAGACACAGGACGGCTGAAAATTGAGCGGGAAGGGTTTGACCATGCGTTTGTCTCGCCCAAGGATGTGGCAGTGCTTTGCCTGGAACACCACACAGCCACGCTCTCGGTCGCCGTCTTGCGCGCACTTGCTGAAGCCGGGGCTTCCGTGATGGTCACAGATGCGCAGCACATGCCTTGCGCCTTGCAGATTCCGCTTGCCGCCACCGGGCTGGATGCAGGCAGGCTGCGCCAGCAAATTGCACTGGATGCCAGCGAGAAACGCGGCGAGTTATGGCAACAACTGATTTCCGCCAAGCTTGCCACACAGGCAAACGCCTTGCGCGGGCTACAACGCAATGGCGCATTGCGCCTGGAACGCCTCGCAATGCAAGTACAGCACGGCGACAAGAGCAACGCAGAAGGCCAGGGCGCAAAACACTATTGGGGCAACCTGTTTTCTGAAAACTTCAAGCGCAACAAGGAAGGTGCGGAAGACCCGCTGAACACTCGCCTCAACTATGGCTATGCCGTTCTGCGCGCCATGATCGCCCGTGCGCTGGTTGCCGCAGGGCTCAATGGAGCATTGGGCTTGGGCCACTGCAATGCTGGCAACGCGTTCAACCTGGCGGATGATTTCATCGAGCCATATCGCTTTCTGGTGGACGTGCATCTGGCTGACGATGCCGACACCTGGAGCGAAGCACCGGAATTCGACAGCCGCGCCAAGCGCTATTTGCTCGGATTCGTCGAACGCCCTGTACGCATGGCCGGGCAGGACATGCGGCTGCACGCCGCGATTGACGCAAGCATCGCCAGCTTCGTGCGCATCCTTGACAACAAGGGCAAGAAGCTGGCGCTTCCTGAAGGGCTCGCTATTGACGGGGACAATGAAGAATGGCGGTCAACGGATGGCGCGTGATGTGGGTGATCGCGGTTTATGATTGCCCGATGATAGAACGCGAGGAACGGCGCGATTACACGCTGTTCCGCAAAAGCCTGCTGCAAGAGAATTTTTTTCAGTTGCAGAACTCGCTTTATGTGCGCCATTTTCCTACAATGGCGATTGCCGAAGCCACTATCCAGCGCATCCGTTTAGGCATCCCGGCTGGCGCACAAGTGGCATTTTTCCTCGTAACCGACAAACAGTACGCCATGACCCGTGAGTTTTTTGGCCCAAAACCCACAAGAAAAAAGCCCAACCAGCCGGAGCAAGTTGAGCTTTTTTAATGCAACTTCACAATCAAAACAACCGATTGCGCGCGACCGAGTGTATCAGGCATTCCGATGGTGGGGTGTCGGAACAGCCACGCGAAGCAGCGGCCGGTCACCATCAGTGTATCAGGCATTCCGATGGTGGGGTGTCGGAACGATTCGTGCAGCCGCTGCACTTGATTGGTGAGTGTATCAGGCATTCCGATGGTGGGGTGTCGGAACCAATATCGACGACACCGCGCCCGGCTTTGAAGTGTATCAGGCATTCCGATGGTGGGGTGTCGGAACCTGCTAACGACGCCATTGCATATCTCCTTAAGTGTATCAGGCATTCCGATGGTGGGGTGTCGGAACCCCAGCTGGAAGCGCTGCCGGATCGCCTCGAGTGTATCAGGCATTCCGATGGTGGGGTGTCGGAACGTCGTAAGCCGCTGGCCCCAAGAACGGACGAGTGTATCAGGCATTCCGATGGTGGGGTGTCGGAACGGCGGTTGCTGTCCGGCGAAAAGCCACTCGAGTGTATCAGGCATTCCGATGGTGGGGTGTCGGAACCTTCATCGCCGCACCCCTTTCATCGCCTGCAGTGTATCAGGCATTCCGATGGTGGGGTGTCGGAACTGAAATCAACTTCGCGCAGCTGCTGGCGATAGTGTATCAGGCATTCCGATGGTGGGGTGTCGGAACGAAGAGCCTTTCAGGGCGCGCAGTATCTTGAGTGTATCAGGCATTCCGATGGTGGGGTGTCGGAACCGCCGAACTCATATGGCGCCAGGTAGGCCGAGTGTATCAGGCATTCCGATGGTGGGGTGTCGGAACTGTAAGAAGGGGTTACCCCAGCGTTTGCAGAGTGTATCAGGCATTCCGATGGTGGGGTGTCGGAACCAATAGCTGATTGGCGCGGATTTTGGGGAAAGTGTATCAGGCATTCCGATGGTGGGGTGTCGGAACAATGTTGTCCCTTCAAATCTGCCCGCATGGAGTGTATCAGGCATTCCGATGGTGGGGTGTCGGAACCGACAAGCGGCTCATCTCGACCGGCCAGTAAGTGTATCAGGCATTCCGATGGTGGGGTGTCGGAACGCAAATCTGGGTTATTCCATCACCGTCGCCAGTGTATCAGGCATTCCGATGGTGGGGTGTCGGAACTAAGTACCGAGAATACCTAAGTCGCGTCCTAGTGTATCAGGCATTCCGATGGTGGGGTGTCGGAACTGGCCGAGATGAAGCATCAGGAATTCATGCAGTGTATCAGGCATTCCGATGGTGGGGTGTCGGAACTCCTAACGAAGACTGCGCCAGCCACGCGAAAGTGTATCAGGCATTCCGATGGTGGGGTGTCGGAACGCGGCGGCCTGCGTGCCGAAGTGGGTCAACAGTGTATCAGGCATTCCGATGGTGGGGTGTCGGAACGGTCAGGTTGCCATACGTCGCTGCATCGAAAGTGTATCAGGCATTCCGATGGTGGGGTGTCGGAACCCCTCCAGTTAGTGAAAAAAATGCCCGCCGAGTGTATCAGGCATTCCGATGGTGGGGTGTCGGAACTTGGGGTGTATGCAGCCACAAGCGTGTCGGAGTGTATCAGGCATTCCGATGGTGGGGTGTCGGAACGCGTGCCCACGTCCAGTGACGTGCGCCGCTAGTGTATCAGGCATTCCGATGGTGGGGTGTCGGAACTTTGGGCGAATATCTCGGGACGCGCCACCTAGTGTATCAGGCATTCCGATGGTGGGGTGTCGGAACCCGCGCCGATCTTTGCATGGCTGCGCGCGAAGTGTATCAGGCATTCCGATGGTGGGGTGTCGGAACGTGGCAGAAGCGCTGAAAGTTGCACCCGGAAGTGTATCAGGCATTCCGATGGTGGGGTGTCGGAACTAAGCGAAAATGGTAACTCGTTGCACACAAAGTGTATCAGGCATTCCGATGGTGGGGTGTCGGAACCGCTTCGGATGCGGACATTTTGCGGGCTTCAGTGTATCAGGCATTCCGATGGTGGGGTGTCGGAACTGGTTCTCGGCTTACCCGTTTTGGAATCTGAGTGTATCAGGCATTCCGATGGTGGGGTGTCGGAACCGTTGCCGGAAGAGGGCGACATGGCGGAAGAGTGTATCAGGCATTCCGATGGTGGGGTGTCGGAACCCAGAACCAGGAGCACCACGGCGGCCGCGCAGTGTATCAGGCATTCCGATGGTGGGGTGTCGGAACAGGCCGAAGCGGCTGTAACCGCCGCCGTCCAGTGTATCAGGCATTCCGATGGTGGGGTGTCGGAACCGTCAGAACACTCTATACGGCGCTGCTGAAAGTGTATCAGGCATTCCGATGGTGGGGTGTCGGAACTTGACGCTGAAGAGACGCCCCGCAAGGGGGCCTCTCTTCAGCGTCGCGCTCCGCGCGTCTGGCAGGGAGTGGGCGCCGTTTAAGCGCCCAGCGAGCGCCACCTTGGGGTAAGCTCGCGCACCTCAGCTATACTCCATTATGTCCGCCGCTCGGCGGGAATGCTGGCGAAGTAATGCAGGGAGGCGTCGTGAAAACCATCGGTCTACTAGGCGGCATGAGTTGGGAATCCACCGTTCCTTACTACCGCCTGATCAATGAAATGGTGAAAGAGCGGCTGGGCGGCCTGCACTCCGCCAAAGTGATCTTGCTCAGCGTCGACTTTCACGAAGTGGAACAACTTCAGCGCGCCGCCCGGTGGGAAGAGGCAGGCGCGCTGCTGGCGGATGGCGCCCGCGCTCTGGAGTCTGCCGGCGCCGACTTTCTGGTGCTGTGCACCAACACCATGCACAAGGTCGCGCCAGCCATCGAGGCGGCGGTCTCCATTCCGCTGCTGCATATAGCGGATGCGACGGCCGAGAATATTGAACACACGGGGGTGCGCACGGTGGGCCTGCTTGGAACGCGGTTCACCATGGAGCAGGAGTTCTACCGGGACCGGCTCCGGGACCTCCACGGGATAGAGGTTCTGATCCCGGAACATGAAGACCGCCAGGTCATTCATCGGATTATCTATGACGAGCTGGTCCTCGGAAAGCTGCTTCCAGCCTCGCGCGAGGTGTACCGAAAAATCATCGCGAAACTGGTCGCCCAGGGGGCGGAGGGGGTTGTTCTGGGCTGTACGGAAATATCCCTGCTTGTTACCCAGGACGATTCCCCGGTCCCGCTTTTCGATACGACGCGCATCCACGCTCAAAGCGCGGTGGAATGGTCGCTGGCGCAGCGCATGGCGTAAGGCCGGGTACATGGGCGATGTCCGCTGCGCGGGCATTTTTTGCCTGGATTCCGGCCTTCGCCGGAATGACGCATTAGGACTTATTCAGCGCCTCCCTAGAAAGAACGCTGTGGCTGTTACCCTGCCCCGCAACCTGCGACAGGCTGCGGGGCGAGCTTGATTCTCATCTTCCCAGCTCGGCCAGCACTTCGCGCGCCGCCCCCACCACTCTTTCCACATCCGCCTCGCTCATCCTCGGGAACAGCGGCAGGGTGACGATGCGGCGGCCCACGCTTTCGGCGACCGGGAACATGCCTTCCCTGAAGCCGCGCGCGCGGTAGAGTTCGAACAGGTGTATCGGCGGGTAGTGCAGGCCGCAACCGATGTTGCGCACCTTCATTTTTTCCATGAATTGGGCGCGCACCACGCCTTCGGGCAGGACGATCTGGAACATGTGCCAGTTGGTGTTCTCGAAATCCTTCACCGGAAGCTGCACGCCGGTCTTGCTTTCGAAGTCCGGGCCGAAGGTCTCGAAGTAGTGGCGGGCCAGTGCGTGGCGGCGGGCGGTGATGGCGTCGAGCTGCGGCAGCTGGTGCAGGCCGATGACGGCGGCCACGTCGGTGAGGTTGTACTTGCCGCCCAGCACGTCCACTCCCATGCCGTCGAAGCCGGTGCGGGTGACGCCCTGCAGGCGGTATTTTTCGGCGAGCCTGGCTTCTTCTTCGTTGTTCAGCACCAGGCAGCCGCCTTCGGCGGTGGTGAGGTTCTTGTTGGCCTGGAAGCTGAACGAGACGAAATCGCCGAAGGAGCCGATGCGCTTGCCGTGCCAGGTGGAGCCCAGCGCCTGCGCCGCGTCTTCCACCACGCGCAGGTTGTCGCCGGCGGCGATGGCGTAGAGCCGGTCCATGTCCACCGGCAGGCCGGAGAGGTAGACCGGGATGATGGCGCGGGTGTTGGGCGTGATGGCGGCTTCCACCTGGTTCAGGTCGATGTTGCGCGTGACGGGGTCGATGTCGGCGAATACCGGCGTCGCCCCCACTTCGAGGATGACGTTGGCGGTGGCCACCCAGGAAATCGGGGTGGTGATCACTTCGTCGCCGGGGCCGATGCCCGCGATGCGCAGGGCGATCTCCATGGTGCAGGTACCGGAGTTGAAGGTGCGCACCGGGCGCCCGCCGAAATACTCGGAGAGCCGCTTCTCGAATTCCAGCATTTTGGGCCCGCTGGTGATCCAGCCGGAACGCAGCACGTCGCCCACGGCGCTGATCGCGGCTTCGTCGATGTAAGGCTTAACAAAGGGAAGAAACTCGCTCATGGCAACCTCTCGTTATTGTTGTCGATGTGATGTCTTGCGGCTGGCGCTAGGCGCGGAACAGGATGACCACGCCCAGGATGATGACGCCTATTCCCACCAGCTTGCTGGCGGTGAGCGCCTCGCCGAACAGCCACCAGGTGGCGAACGCCACCGCCACGTAGCCCAGTGAGAGCATGGGGTAGGCAATGCTCACCTGCACGCGCGACAGCGCGAGGATCCACACCACCACGCTGATGGCGTAGCAGAACAGGGCGGTGACGATGTGCCATTCGGTGGCCAGCTTCCAGCCTATGGGCACGATGTTCTCGGCGCTGAATTCGAAATGGCCGACGGCGTTGGTGCCCATTTTCATGAGGATCTGCGCGGCGGCGTTGAGCATCACGCCGGTGAGGATGAGTGCAAAACTGACGAAATTCATGGCTTGGTCACCACCAGGTATTGATGATCACGGTATATCTCCTTCATCGGGATGTGCAGCCCCTGCACCGCCGGCACCACGTCCAGCGGCATGATGGCCATCGCCTCCCTGTCCTTGTTCCAGGCCTCGCCGAACTGCGCCAGCGTGGGCACCCAGCGCTCCGGCTCCTGCTTGATGCCGAATTCCAGTTCGTCGGTGTAGTCCACCAGGGTCACCGTGCGCTCCAGGTAGAACGGCAGCGTCTGCTCGTACATCTTCACCGAATAGAACGGCATGCCCGGCTTGAGCTGCGGGGCGACGGCCTGGGCGACGTAGTATGCGGAACGTTCGCGCGCGATGGCATTGTAGCCGGACGTAGCCAGCAGGGCAGCCGCCAGCGCCCCGGCCGCCAGGACGGCGACCGCGCCCAGCTTGCCGCCGCGCCGCAGCCAGGTCAGCGCCGCGGCCAGGCACGCCAGCCACGCCAGCAGGCCGGCGATCAGCCAGTCTGCGTACTCGCCGTACATCTGCTGCTGCACCGGGGTATCCGCAAAGCGCGCGCTGGAAAACGCCACCGCCAGCAGCAGCGCCAGCACCGGCAGCACCGGCGCCAGCAGCCAGAACAGGCGGCGCGCGTTCATCGTTGCCAGCTGCCAGCCCATCAGCAGCGCCAGCGCGGGGAACATCGGCAGCAGGTAGGAAGGCAGCTTGGAATCCGACCTGGAAAAGAACAGGTAGATGAACACCGTCCAGATCAGCAGGTAGCGCTGCGGGTTAAACGCCTTGTCCGCGAACCAGGCGCGCCAGCCGGCGGCCTGCGCCGGCGCGCCGGCGCGCGCGCTGTCTTTCCAGGTGCGCCACAAGGTGTCGAACATGAGAAAGGTCCACGGCAGCATGCCGAACACGAGCACGGGAACGAAGTAGTACCAGGGCTGGTAGCGTGCGTGCACCTTGGTCAGGAAGCGCTCGATATGTTCGTGGTAGAAGAAGAAATGGCTGAACTCCGGATTGGCCTTCTGCACCAGGTAGAACCAGGGTGCGGTGACCGCAAGGAACAGCAGCAGCCCCGCGCCCCAGTGCATGCGCTTCCAGATGCCGAAATCGCGCTGCAGCACGGAATAGACAAACAGCGCGGCGCCGGGGAGCACGATGCCGATCAGGCCCTTGCTCAGCATCGCGAGGCCGAGCGCCACCCAAGCCACATACATCCAGTTGCGCCGGGTGCGCGCGCCGGCCCCCTGCTGCTGCCCGAGCAACAGGCCCACGATGCCTAGCGTGATGAAGAAGGTCACGCCGATGTCCAGCGTGTTGACGTGGCCCATCACCGCATAGAGCATGCTGCCGACCAGAAGCAGCGCGGCATAGCGCCCCGCCTCGCGCCCGAACAGGCGCGCCCCGGCAAACCACACCAGCAGCACGCCCGCAAAGCCGGTCAGCGCATCCCACAGGCGGGAAGTCCATGGATGCACGCCGAACGCCTCATACGCCGCGGCCGTGGCCCAGTACTGCAGGGCCGGCTTCTCGAAATACTTGAGGCCATTGAGCCGCGGCGTGACCCAGTCGTGGCTCTCCACCATCTCGCGCGGGATCTCGGCGTAGCGCCCCTCGTCGGGCTTGATCAGGATGCGGTACTGGAGATTGCTGAACCAGAGCACGGCGAACGCCGCCAGCAATAGCCAGAGAATGGTTTTGCCCTTGCCGGGCTGGGTCGACGATTCCATGAACGGGGGATGTTTTCGGGTTGAAGATGGCGATTACAGGGCAATTCTAACCCAATTCGCCGCCCTGGGAATGACCGTTGCGGATTTGCGTCGGCATTCGCGGGGCGTCGCCGGATGGAGACAGTACGCAGGCGCGCAGAAACCATCTAGAATGGGACGCATAATCCCGGGCGACAGCCTTCCGCAGAATAACGCCGCTCCTTAACGAGGCACCCGATGAGACTTTCACTTCGCTTCGTCCTTCCCCTGCTGCTGGTTCTGGCCGCCATTGCCTACGCGGTCGCGCCGCTGGTTGACCGGTTGACCCTGCACTGGTTCATGAAGGATCTCGACATGCGGTCGTCGCTGGTCGCAAACACGATCCAGGTCCCGCTGCAGGAACAATTGGAGGCCGGCAGGAAATCGCGGATCGTTGAATTCTTCAACCACCTCAGCGCGGATGAGCGCCTTTATGCCGTGGGCTACTGCGCGTCGCCGCAAGCGGTTGTCCTGAGCAGCCGCCTGTTTCCCGAGCAGGTACGCTGCGACGACCTGGCGCGGTGGACGGCGCCGGGCGAGCACCTGCTGCACAGCGGCCATGGCCCCCTCCACGTGGCGGTAAGGGCGATGGAAAGCGGGGCGGCGCCGGAAGGCCAGCTCGTGCTGGTGCATGACATGAGCTTCGTCACCCGCCGCAGCGAGGAGACCAAGCGCTACGTCTTCTACCTGTTCATGGCGCTGGGGGTGGTGGTCTCGCTGATCACGGTGATCGTTGCCCAGCTCTCGTGGCGCGGCTGGATGGCCGGCATGCGCGCGCTGCTGCGCGGCGAAGGCCTGGTGCGGCAGCCGGGGCTCGGCACCCAGCCAAAACAGCCCGAGTTCAGGCCGATTGCCCGCGACCTGCAGCGGCTGATCCGCGAACTGGAGGCGGATGCGCGGGCGCGCGACGAGGGCCAGATCACCTGGACGCCGGAAGCGCTGCGCGCCATTCTCCACGCCGAACTCCACGGCGAGGACATCATCGTCGTCTCCAACCGCGAGCCCTACCTGCACCAGCGCCATGACGGCGAAATCGAGGTACAGCGTCCGGCCAGCGGGCTGGTGACGGCGCTGGAGCCCATCATGCGCGCCTGCTCGGGAACCTGGATTGCGCACGGCAGCGGCACCGCAGACCGGGAGCTGGTCGATGAACATGACCATGTCGCAGTCCCCCCGGACAAGCCCGCGTACCAGCTTCGCCGCGTCTGGCTGACGGAGCAGGAGGAAGCCGGCTACTACTACGGCTTTTCCAATGAAGGGCTGTGGCCGTTGTGCCACATCGCCCATGTGCGCCCGACGTTCCGCTCAAGCGATTGGGCGCAGTACGTCGCGGTGAACCGCAAGTTCGCGCAGGCCGTCGCCAGCGAGGCCAAGACCGCGGCCCCGATTGTCCTTGTGCAGGACTACCATTTCGCGCTGCTCCCGAAGATGATACGCGAGGAGCTGCCGGATGCCATCATCATCGCGTTCTGGCACATACCCTGGCCCAACCCGGAGTCGTTCGCCATCTGCCCGTGGGGAGACGAGGTGCTGGCGGGCCTGCTGGGCAGCAGCATCCTCGGCTTCCACACCCAGTTCCACTGCAACAATTTCCTGGATACGGTGGATCGCTCCCTCGAAGCCAGAGTGGACCGCGAGTCGTTCGACGTCTCGTTCGGCGGCAAGCTTACCGCCGTGCGCCGCTACCCGATCTCCATCTCCTGGCCGCCGGAGGCCGAGATGGTGCAAAGGCCGGTGGCGGACTGCCGCAACCGCGTCCGGCAAATGAACAACCTGCCCCCGGACCACAAGATCGGCGTGGGCGTGGACCGGCTTGATTACACCAAGGGCATCATGGAGCGCTTTCGCGCCGTGGCGCGGCTGCTGGAGCTGCAGCCCGAGTGGATCGGCCGCTTCACCTTCGTTCAGGTCGCCGCACCGTCGCGCTCGGCGATCGAGGAGTACCAGCATCACGAGGCGCAGGTGCGCGCCCTGGCTGCCAGCATCAATGACCGCTTCTCCCATTTCGCGCCGCCGCCCATCCTGCTCAAGGTCGAGCACCACACGCCGCGCGATGTGTACGAGTACTACCGCGCGGCCGACGTCTGTTTCGTCAGCAGCCTGCACGACGGCATGAACCTGGTCGCGAAGGAATTCGTCGCGGCGCGCGACGACAACCGCGGCGTGCTGATTCTCTCCCAGTTCACCGGCGCGGCGCGCGAACTGCCGGAGGCCCTGATCGTGAACCCCTACGATGCCGACCAGTGCGCCGCGGCGCTGGACCTCGCCCTGACCATGCCCGATGACGAGCAGCGCGACCGCATGCGCCTGATGCGCGGGCTGGTGGCCGAGTTCAACGTGTACCGCTGGGCCGGCCGCATGCTGCTGGACGCGGCCGCCATGCGCCGGCGCAGCCGCCTGGCCGCCAAGACGGAACGCGCCGAGAGCTAGCCATGCGCCCCGGCCCGCCGCCAGCAGCCAGCCTTGCCTGGGCCTACTTCCTCGACGTGGACGGCACGCTGATCGACCTCGCCGAGACGCCGGATGCCGTGCAGGTCGATGCCGCCCTGCTCGGCCTGCTGACGCAGCTGCATCGGGCCAGCGGCGGCGCCGTGGCGCTGCTCAGCGGTCGCGCCATCCCGGACCTGGAGCGGCGGCTCGGCACACTGCGCTTGCCGCTGTCCGGGCAGCACGGACTGGAGCGGCGCGACGCCGGCGGCCCCATCCGGTCCCACGCCGCGCCGCCGGCAGCGAAAAGCGAGATCAAGCGGGCCCTGGCGGAAATGGTGGCGCGCCATCCCGCCTTGCTGCTGGAAGACAAGGGCATGGCGCTCGCGCTGCACTACCGGCGCGCGCCGGCGCTCGGCTCCTACGTGCAGCGGACCGTAGAGAGGCTCGCGGCCCATGCCAATGCCGGGCTTGCCGAAGCGAAGCTCGAAGTCCAGCGCGGCAAGTGCGTGGCGGAGATCAAGCCGGCCGGATTCGACAAGGGCACCGCCCTGCTCGAATACCTCGCCGAACCGCCGTTCCAAGGGCGGCGCCCGGTATGTATCGGCGACGATCTCAACGACGAGCACGGCTTCGCCGAGGTGAACCGGCTGGACGGCATTTCCATCCGGGTCGGCAAGGGCAGCACCTGTGCCCGCTTCCGCCTCCCCGACGTGATCGCAGTCCGGCGCTGGCTGGGCGCCGCCCTGAAAGGAGACGCATGAGAAACCTGGACCTTGCCCTGATCGGCAACTGCACCATCGGCGCCCTGATCGATGCGCGGGCGAACATCACCTGGGCCTGCTTCCCGCGCTTCGACGGCGACCCCATGTTCTGCTCCCTGCTGCGCGAGGACGACGATCTCGGATTTTTCGCCGTCGATCTGGCCGATTGCGAAAAAAGCGCCCAGCACTACCTGGAGAACACGCCGGTGCTGGTGACGCGCCTCGACGACCGCCACGGCGGCGCGGTCGAGATCACGGATTTCGCGCCGCGCTTCGGCCAGTTCGGGCGCCGGTTCCGCCCGATGATGCTGGTGCGCAGGATCAGGCGCCTCGCGGGCAGCCCGCGGCTCACCCTGCGCGTGCGCCCTGCCTGCGCCGACGGCGCCGCGCGGCCCGATGTCACTTGGGGCAGCAACCATATCCGCTACGTCGGCCCGGCCCTCGCCCTCAGGCTCACCACCGATGCCTCGCTCACCGCGGTGCTGCAGGAGACGACGTTCTTTCTGGAGGACACAATTACGCTGCTGCTGGGGCCGGACGAGACGATGCACGAGGCGCCCGGGGAGGTGGGCCTCCGTTTCCTGGAAGAGACGGTGCGGCACTGGCACGAGTGGGTGCGGCTGCTCGCCATTCCCTACGAGTGGCAGGAGGCGGTGATCCGCGCCGCCATCACCCTCAAGCTCAACAGCTACGACGACACCGGCGCAATCGTGGCCGCAATGACCAGTTCCATCCCAGAGGCGGCGGGCAGCGGGCGCAACTGGGATTACCGCTATTGCTGGCTGCGCGACAGCTATTTCGTGGTCAACGCCGCAAACCGCCTGGGCGTCACCCGCACCATGGAGCGCTACATCGCCTACATCGTCAACATCGCAGCCAACTCCGGCGGCCATCCGCTGCAGCCCGTGTACGGCATAGACGGACGCGCAGAGCTGGAGGAGCGCGAAGTGCCCGCCCTCCCCGGCTATCGCGGCATGGGGCCGGTGCGCATCGGCAACCAGGCCTACCGCCAGGTACAGCACGACGTGTATGGCTCCGCCATCCTCGCCGCCACCCACCTGTTCTTCGACGAGCGCCTGACGCGGCGCGGCGACGAGGCATTGTTCCGGCGCCTGGAAGGGCTGGGCGAGCAGGCCATCGACTGCTACGACCAGCCGGATGCCGGCCCCTGGGAACTGCGCGGCAACGCGCGCGTGCACACCTTCTCCGCGGTGATGTGCTGGGCGGCCTGCCACCGGCTGGCGCTGATCGCCGCCCGCCTGGGGCTGGCCGAGCGCGCCGCCTGGTGGCACGATCAGGCGGCGCAGATGCACGAGGCGATCAGCCAGCGCGCCTGGAGCCCGCGGCGCGGTGCCTTCACCTCCGCCTTCGACGGCGACGCGATGGATGCCACCCTGCTGCTGCTGGCCGAGGTGGGCTTCCTCGACCCCGCCGATCCGCGCTTTGCCGCCACCGTCGAGGCCGTGGAAAAGGACCTGCGCCGCGGCGACTACATCTTCCGCTACGTCGAGAAGGACGATTTCGGCGAACCGGCGAACGCGTTCCTCGTCTGCACCTTCTGGTACGTCAACGCGCTCGCCGCGCTGGACCGCCGCGATGAGGCGCGCGAACTGTTCGAGAAGCTGCTGGCGCGCCGCAACCGCCACGGCCTGCTCTCGGAGCACATCGATCCCGCCACCGGGGAACAGTGGGGCAACTTCGTGCAGACCTACAGCATGGTGGGACTGATCAACGCGGCGATACGCCTTTCCATACGCTGGGACCAGGCGTTCTGAGCGCGGGAACCGTCAAAGCGTTGCGCTCAAATCGTACACGCGGGGCGCGATCCCGCGGATGTTCGCCCGTGCATCCTTCAGGGAAAGCGCCGCGCAGGTAGGGCACGGCACGAACAGGATCTGCGCGTTCAGGAAGCCGCTCGCCACGATGATATAAACCCCGTCGCGCCTGACTTGCAGGGCCTCGGGATTGATCGCGGCAATGCTCCCGGGCCAGGCATCCGCCGCCAGCTCCACGCCGCGCGCAGAGGCCGCGCCGTCGCTCGCGTGCCGGTTCCAGAGCGCTTCGGCTTCCGCCCTGATGCGGTCGAGGCCCGCGGGCCCCAGCTCGGCCGAAAAATTGCGCGCGCAGCCCTGCAAGGCGGACAGCGCAAGGACAGCGAGAATGGCAGCGGCATACGGTTTCATGTGATGTCTATCGTTTCAGGAGCAGGGGCACGCGGGCCGTCATTTCAAGACGCCCTTCCGCATCAGGTGCAGAGCGTAAAAGACCACGGCGGCGGAAACGCTCCACAGTATCGCCGCCGGCAGGACGCGCTCGGCAGTGCTGGCATCCATGGCCCCCCTGGTCAGCGCCTCCCGCAGGGTGAGCGCTACGCCGTAGACGAACTTGAACCCGAACACGTATACGCTCGCCTTGCGCAGCAGCAGGAACAGCACGCCCACGATGACGTCGAAGATGCGGACCGAGATCACCAGCCCCCAATCGAGGGCGGAATAGTTCTCGAAGTGCGCGAGCACCGAAGGCGGCAGCGGCTTGCCGCCGGACATCATATCCAGGCAACTCAGGAGTCCCCACAGCCCGGCGGAAATGTAGAAGCTCGAAATGAGCCAGACCCAGCGCGGTCGTTTCATGGGCAATTAGGGGTGCACCGAACAAGTCTTGATTCGTCATTCCGGCGCTGCGTGCGTTGTTGGGGCTTCGGCCCCTTACACCCGAAGGGTGCGAGAACCTCTTCGAGGCAACCACGGCGTCCCCCTTGCGGGGACAGGCGGGAATCCAGTATTTTCAATTGGCTGGACACCGGCGCTCGCCGGTGTGACGACTTATTCGGTGTTTCCATCGTTTCATCAGCAGTCTTTCACAGGCCGGCTAGGTCTTCTGCGTGCACGCCTTATCGATCACGGGCGCCAGGTGCTGCTTCAGCGTGCCCTTGGCCTGCTCGGCGAGCAGGCCGTCGTAATACGGGATGTGCGCCTTCGGTTTGGCGGCAAGTATGGCCGAGTAGGCCTTGAGCGCGCTTTCCATGCCCGCGGCCTGCTTGGACACTTCGTCGTGCACGCCCGGGAGGGTGATCTGGTAGGCGAAGTTGCCGAACATCTGCTGCGCCATCAGTTCCGCCGCGTAGGGCGCGTCTTCCTTCAGCGTGGAGCCGAAGACGTCGCAGACGGTGACGACGTAATCCGGGGTGGCCTCCAGCCAGCCCATCAGCCACTTGCGCTGCTCCCGCGCGGCGGCGGCCAGCGGTTCGGCCTCGAGCGCGGCGGTATAGCGCACCGCCTTTTGTGCATCGGTCTCCGGCTTCGCCTCGGGTAATGCAAAGGCGGCCGGATGGGCCAGTGTCAGAAACGCGAACAACAGTATAGCCAGACGCATTAATTTCCCCTTATGAGAAACGACAGACGAGCCGCCGGGCCATTATACGGCCCGCGAAATCAGGCGGCACCCTTTTCCTTCACCTCCGCCTTCGCCCAGCCCTCCGCAAAGGTGATGTCCAGCCGCGCGCCCAGCGCGACGTCATCGCTGCTGGTGACGATCCCGCCCTGCGCATCGCGCACCAGGCTATAGCCGCGGTTGAGCACCTGCTGCGGATCCAGGTGCACGAGATGCTGCTGCATGCTGAGCAGGCGGTGCCGGTAATTCTCCAGCGCACGCTGCATGGCGGCCTGCACGCGGCGCCCCAGTTCATCCTGGCGTGCGGCGAGCCGCGCCAGATCGGGCCTGGCCATGCGCAGGCGCTGCTGCAACTGCCCCAGGTGCAGGGACTGCTGCTGGATCTTCTGCGCGGGATGCACCAGGCGCCGCTGCAGGAAATCGAGTTGCTGCATCGCGCTTTCCACGCGGCGCAGGTGGGCGCGGCTCATATAGCGCCAGTTGTTGCGCAGGCGCTGCATCAACTCCTCGCGGTTGGGGACGACGAGCTGTGCCGCGGCGGTAGGGGTGGCGGCGCGCTGGTCGGCGGCAAAATCGGCGATGGTGAAGTCGGTTTCGTGCCCTACCCCGCTCACCACGGGGATGGCGCTCGCCGCAATGGCGCGCGCCACCGCTTCCTCATTGAACGCCCACAGGTCTTCCAGGCTGCCGCCGCCGCGGCACACGATGACCACGTCGCACTCGGCGCGCTCGTTGGCCAGCCTGATGGCCTGCGCGATCTTCTGCGCGGCGCCTTCGCCCTGCACCGGCGCGGGATAAAGCACCACGGGAATGCCCGGCATTCGCCGGCGGAGCGTGGTCAGCACGTCGCGCAGGGCGGCGGCCTGCGGCGAGGTGACGATGCCGATCTGCGCGGGCATGGCCGGCAGGGCGCGCTTGCGCGAGGCGGCAAACAGGCCCTCGCCTTCCAGCTTGGCCTTCAGCCGCTCGAAGGCTTCGTGCAGCGTGCCCAGGCCCGCGGGCCGCATCTGCTCCAGCAGCAACTGGAAATCGCCGCGCGCCTCATACAGGGTGGGCAGCGCCAGCACTTCCACCAGCATGCCGTTCCTGGGTGCCCAGTCCAGATACTGGCTTTTATGCCGGAACATGGCGCAGCGCGCCTGCGCCTGTTCGTCCTTGAGCGAAAAATACCAGTGGCCGGACGCGGCGCTGACGAAATTGGAAATTTCCCCGCGCACCCACATCAAGGGAAGCCCGTTTTCGAGCAATTGCCTGGCCGCAGCGTTGAGTTCGCGGACGCTGTAGACGCGATTTTTGTCGTTCGAAATTAGTGCTAAAGACATATTGACATTTGCGTTTAATCAACAACTCCAATAGGGACGGCGCTTCCAAGGCAAGTTTCAGGACAGGGGCGTTACAACTTATCGCATCATATTGTTTTTATTGCGTTTTTTGTCCGCGCAAAAATCAGGCTGGGTAGCAAAAATGTTTATTAAATGCGGAGTTAAGCATGCTTCACCCCGGTTGTTCACAAAGTTATGCACAGATTTTGTGGATAATTAGAACCCGGTAAAAAGCATACCGAAAGTCCGCTTGTGCATACGCGTTCGCTCCGGCCGTCCACGGGCACAGCCTTGCCCAAATCGGCATGACCAGTTACAGTTGCGCCTGCCGAATTTAAGCATAATCTGGAGAAGTTGCGTGATCACATTTGTTGAAGCAGCAGGCTGGCCCATCTACTTTTTGCTTCTCGCCTCTATCGTCGCCGTCTGGCTCATCGCCGAAAGACTCTGGTTCCTCCGCAGCAAAAACGTCACCCCCGCGGGTTTGCTCGAGCAAACCGTTCAGGAATTCAAGCGCACCGGCGCCCATGCCTCGCTGCTTGCCACCCTGCAGGCCTCGCCCCTGGGGCGCGTGTTCGCCGCAGGGCTCAGGAATGCCAGCAGCTCCCCCGACGTCATGAAGGAAGCCATCGAAGAGGCCGGCCGCAGTGTCGCCCATGAACTGGAGCGCTTCCTCACCACCCTGGGCACCATCGCCACCGTCAGCCCATTGCTGGGCCTGTTCGGCACCGTGGTCGGCATGATCGAAATCTTCGGCGCACAGACCGCCGCCGGCAACACGCCCGCCGTGCTCGCCCATGGCATCTCGGTGGCGCTGTACAACACGGCATACGGGCTCATCGTCGCCGTGCCCAGCCTGATCGCCTACCGCCACCTGCGCGCCAAGGTGGACAGCCTGGTCGTGGAGATGGAGCAGCAGGCCATCAAGCTGGTGGAAATGGTGCACGGCGCGCGGAGGTAACCATGAATTTCCAGCGCGGACGCAGCCGCGAAGAGCCGGAGATCAACCTGATCCCGATGATCGACGTGCTGCTGGTGATCCTGATCTTCCTGATGGTCACCACCACCTATTCGCAGTTCTCGGGACTGCAGATCAACCTGCCCCAAGCCTCCGGCGAAACGGCCAGTGAAAAAAGCCCGCTGATCACCGTGTCCATAGACGCCACGGAACGCTACGCCATCAATGCGCAGCCCGTGCTCTTCTCCAGCGTGGACAAGCTGGCCGACGACCTGCGCCGCGCCGCGGGCGACGCGAAGAATCCGGTCGTGGTGATCAATGCCGACGCCAAGACGCCGCATCAGGCCGTGGTGAACGTGATGGAGGCCGCACGCGCGGCCGGCATCGGCAGCATCACGTTCAAGACCGAAGCCCCGCCCCCCAGGAAATAAGCAGCAGGCACCGATGGCGCGGATCGAGCGACACTGGTACGGCATCACTCCGCTCCATCTCGTCCTGCTGCCGCTCTCACTCCTGTTCGCCCTGCTCGCGGCCATCCGCCGCGTTCTCTACCGCGGCGGCCTGCTCAAATCGGAAAGGCTCCCGGTGCCGGTCGTGGTGGTGGGCAACATCACCGTGGGCGGCAGCGGCAAGACGCCGCTCACGCTGTGGCTGGCGCAGCAGTTGCTGGAGGAAGGCTGGCATCCGGGCATCATCAGCCGCGGCTACCGCGGCAGCGCGACTTCTCCGCAGGCCGTTTCTCCCGACGGCACCCCCGACGAGGTCGGCGACGAGCCGCTGCTGATGGCGCAACGCGGCCTGTGCCCGGTGTGGATAGGGCGCGACCGCCCGGCCGCCGCACGGGCGCTGCTCAGCGCCCATCCCGGCTGCGACGTGATCATCAGCGACGACGGCCTGCAGCACTATCGCCTGCAGCGCGACGCGGAGATCGCCGTGGTGGACGGACACCGCCGCTTCGGCAACGGCCTGCTGCTCCCGGCCGGGCCGTTGCGCGAGCCGGTGTCGCGCCTGGAACGGGTGGATGCGGTCGTCGTCAACGGCGGCACGGAGGGCGGCGACTTCTACATGCAATTGCGCGGCGAGGTGTTCCACAACCTGGCGAACCCGGCGATCACCCGGCAGGCCCGCGACTTCGGCGGCATGCGCGTGCATGCGCTGGCCGGCATCGGCCACCCCGAGCGCTTCTTCAAATACCTGGAAAGCCAGGGGCTCGCCGTCGTGCGCCATCCCCTGCCCGACCATCACCGCTACACGGCGCAAGACCTGGACATCGCCGGCGCCGATGCGATACTCATGACCGAGAAAGATGCGGTAAAATGCGCCGCATTCGCCAACGAAACATGCTGGGTGCTGCGCGTGAACGCGCAGGTGGACCCGGCCCTCACGCAACGTATCCTGAGAAAGATCCCGCCCGATGGACGCCAAACTGCTTGACATCCTGGTCTGCCCCCTGTGCAAGGCCCCCCTCGTTTACCACAAGGCGGAGCAGGAACTGGTGTGCAAGGGAGACCGCCTGGCCTACCCCATCAAGGACGGCATTCCGGTGATGCTCGCCGACGAGGCGCGCAAGATGACGGCGGAAGAGGTCGAGGCCCTGCGCAAGTAGCCAGATACGGCCTTTCCCCGCAAGGGGGACGCCGTGGTTCTAAGGGGCTGAAGCCCCAGTGTCTCCCTTTTTCCTTGCAATGACTTCCATGCAGGCGTGGTAGCGCTCGCTGACCGCATACCTGACCGGTTCGAATCCCATTTCCTGCAGCAAGCTGTACAGCCTGCCCCGGGTGAAGTTGTGGTAATGCTCGAGCTCATACCAGTACGGGTTTGCGTTGCTTTGATCCGCCGCCTTCCAGAGGATGCTGTCCATGTTCGGCAGGGAAACGAACAGCACGCCGTCGTCGGCGAGCAACCTGTGCGCGGCTTCCAGGCCCTTCTTCGGATACGGCATATGCTCCAGCACATCGGCCATGCTCACGACGGAACACTTGAAGTCCAGGGATAACGCGGTCAGGTCCGCGCGGTATGCCGGAATCCCGAGGGCCGCCATCATGATCACGTTGTTTTCCCGCAGGTCGATGCCGACCGCATCGAATCCGTATTCCTGGGCCGTGAAAAGAAGAGAACCGTTGCCGAACCCCACGTCGAGCCAGGCGCCCTGCGAAGCGTATGGCAATACCCGGTCGATTATCCGTGCCGACACCAGCCGCTGTTTCTGCAACTCGAACCCCACCTCCTGATCGGGATGCGTCTTGCTCAAGATCACCCTGGAGGCCGCGTCGCCGAAGTATCCCTCGGTGAAGACATGCCCGCACCGGGTGCAGCGCTTCCAGCGCATTTCCGGATTGATCGAGGGGTCGTAATACGGAAATTTTGAGCAATCCGCCGTGACCGAGTCGGCCAACTTGGGGCAGTCGCACAGGGGGCAGCTGCCGAATATCACGCGCTCGTGCATAGAAGTGTCCAGTCCATAGAAATTGATGAAGCGGCCGAAAATCGAGGTTGCCGACGATCCGCCAATTGTACAGCCAGACGCCGTCGCAAAACAGCAGTCCGCTTCGCCGGCGCCAGGCCCCGCCGGCGTCACCGGCCGCCGCGGGGACCTCCGCCCGCTGACCGGGCCGTGTTGTTCGCCAGCAACAGGCCGGTTGGCTTGTCGTCCAAAATATGTCAGCATCGAAACGCTTTAATTTGCACCCCGGATGACAGGGGTGATTCGGTCTAAATACACATTGGGGGCGTTGTGAAAAAATCTGTGTTGTCTTCGGCAGTTCTGGCGGCATCTTTGTCGGGTCTCGCGGTGTCCGCGCAAGCGGGCAACGCCACCGCGGATGTGGACCTGCATATATCCACCCTGGGCGGCGGGCTGGCCGTCGCGGTTCCGGCAACGGACACCATCGACGCGCGCATCGGCTTCAACGCGTTAAGCCATAGCTTCAACCAGACCACCAACAACGCGGGCGGCACGGTAAACAACTCGGCCACCCTGAAGCTCATGACCGCCGAACTGCTGGCGGACTGGCATCTGTTCAACGGCATCACCCACCTCACCGCGGGCGTGATGTACAACGGCAACAAGATCGACATGAACGCCGTCGGAAGCTACACGATCAACGGCACCACCTATAACACCCCCCTGAACACCACCGTTACGTTCAACAAGCTTGCTCCCTACCTGGGATTCGGCTGGAGCGGGCATGCGAGAAAAACCGGCTGGTCGTTCAAGTCGGACATTGGCGTCCTGTTCCAGGGCTCTCCCAAGGTCGCCCTGTCGGCCCCGGGCGTGGCACCGGCCGACCTCGCCACCCAGCAAGCATCGGTCAACGACAGCGTGAAGAACTTCAAGTACTACCCGGTCGTCTCCGTGGGTATCGGCTACGCCTTCTGACCCCAGGGAAATGCAGCCCTGCTGGCGGCACGGCCCGCCAGCGTGGGCGCGCCAACGGGCATGCCTTGTGGCATGCCCGTTTTGTTTTGGCTTGCTGCCGTGCGTGGCCCGCCCTGTCAAGTCGTGACTAATGCACCCAATCGGTGTAATCTAGGACCAGCATAGAATCCGTAGAAACAACCACCCCCATGCTGAATTTCCACGTCGTCATCCCCGCCCGCTTTGCCTCGACCCGCCTGCCGGGCAAGCCGCTGCTGCCCATCGCGGGCAAGCCGATGGTGATACGCGTGGCCGAGCAGGCCGCCCGGAGCGGCGCGCAGCAGATCTGGATCGCCACCGATCACCAGCCCATCATCGCCGCCGCGCACGAGCACGGCTTCAAGGCCTGCCTCACCCACGCGCACCACGCCAGCGGCACCGACCGCATCGCCGAGGTGGTGGAACAGCACGCCTGGACCGATGACACGATCGTGGTCAACGTGCAGGGCGACGAGCCGCTGATTCCGCCCCCGCTCATCCGCGCCGTGGCGCAGCATCTGCACGACCACCCTGCCTGCGCCATCGCCACGGCCTGCCATCGCATCCGCGACGAGGCCGCGATGCGCAACCCCAACGTCGTCAAGGCCGTGCTCGACAAGCACGGCAACGCCATGTATTTCAGCCGCGCGCCCATCCCCTGGCCGCGCGATGCGTTCGCGCGGCACGAGAACCTGCCCGAGAGCGTGCCCGTGCTGCACCACATCGGCATCTATGCCTACCGCGCCGGGTTCCTGCGCACCTTCCGCCACCTCGCGCCCGCCGTCATCGAGCAGGCCGAAGCGCTGGAGCAGCTGCGCGCGCTGTGGCACGGGCACAAAATCGGCGTGGTCATCACCGAGGAGGCTCCGCCCGCCGGCGTTGACACCGAGGCCGACCTCGTCGCTGCCAGAAAGACTTTCGAAGCTTTGATCAACCAGGGAATATAGACATGCGACTCATCCTGCTCGGCGCGCCCGGCGCCGGCAAAGGCACACAGGCCAACTACATCAAGGAAAAATTCAACATTCCGCAGATTTCCACCGGCGACATGCTGCGCGCCGCCGCCAAGGCCGGCACGCCGCTGGGGCTGGCCGCCAAGAAGCTGATGGACGCGGGGCAGCTGGTGCCGGACGACATCATCATCAATCTGGTGAAAGAGCGCATCCTGGAAACGGACTGCGCCAACGGCTTCCTGTTCGACGGCTTCCCGCGCACCATCCCGCAGGCCGAGGCCATGAAGCAGGCCGGCGTGAACATCGATTATGTCGTGGAAATCGACGTGGCCGACAGCGAGATTATCCCGCGCATGACCGGGCGCCGCGTGCACCTCGCCTCGGGCCGCACCTACCACACCCTGTTCAACCCGCCCAAGGTGCACGGCAAGGATGACGTGACCGGCGAACCCCTGATCCAGCGCGAGGACGACAGCGAGGAGACGGTGAAAAAGCGCCTCTCCGTCTATCACGCCCAGACCAAACCCCTGGTGGAGTACTACTCCGCCTGGGCGAAAGGCGGCGCCGCGAACGCGCCGAAATACGTGAAAATCGCCGGGGTGGGCAGCGTGGAGGCGATACGCGACGCGATCTTCGCCGCGCTCAAGGGCAGCTGATCATGGCGAGCAAACCCATCCTCACCCTGGAAGACGCCCGTCGCGTCGCCGCCGCCGCCGAGGCCGAGGCGCAGAAGAACGAATGGAAGGTGACCATCGCCGTGGTGGACGACGGCGGCCACCTGCTCTACCTGCAGCGCAACCACGACACCCGCTTCGGCAGCGTGGAAACCGCCATCGCCAAGGCGCACATGGCCGCCGCCCTGCACACGCCGAGCAAGGCCTCGGAAGACGCGGTGCAGAGCGGGCGCCTGATCCATCTCGCCCTGCCCGGCGTGATCCCCGCCGAGGGCGGCGTGCCCCTGCTGCGCGACGGCGTGGTCATCGGCGCCATCGGCATCAGCGGCGTGCGCGCCTTCCAGGACGGGCAGATCGCGGCGGCGGGGGTCAGTGCCCTGGAAAAGCAGGGCTGAGCACCGCTCTGCAGGATCTCTGCCCTTGCGGCGGTCTTGGGTATGTTCATGTTGCCTGCCATCAAACCTAAGGAAACGCTGAATAAGTCGTCACACCGGCGGAGACCGGTGTCCAGTTCATTGAAATCGCTGGATTCCGGCCTTCGCCGGAATGACGAATTGGGACTTATTCAGCGTTTCCCTAATTTCCAAGACCGCAAGCCGGGGCGCTGGCCAGTAACAGGCCGCCAAAATCAAACGGGGTCAGCACCGCTGACCCCGTCCATTCCCTCCGCCATTCCGCGCCCGACCGCAGCCGTTCACGGCGCCCGGTAGTTGTCCTGCGTCATGATGTCCACGCCGCACGGCAGGTTCTCGATCCACTCGAGGAACTGGTTCACCATCTTCTTGCCGCGGAACGAGCGGCCGTGCTGGGGCACGATGCTCTCGACATCCAGCTTGCGCACCATGTTCACCCAGAAGCGGCAGATCTTGTTGGAGACCATGTAGCGGCGGTGGAAGCCCTCCATCAGCGGGAGATGGGCCTTGAAATCCTCCACCGGCACGTCGGCCTCGTCGTGCTTGACGATGGACGCGCCCATGTCGCCGGAGAACAGGATCTTGCTCACCGGGTCGTAGAACTGGAAATTGCCTTCGGAGTGCATGAAGTGCGCGGGGATGGCCTTGATGTAGGAATCGCCCAGCGGCAGGTTCATGCCTTCGTCCGGAATGCCCTGGATGCGCCCCTCGGCGTTGCCCACGCTGCAGAAATGCGGCACGAAGCGCGTCCACAGCTTGGAGATCACCACCTGGCAGTCGGTGTGGATCATCCACTTGTTCACGGAAGCGATGATGTCGGGGTCGGCGTGGGAGGCCAGAATGTACTCCAGCTTCTTGGGCGAGAAGTAGTTATGCATCTCCATCAGCAGGCCGTTGTAGGTCATGTTGCCGCCCGGATCGATCAGCGCCCCGTGTCCGTTGTCTACAATCAGGAATTGGTTGGCCTGCACCGCGGCGCCCATGGAATCGTCCACCAGGTCGTCGAACATCAGACATAAGTGCTTGCCGTTGTTGAACAGCTCTATTGCCATGTCTACTCCACCCTACAAGACCACAATGAAATTGTTATATTAACTTATATTCGGCATACGCCTTATTGCTTCATGATGATAAACGCCCCGGCCGAAAATAGCTAGAATCGGCATAAAAAAATTCGCTGGCGCTCTGCGCCGACCAGCCCGGCACGCCCAGCACCGGCACCGGCGTGAGCTCGCGCGGGCCCAGCGGTCCCGCCTTTGCCGCATCCGGCCCCGCCAGGTAGGCCGCCAGCGCGCCGTCGAGGTGCGCCAGGCGCCGGCCGAGCGGCCAGCCGAAAAATGCCTGCGGCACGGCGAGAATCAGGCCCTGCCCCGTCATGCCGACATAGGGGCGCAGGGCTTTCTCGTATAGTCCGTGGCCGAACAGGTAGAAGCCCATGCCCGCCGCCAGCCGCGCGCGCCGGCGCCAGAACAGTTCCTGCCATTGAAAGCCCCTGAGCAACCCTTCCAGTTCCGCATTGGCGCAGGCCACCACCACGCCGGATTCGTCCAGCAGGGTCAGCATGTCGCGCCCCTTCCCGCGCTGGCTGGAGCCGCCCGCCTCGCCCCCGCGGGCCTCTTCCGCGCCGGTCAAACGGCGGTAGTGCCCCGCGTTGATCGCCGCCTTGGCCGCGGGGAAGGTGAGCCACACCAGCGCATTGAACAAGTCGTGCCAGTTGTCTTCGCGGGTCTGCACCTCGCCCCGGAGATAGCAGCGCGGCTCGTATTGCGCCTCGAATGGCAGCTTGCCCGTCTGCTGCGGCACGAAACGCAGCGGCAGCCCGCTGTGCACCGCAATGGGCGACGCATGCGCGGCAAGCAGGGCATTGCACTCCGGCAAACCGGGAAAGCGCGCCGCATCCAGCCGCGCCAGTACGGGGTGCAGCGGCTCGAACAGCGGCGAGCGCAGCATGGCGTCACGCTCCCATGCCGGCATAGGGTGTTGCACGCCCGGCGGGATATGTTCGGTTTTTTGTTCGGTCGAAAAGCTCATCGCTCGGCAGTGTAAACCAGGCCCGCCGATTATTCACGGCTGCAGCCCAAAAGACAGGCAATGCAAAGCATATCCGGGAACCAGAAAAAGGCGTACCATACGTGCACGCGTTGTGAATCGCAGACAACGCGGCATGCGACAGCAAGCACTGATCCGGGAGGCGTGGCATGGCAAAGAAGAATGCGTTCTATGCACAGTCCGGCGGCGTGACCGCGGTGATCAACGCTTCCGCCTGCGGCCTGATCGAAGCCGCGCGCAAGCACCGCGACAAGATCGGCAAGGTCTACGCCGGCCGCAACGGCATCATCGGCGCGCTGACCGAGGACCTGATCGACACCGGAAAGGATTCCCCCGCCGCCATTGCAGCCCTGCGCCACACCCCTGCCGGCGCGTTCGGCTCCTGCCGTTACAAGCTCAAGGGCTTGGAAGAAAACCGGGCGCAGTACGAGCGCCTGATCGAAGTGTTCAGGGCCCACAACATCGGCTACTTCTTCTACAACGGCGGCGGCGACTCGGCCGACACCTGCCTCAAGGTCTCGCAGCTCTCGGAAAAGATGGGCTATCCCCTGCAGGCCATCCACGTGCCCAAGACCGTGGACAACGACCTGCCCGTCACCGACTGCTGCCCCGGCTTCGGTTCCGTGGCCAAGTACATCGCGGTGTCGGTGCGCGAGGCCAGCTTCGACGTCGCCTCCATGGCCAAGACCTCGACCAAGGTGTTCGTGCTGGAGGCGATGGGGCGGCACGCCGGGTGGATCGCGGCGGCGGGCGGCCTGGCTTCGGACAAGACCTGCGAACTGCCCATCGTCATCCTGTTCCCGGAAATCCCGTTCGACCAGAAGAAATTCCTGGCCCGCGTGGACGCGATGGTGAAGACCCACGGCTACTGCTCCGTGGTGGTATCGGAGGGCGTAAAGGGGGCGGACGGCAAGTTCCTCTCCGACCAGGGCCTGCGCGATGCCTTTGGCCATGCCCAGCTGGGCGGCGTGGCGCCGGTGATCGCCAACATGGTGAAGAGCGAGCTCGGGCACAAGTTCCACTGGGCGGTGGCCGACTATCTGCAGCGCGCCGCGCGCCACATCGCCTCGAAGACCGATGCCGAGCAGGCCTATGCCCTGGGCCGCGCCGCCATCGAGCTCGCGCTCAAGGGGCACAATGCGGTGATGCCCGCCATCGTGCGCGTCTCGGACAAACCCTACAAATGGAAGGTTGGCACGGCGCAGCTCGCGGACGTGGCCAACGTCGAGAAGATGATGCCGCGCGACTTCATCACGCCGGACGGCTTCGGCATCACCGAAAAGTGCCGTGCTTATCTCGCTCCGCTGATCAAGGGCGAGGACTACCCGCCCTACAAGGACGGACTGCCGCAATACGTGCGCCTGAAGAATGCCGCCGTACCCAAGAAACTGGGAGGCTTCGAGATCTGACCATTGTCGCCTGACTGCCGGGAGGAAAATCATGACAGCTGCCTTGTCGTTTACGCTGGCGTGCGCAATCGCCGCGCTCGCATACGGAATCGTCACCAGCAAGTGGATACTGGCCCAGCCCGACGGGAACGAGCGCATGCGCGAAATTGCCGCTGCGGTGCAGGAGGGCGCAAAGGCCTATCTCAGGAAGCAATACGCCACCATCGCCATCGCCGGCATCGCGCTGGCGCTCCTGGTCGCCATTTTCCTCAACGTTAAAACCGCCGTCGGTTTTGTCCTCGGGGCAGTGCTTTCCGGGGCCACCGGCTTCATCGGCATGAACGTCTCGGTGCGCGCCAACGTGCGCACCGCCGAAGCCGCGCGCAGCGGCCTCAAGGCCGCGCTGAAAGTCGCCTTCCGCGGCGGCGCCATCACCGGCATGCTGGTGGTCGGCCTCGGATTGCTCGGCGTCACTCTCTACTTTGTCGCGCTGAAGGCGCTGGCGCCTGCCGGCGTGCACACGCACGACGTGATCCAGCCGCTGGTAGGCTTTGCCTTCGGCGGATCGCTCATCTCCATCTTCGCGCGGCTGGGCGGCGGCATCTTCACCAAGGGCGCCGATGTCGGCGCGGACCTGGTGGGCAAGGTGGAAGCGGGCATCCCCGAGGACGATCCGCGCAACCCGGCGGTGATCGCCGACAACGTGGGCGACAACGTGGGCGACTGCGCCGGCATGGCCGCCGACCTGTTCGAGACCTATGCAGTGACCCTCATCGCCACCATGCTGCTGGGCACGCTGATGGTCAACGGGCAGGCCGATTTCGCGGCGCTCTATCCGCTGGTGCTGGGCGGCATCTCCATCCTCTGCTCCATCGCCGGCAGTTTCTTCGTCAAGGGCAACGGCAGCGAGGAGAAGATCATGCTCGCGCTGTACCGCGGTTTGGGCGTGGCGGGCCTGCTGGCGCTGATCGCCTTCTATCCCGCCACCCGCCTGCTGCTCGGGCCGACCCTCACCATGGCCGACGGCCACGTCTACAGCACCCTGGCCATCTACGGCGCGGCCGTCGTCGGCCTGGTGCTCACCGGCGCGCTGGTGTGGATCACCGAATACTACACCGGCACCGATTTCAAGCCGGTGCGGCACGTGGCCTCCGCCTCGGTCACCGGGCATGCCACCAACATCATCGCCGGGCTGGGCGTGTCGATGCGGGCCACCGGCCTGCCGGTGCTCTCGGTGTGCGCCGCCATCCTGGTGTCGTACAAGCTGGGCGGGCTGTACGGCATCGCCATCGCCGCCACCTCCATGCTCTCCATGGCGGGGATCATCGTCGCGCTCGATGCCTACGGACCGATCACCGACAACGCGGGCGGCATCGCCGAGATGGCGCACATGACCGACGAAGTGCGCGCGGTGACCGACCCGCTGGATGCCGTGGGCAACACCACCAAGGCGGTGACCAAGGGCTACGCCATCGGCTCGGCCGGCCTGGCTGCGCTGGTGCTGTTTGCCGACTACACGCACGCGCTGGAATCCAACGGCAGGCATTTCTATTTCGAACTGGCCGATCCCCTGGTGATCGTGGGCCTGTTCATCGGGGGACTCGTGCCCTACCTGTTCAGCGCCATGGCGATGGAAGCGGTGGGGCGCGCGGCGGGCGCAGTGGTGATCGAGGTGCGCCGCCAGTTCAAGGAGATCAAGGGCATCATGGAAGGGACGGCGAAGCCCGACTACTCGCGCGCAGTGAGCATGCTCACCACGGCCGCGATCAGGGAGATGGTGATCCCCTCGCTGCTGCCGGTCGCGGTCCCGGTGCTCGTCGGGCTGATCCTGGGCCCCAAGGCGCTGGGCGGCGTGCTGATGGGCGCAATCATCACCGGCCTATACCTCGCCATCTCCATGACCACCGGCGGCGGAGCCTGGGACAACGCCAAGAAGTACATCGAAGAGGGGAACTACGGGGGCAAGGGTTCGGATGCGCACAAGGCCGCCGTCACCGGCGACACCGTGGGCGACCCGTACAAGGATACCGCCGGCCCCGCGGTGAATCCCCTGATCAAAATCATCAACATCGTGGCACTGCTCATCGTGCCGCTGCTGGGGACCGGACTTTATTGACCGAACGTGACGGAGCCTTGGCAAGGGAGCAGGACCAGGCCCCCGTGTGCTGACTTGGCAAAGAGGGCCTGGAAGAAGCATGCCCCGCCGGGAGACCGGCGGGGCACTTTTTTTGCCCGCACCGTGAAGTCACCATTCCTTCCGGGCGATGATTTCCACCGGTGCGACGTACCCCGCCGCGAGGTTGTCGACCAGATTCCCGATCTTGAGCGCCGTGCTTTCCTTCATCAGGGTGTGCAGCCCCAGCGGCGGCGGCCCGCCCTCCGCCTCCAGCCTTGCACGCAGCTGCCCGAAGAACTCCAGGGCGAATTCGCGGCGGTTGGTCTCGCGCGAAATCATGAAGCCGGCGCTGTCCAGGGCCTGCCTGTACTCTTCGGGCGTGCCCAGGCTGCTGGTGCTGCCGTCGGCCGCCCACGGAACCGGGTAAGCCAGTTCGCCGTCGCGGGTGCGCATCACGTCGTAGACGCCGAACGGCGCGCCCGGGCGCAGCACCCTGGAAATCTCGGCAAACAGCCTGGCCTTGTTCTCGATGTTCATGCCCACATGCATCATGTAGCCGCCATCGAAGGTCCGGTCCTGGAACGGCATGTCGAGCGCACTGCCGGCATGCAGGCTGATCTGCTTGTCCAGCCTGACCCAGGTGCACAGCACCTTGCCGGTTTCGACGTATTCGGGCGTCAGGTCGATGCCGGTGACCTGGATGTTGTACTTGTCCGCGACATAGCGCGCGGCGCCGCCCAGCCCGCAGCCGACATCGAGGACATGATCGTCTTCCAAAAAGTTGAGCTGGCTGAGGAAGCGCTCCGTGGCCTGCCGCCCGCCGATGTGAAACTCGTCCACGGGTGCGAGATCCGCGAGGGTGACGCTTTCGACGGTCCTGCCCGCCTTTTCCAGGGAGGTCCGGATCGCGTTCAGCAGGTCTCCGTGCAGGTAATGGTCCGATACCGCTTTGTCGGTGGGCATGGCCGGTCTCCTTTCCGCGTCACGGCGAGCTGCAACCCATGGCGCGATTGCGCGGGCCGTGCTGCCGGAACAAGCCTGCGGGTCAACCGCGGGGGCATTGCGCACATCCCGTATACATATCATAGTACAGCCGGCGGAAATTTGCTGCAGGCGCAGAACCGGCGGGGGAAGGGAACGCGCACCCCGCAGCTGCAGCCCGCTACAGGCGTCGGACGGGGCGCGGCGGTTATTTGGGCTTGCTGAAGAAGGCGCTGTCGTTGAGGGCCACGAACTGGCGCGTGGACACGTCATCGGGATCCATGTAGTCGTTGGTCACGTCGCGCTGGGAAACCACCCCCTGCGCGCTGCACCATTGCTCCCACACGGTCTCGCCCTTGCGCGAATGCCCGGGCAAGCCCAGCAGTTTGAACCGCGCGCCACTGGTCGTGGTAGCGGTCATCGACTCCATTTTGAAATCCACGATTGCACTGGATACGCGGCCTTCGTCGTGCTCGGCATCATGCCCCCAGACATGCCGGCTGCGCGCTCCGCTCACCGTCACCACCTCGACCACCCTCCACCGGCGCAGCATTACCGCCGTCCCGCCGCTCTTGATACCACTGTTCAACATGTCACACCCTACGCATTCCTAGTGGATTACCCTATGCGACCTGCGCGTTCACCGCGTCGCAGGCAGCACCCTCGCTGCATGGTACCCAAAGGAAGGCTTTCCGGCAACGGGCCGGTGAGGCGGGATGAACGGGGCGCATGCCCGTGGCGCGCGGCATGCCCAGGGAAACGCCAAATCAGTCGTCACACCGGCGGAGGCCGGTGTCCAGTTCATTGAAATCACTGGATTCCGGCCTGTCCCCGCACGCACTTATTCGGCGTTCCCTAGTGTTCCGGCAGCAGCCCCGCGTCGCGCGCAGCCAGCGAACCTATCGCGCACCAGTCCAGTTGGTCGCCGCCATGGGCGCGCAGTTCCAGGAAGCGGTCGCGCAGGATGTTGGCGAAGGGCAGCGGCACCTGCAGTTCCTCGCCTGCGGCGAGCGCCAGGCGCACGTCCTTCTGCCCCAGGGGGACAGCGAAACCGGCGGGCTCGAACTTGCCGTCGGCAATCATGCCGCCGTAATTCTTGTAGAGGGGAAGATTGAACAGGCTGGAGGTCAGCAGCTCCAGGTACTGGTGGCGGTTCACCCCGCCCTTCTCCACCAGGGCCATGGCTTCGCCCAGCGACTCGATGACGGTGGCGATGAGGAAGTTGCCGGAAAGCTTCACCAGGTTGGCGTTGCTCGGCCGCTCGGACACCACGTAGGTACGCTGTCCGAGCACGTCCAGCAGCGGCTGCACGGTTTCGACGAGTTTGCCGTCACCCGCGGCCACCAGGTAAAGCTTGCCGGCGGCAGCCGCCTCCGGCCGGCCGAACACCGGCACCGCCAGGTAGCCCTGGCCGGCTTCCCGGTGGGCAGCGGCAAGCGCTTCCGACAGCGCGATGCTGATGGTGCTGCAGGAGACATGGATCGCACCGGGCCTGAGATACTCCCTTATCCCGACCGGCGACAGGGCCGCTTCCTCCACCGCCACGTCGTCCGCCAGCATGCTGAACACCACGTCGGCGCCGGCACACGCCTCGGCGACGTTGCTCGCCCCTTTCGCCCCCAGCGCGACCAGGGGCTGCATGCGTTCCGGCGAGCGGTTGTACACCGTGACGTCGAGCTTCGCCCGGCACAGACAAGCCGCCATGCCCGCGCCCATGCGCCCCAATCCGATAAATGCTGTTTTCATCACGATCCTCCAAGTGTCCAGGCTGCCGAGCGTGAATGATACATGAGCGCGCATGCCGGAATCGCGCATACCGGATTCCCCTATTTGACACTACGGGATTTACCTAGTAGCCTGCCGTGTCGGCATGTCCGACGGCACGATACTGAATGCTTCAAAACGCCTCAAATTTCAACGAGGCATCGGGATGGTGAAGGGCATTGCCTGCAAAAAATAAGAGCGCGGCGGGCTGCGCCGGCCGCATTTGCTGCAAACAACAAAAACAAGGGAGAAGCAAACATGAGCAGAATCAAATTCGGGGGTATCACCCTGCTGCTGACCTTCATGGTAGGCCTGTTGCTTGCCGCCTGCGGCGGCGGCGGTGGCGGCGGGACGGCTGTCACGGGCGGCGGCGTGACCACCGCAACATTCACTACTGGCCAGGCCGCCTCGGTCGTCATCGGCCAGCCGGACTTCAACGGCACAATGATCAACCAGCCGAGCGGCGTCACGGCCGCAAACAACATTACTTGGCCCTGGGGCAACCCGTTTGTCAGCAACGGCACGCTGTATCTGCCCGATAGTGGCAATAACCGCACGCTGGTTTACAACACCATCCCGACCACCAACGGCGCCGCGGCCGATTTTGCGATCGGCCAGGCCTATCTGGCCAGCGCGGTCTGGGGCGCGAGCGCCTCCAGCGTCAACGGCCCGCAGCAGGTCTCGATCTACAACGGCAAGCTCGCGGTGACGGAATACGGCAACAGCCGCGTGGACATCTACAACACGATCCCGACCTCGGGCCCGGGCGCCATTGACGTGGTGGTGGGTCAGCCTAACAAGGCGGCCTCCGGCGTCGCCTGCACCCGAAACGGACTCAACCTGCCGGAATCCTCCTACATGGCGGCCGGCAAACTGGTGGTGGCCGACACCCGCAACAACCGCGTGATGATCTGGAAGAGCATTCCCGCCATGGATGGGGCGCCCGCGGACCTGGTGCTGGGGCAAACGGACTTCATCAGTTGCGCCCCAAACGGCGGCGGCGCACCGAACGCCAGCAACTTCAATTTCCCGACCGCCATATGGACGGATGGCACACGCCTCGCCGTTGTTGACGGCAACGATAGCCGGGTGCTGATCTGGAACAGTTTCCCGACGGCCAGTAACCAACCGGCCGACCTGGTGCTCGGCCAGCCCAACTTCACCAACGTTTTGGCCAACGTGGGGGGCGCGGCATCGGCGCCGTCGGCTTCCAGCCTGAACAACCCGTGGGATGGGGTATTCAGCAACGGCATACAGCTGTTCGTCGCGGACCAGGGCAATAACCGCGTGCTGATCTGGAACAGCTTCCCCACCACCATCGGCCAGCCCGCCGACGTCGTGCTCGGGCAGATCAACTTCGCCTCCAGCGTGGCGGCGTCCGGCGTTTCCGGCTTCAACTGGCCAGCCGGCGTGTTTTTGTACGGAAAGCAACTGATCGTTCCCGACAGCAACAACAACCGCTACCTGATCTTTAACGGCCAATAGGCGGCTCCTGCCCGCGCGCATCAGGCCCCGCCCAGGCGGGGCCTTTCATTTCCGGCCCCGCATTTTCTTCGGCCTGCAGGCAATGGTACAATCCGTGCCTTTCATTTTTCACCCTACAGGCACCGCACCATGAGTTTGAACGACGTCCCCTCCGGCAAGAACCTTCCCGACGAATTCAACGTGATCATCGAAATCCCCCAGCACGGGGAGCCGGTGAAGTATGAAGTGGACAAGGATTCGGGCGCCATCTTCGTGGACCGCTTCATGAGCACCGCCATGCACTATCCGTGCAATTACGGCTACATTCCGCACACCCTGTCCGACGACGGCGATCCGGTGGACGTGCTGGTGGTCACCCCCATTCCGCTGCAGATCGGCGTGGTGGTGCGTTGCCGTCCGCTGGGCGTGCTGAAGATGGAAGATGAATCGGGCGTAGACGCCAAGCTCCTGGCGGTGCCGGTGGACAAGCTGACCGCCGTCTACCGCAACATCAAGACCTATACCGACCTGCCCGAGATCCTGCTCAAGCAGATCGAGCATTTCTTTGCGCACTACAAGGACCTGGAGCCCAACAAGTGGGTGAAAATCCAGGGTTGGGCGGACGGCGAGTCGGCGCGCGCCGAGATCACGGCCGGCGTAACGAATTACAAGAACGCAGAAGTGAAGCCCGGTTTCTGAGCGGCAGGAGAGCAGCCATGAGCGCACGCATCATCGACGGCAAGGCCATCGCGCAGGAAGTCCGCGCCGAATGGAAGGCGCGCGCCGACCAACTGAAGGCGCGCGGCGTGACGCCCGGCCTGGCGGTGATCATCGTGGGCGAAGACCCCGCCTCCAAGGTGTATGTCGCCAACAAGGTGAAGGCCTGCGCCGAGCTGGGGCTGCACTCCGAGCACATCGTCCTGCCCGCCGACACGCCGGAAGCCACCCTGCTGGCACGGATCGCCGCGCTGAATGCCGACCCCAGGATACACGGCATCCTGGTGCAGTTGCCGGTGCCGAGGCATATCGACAGCAGCAAGGTGCTGGAGGCCATCAGCCCGGACAAGGACGTGGACGGCTTCCACAGGATGAACGTGGGCGCGCTGGTGGTGGGCCAGCCCGGTTTTTCGCCGTGCACCCCCTATGGCGCGATGAAGCTGCTGGAAAAGAGCGGTATCGCCATCGAGGGCAAGCATGCCGTGGTGGTGGGCCGCAGCAATATCGTGGGCAAACCGATGGCGCTGATGCTGCTGCAGCAGAACGCCACCGTCACCATCTGCACCTCGAAGACGGTGGATCTCGCCAAATACACGCGCGATGCGGACATTCTGGTGGTGGCGACCGGCCGCCCCAAAATGATCACCGGCGGCATGATCAAGCCGGGCGCGGCGGTGATCGACGTGGGCATCAACCGCCTGCCCGACGGCAAGCTGTGCGGCGACGTGGATTTCGAGTCCGCCCGGGAAGTGGCGGGCTGGATCACCCCGGTGCCGGGCGGCGTCGGCCCGATGACCATCGCCATGCTGGTGGCCAACACCGTGCAGGCGGCCGAGCGCGCGGCCGGAGCGAAGTAGCGCGACCTTCGCCGCCCGCCGCGCGCGGCCGCTTGGTGGGCACGGCCGAATGCGCCTATAATTAAATTGGCCATCCGGCCGAAAGACAAGACCTGCCATGCAACAGCTGACGCCCAGACAAGCCTACGAATTCCTGAAGTCCAACCCCGAAGCTGTGTTCATCGACGTACGCAGCGAGCTTGAGCACATGTTCGTGGGGCACCCGGCCGACTCTCTGCTCATCCCCTGGATAGACGGGCCGGACTGGGAAATCAACCCCGATTTCGTCGCGCACGTGCGGAAAGCCGCCAGCGCAAACCGCCCGGTGGTGCTGATATGCCGCTCCGGCAAGCGCTCGCTGGACGCCGGCATCGCCCTGGAAAAGGCCGGGCTGACCGAAGTGTATAACGTGATGCACGGCTTCGAGGGCGACCTCAACGACGAGCATCACCGCAACTCCATCAACGGCTGGCGCTTCGAGGGGCTGCCGTGGACGCAGACCTGACCTGCGGCCGGGAGGGGCCCCCGGGCAACCCGGTGGATTTTTGGCGGCAACGCAGTAGAATGAAGGCTCCAGCGAGACGACGGGAGACCCGAACATGAACGCCGACAAGGAACTCGATGCGCGCGGCCTGAGCTGTCCGCTGCCCATCCTCAAGACCAAGAAGTCGCTGGCCGACATGGCCCCCGGCCAGGTGCTCAAGATAATCGCCACCGATGCCGGTTCGATCAAGGACATGCAGTCGTTCGCGGCCCAGACCGGCCACGAGCTGCTGTCCAGCACCGAAGAGAACGGCGAATACATCTTCTACATGAAGAAGAAGAAATGACCGCGGCGGCGCGCAGTGCGCGCCCGGTCCTTGCGCGATTTCGAGGGTTCCCCTATGGTCCGCCCGGCTTTTCGGGCTACAATCCGCCCGGGCAGCAACACCTCGGCTGCCGCTGCTTTGCCTGACGGGGACAGTCACACATGGAGATAAAATGAGTTGGTTCTTGGCTGCACTGAAGAAATACGCTGATTTTTCCGGTCGCGCGCGACGAAGCGAGTACTGGTTTTTCACCCTGTTCTACCTGCTGATCTACATCGCCCTGCTGGTGCTTTCCGCGTTGGCCGGCAGGCACGGCGGCGCCATCGTCGGCATCCTGCTGCTGGTATACCTCCTGGCCATGCTGATTCCGTCGCTGTCCGTCACGGTGCGGCGCCTGCACGACACCGACCGCAGCGGCTGGTGGGTCCTCATTTCGCTGGTTCCGCTGATCGGCGGCATCATCCTGCTCGTATTCCTGGCGCAGGACAGCCACACCGGCGACAACCGCTTCGGCCTGAACCCGAAGGAAGCGACGGCCTGATTTTTCCCGCCCGATGTGATGCACGCAAGGCGCCTCCGGGCGCCTTGCGCGTTTAACGGCCTCCCTTAGCGGTATACCGTTTTCCCTGTATTGCGCGCGTGCCGGGCAATACACCATACTGCCCGGCAGTTCTTTATTCGGACATGACTGACGGGGTGACGCAATGGGCGTGTGGGATCTCTATTTCATCACCAAGCTGATTCTGTATTTCGACCAGCACATCGGCTTTCATCCGTGGCTCAACCTGGCCTTCGCCGTCTTCCTCGCCGCACCGATTCCGGACAGGTACCCCAACAGGAAGCGCCTCAAGCTGTTGCGGCAGGTCATCGCGGTTCCTGCCGGCATCTCGCTGTTCTACTACGACAGCTGGCTGCCCTCGATCATGCGGGCGCTGTCCCAGACCTCCGCGATGGGGGGATTCAGCGGAACTTACCTGCTGGAACTCGCGCAGCGCTTCTTTAACCCGAAAGTCGTCGGTATCCTGCTGCTGTCCTACGCGATCTATTTCGTCGCGTCGAAGAGAATACGGGTATCGTCGGTCGTTTTCGCCGCGATGCTGGTGCCGCTGCTGTCCTTCGGCCACGACAAGACGCAGCCCCTGCCGCAGGGCACCGTGGCCGCCGCCAACCCGCTGTCCGGCCCGCCCACCGACGCCAACCTGAATGCGCAGCTCAGCGCGTTCTATGCCGGGGAGGCGGCGCGCGCCGTGTCCTTTTCGCCGCCGCCCGGCTCGGATGAGCCCTTCGATGTCCTGATTCTGCAGATCTGCTCCCTGTCCTGGGACGACCTCGATTTCACCAAGCAGCGCGACAACCCGCTGTTCAGCCGCTTCAACATTGTATTCACCAATTTCAGTTCCGGCGCCTCCTACAGCGGCCCGGCCGCCATCCGCCTGCTGCGCGGCAGCTGCGGGCAGCCCAGGCACAAGCAACTGTACGATGAGCCGCTGCAGCAATGCCTGACCTTTGGCAACCTGAGCCGGATCGGCTTCCAGGAACAGCTGGCGATGAACCACAACGGCCAGTACGGCGGCTTCCTGGACGATCTGCGCGTGCGCGGCGGCCTGACGGCCCCGCTGTTCGAGAACAAGAACCTGCCCCCCTACCTGCAAAGCTTCGACGGCTCGCCGGTGTATGAGGATTTCCCCGTCCTGTCCAAATGGTGGGACGCTCGCCTCAAGCTGCGCGCCCCGCGCGTGGCGCTGTTCTACAACACCATCAGCCTGCACGACGGCAACTATTTCCCCGGCCATCGCAGCAACAGCATGGAGATCTACCCGACACGGCTGGAGACGCTGCTCAAGGACCTGGACCGCTTCTTCAGCGTGCTGCAGGCCTCGGGCAGGCGCGCGGTGGTGGTGGTGGTCGCCGAACATGGCGCGTCGGTGCGCGGCGACAAGATGCAGATTGCCGGCATGCGGGAAATCCCCACCCCGCGCATCAGCACCGTACCGGTCGGCATCAAGCTGATCGGCCTGCCGGACAAGCCCGGCACCAAGCCCTACCTGGTGTCCAAGCCGAGCAGCTACCTCGCCCTCAACCAGCTGCTCGCCAATTTCATCACCGTCAGCCCGTTCGCCAAGACCAGCCTGACCATGGCCGACTACGCAGGCGACCTGCCCGAAACCAATTTCGTGGCGGAAAACGAGGATGTGGTGGTCATGCGCCGCGGCAAGCGATACTTCATCCACTCCAAGGGCGAGGACTGGGTGGAGTATGACGCGTCGGAGTGACGGGCAACTGACGGCCTGCCGTAACGGGACCCAAAACCGGGTTCAGGAACCTCGCGCCTTGTGCTCCCTGGACAGTCCCGGGCGGTACCCCCGGTTCAGGAACAGGAAGGCGAGCAGCCGGACCACGCCGAGCAGCAGGTGCGCCGCCGCGGCAAACACCAAAGCGCCGGTTTTCACCGGGGCGGCGCCGCCGCTCGTCAGGAGGTGGCGCAACATGAGACGGTTGTTGCCGTACACGAACCGCACGATGCGCTGGTAGGCAATCGCGTCCACCACGAATGCCACGCCGCAGAACGAGGCCGGCTCCCCTCTCACCGTGCGCAGCACCGCGCATTCCAACTGGTGCTCCTTGCCGTCCCGCCCCTTTGCACGCACCACGATCCTTTCCCCCCGCGCCAGATCGAACGGCAAATCCACCAGTATCCCGGCGCCGGAAAGGGACACGTTCACCAGCTCGCCCACCAGCGTGGCGTTAAAACGCGGGACATACACGGTTGCCGCGCCGCCGGTGCCCCGGCGCCGCAGCGTGCGGACGCGCCTGCGATCCAGCAGTTCGACGAAGAACCCGCCCGCCACCGAAGCGTAATACACGCACCAGCTCGTCACCGCCAGCACCTTGTCGCGCAGGATCGCCAGACTGACGCGCTTGATCCGGTCCCACAGCAGCGGCATGCCGCCGATGAAGCCCCTGATGCCGCTGAAGAAGAAGCGCACCAGCGTGCGATAGGTGCCGCGCGCCGCGGACTGCCGATTCCAGTTGTCCTGCCAGCGCTGGCTGTCGCCGAAGACGTAGCTCACCGCCTCGGCGTAGGAAATTTTCTCGGGGTCGAACTCGGTGCCGCAGAAATAGCGGCCCTGCCGCCTGACGGCCCGATGAATCCGGCTCTCGAAGCGGTAGGTGCGGCCGTAGCTGTCCTGCACCTCGAGCACGACCGGCTCGTGCTCGCTCGGCACAAACGGCAGCTGTATCGCAAAGCCGATGCCTGTGAGCGAAACGTCCTGCACTTCGCCGACGTGTGTGACTTGCGGCCCGGGGAAATACGCCTTCACCGGGCCGCCGGCCCGAATCCGGTAGAACCGCCGTATCTGCCTGCGCTCCCAGAATGCGCCCAGCGACATGAGCGCCAGATACAGGTTGTAGCCCGTCCACACGCTGGTGACAAGGATCATGTCGCGCAGCCACGGTTCCGCGAACCACTTCACCCCGGCCAGGAACACCGCCAGCACGTTGATGCCGATCACGAGCAGGAACGGCACGGCCAGCGGGCTCAGGTAGTTGCGCTCGTTGGTCATCCCCTTGGGCGTGACCCGGAACGAAGGCTTGGCGGGATTGAGCAGGACTCCGATCACCACCGGGATCAGGAA
>Ga0316628_100000090_pt1 | contig 51569 bp, 56 predicted proteins | sample OWC_Aug_M2_C1_D5_FD_207648 | JGI IMG/M metagenome (GOLD analysis project Ga0316628, IMG submission 207648) | Wetland soil microbial communities from Old Woman Creek delta, Ohio, United States - OWC_Aug_M2_C1_D5_C | ecosystem: Environmental > Terrestrial > Soil > Wetlands | place: USA: Ohio...
CTGCTGGCGGTCCAAGCCTGAGAATATGGTTGTCCCGGTCCCGCTCGGCCAGTTTACGCCGTCTACGCTCCGCTTCACGTAGGCATCGCCGGAGGTCGAATACTTGTTCGCGTACACGTAGAAGTAGTTCGCGCCTTTGTAGATGTCACCGCCGAGGTATCTCCCGCCGCTCGTGCCGAAGACGGTTACGGAGGAGGAGAAGGATGCTTCGATCGCGGCCCTCTTTGCGTCATCACCGTTCTCGACCGATTGGACTGAGCCCAAGAGCGAGAGGGCTGAGATTGTCATCGAGAATACGACCAATAGGGCTACCGACCTCTTCCACTTCATCTCCATCGACCGCCATCTCATCAGGCTAGGGCACGAAATACCTTTCCGTCCCCCCATTTACGCTTGATGAAGATGCCTGGCTCATATACGAGGAAAGCTAGGATGCTATACAGGAAGAGATGCAAGGGGGATGATACACCCAACCGTTATTGATTCCGCTTGATTGGATCTCAGAAAAAGGCAATCTGCCTCTCGATTAGGGCTCAAATCCCGGCGCCCGCGTTAAAGTTCTTCAGTATGCCTTCCACCAGGTCCGCCCTCGTCGCCCTCAGCCCGCAGTCGGGATGCACGAAGCCTATGTTGTCGGCCCCTATCTTCGACACTATCGTCTTGAGGCGGGCTGAGACGGTCTTCGGCGACTCGATGTCCTCCTTCTTCAACGGCGAAACGGAGATGATCCCTGCTCCGAGCTTCTTGCCGTTGTCCTCGAAGATCGACTTCTTCAGAAGCTTGAGGTTCTCGACCTCCTGGCCGGATGAGAAGGCATGGCTGAGTATCTCCAGGTTCTCGAGCTTGGCGAGCTCCTGCAGCACGGGCTGCCTCCCGAGCCAGCCGCACACGTGTATCGAGCACAGCTCCGGCGGATAGCCCTCCAGGATGCCGTCGATGATCTTTATCCGGTCCGGAAGGTCCCTGAAGCCCTGAGAGAGGAACGGCTCGTCGATCTGCAGGTGCGCCTTCGCCCTCCTGAGCGGCGCGATCGCCTCCTTCAGCGCGGCAGCGAGGTCTGCGGTCAGCGCTGGGTCCACATAGTTCCTGTAGCCGCTGACTATCTTCTTGCTCCCGCACCCTATCGCCAGGGTCGTCGGGCCCGTGAGGGAGACTTTGAACGTGACATCCGGGTACCTCTTCCTCAGGAGGAAGTAATCCGCGACCTTGTGGACTTTCATCGGGTCGTCCGGAGGGGAGATCTTCCCGGATACTATCGGAGCGCCGTTCTCGACCGCGAGACCTGGTATCGACTGGGCGAGGTAGAAAATCATGTCGCCCCGCTGCTCCCCGTCGCTGAGGAGATCAATGCCGTTCCTCTTCTGCAGCTTCACCGCCTCGTCGAAGGCTTTCGCGTCGCTCCCGGCGAACCTGGGGAAGCTGCCGATCACAGTCTTCACGAACTTCATAGTGAGAATTTAGCAGAGGGGGAATCGTACTTATCTTTTGCGATTCGACTTCGGCTTCTTCGCCGACACCTTCACGCTGGCGATTGAGTCCTCGAGGCTCCTGATTTCCTTGAGCTTCAGCCCCATGCTCTTGATGATCGCCCCGGCGGAGGGATCGCATGTCAGGTCCCCGATGGGGTACGCCGTCTGCTCGACGACCTTGACCTCCTTGAACCCTGCCGCCTTTATGGTATTCAGGTAATCCTGCTTCTTCATCGCCCCGGCAATGCACGCCACATATGCCGATATCGAGTTCCTGATGGCGGGAGGCATCTCCTTCAGGGTCACGAGGTCGGATATCATGATCCTGCCGCCTGGCCTCAGCACCCTGATGGCCTCGTCGAACACCCTCCTCTTGTCGGGCGAGAGGTTGATGACGCAGTTCGAGATGATCGCGTCGGCAGAGTTGTCCGCGACGGGCAGGTTCTCGATCTCCCCCAGCCTGAACTCGACGTTCGAGAATCCTCCCCTCTCCGCGTTCCGCCTCGCCCTCTCGAGCATCTCCGGCGTCATGTCGACGCCTATGACCTTGCCGCTCTTGCCGACCTTCTTCGCTGCGAGGAAGCAGTCTATGCCGGCGCCGGAGCCGAGGTCGATGATCGTCTCCCCCTTCCTCAGCGAGGCGAGCGCCGTCGGGTTGCCGCATCCGAGGCCAAGGTCCGAGCCGTCCGGGATAGATTCCAGCTCGTTGCGGGAATAGCCGACCGCCGTGCTGATGTCCGGACGCGGCGAGGAACAGCATGACGGGGCGCATCCCTTGGAGCCGCTCGACTTGGCTATGCCGCCGTACCTCTCCCGCACCGTCTTCCTTATCTCGTCGTCCTTTCTTGCCATCGTGAGACCCTCGCTTCGTTAATCTAATAGGGCCGTTAGGACTTGAGGATTGCGATGCGCCTCATAGTGACCTCCAAGGAAGACACTGCGTCGATGAACATACGCGAGCATCTCCTGCGCGGGTGGAGCTGGAAGGAGAGCGGCATGTTCGAGGGCGCCCCGGTCTTCACCTGCCAGGATTTCCTCATGGTCACGATCCCGGAGATTCATCTCGACAGGGACGATGTGGACAAGCAGGTCGGTGCCGCGACAGGCAGGGAGTTCGAGGTCGCCGTTTTCGCATCGCGGCACAGGGCCGAGTCGAAGATCCCGACCCTGACGGTGCATCCGATAGGGAATTTCTCCAAGGCGGAATTCGGAGGGCTGGAGGGGAGATTGGTCATGGCCAGCCCGCACCTGATGACCTCCTCGCTGAGGGCATTGAAGGAAAAGGCTTCTGACCTGGACTTTGGCATATCGTTCGAGACGACGCACCACGGGCCGTACCTCGAGACCCCGAGCTTCTTCATCGAGATCGGCAGCGACGAGTCGTTCTGGACTCACGAGAAGGCCGCTGAGAAGATAGCCGAGGTGATAATGGGCGCCGAGGAGAGGAAGGGGGAGGTCGTCCTCTGCGCCGGCGGGGGTCACTATGCGCCCAGATTCACCGACTTGGCAATGGGGAACAACGTTTCCATCTCGCACATGGCCGCGAACTACGCGCTGGACGCTCTCATGGATGAGGCTGTGATGAAGGAGATGATTGCGAAATCCGGGAACCCGAAGGCGGTCTATTTCCACCGGAAGTCGATGCCGAAGCCGAAATACAGAGCGCTTGAGGAGAAGTTCGCGGGGTTCGGAATCGAGAGCGTCAGATCGGACGATCTGCCATAGGGCATCGATCTCGGCCTAATCGGATATCAGGGTCCCTGCGGCCCCGTCCCCGTCTATCGCGCCCATCAGCGCCTGCAGGTTCCGGCCGTCGCACACTATCGTCTTGATGTGGGACCTCTTGATTATCCTGGCCGCCAGAGGGTCGAAGACTATGTGCGGGCCGGCTCCCCTCTCCCCCTTGTCGACGATCCCGATCAGCTCGTCGTAGTTCATCTTCTTGATCATCTTCGCATTCGGATCCTTCTTCGGATCCGCGGTATAAACTCCGGGCACGGAGGTGGCGTTGACGAGCCTGGCCGCGCTCACGCGCTCCGCCATCATCGCCGAGACCGCGTCGGTCGTGAAGCCCGGATGTAGCCCGCCCATTACGACGATCTGATGGGTCTTCCCGGCCTGCAGCGCCTCCTCGATTATCCTAGCTGGCATATGGTAGGCGGTCTCGCCGAGCGCCGTGATGAGCAGGCGCGCGTTCAGTCTCGTGATGTCTATGCCGATCTCGTCGAGGTATGTCTCGGACGCGCCCAGCTCCCTGCCGATGTGGATGTACTCCCTGGCGACCTTCCCGCCGCCGGTGACGACGTACAGTTTGTGGTCCTTGGACTTGTTCAAGAGAGCCTCGGCGAGCTTCTTGAAGAAGCCGATGTCGTCCTTGTCCTGGATGAGGATAGAACCGCCGATCGAGACCACGACTGTGTCCATGAGGTGCGCCCTCTGGGAGCGATAACAGCGAAGGCCGTATTAATCGTTGCTTCACGGCTATCGCATGTCCTTGAATTCGATTCCGGGCGCCTGCTGCCTGAAGACCTTGATGAACTCGTCGGCGTCGCCGAGGTGCGCGTTCATCATCGGTATCTTCGCCCCCCGCTTCGGGACTTCGAGCATCAGGTAGAAGTCGTGCCTGGTGAGCTTGTCGATGTCGCGGAACGGGATGAGCTTGCCGGAGTACTCGACCCCGGCCTCGGTGATCTTCGAGGGGGATTTCCAGTTCCTCAGGAGCATCGGGCGCACGACGCGATACATGAGGATCTCCTCCAAAACGATCAGCACTATGAATATCGAGCCGAGCAGAACCGCATCTATGCCCGAATAAACGATGATCTCCAGCATGACCCAGACCAGGAGGAACACGAGGGGGGTGCCGACCATGCCCTGGACCATTATGAGCGTCACCGCCCTGAGGTGCTTCTTCTTGGCCTCCTCATAGCCGGGGCGGCTGCTCGCATCGTACAGGACCTTCGCCCCCGCTTCTGACAATCCTCGACCCTCCGGGCGCAGAAAGCGGTAGGAGGCTATGATTCTTTCCAGTTGTAAGAACCATATTTTTAAACAATGACCCATTACAGATGGCGTAAACAGCGGAACTGATGGTCCATGGAGCTGAACAACGAGCAGCGGTACGAATTCAAGACGGCCCTCGAGAGGGTCAAGGAGCTGCAGGGCAAGGGCACCGAGCTCATATCACTCTATGTGCCGCCCACCAGGCAGATATCCGACGTGTCGAACTACCTCAAGGGCGAATATTCGCAGTCCTCGAACATCAAGTCGTCGAGCACGAGGAAGAACGTGCAGTCGGCGATATCCTCGATCCTCGCCCGCCTGAGGAGCTACAAGCGCACCCCTGAGAACGGGCTCGTCTTCTTCATCGGCCACCGCAAGGTCGGCGCGGACCAGACCAGGATGATCCAATTCGTCCTCGAGCCCCCGGAGCCGGTCCCCACTTTCCTGTACCGATGCGACTCGCAGTTCTACACGGAGCCACTCGACGGCATGCTGCTGGACAAGGCGATCTACGGGCTGCTTATACTCGACAGGGCGGAGGCCACCATAGGCATCCTGAGGGGCAAGAGGATAGAGCTCATCAAGAACGTCGAGTCGCAGGTCCCGAGCAAGCACCGCATGGGAGGCCAGTCCGCCAGGAGGTTCGAGAGGCTGATCGAGATCGCCGCCCACGAGTTCTTCAAGAAGGTCGCGGACCTGGCGCTGGAGGCCTTCGGCAACGAGAAGGGGATGGAGGGGATCCTCGTCGGCGGGCCCGGGGCGACGAAGGACTTCTTCATCAAGGAGGGATACCTGCACCACGAGCTGCAGAAGAAGGTCATCGAGACCTTCGACACCGGCTACACCGACGAGTACGGCCTCAAGGAGCTGGTGGAGAAGGCCAAGAACTCCCTGTCGAGCATCGACCTGATGAGGGAGAAGAGGCTCGTCCAGAAGCTGCTGGACGAGATACGGAAGGCAGACGGGGGGCTGGCGGCGTACGGAGAGGACCAGGTCAAGCACGCCCTGCAGATCGGCGCCGTCGACACGCTGCTGATATCGGAGGACATGAAGAGGGTCAAGTCCGACTGGAAGTGCCCGAAGTGCGGGTTCGAGAAGGAGGCGATATTCTCGACCACGCCTGACGAGCTGAAATGCGAGAAGTGCGGCGGGGACATGGACCTCGTCGAGGAGATCGACCTGATCAAGAACCTCTTCAGGCTCGCGGAATCCGTCAGCACAAAGATTGAACTCATCTCAAGCGATTCCGAGGAGGGCGAGCTGCTGCTGAAGGCGTTCGGAGGCCTGGCGGCGGTGCTCAGGTTCAGCCTGGGCAAGCAGGGGAGCTAGGAAGATGTCCGAGACACTCAGGCGTTTCAGGAAGGAGGTCGAGGACGCAGTGCGCGGCGCCGCCGAGAGGGCGGGCGCCAAGGGCGTGGAGCTGGCGGTCGAGAGCCCCCCTGACGAGAAGATGGGGGACCTGGCGGTCCCGTGCTTCCCGCTCGCGAAGCTGCTGAGGAAGAGCCCCCAGGCGATCGCGGACGAGATCGCATCGTCGATACGCCCCACTGGCCTGATATCCAGGATAGAGGGCAACGGGCCCTACATCAATTTCTTCATGGACAGGGAGAAGCTGAAGGCGGAGGTGCTCGAGGACGTCCTCGCCGGCAGGGAGAAGTACGGCCGCCTCACGGCCAAGAAGACAAGGATCCTCGTCGAGCACACGAGCGCGAACCCCACCGGCCCGCTGCACATCGGCAGGGCGCGCAACCCGATAATCGGGGATTCGATCACCAGGATACTGAGGATGGCCGGATACCAGGCCGTGTCGGAGTTCTACGTCAACGATGTCGGCAAGCAGGTCGCCGTCCTCTCGTACGGCGTGAAGAACATACAGCCCGCCGAGGAAGCGGAGAGGGACAAGGACGATTACCGGATGGTGCTGAATTACCAGGCGGCGAACAAGGCGATGGAGGAGGACCCGGCTGTCCTGGACGAGGTCAACGGCATGCTGTACGACATCGAGCACGGGGACAAGGAGACCATCCAGTTCGTCAGGGGAGTCTGCGAGAAGATGCTCGCGGCGATCATGAGGAGCCTGAAGGACATCAACATCGGCATCGACCAGTTCACCTGGGAATCGAGGTTCATACAGGAAGGGCAGGTGCTCGGGATCATCGACAAGCTGAAGAGATCGCCGCTCTGCAAGCGGGAGGAGGACGGCGCCTACGCGCTCGACCTCGAGCCCTATGGGATACACGGCGAGGAGACCGACTGGATCTTCACGCGGAAGGACGGGACCTCGCTCTACACCACGCGGGACCTCGCCTACCACCTGGACAAGTTCGAGAGGTGCGACCTTGCGATAGACGTGCTCGGCGAGGACCAGAAGCTCGGGCAGCACCAGCTCGCGGCCGCGCTCGACATAATCGGCGAGAAGAGGAGGGCCGAGTACATCTTCTACGCGTTCGTCTCGCTCCCGGAGGGGAGGATGTCCACCAGGAAGGGGACCGTCGTCTGCCTCGACGACCTGATTGAGGAGGGAATCGCCCGCGCGCTCTCGGAGGTCAAGAAGCGCCGGGAGGACATCTCGGAGGAGCGGATGACGGGCATCGCCCGCATGGTGGCGGTCGGCGCGATCAGGTTCAACATCGCCAGGATACAGGGGGAGAAGCAGATTGTCTTCAAGTGGGAGGATGCGCTCAACTTCGAGGGGAACAGCGCCCCGTTCGTCCAGTACGCCCACGCGAGGGCGTGCTCGATCCTGAAGAAGGCGGAGGACGAGGGGGCGGGTTGGGGCGATTACGACCCGAAGCTTCTCACGAGGCCGCAGGAGCTTGCGCTGATAAAGGCGATCGGCTCGCTACCATTGGTCGTCGAGGTCTGCGCGGCGGACAGGAAGGTGCATCCGATGGCGCAGTACGCCCTCGAGCTCGCGACGCTGTTCAACCAGTTCTACCAGTTCGTCCCTGTGCTGAAGGCGGAGGGCGGCGAGAAGAAGGCGCGCCTGGCATTGGTCGAGGCTGCGAGATGGAGCATCAGGAACTCGCTGGATGCGCTCGGCGTCGAATCGCCCGATGAGATGTGATCTCAGAGCCCATAGTTCCAGTTGTGCGACCCGTACTTCTCCTCGATCAGCCGATCGATCTCCGCTCTCTCACCCGAGGACAGCTTTCCTGGCAAGAGGATCACGCCGAACGAATCGGCGATCCCACGCGCGATCGATTCCTTCACCGACTGCATCTCGGGGGCGACGCCGAGGAGCTCCCTGAGGCAGGTGAGCTTCTTCCGAGCGGCAGGAGGGCTTTTGCCTCCGCCGGTCGGCCTTATGACCGCATCTATGGCGGCGAGGTCCGGGTCCACCAGGAGCGTGCCGTGGTGCAGCACCGCGCCCCCTCTCCTCAGCTGGGCGCTGCCGGATATCTTCGAGCCGTTCACCATTATGTCGTTGACCGGCTTGTGCTCGGCGGCGATGCCGAATGCCGATATGCCCGCGATCACAGCGGAGCACACCACGGCATAGGACCTCTCGATGTCGGACGGGAGCAGCGAGCCGCCAAGCACGAGCGAGAATATCAGCTGCCCTGGGTCCGTGTAGACGGCGCTCCCGCCGGAGAGCCTCCGGATCACCGCGACGCCCCTCCTCCTGACCTCCTCCATGTACAGGGATCCCTCGACGGGCATGTTGTGCCCTATCGACACCGTCGGGCGGTCCCTCACGTAGAAATGGACCGTGTCAGGCACCGCGCCGCGCATCCTCGCGTTCAGGATCGCCTCGTCGGCCGCGGCGCTGTACTCAGGGGAGACCTCGCCGGAATCGACAAGGCGCCAGGCGGGAGCGCTGCCGTTCGACACGGGGACGTGATGGACGAAGGGGATTAAGAAAAGAATGACGGGAAAGGGGTTTCGAAAAGGTTTCAGAAGAAAGGAGCCGGTGCGAGGCTACTTCTCCTCTTTCTTCTCCTTGACCTCTTTCTCCTTCTTGGGCCGCTTCATCATGGTGCCCATGGAGCCCATGCGCCTTCTTGCGAGGAGCAGCAGCGGGACCACGATGATGATGACCAGTATGCCGATCGGCAGAACGATGTCCTTCCATGAGGCCTGCTTGACCTCGACGTTCGAGACGTCCCAGTTGCTCTGCGGCTGGTCGTCGGCTGTCGCGTTCACGCGGATGGAGTAGTTCCCCTTCGCATCAGGGATCCAGTCCAGGTACACATAGCCGGACTGCCCTACCTTCAGTGACGTGATCTTGGTGCCGTTCTCGTCGTAGATCGTCGTGACATTGCCGATGCGCTTCTGCGCAATGGCGCCGGAATACCACCAGATCTCGACCTTGATGTTCTTCGCGACTGCGCTGCCCGAGTTCGTCAGGTTGGCAATTATCCTGCCGCTCACGCCCTCCTCCAAGGTCTTCGGTTCGAAGGATATCTTCTCGACGTTCACGTCTGGCCTGTCGCCCATTCCGACATATATCGTGCGCTGCTCGCTGACATTGTTGCCGGATTTGTCGGTGACGTTCAGGTAGAGGGTGTACTGGCCGTATGAGGAGTAGTTGTGAGAGACGTTGGCGTAGGAAAGGCCGACCCCGCCGATCTTGGCACTGCCGTCTCCGAAGGTCCAGTTGAAGTTCAGCGCGGATATGTTGTCGACATTGTCGGTGGTCCCTGTGGCGTCGAAGTAGATCAGTGACCGCTCGAGGAGCGTGATTCCCCACGAGGAGTTCAGCATCTTCAGGGTGCCGATGTAGGGCTCCGACGTGTCATTGACCTTGATTGATACCGTGGTGTTCTTCCAGTTCCCGACGACATCCGTCACGTTGAGGGTGACGTTGATGTTGCCGGCTGTGTTGAATGTGTAGGTCTCGTTCTGGTCGGTGAGGCTGGCCAGGTTCTGGTGAGGCGCGTCAGCGCCGAACTTCCATGCATACGAATAGATCGTGCCCCATCCGTCGTTGAGCGCCAACAGGTCGTCCTTGCTGCCCGATGGTGAGAACTTGAGCGTGGCCCCCTGGTCTATCCTGTACGGGGAGCTCTTTGCACCGCCGGTGGTGCTCATGACCACCATAAGAGGCCTCGGAATCCTGTTGTCGACGCTGACGTTGAGCTTGGTCATGTTGGTCTTGCCAACGATGTCGGTGACCGTCAGATTGACCGTGCAGTTCTTCGCTTTGGTGTAGTTGTGGTACACGGTCGTCTTCATCGTTGTGTTCGAGGCGCCGTCTCCGAATTCCCAAACGAATGTGAGCGGATTGCCGTTCGCATCGGTTGTCTTTGACGAGCTGAACGTGATGTTCCTGTCGAACTTCACGACATAGCCGAGCACCGTGTTGTTGTACATCCGTATGTACGTGTCTGGGGTGTCGATGATCTCTCCCTTGGCCACAGGCGCCTGGGACTTCTCGATGTTGAGGGTTATCACTGCGACGCCCGGCGTGCTCGAGTAGGTCGGCTCTATCTGCAGCACAGTGTAGCCGAACACCGTCACTTTGCTGGTGCCGGTCTGGTTGTAGACGAGTTCGTAGCTGTCGGTGATCCCGTTGTTGACCAGCATCACCTGGTAGGTGTGGTCGGTCGTGCTGGAATCGTATGTGGCGTTGAACCGGGCGAGGTAGTACGAGCCGGAGTTCGTCAGCGTGTTCTTGCTTACATAATCAGTCTCTTGATTGTAGAGGATGTCGCTAACATCGCCGATGGAATCTCCATTGAAGTTGGTTATAGTCGGAACTTGTACCGATGGATTCCAGTACAGTGTGTTATTCAGATGTATCAGGTTCGATGTGGTAATGTATTTCGGATCGTGCTTCAAGAGTATGTCGTTATAGAAGTCACTATACTCTGAGCCATCTATGACTCCATTCTTGTCTCCCAGTGCGACATCGATCTGCGCCCTAAGGCAGCCCATGTCGGAGAAAGGCAGACCCGGGTACGTCCTGTCGGCCTTCCAAGTCGAGTTCGACCAAATCGTCAGGTTGTTCCAGTCAGAGAAAGCCATCTCGTCGCTCTCAACCGACTTGTTCTGTGCCTCCATGAGGATGGTTCCGAGGTCGGTCGTACCTCCAGTTGTCAGGTTCGCCTTCGGGATATTGATTACGATCGGGTCGGCATTCGAGCCGTCCAGAATCAGTGCCCAGTTGCTCGGATATGCATAGAACTTGAAGAGCCAGCTGCCCGGATTGGCGTTGTCGAGCACGCGCTTCTCCGTCTTGTAACTGGTGTTGGTGTTGATCATGTGGGCGGCTATGTTCTCGACGGAGTCGCCGTTCTTCAACTTGAGCTCGCCGATTACCGTCGCAGATTTGTTGAGGTAAATCGTCATCGGAGTTGGGGACGATGTGTCGGCGATCCGTGTGACATTCATCTCATATCCCGCCTTGGATACGACGAGGTCCATCGATGTGCTGCTGAAGACGTTGATGTAAGTCTGACCGCTTGAACCGGTGGACTTGGATACCACGGTCTGGTCGTAATCCGTGTTCCAGTTGTAGAAGGAAACAGTCGCGCCTGATATCGTGTTGCCAGTGCCGTATTCCTTGACGGTAATCGAGTAGTTGTTGCTCATCGTTGGGAACTGCTCCAAAATGACAGTGTTTATCTCGATCTTGGACAGACCATCGTGCCTGAAGCCGGTCACGTTCCTTTCGGTGTAGTTGCCGCTTGCTGTCACGATGAACACATAATGTCCCGATGGGGCGTTGGAGACTACGTACTTCTGGGTCGCAGAGCTGAAAGTGGCGGTGAACTGCGTGCCGTTGTGGACTTCGGTAAGGATGACCGTTGCCTTTGTGGCGATGTCGGTGCCGGATCTTACGGGTATAACTATGTCATTCGTCTCGCTTGCAGCGGATGCTGTGCCCTGCGGAAACACCACCACTACGGTGGAGAACAGCAACAGCGCAGTCAACATGATAGCTGCGACTCTCCTCATGGGATTCTCAATCATCTGTCAATCCTCCCGAATCTTAGGGGGTCCTCAAAAGCACCCCATTGGCGGGTAAAGTGTTTCGCCAAATACCTTTGTTATTAATATACCTTTGGTAATTTTTTCTTCTTGGCGGAGAAGTAGCCAGTATCCCAAAAGTCCGTTTTTTCGACCTTCGGTAGGATTTTAAGTGATTATCTCAGCCAAGCGGTCCTCTTCCGCGGCTCGCCTCATCTCCCTGGCGAGCCTCCTGCCCGTGCTCATCGGAGCGCGCCAGAGCGCGTTGCCGTACGGGTGCCCCACGGCCATGTGGACGTTCGTGCCGCCTCCGGTCCTGGGCGCGACGTCGTACACGTAGAAGTTGAGGTCCTTGTCGACGCACGTCTGCAGGCAGAACGGCCCGATGATCCCGGGGGCGTAGTGCTTCTTCGTCGCCTTGACGTACTTCTCCGCGAGGTCGAACGCCTTCTCGAGGAGCGACTCCCTCAGCGTCGCGGAGTTGTGCCCGCACACCGTGTACTCTGGGACCTTCTGCTGCTCGTCCAGCGTGATCTGCTGGAGCGCCGGCAGCCGCACATGCCCGTCGAGCGATGTCTCGAAGCGCCAGTCGATGCCGATGAGCTCGATCGGGTTCTCCTTCTTCTCAAGCGGCGAGTAGAAGAAGTCGAGGTTGAACACGGGGCCTACTATATATCGCTCTATACGGGCGCCCTCGAGGGATTCCTTGTCTATGACCCCCTGCTTGATGAGCGCTCTCGACTTCTCCCGATACTCCTTGAATGAGGCGGCCGTGAAGAAGCCCCTCTCGAGCTTCTTGACCTTGTGGTGGAGCTTGACTATGACCAGCGAGTCGATGTCCTCGGGCGACCCGACCTTCTCAGGGAACGGCAGGCCGGCGCGCTGCAGTAGCCAGTAGTAGTCCCTCTGCTCCCCGCGCTCCTCGCTGCGCAGCATGTTGCGCGAGCCGACCAGCGGGACCATCAGCCTGTCCTCGATGTCCTCCAGCGAGACGTAGGAGCTGAGCGCCCTGTTCGGGACCAGCAGGATGTTCTTCTTCCTGAGCTTCTGCTGGAACGCTGGCTGCATTATGTTCTTGAACTTGCCCATCAGGGCGAACTCGTCGATCATCCCCCTGACGGCTTTGCCCTTCTTGTCCCTCTGGCACCTGAAGAATCTCGTGTATGTCTTCTCTCTCCCCTTCTGGCATATCGCGAAGGTCCTCAGCCCTTCTTCGACCGCGCCGTCGCAGACGTCCAGCGCCGAGTGCGACGCGATGACGCCGACTGTAAGCTTGGACCTGTCATAACCTTCGACGATCTCCTCGATCTTCTCCCTTTCCAACATGGAGGTCACCGGCCCGCCTTCCGGGGTTGGAATGGGGAACGGCCTGGCGGATGTATAAGCAATTCGGTCTCACGGACGGCCGTGCCGCGGGGCGGCCATCAGGCTCTGCTTCAGGGCGACGCAGAAGTCCTGGTAGATGACCTTGAACCCGTACTTCTCGTAGAGCCTCCTCGCCCTGGGATAGATCGTGTTGAGCCTCGTGCTGATGCAGCTCTCCGACAGGAGGTCGATGGAGGCGCGCGTGAGGTCGTCGCCGATCCCTTTCCCCTGGCTCGCCGGCGTTATGTAGAGGTCGTTGATCATCCCCTGGGCGCCCTCCATGAACCTGATCAGCGAGAAGCCGTCGTTGTTCGGCGGGAGGAGGAACCTGAACGAAGGGTTGTAGAAGGTCCTCGTCACGTTTGAGAGCGCGGCGCTCCTGTCGATGTCCTCGTACTCCGAGACGAGCTTGGCCAGCGTACTGAGGTCCGAGCCGCCCGCGGGCCTGCAGCCGTGGTCGTAGCTGCCCTGGGACGACGAGCCCATGTGCCAGAGCGGGAAGGGGTGCACGGGCTGGACGAAATCGGCGTACTCCGGGCCGAGGATCAGGTATCGCTTCCCCTCCTTCAGCAGCTCCCCGACCAGCGCCTGAAGGAGCAGCGAGGGGGACCTGCCGCCGAGCGCGAACCCGAAGCCTTCAGACCCGAACTCGTTCGCCTTCGCCCTCGCGAACCTGCCGAAGTCAGTGAAGAGCATCTCGCCGACCGCCCCGCCCCTGTCCGAGAGGCACATCCTGCGGAACGTGTGGCCGGCCGGCAGCCGCCACCCCTCTGCGACGCCGAACAGCGCCTCCCCCTGAGGCACCTGGCCGTTCCACGAGGGCCAGCTCACCTTCGATCCTTTCTGCGACCCGTACACCTTCACTCGGCGGTAGCCCGATTTCCTCAGAAGCTTTGACAGGAGCGACTTCCTCGTGTCCTCGAATATCACCCTGTCGGCCGCCATGGAGCGGAGGAAATCGCTGAGGCGCTTTATCGACCGATCGTCGGAGGAGAAGCCGCCCCCCGACACCTCCTTGAAAAGGCGCAGGTCGCCGTCCCCCTGGCGGAACGGCTCTATGGAGATGCAGGCTCTCCCCTTCGCATCATCCATCACGAGAACTGGGATTCTTGAATCGGGAAGCAAGGGATCGACCGGCTAGCGCCGTATCGGATGACTATGGAAAAGAGTTTTCGACCCCCGGCCGCGCGATCCGCCGGCCGGAGGGTCCGCCCCGCCTACGATGAGAAGTAGAACTTCACGTTGTTCTCGGCGCAGGTCTTCGCCATCGATTCCAGACGTTCGATTACGCCGGAGAGCCTGTGGGCGATCATCTTGCCCTCTTTCTCGACGGCGGGCCTGAGCTTCTCGATCTCCTTCAGCAGCTCCTTCGCCTTCGCGCCGTCGAACACCGTCTTGTCCTCGGCGTACTTCGGGATGCTTGCGATGAAATTGAGCCCGGCCTTCTTCGCGATCTCGGGCAATGGGGATTCGCCCGGCATCAGCGTGGCGACGCAGCCCCTCCCCTTGTCCCAGGAGAGCGCGCACTTGCCGCAGATGGCGCCCATCTCCTCGAAGTCGATCATGTCCCAGGCGTTCATGACATCAGACACGAGGCCGCTGGCCGATATCTCGTCGACGACGTTCTTGGGCAGCGCGAGGATGTTGACCCAGGTCGTGACCTCTTCGCGGGTGAAGGGTTTCAGCGTCTCGAGGTCGGCCTTCTCCTTGACCTTCTCCGCCTTTATCTCGCCCTTGCCCCTCAGCTTGTTCCGCTTCTTTATCTCCGCGACTTTCTCCGCTCCGAGCTTGGCCTCGGCCGCGGCCAGGTCGATGAAGTAGTTCCTCTCGCAGTACTGCTTGAACTTCCCGGCCTCCTTGAGGTTGAACTGCGCGTTCTTCCCCTTCTTCTCCCTGCACAGCGCCTTTTCAGATTCGGTTTCCTTGATGAACATAGTGACACTCATTCAGCGCACCGTCCGATTTCTGGCGCACAATCCGCTAGAGGCGATTTAAGGCTATCGCACGCATGTGGGCTGCCCCCAGCCGATTGTTTTGGAAAAGACCATGTATCCGGTGGATTGATTTGGAACCGGTCTACGGATGGCGGAGAGAGAGGGTTGCCCTGACGCGGACGGCTTCGCGGTCAGGACCGACAAGCTGAGGAAGGAATTCGGCGACATAGTCGCGGTCAACGACCTGAACCTCCGGATAAAGAAGGGCGCACTGTACGGGATGATCGGCCCGAACGGCTCCGGCAAGACGACCACCATCAAGGTGCTCATGGGGCTGCAGAAGCCCACTGCTGGCTCTTGCTCGATACTCGGCGAGCGCGTCCCGGTCAGGAAGGGCATCGCGATGATCGGCTACATGCCGCAGGAGATGGCGGTATACTACGACCTCTCCATCCACGAGAACCTGGAGCTCTTCGCCGATCTCTACTCAGTTGGCAAGGAGGATTTCGCGAAGAGGGAGCGCGAGCTGCTGGAGATGGTCGACCTTGCCGAGAGGAGGGACAGCTCGGTGTCGCATCTCAGCGGCGGCATGAGGCACAGGGTATCGCTCGCATGCACGCTGGTGCACGACCCGGAGGTGCTGTTCCTCGACGAGCCCACGGTCGGCGTCGACCCCGAGCTCAGAGCGGGCTTCTGGGACTACTTCGCCAGGCTGAGGAGGCGGGGCAAGACCATCGTCATGACGACGCACTACATGGACGAGGCCGTCCGATGCGACGTTGTCGGGATGATGAGGGGCGGGAGGCTGATCGCCGAGGGGACTCCCGACGAGCTCATGCGGAGGACGTCGTCGAAGAACCTCGAGGACGCGTTCCTCGCGTTTTCAAGGGAGGGGAAGGCGTGAGGCTGGACAGGATCCTCGCCATCTCCAAGAAGAACCTGCGCTCGCTGAGGCGGGACAGGCGCACCTTCGCGTTCATATTCATGGTGCCGTTCATGATGATGCTCGTGTTCGGGTACACCTTCGGGGGAGAGGTGAAAGACATCAACGTCTACATCGTGAACCTCGACGGCGGCTCCCCGCAGGGCTCGCTGTCATGGGCCATAATAGACGAGCTGAATTCGACCGAGACACTGAACATCATAGCGATCTACACCTCAGAGGACGCCGCGCTGGACCCGATCAACTTGACGGTGCAGAAAGTCGAGAAGGCGGAGGCCTGGGGCGCGCTGACCTTCGGCAAGAACTTCACCAACGAGACCGTGGCGAACTTCTTGGCCCTCGCGCATGGGCAGCCCTTCGAGCCCAGCAACATGACGCTGCACCTGGACGGGACGAACCCGAATGTCGCCTCGGCCGTCACCGTGGCCGTCAACGGCGCCGTCCAGCAGGTCCTGAAGGAAAAGTACAACGCCACGCCGGCGGTCGCCGTCGAGAAGGACATGGTGTACGGCGAGGATACCGATTTCATAGACTTCTTCGCGCCCGGGATCATGGGGCTCGCCGGGCTGCTCGTCACGTTCATGCTGACGATAGTCACGTTCGTGAGGGAGAGGTCCTCGTCCACGCTGGAGAGGCTCTTGACGACCCCCGTGACGGAGGGAGAGGTCGTCACCGGTTATGCGATTTCGTTCGGAATCCTCGCGCTCGCGCAGTCCGCGGTCATCCTCGTCACGGGGGTTCTCCTCTTCAACATACAGATCGAGGGCTCTTTCCTGGTTGCCCTGCTCGTGATTTTCCTGCTGGGGGTCGGCAGCATGGGGATGGGGCTGCTGCTATCGTCGGTCGCGAAGAACGAGCTGCAGGCCGTGCAGTTCATCCCCCTCGTCTTCATACCGTCGATTCTGCTTGCGGGGATATTCTGGCCGCTGGAGGCTGTGCCTGAGCTGCTCAGGCCGATATCATACTTCATCCCGCTGACATATGCGGTCGACGGGGCGAGGTCGGTGATGATAAGGGGATGGGGGGTCGACCAGATCTGGGTTCAGGTCGCGGTGCTGACGCTCTTCGCCATCGTCATGTTGATCCTCAGCACGTACATGCTGAAGAGGCGGAAGTGATGGTTCCCTGAGGAAAACGTGTTGTGCTTGTCTCCTTCAGGCTATGGTTTTGCGGATTCTCTGCGGAAGGATAATAGGGTGCCGAGACCTGTCAGGAGTCGGGCGGGTAGCGAGATCGCGCTAGAAAAGACTCAGCGTCAATCGAAGTGAGGAGGGGGCAGACTTGATTGAGAAATGGAAGATAGTGAATGCAGTCGGAGGAATACTGATTGTGATAGGCATATGGTTCGCACTCGGTGCCGCCGTGCTCGACAGCGATTCACAAACGAAGACGGTCGACATCAATCCGGGCTATTATTATGCCATATACACAACCAGCTCGATGTCAGGCGCTTCTGTTTCCGGCTCCTTTTCTGCCTCACCTGGAGCTGTAGATTTTTTTGTTTACACAAATGAGCAGTATGAGTACTTCGATACTCATGGATTCAGCTCCGATTACATTTACTCGGATTCCGGGAATGCTGGGGCTTTCTCAGTGGCATTGCCCGGAACGGGCACATACTACATGGTCGCATTGAATGCCGACCCAACGAGCACAGTGGCTCAGGAATACACAATCACCTTTGTACTGAAAGGCTTGGCCTGGACCCCGCTCATCATGGGCATCATGATCATAGCTGCCGGCGCGGTGTTGTCAATATACGGGTTGAAGCTGAAGGCTAAGGCGGCGAGAGATCTTGAGGAACTTGCCACCCCCATAGTAACAGGAATCAAGGAAGGCAACGACTCTGTGAAGCTTTCCGGGGAGAATCCGCCCGCTCCGCCGCCCGATGGCACTGCTGCCAAGCCGCCGATCGCCAAGACCCGGACTGTCAGGAGACCTCCGCAAACGCCGACTTAGAATAGGAAGTAGCCCCGGGAGGATTCGAACCTCCGTCGCAAGATCCAGAGTCTCGCATGATTGACCACTACACTACGGGGCTTCCGGGGAACGATGATTCCGCTTGCTCGTATTTAGAGTATTTCAAGATTAAATAATGATGGCGGGACGGTGGCCCCGCCAATTCTCTCAATGTTTTTCCGGAGGTTTCGATCCGAACTTGTCGAAGCGCTTCCTGTGCCGGTTCCTGCGCCTCTTCCCCCTGTGCGCGCGGGGGCCCTGCTGGCCGCCCTGCTGCTGCGGGGCATGCTGCGCATGGGCTTGCGGCTGGGGGTGCTGAGCGGCCGGCTTCTGCGGCGCCGCTGCAGGTTTCTGCGCGGGCATCGGCCCGTATGCGGTCCCTTTCAGCTGCGGCCACTGCTCGACTATCGCGGCTAGCAGTCGGTTCTGGACGTCGTCGATGGAGCCGTCCCCTTCGACGTACTTCAGCTTGCCCGTCGACTCATAGTGATGGATAACGGGCTTCGTCTGATCCTCGTACGTCCTGAGGCGCTTCTTGATGACCTCCTCGCTGTCGTCGTCCCTCAGGAAGAGCTCCCCGCCGTCCTTGTCGCATATCCCCGGCGTCTTCGGCGGGTTGTACTTGACGTGGTAGACCGCGCCGCATGTCCTGCAGACCCGCCTCCCCGTCGCCCGCTCCACGAGCTTGCCGAAGTCCACCTCTATGCAGAGCACGAGGTCGACGTCCGTGAACTCCTCCAGCTGCCTAGCCTGATCGAAATTCCTGGGGAACCCGTCTAGGACGAAGCCCGTCTGCGACTGCGTGGACTTCATCTTCCCCTCCAACAGCCCTATCACAATAGCGTCTGGTACGAGCGCTCCGGTATCCATGAACTTCTTCGCCTTCTTGCCGAGCGACGAACCGTTGGCAACCGCCTCACGGAGTATGTCGCCGGTCGCGAGATGAAGGAGGTCGAACCTCCTGGAGAGCATGGAAGCCTGGGTGCCTTTCCCCGCGCTAGGAGGGCCAAGCAATACAAGCCTCATAGTATCAATGGCTGAACAGGAGGGGGCGACTTAAGTCTTTGCCATCCCCCCGGGGATGAGAATATAATATGAGCAGGCCGGTCAATCCCCCTGCGGTCACAATGCTCATTGAAACGAAGCGGCTCACCCTGAGGTCCGTCGAACCGGGGGATGCGGGGTTCCTAGCCGACCTCTTCAACAGCGCGGACCTCTTGGACAGCGACGCGCCGTACAAGCTTGTCTATCCGCTCTCGAAGGAGATGGAGGAGGAATGGATATCCCGGGCCGTCGGGCGCAGCGACGAGGCGCACATGATCGTCGAGATGCGCAAGGACCGCTCCCCGATCGGGATCGTCTCGGTGAACGATATCGACGGTAGGAACGCCTCCGCCGCCCTGAGGATAAGGCTGAAGGAGGAGAGCTGGGACCGCGGCTACGGGACGGAGGCCGTCCGAGAGACCGCCAGGTTCATGTTCGACAGGATGAACATCCGGAGGGTCTGGCTCCGCGTGGACGAGGAGAATGCGAGGGCGATCAGGTGCTACGAGAAGTGCGGGTTCGTCCTCGAGGGCGTCCTGAGGGAGGACCATGTGAGGGGCGGGGCCTGGAAGAACTCGCTCGTCATGTCGCTGCTGCACGGAGACCTGAAGGAGGGCGGGCGATGATCGAGGGAAAGAAGGTCAGGCTGGTCGCGCTCGGCACCGAGTTCCTGCCGCACTACCGCAGATGGATCAACGACCCGGAGGTCGCCGACTTCCTGGCATCGATCGGGTTCCCGATTTCGATCGCAGAGGAACGCCAGTGGGTCGAGAGGGCTCAGAGGTCCAGGGACTGCGAGGAGCACTTCACCATCCTCACGAAGGGGGGAAAGCCCATCGGCAACATCGCGCTCATGGACATCAACTACCTGAACAGGAACGCGCAACTTGGCATCATGATCGGCGAGAAGGATCATTGGGACAAGGGGTTCGGCACGGACGCTGTCTCGGCGCTGCTCGGATACGCGTTCGGAACGCTCGCGCTCAACAGGGTGGACCTGAGATTGAACGTGGAGAACAAGCGCGCGCTCGCCTGCTACAAGAGCTGCGGGTTCAAGCTGGAAGGGAGGAAGAGGAAGCACATCTTCTACCGCGGGAGGTACCGCGACGAGCTGTTAATGGGACTCCTCAGAGAGGATTGGGAGAGAATGAAAACGAGGCGCAAGGCGTGATATCATTTAATCTATAATTATTAAAATCGTGCTATATACTATCTATATGCCTTTTTTGGCATCTGGCGCATGAAGAATCGCCTCTCGAAAAGGTAATAAAACACCTATTTCATAGTACATTTCCACAGTACAGGGGGCGTACGAGATGATGGATGACGCGATTTCGGAGTTGAAGGGCATTGTGGGAAAGGATTGGTGCTCGACGAGCGTTGCCGACCTGTACGACTACTCTTTCGATTCGTCGATACACGGCTTCAGGCCCGACATAGTCGTCAGGCCGAACAGCACGAAGGAGGTACAGAAGATAGTCCTCCTAGCCAATGAGAGGAAGATCCCGATCGTCCCCCGCGGAGCCGGCACCGCCATGTGCGGCCACACGGTCCCGATCAAGGGCGGGATAATCCTCGACCTCACGAGGATGTGCGAGATAGAGGAAGTGAAAGTCGAGGACCTCTACTGCAGGGTGCAGCCAGGCGTCATCTACGACAAGCTGAACAAAGTCCTCGGCAAGAAAGGTTTCTGGTTCCCGACGAGCCCCGGCAGCGGGGAGATATGCACGATCGGCGGGATGGTCGCGACGAACGCCTCGGGCATGAGGGCGATCAAGTACGGCGCGACGAGGGACCATGTCCTGGGGCTGGAGTTCGTCAGCCCCACCGGCGAGATAATAAAGACCGGTACAAGGACGCTGAAGAACTCCTCCGGATACCAGATAGACAGGCTGCTGGTCGGCAGCGAGGGGACGCTGGGGATAATCACAGACATCATACTCAAGCTGACGATGAAGCCGCAGACCAACGCGATGGTGCTGGCCGCATTCGAGAACATCCATGACGCGGGGCAGTGCGTCGCGAACATAATCTCGAAGCCGCTCATCCCGGCGTCCATCGAGATCATGGACAATGTCTGCATTAAGGCCGTGAACAAGTGCAAGAAGACCGGCTTCCCGGACGTCGAGGCGATCTGCACGGTCGAGGTCGACGGGCACCAGTGCACCGTCGAGCAGGAGATGAAGATCGTCGATGAGATCTGCAGGAAGAGCAACGCCACCATGGTGGAGTCATCCAGCGACAAGGCCACGATGAACAGGTGGACCGAAGGCAGGAAGAGCATCCTGCCGTCCCTCAGCAGGTACGGTGAGCAGTTCGTCTCCGTCGCGCTGGCGGACGACATGGCTGTTCCGATCTCGAAGGTCCCCGATGCAGTGGTGAAGTTCCACGCGATATCCAAGGAGACCGGCACGATATTCGGCACATACGGCCACTCCGCCGACGGGAACCTGCACACGAAGCTCCTGGTCAACCCGACTTCCGCTGCGAGCTGGAAGGCCGCCGAGGAGACGGTCGGCAAGATATTCAGGGCCGTGCTGGATCTCGGAGGCACCGTCACCGGCGAGCACGGCGTGGCGATAACGAAGGCCCCCTACATGATGGAGGAGAGGCGCGACTCCCTCGAGTTCATGAGAAGGATAAAGAGGGCGCTGGACCCGAACAACATCATGAACCCGGGCAAGATCTTCGACTGGGAGCAGGGCTCCGTTATCAAGTTCCTGCGCTACCCCGTCAGGGACAAGTGAGCCGCGGGCGGCCCCGCTTCAGCCAACTTAGAAATATCCATCCCCCGATAGTCGGGCGATGGTGGAGCTAAGGGACATCCTGCTGGCGGCGGTCGCGTTCGGGCCGATGATACTGCTGCTCTACATGACCTTGAAGGACTATACGTTCCCGAAGGTCGAGAAGCCTTTCTTCGACGACAGGAAGGTCTTCGCCTTCATGACCTTCGGCATCGTCCTGGGCACCGTCTTCTTCTTCATCGATTCGATGGCGGGCAGCTCGGACAACCTGTCGATAGTCCTGCTGCTCGGAGCGGTGATCCCGCTGCTCCAGGGACTTATCAAGCTGGCGATACTCAACTGGCCCAAGTTCCAGCGCAAGGTCGACACGGCGTTCTACGGGCTCGCGTTCGGCCTGGGCATAGCCGCCACGTATTCCTTCTCGAAGATGTTCGCATCCCTCCTGCAGGCCGAGGCGAATGACCTCGCCTCGCTGCTGTTGGTGATCATGATGGGGGTGCAGATCGTGCTGATTCAGGGCAGCACGACCGCGATGATCGGCGTCGGCTGCGCGCGGGGCACCCCGTGGACCTACTTCGCCTACTCGATGATCTATGCATTCGCCTACAGCTACCTGCTCTACGGGCTGGCGTTCGCGGCGACGGTCGACATAGCAGTTGTCGCCATGATGCTGCTGATGTGGACGGTATGCATCTACTCATACTGGCATGTGTACAGAATCGACCTGCCGAACCTGATCGACGACGCGAAGCGCGGGTTCAAGAGTCTTTCCAAGAAATAGGCGCGTCACACGGCGCGGTACTTGCCCTTCCCGCATTCGTATACGATGCCGCCTTCGCGCATCGCGACGAGCATGTCGTTCGCCGACTCCCTGCCGATCAGCTCGTGCATCCTCTCCAGATCCTCGAGCGAGAACTCCTTCTTGACCTTGGTCAGCTCGGCGGCGATGTGAGCGAGGCGCTCCTGCGTGTCCTTGATCTCCCTTGCCTTGATCGCTATCTTCGCGAGCTTCCCCTTCGGCGGGGGCGGCCTGGGCATCTCCATCTTCCCCTCGGCCGCCTGCGACTTCGCGTGCGCGACCGCCTCGGCGACCTTCGACGGCGAGTTGGATGCGAACTTGGGCTTGACCTTCAGGAGCTCGATCGTCTGGCCGCAGAGGCAGGTCATCGTCTGCTTCTGCAGGTCGGCGCCGATAGGCGTGGCGCAATGCGGACAGACTATCACCGCGTACCTACCGCCCATCGCCTGACCCCTCTGCCGCCTCAATGCGCCGGTCGATATTTACATTTGGCTACATCGGCCCGATAAAGAATGTTATATCTGGGCAGGGCTTTTTATGAACTACAATCTGCGGAGAGAAGAGATGAAGCCGGGGATAGCTAGCGAGCCTTCGGAGTCCGGAGGCAGGCGGAAGAGGGGAGGGATAGGCCACCTGATACCGGAGATCGTCCTCACGACCGAGGAGGGGCAGATCACCCTCAGGCAGCTCGAGGTGCTCAAGGCCATCTCGAACGAGAGGAGCCAGAACAGGGCGGCGGAGCGGCTCGGCATCTCGGCCGCCGTTCTGAACAGGCAGCTGAAGGAGCTCGAGAGGAAGGCCGGGGCGGAGCTCGTGAGGACCACCCGGCGGGGGTCGGAGCTGACGGCCGAGGGGAGACAGATCCTGAGGGTCCTGGACGCGATGGGCAGGAGGATGACCAGGCAGAAGGAGCTGACCGTGGGCTGCACTTCGGTGTCGCAGGCGATCGCCGAGAGGGTCTGCTCGAAGCTGGTGCTCAAGGGGAAGAAGGTCAGGCTCATCGTCGCCGACGACGAGACGAACGTCGCGATGTCGGTCTCCGGCCTGCTGGACATAATATTCGTGGATGACCCGCGCTTCGCATACGAGTACCCGAAGGAGGGGCGCGTGCACGAGGTCACCAAGGACTTCCTCATGCACTGCGACAGGGGGGAGAGCTATGCCGTGCTCACCTCCGGCCCGCAGAGGATCGGCTTCGAACTGCTCAGGCAGGAGGGCAGGCCGTTCAAGGTGAAGATGACCGTGTTCAGCCCGGAGGAGCTCATCGGATCGAAGCACAGCTTCTTCGCGAGCAAGATGCTCCTGAACGACAGGAGGATCGAGCTCCCCCCTGACTCCAAGGTGAGGAGGATCCCGTACACGATCTACGCGATTGAGACGACGGACCATGCCGACATCCGCGCTTTCTTCGACTGCATGGCTCCGGAGCAGTATTACCCAATAGGGTGAAACTAAACCGTTTGTTCGGCAACGGTTAAATATGTCCGAGTCGAGTAGAGTTTCAGGTGTTTAGATGACCACAGCTGCCAAGAAGCCTGACGCGGAGTTCGCGAAGAAGGTTGTTGAGGCCGGCGGGAAGACTCTGAACCTGTGCTTCCAATGCGGGACCTGCACCGGAAGCTGCCCATCGGGCAGGCAGACGGCGTTCAGGACGAGGAAGCTGGTGAGGAGGGCCCAGCTGGGACTGAAGGACGACATAATGAAATCTGACGATCTCTGGCTATGCACGACGTGCTACACGTGCTACGAGCGGTGCCCGAGGGGCGTCGAGATCGTTGACGTGATCATGGCCCTGAGGAACATGGCCGTGCGAGAGGGCAACATGGCCCCGCAGCACAAGAAGATCGCCGAGCTCATCTCGAAGACCGGGCACATGGTCAACCTGAGGGACGAGGACAAGGTGCTTAGGAAGAAGCTCGGCCTGGCGGAGGTGCCGCCGACCGTCCTGATATCGCCGGAGGCGCTCAACCAGGTCAAGAAGATCTGCGAAGTGACCGGATTCTACAAGCTCATCGAGGGGGGATCCAAGTGAGCGACAAGAAGATGGGGTTCTTCCTCGGATGCATCATGCCCATGAGGTACCCCGGGATCGAGAGCGCGACCAGGGAGGTGCTCAAGTCCCTGGGCGTAGAGCTCGTGGAGCTCAAGGGAGCGTCCTGCTGCCCTGCGCCCGGCGTGACGAGGTCGTTCGACCAGACGACCTGGCAGGCGATAGCCGCGAGGAACCTGACGATAGCGCAGAGCCTCGGCGTGAACGTGCTGACGATCTGCAACGGGTGCTTCGACTCGCTTTTCGAGACGGCCCACCAGCTCAACCACGACCCTGAGAAGCTGAAGAAGATCAACAAGATCCTCAAGGAGGTCGGGGCGGAGTACAAGGGAGAGACCCAGGTGCGCCACTTCGTCGAGTACCTGCACAACGAGGTCGGCCTCGACGCGATAAAGGCCAAGGTCAAGGAGAACGGCGGGAAGCCGCTGAAGGCGGCGGTCCACTACGGATGCCACTTCCTGAAGCCCTCCAACGTCAAGAAGATCGACAACCCCGAGAGGCCCGTGATATTCGACGAGATAGTCGAGGCGCTGGGGGTCAAGAGCGTCGAGTACAAGGACAAGGGCACCTGCTGCGGCGCCGGCGGAGGCGTGAGAGCGAGGACGCCCGACGTCGCGCTGAAGATGACCAAGGAGAACCTGACCAACATGAAGGCGGCCGGAGTCGAGGTCATAATCGACTGCTGCCCGTTCTGCCACCTGCAGTACGATGTGGGCCAGGCCGAGCTCAAGGAGTTCGGGATACCAGTCCTTCACCTGTCACAGCTGATGGGGCTCAGGTTCGGGCTCGACAAGGAGAAGCTCGGACTGGAAGTGCACAAGACGCCGGTGAAGCTCTGAAGTGGTACTTTGTACAGAGCGAATCTGATAGCGGTCACTCCGGCCGGTTCGGTGCCGGATGACCTGCGACCTTTTGTTGAGTTCAAGGCGTCGCTGAAGAAGATCGAGCTGAAGAGGCAGCAGGTCGTAGCGATCTTCCTGATAGAGACGACCGCATGCTACATCCCCGTCTTCCTCAGCGCCGGCACTTCGCTGCAGTCCGTCAAGGACGAGCTGGCCGAGCAGGAGGCCGAGATGGACCTCCCCTCCGAGAGGGTCGTGGAAGAGGCGCTGAAGAGGGTATCGAGCGAGAAAAAGAAGTAGTCGTTGAGCGATGCGTGTTGCGATGGCAGTAAGATGGTCCTGTTTCCGGTGCGGCAAGGTCTACAAGACCAAGGAGGAGGCCGTGAGGTGCCACAACGCCCCGGTCCAGCAGATGGAGGACCACCCTAACCCGCCCAAGCTGAGATGGTGGGCGGGAAGGTAGGCAGGCGCCGATCTCGTGCCTGCTGGCAGGACCGTACTTTCATTTCATTTAGAGAGGGCAATGTTTTAATATAGTATTCATTTATCGAACACACTCAATCCGGAGGTCAGTAATGTCCACTAAGGCAAAAGCGGTCGCTGCGGCAAGGAAGATGAAGGACCGCTGGCGAGCGAAGCAATGGTACAGGGTCATGGCGCCCGAGATGTTCAACCTGGCGCTGCTCGGGGAGACCCCGACTGACAACCCTGATTCGCTCAAGGGACGCACGATGGAAGCAACTGTCCAGGACCTCACCGGGGATTTCTCGAAGATGCACATCAAGCTCAAGTTCCAGATCCACGACGTCCGCGGCCTCGACGCTCACACGCTTTTCGTCGGCCACGACCTGACGAGCGACTATGTCAGGAGGCAGACGAGGAGGCGCCGGTCGAAGACCGATGCAGTCGTAGAGGTCACGACGAAGGACGGCTGGAGGATCAAGGTCAAGCCGATGGCAGTCTCGGAGCAGAGGATACAGTCCTCGCAGGAGACCGCAATCAGGCACATAATGGAGGAAGTGATGCTCAAGGCGGCCTCGGAGAGCACCGTTTCCGAATACGTCAAGCTCATGGTCAACGGCGATCTGAGCAAGGCCATAGCCGACAGGGGGAAGGCCGTCGTGCCGATGAAGAGGATCGAGATCCGGAAGAGCGAGGTCCTCAGCTTCGGAGAGGTCCCGGAGATCCCCGAGGCAGCGGTTCCGGAGCAGCAGCCTTCGGCCGAGGTGGCCGAGACCGCAGCGCCGCAGCCGGAAAGCCAGGCGCCCGAGACCGCCGCGGAGACCGAAGAGCTATCGGAAGAGGAACTCGCCGAGGAAGCGGACGAGAAGGAACAATAGAATTATCCGTGTCGCCTATCACCGGTAGAATCGGGCCCATCCGAATCGAACTTGAAGAATGCGCGGTGCACCGTGTCGGGGTGGCTCAGCCTGGTGGAGCGTCGGACTCATAGGGACAACTGAGAACGACCAGATGCTCCAGGGATATCCGGAGGTCGCGGGTTCAAATCCCGTCCCCGACACTCTCTTCGCGCTCATTCTGGAAACAATTATTAGTCTTCGCCTCCTCAGGGGATTCCGAGGGCCGATAACATCAGGATAATACTCTACACTGGCAAGGGAGGAGTCGGCAAGACATCCGTGGCCGCGGCGACGGCGCTGAGGTCGGCGAAGCTGGGCCACAGGACGCTGATAATGAGCACGGACTCAGCCCACAGCCTCTCCGACTCGCTGGAGGTCCCGCTGTCCGGCAAGATAAAGAGGATAGGGAAGAACCTCGACGCGGTTGAGATAGAGGTCCAGTACGAGATCGAGAGCAAGTGGGCGGAGATCCACAACTACATCTCGGAGTTCCTCGAGTCGCAGGGGGTCGAGCCGGTGACGGCGAAGGAGCTGGCCGTGCTCCCCGGACTGGACTTCATGTCAGCGCTCTTCTATGTCGACCAGTTCAGCAAGGAGAAGAAGTACGACGTCGTCATCATCGACACCGCCCCGACCGCAGACACCATCCGGCTGCTCTCGTACCCGGACGTCGCGAACTGGTACATCGACAAGGTGTTCAGCGTGATGAGGAACCTCGTCAGGATCGCCAGGGCGACTGTCGGCAGGGTCATGAAGACGCCGTTGCCGCCGGAGCGCGTCCTGGACGACATACAGTGGATGAAGGACAGGCTGAGCAACGTCAAGGAGATAATGACCGACCCCGAGCAGACCTCGGTGAGGCTCGTCCTGAACCCGGAGAGGATGGTCATCACCGAGACGATGCGCGCCTACACCTACCTCTCGCTTTTCGGCTACACCGTGGAGAGCGTCATAGTCAACCGCATATTCCCGGAGGACTCCGGGTCGGGCTACTTCAAGGAGAAGCTGAAGGAGCAGAGCAAGTACCTGGAGGAGATCAAGGAGGCTTTCTCCCCGCTGAAGATCATGAGGGCGCACATCTTCAACACGGAGATCGTCGGCAGGGAGTCGCTCGAGCTGCTCGCGAACATGCTGTTCGGCGATTCGGACCCAACCCAGGTGTACGGAAGGGAGAGCCCGATGAAGATGTACGAGGAGGGCGGGCAGAGGATACTGGCCATCAAGGTGCCCTTCCAGGTCGACAGGCCTGTAGAATTATATAACCGCAAAGACCTGCTAATAATCAGCATAGGCAGCTACAAGAGGAGCATCTCGCTCCCTTACACATACGCCTCGCTCAAGGTCATGAAGGCGCAGATGAGGGACGGGTGGCTCAGGATACATTTCGAGAAGGTGAAAGGAGATGGACAGCAAGGCGGCGACAAGAAAAGGGGCAGAAAAGGCAAGAGAGCTGGCTGAGCACGTCGAACGGCTCGCTGCGAACGTGATCACGGGCGGCACGGCGGATCACCTCTCCAAGGCGGGGAACGAGCTTCTCAGCGCCGTCAACAAGACGATGGAGGACATGAGCATCCCGGAGGAGACCAAGAAGCACCTCTTGAACGCCGAGAGGGAGACGCTGCTGGCTATCAAGGGCGTGCTGGACGCCGTGATAAAAGAGATCGACCGGATAGAGAAGCCGGGCAAGAAGCCTGCGGAAAAGCTGAAGAAGATCAAGATAAAGTGATGCGCGGCCGCATCATTCGCTCGCGAGATCGCCGAGCTTGGCGAGCTTCTGCTGCAGATCATCTATATTCGCGCCCTTCGGCACAACGGTTATGATTATCGCCTTGCGGCCGGCGCCGACGATGAACATCTCGTACTTCTCGGAGGTCATGCGTATTACCTTCGGCTGGCCGATCCTGAGCTCCGAATGGGCGGTGACGGCCGCGCCCATTATTGTCGCGCACATTATGGTCAGGGTCTCCGGGGTGATGCCCTCGGGCATGTCGCCGGCGATCAGCATCCCGTCCCTGCCAATCACCGCGGACGATACCGCGCCGAACTCTGCTTTGAGCCCCCTGAGGATCCCTTGAAAGTCGGGCAAGCTCAGTCTCCCCCGCCCTCTCCTATCTTGAAAACGCACTGGTCGTTGCCCTTGCTGACGCACTCGACTTCCTGGCAGTTCATCCTCTTGTGGCTGTGTCCCTCGTATATCTTGTTTATGACCCCGCGGAGCATGTGGCATGTCGGCTTCTCCGCGTCCTTGGTCTCAAGCGATTCGAACGAAGCGGTCACGTACGCCATCGAGTCCTCGAACTTCACTTCCTCGACCCACCCCTTCGCCTTGAGAAGCTTGCCGCAGGAATCGAAGTATTCCTCCTCAGACTCCTGGGCGGCGATCCTGGCTATCTCCTCCCCGATGATGAGCCCCTCACGGTAGAATAGCCCGTAGCACGCTGCCGACATGACGCTCTCGTAGAGCGCCTGAATGTCCTTGTTCTCCTTCTGCGATACCTTGATGAATCTCATGGTAATTCTCCGAATTCCAGCTCTCGACTTGGTTCATGAATCCCCCTTTCGGATTAAAAACCTTTTAGTCGCGGGAGCGGGGGCAGGCGAGGGCGGCCGCGATGCGCCTGCCAATCCGCTGGCTTTTCCAAGGTCCTAGCCAAAAGGGCGATACAATCTGAGAAGTTTATTATCCCCGAGCCGGATTATTACCCGAACATGCCGAAATTCTCCGACTCGGATGGCGAGAAGGCCGTCAGGGCTGCCAGGGCCATAGTCGATTGCTACGTCGGCGATGGCGGGATCCCGCCGATCGACGTCCCTGAGAGCTTCAAGAAGAATGGAGGGGTCTTCGTGACGCTCAAGACCTATCCTGGCGACGACCTCCGCGGCTGCATCGGGTATCCGGAGCCCATCGCCCCCCTCGAGGAGGCGCTGACCGACTCGGCCATAAGCGCGGCGACCAGGGACCCCAGGTTCTACCCCGTGCGCAGGGAGGAGCTGCGCAAGCTCGTCGTCGAAGTGAGCCTGCTGACGCCCCCCGAGCCGATCGTCGTGAGCGACAACAAGGAGCTGCTGGGGAGGGTCGTCATAGGCGAGGACGGGCTGATCGCCGAGAGGGGGCGCTGGAGGGGGTTGCTCCTGCCGCAGGTTCCGGTCGAGCTGGGTTGGGGGGTGGAGGAGTTCCTGATGCAGACCTGCAACAAAGCGGGTCTCGATGTCGAGGCGTGGAAGGACCCGAAGACGAGGTTCCTCAAGTTCCAGGCCGAGGTGTTCTCCGAGGAGAGCCCCAACGGCAAGATCCGAAGAGAGGTCCTGAGAGGTAAAGATGGACTTGGTAATTGAGGGCAGGGCTCTGCTGGAAGGCGGCCTTGCCGAGTGCTGCATAGGGATCGAGGGCGGCAGGATAGCGAAGGTAGCGAAGACCCTCGGCCGCGCCGACGACCGGCTGGACTTCTCCGGCAAGATCATCATGCCGGCGGGGATAGACCTGCACGTTCATTTCAGGGACCCCGGGATGACGGACAAGGAGGATTTCGGAACGGGGTCGGCAGCGGCGGCATGCGGGGGCGTCTCGTTCGTCCTCGACATGCCGAACACCAGGCCGCCGACGAGATCGCTCTCCGACCTGAAGGAGAAGATATCCATCGCCTCCAAGAAGAGCCACGTCGATTTCGGCCTATCCGCGCTCCTCGACGGGAAGACGGATGCGCCCAAGCTCGCGCCATTGGCGGGCGCGTTCAAGATCTACCTGGGCGAGACCACCGGAGGGCTCGGCATAGCGGCCGATGACATCGGGCTCATCATATCCAAGGCCTCCGCGTCCGGCAGGCCGGTATTCGTGCACGCGGAGCACGCGGGCGCGCTGCCGGACATGGCCGAGAAGGATCTGTACGACCATGACAAGAGGAGATCGGAGAGGGCTGAGCTGGAGGCCGCGAAGCTTGTCGTCGATTCCAAGAAGAAGGGCGGGCGGGTGCATCTTCTTCACGCGACGCAGGCGGACGTCCTCCGCGTCGCGAGGAAGGGCGGGGCGACGGCGGAGGTCGCGCCGCACCACCTCCTGCTCGACACCGGGGCGCGACTGGGCTCGCTTGGCAAAATCAATCCGCCGTTGAGGTCGAAGTCCACGCGGATTAGGCTCTGGGAGGCGTTCGCCTCGGGGCTCGCCGACACCATCGGATCGGACCACTCGCCGCACACCGCGAGCGAGAAGGAGCGGGGGTTCGACTCGGCTCCGAGCGGCATGCCGGGCGTCGAGACCTTGCTGCCCCTGATGCTGGACAAGGTCGCTGAGAAGAAATTGCAGATAGAGACCCTGTCGAGATGCTGCTCATCGCGGCCGGCGGAGATCCTGGGAATAAACAAGGGGAGGATCGAGGTCGGGATGGATGCCGACCTGATCATCGTCGACCTGAGGAAGCGGTCGAAGATCAGCGCCGACAGGCTTCATTCGAAATGCGGCTGGACGCCCTACGAGAATATGGAGGGCGTGTTCCCGATGATGACAATCATCCGCGGCGAAGAGGTCGCGCGCGACGGCGAACTGTCCGGCGGAAAGGGCGGAAGGTTCGTTGAGCCTGGGAGGGACAAGGCATGATGGTCGACATGTCGGAGCTCGAGGGGAAGAGCTACACCTGCCTGGAAGGCTGCGGGATGTGCTGCCTCTGCCAGCCGGAGCTGACGAACGAAGAGCTGAAGATGTTCGAGATCGACCGCCGTTTGAAAGACGCGCTCACCAGGGAGCACATTGACGGGCATAAGACCGCCAAGCCGAACGCGATCAAGCTGCAGGGCGGCTGCGGAGCATGTTACTTCCTCAAGAACAGGCTCTGCACGATACATGAGATCAAGCCGCACTTCTGCAGGCAGTTCCCGATCCATGTCCACCTCCTGAGGAGGATACAGCTCAGCGTGAACCTCTCGTGCAGGGGAATAACGGAAGGAGGGCAGTCGCTGAAGACCTACGGAAAGACCCTTGTGACGAGCATACCCGAGGCGGAGCTGAACAACGACCTGGCGACCGTGAGGAAGGTCGTCGGGGAGTTCGACCGGATGTGCCATGAGGCGGGCGTCCATCAGAGCCCGGAGAAGATGAGGGCGGTCGCAACGAAGCTGCTCCCCATGATAGCGAAGGAGGGGGGCGCCGGCAGGCTGCTCGCTTTCGCGGACGAGGAGCCTTTGATCGGGAACATGCAGGACGTCGAGATAGTGAGGCTGGTGAGGGCGGCCGAACCGGCCGATGACCTGGACCAGCTCGCGAGGGAATCCAACTACGAGCAGTTCGACATCGACGATGTGGCGAAGCTCCCGGTCTACGTCGACGATAGGTTCGGCTGGAACCTGATCCAGTCCCGCAACGGGAAGATCAACTGGATGGCCCTGGATGAGGACGGCTCCCTGCGCGTGCAGAAGAGCCTGGACCCCAAGGAGGTAGCGCTGCTTCCGACCGACAGGGACGGGCTGGCGGCCTTCGCGGACTACGCGAGGGTGCTGATAGCCAGGGACGCGTTCCTGGGGAGCGTCTACAACGTCTGCAACCTGCACAAGTACCAGCACGACCTGATGACCGTATACCTCGGCGTTCTCGGCACGTCGCTGCTCGACCTCTGGTGGAGGGCGTCGCTGCTCGGGAAGATATTGAACAGGCCCAGGATAGACCGCTGGCTCGCGCTGGAGGGAGTGAGGGCGTATGACATGGACAGTTTGGATGCGCCGACCATCGGGGCGTTCATTTAGTCGCCACTTTTGCAATTTCGATGGGAATTGTTTCAGTTTTAAAGCATAAGGTTTAATACTTTTGCTAATTTAACCGGAAAGCATGAGCGAACAAGTCCAGATTGCCCAGCTCGACAAGTACGACAGGATAATCCTCCAGATACTCCAGGAGAACAGCAACACGAGCCTGAAGGAGATCGCCGACAAGACGGGGCTCTCCTCCTCCACCATACACTACAGGATCAACCGCCTGATCAAGGACAGGATAATCGTCAACTTCACCGCCCAGGTCGACCCCATCAAGGTCGGCAAGGACATACTAGCGGTCTCGTTGGTCAACGGCAAATACGGTTCCGATGTGTCGAAGAAGCTCGGCGACAAGCTCGGCAAGATCGCCGGCGTCTGGGCCGTATACTACCTTCTTGGCAACATCGATTTCGCGGTCCTGCTCAGGGCTTCGACCCGGGAGGAACTCAAGAACATCATCGACGCGATCATGAGGATCGACGAGGTCGAGAAGAGCAACACCTACCTGGTTCTAGAGCGGATAAAGGAAGACCCGCGCGTCGAGTTCTGAAGCGACTGCGATTTGTCCGCGGAAAAAGCATAGCCAGCGTCCTGAAAAAAATTTCGTGGCACGGCAAAGCTTTAAGTAAGACACCACTTTATAGGGAAACAGGTGAGTTGTCTGCAGAAGCCTTTGGCGGTCCTGAACAAGTCGATAAACCAGCAGGTTATCGTCGAGCTCAAGGCGAAGAGGTCGTACAGGGGGATCCTCGAGGGTTACGACCCGCACATGAACATTGTTCTGAAGAACGCAGAGGAGGTCTTCGAGGGGAACATCACGCGGAAGCTCGAGTCGACCATAGTCCGCGGGGACAACATCATCTATATTTCACCGTGAGGGGTAGATCGTTTTGACAAAGGGTACGGCCTCAATGGGCAAGCGCTCAGCGAAGAAGACCCACATCAGGTGCCGAAGATGCGGGAGGCATTCGTATCATGCCACCAGAGGTGTCTGCGCCAGCTGCGGGTTCGGGGCGACTGCAAAGAGAAGGAACTACAGCTGGGCAAAGGTACATTGAAAGCTGGGGGAGTGTCAGAAAAATGTGGCATGTCCCGAAATTGAAAGAATCGTGCGGCGTCGTTGGGATATGCTCACATGAGCCTGTTTCTGAGGATCTCTATTTCAGCCTTCGGATAATCCAGCACAGGGGCCAGGAGTCCGCGGGTATATCCGTCTTCGAGGACGGTAAGCACACCATTCTGAAAGGCATGGGGCTCGTCCATCAGGTCATGAACAAGGACCAGCTATCCAAGCTGAAGGGCACCAAGGGCATAGGCCACGTCAGGTACTCGACCTTCGGGGTCTCGGCACTGCAGAACGTGCAGCCATTCGTCGTGCAGACGACGAACGGGGAGGTCTCCCTCGGGCACAACGGGGAGATCGTGAACGCCGAGGCGATGAGGACCGACCTGAAGAGGAAGGGCTGGGCATTCATCACATCATCGGATTCGGAGATCATCGTCCGTCTGCTGGCCAACGAACTGAGCATACACGCCGACCCTGTCAAGTCGATAAAGAACCTGATGAACCTCATAGAGGGCTCATACTCGCTGACGATCATGATAGGCGACAGGATATTCGGCGTCCGCGACCCCTACGCCATCCGCCCGCTCTGCGTCGGGAAGATGAACGGGGGCTGGGCCGTCGCTTCCGAAAGCGTGGTCTTCGACAACCTGGACGGGGAGTTCGTCAGGGACGTCGAGGGGGGCGAGATCGTGGAGGTCACCTGCGACGGGGTGAAGTCCTGGAAGGTCCCCTCGCCTAAGGAGAAAGCCCATTGCATGTTCGAATGGGTGTACTTCGCGAGGCCGGATTCCGTCATCGACGGCAAGCTGGTCTTCGAGGTCAGGAAGAACATCGGCAAGAGGCTCGCGATACAGCACCCTGTCGACGCCGATGTGGTCATACCGATCCCCGACTCCGGAAGGGCACATGCGATTGGCTACTCCGAGGAGTCGCACATCCCCATCGCGGAGGGGCTGATGAAGAACAGGTACGTCGAGAGGACATTCATAATGCCCGACCCGAACGAGAGGGTCATGGGAGTGATGCTCAAGCTCAACCCGATCAAGAAGGAGGTCGACGGGAAGCGCATCGTACTGTGCGACGACAGCATAATCCGCGGTACGACGATGAGGCAGATCGTCCAGATACTGAGGAGGGCTGGCGCCGAAGAGGTCCATGTCAGGATAGGCTCGCCTCCGGTCGTGGCCCCGTGCTACCTCGGAATCGACATGAAGACGAGGCACCAGTTCGTCGCGACCGAAAGGACCGTCAAGGAGATCGCGGAGATACTCACGGCGGACAGCGTGGGGTACCTGAGCATCGACGGACTCGTGGAATGCATTGGGTTGGGAGACAGGAACCTCTGCCTGGGATGCCTCACCGGAGAATACCCGGTGTCCATCGAAGGGGAGCGCGTCAGGTTCCAGAAGAAGATCGACAGCTTCTGAAACAGTTATATACGGTCCCCAGTCTTTCCGCCGTTGGCATTTGCATCAAGGGCCGGTAGATCAGCGGAAGATCGCTCGCTTGGCATGCGAGAGGCCGCGAGTTCAAATCTCGCCCGGTCCACTTAACATTCCTTGGTTCGAGGGAAGACGCTCGCCTTCCGAGGTTGACGATTGATACGGGTCTCACAGCATCCTCTTGATCCTGAAAATGACCCAGAGGAGCAGGACCGCGATCGCCGTTATCGCTATGATTATCCAGAACTGGTATTCGAATTCGTAGAACGGGAGGCCGGGGGTCCCGATGTTCATGCCGTACAAACTGGCTATCAGCGTGGGGAGCATCAGGGCGAGGCTGATGGTGGTGAGAATCTTCATCACGCTTGAGAGGTTGTTCGATATCACCGACTCGTGCGCCCTCAGGACGTTCGAGATTATCTCCCTGTAGAGGGTCGTCATGTCGTACAGCTGCGCTACGTCGTTCTCTATGTCTTCGAGGAGGTCCGCCTGGTCCTCGTTCAGCTCGAGGTGCCTCGCCTTCGAGAGCATCGATAACGCGTTGTAGTTCGACAGGAGCGTGGTGTTCAGGACGATCAGGTTGCTGTTCAATCCGTATGCGGTCCTGGCGAGCTCCGCCTTGGTCTCGCTCAGCAGTGACTTCTGGATCTGCGATATCTGCCCCTCCATCGGTCGGACCCTCCGGTCTATGTCCCTGTTGATCTTGCGTATGATGGCGAGGAACAGGTCCTCGGTGGTCCCGAGCTTCGGCCTCCTCTTGTAGTCGGATATCAGGTCCTTGGCGGAGAAGGTCGGGGCGATCCTGACGGTCAGGACCTTGCCCTTGATCAGGAATATCCCGACAGGCATGGTCTGCGCCGCTTCTCCCTCCCTCGAAGCGGTGAGCAGGCTCCTGAGCACGAGGAGGTCGTAGTCCTCGTCTATCTCGACCCTCGAACGCTCGTTCGGGTCGAGCGAGTCCGCTAGGTCCTGCAGCTGAATGCCCAATGCCTTGTGGAGCGTCTCCACCTCATCGGGGGTCGGCGCGGTGGCGTCTATCCAAAGGGAATCCTTCAGGCGGGAGGGGTCCTGCTCTTTGAGCTCGCCCCCCTCCGCGCAGTAGAACTTCAGCATCCAGAACGCCTCCGTGTATTGCCAACGGGAGGCCGCGTGAGGATATATATGCCTTTTCTCAGACCCGTTATAAGGTTTCTTAGACTACGGCATTGTGGGCGATTTTTGAATATCATTTTATATTCCGTGGAATTAGTAGCATCATCAGGTGAATGCGAATGTCGATGTTTTGCCATCAGTGCGAGCAGACTGCGAACGGGACAGGCTGTACGGTCAGGGGGGTGTGCGGGAAGGACGAGGACATCCAGAGCCTGCAGTACATGATACTCTACGGGCTGAAGGGGCTCGGCGCCTACGCGCACCATGCGAGGCTCCTCGGCGAGAGGTCGGAGGAGATCGATGCGTTCGTCCACGAGGCTCTGTTCAAGACCCTCACGAATGTCGACTTCTCCCTGGAAGACCATCTCGATGTCGTGCTCAGACTCGGCATGATGAACCTCAAGGCGATGGAGATCCTGGATGCCGGCAACACAAAGAATTTCGGCGACCCTGAGCCGACCGCGGTCAGGACCGGCACGGTGAAGGGACCGGGCATACTCGTCACCGGCCACGACCTTCATGACCTGAAGGAGCTGCTCGAGGTCGCGGAGGGGACCGGCGTGAACATATACACGCACGGCGAGATGCTGCCCGCCCACGGCTATCCCAAGCTCAGGGCCTACAAGAGCCTGATCGGCAACTACGGGACCTCATGGCAGAGGCAGAAGACGGAGTTCGCCGAGTTCGGCGGGCCGATACTGGCAACGACTAACTGCGTGCAGATCCCGACCGACGCCTACAGGGACCGGCTCTATACGATCAACATCACGAGGATCCCTGGCGTAAAGCACATCAAGGACAAGGGCGACATCGGGAAGATCATAGAGCATGCGAAGACCATCGGTGACCTGCCGGAGAGGCCGGGGAAACCGCTGTCGACCGGCTTCCACCACAAGGCGGTCCTGAAGCTGGCGCCGCAGATAATCGACGCCGTCAAGTCCGGCAAGATCAGGCATTTCTTCCTAGTAGGGGGCTGCGACGGCATGAAGCCGGGCAGGAACTACTACACCAAGTTCGCCGAGCTGGTGCCCAAGGACTGCGTGATCCTGACGCTGGCCTGCGGCAAGTACAGGTTCAACAGCATGGACTTCGGGACCATCGACGGGATCCCGAGGCTGATCGACATGGGGCAGTGCAACAACGCGTACAGCGCGATACAGCTCGCGGTCGAACTCTCGAAGGCGTTCAAGTGCAGCGTGAACGACCTGCCTCTTTCGCTGGTCCTGTCGTGGTACGAGCAGAAGGCCGTGGCGATAGTCGAGACTCTGCTGGCCCTCGGGATAAGGAACATGAGGATCGGCCCCTCGCTCCCGGCGTTCATTTCGCCCAACGTATGGAAGATGCTGCAGGACAAGTACGCCGTCATGCCGATCGGGGACCCGGAGGCCGATCTGAAGGCGATCCTCGGAGGGAAGATCTGAATGGCAGTCAGGAAGATCATCGAGATCGACGAGGACAAATGCACGGGATGCGGCCAGTGCGTCACGAAGTGCGCCGAGGGGGCGCTGGCAATCGTCGACGGCAAGGCGAAGGTCGTCAAGGACAGCTTCTGCGACGGGCTCGGGGCCTGCATAGGCGAATGCCCGGAGGGCGCCCTCGAGATCATCGAGCGCGACGTCGATGCGTTCGACGAGAAGGCCGTCGAGGAGCATCTGCATGAAGCGGGCCGACCGCACAAGATCCATCCGCCGGCGGACATGCATGCCGGGCATCACCACGACGGGCATGATGGCATGAGCTGCCCGTCGGCGAAGCCGATGACGCTCGAACCGAAGAGAAGCCGCGCCGGCGGGGAGTGCGGACATGAAGCGGCGTCCGGCCTCGGGCACTGGCCCGTCCAGCTCATGCTCGTCCCTGAGACCGCGCCTTTCCTGAGGGGCAAGGACCTGATAGTGCTCGCGGACTGCGTCGCGGTGGCCTATCCGAACCTGCACAGCAGGTTCCTCGAAGGCAACGCGGTGGTGATGGGTTGCCCGAAATTCGATGACGGCGAGCTGTACGCGAAGAAGCTGAGAGGCATGATCCAGAATTCAGGCATCAGGAGCATCTCCGTCGTGAACATGGAGGTGCCTTGCTGCTTCGGGCTGCAGAGGCTCGTCGAATCCGCGGTGGAGGGATCGCCGAGGAAGATACCGTTCAAGCAGTACGTCATCGGGATAAACGGCGAGATGCAATCCGAATCCTGAGCATCAGGGGAGGAAGACCAGCACGGCGATGCAGGAGCCGAACTTGCCCTTGGGCACTTCGATTTCCTCGATGCGGAACTCCGGCTCCTCCGCCTGCACTTCGCGGAGCGAAGCCATCTGGCTCACCCTTGCCGTGAGCTCCCTCCTCAGCTCGTCCGCGGATCCGCGGATGTGCCCCTCTGCCACGTAGCCTCCGGCGCCGTCCTTCCTGAGGAAGTAGGCTATGCCGGCGGATATCTTGCCGCCCCCCTCGCCATCCTGCCGCGCCATCACGCAGAAGGTGATGGTGCCGCGCTCTATGCTCGCCCCCCTGATCTGCTTGATTCCTTTCGGCAGGACGGATGAAACGGGGACGAGGTTGGCCTCGGAGATGCCGGCCATGACCAGTGCCTGGTCGAAGGCGTTGAGCGCGGATATGCTGCTCGTCGCCTTGCCAGAGGTCGCAAAGAACCTGCCCGGTATCGGAATCATCGGCCGCCAATCGGCATCGGTGATAAAAAGATTCGCCGGAAACACGACATAGGCATATGAATAAAATCAATGAACGGCAATCCGCCAACCGTGGATGCGACTGTATTACTGATAATAACGGTCATAGCGATAATACTGGCCCTATTGTTTGCGTTTACCAACGGCTTCCATGACGCGAGCGCGATAATCGCGACCATGGTGTCCTGCGGAGCGGCGACCCCGCGCAGCGCCGTCCTGCTCGCCTCATCGATGGTGATGGCCGGGGCGCTCATAGGCGGCAGCGCCGTCGCCTTCACCATAGAGGGGTTGGTGCACATGGAGGCGGGGGCGAACCTCGTCTACACGATGATGGCGGCCGTCATCGGGGCGGTGATCTGGAACCTCCTGACCTGGAGGTACGGCCTGCCCTCCTCCTCGACCCAGGCGCTGGTGGGCGGACTTCTTGGGGCGACCATCGCCGCGAGCGGGATGGGAGACGTGCACTGGGGGCTCGACGAGCTCCTCGGAAGCCAGCATGAGCTCGCCGGCGTCACCAAAGTCATCGCCTTCCTCCTGTGGTCGATAGCGATGGGGCTGAGCACAGGATACCTCTTCCAGAAGTTCGCATCGATGGCGCTGAGGAATTCAAAGAAGAGCATCAACAGGCGCCTAAAGAGGGCGCAGTGGTTCACGGCGAGCCTGCTCGCGTTCAGCTATGGAGCGAACGACTCGCAGAAGCAGATGGGGCTGATCGTCATCATACTCCTATCGGGAGGGTTCGTCGCAAGCTTCGACATCCCGCTCTGGGTCAGGATCCTCTGCGGCGCGGTGATGCTGGCAGGCATACTGGGAGGCGGGTGGAGGATCGTCAAGACCATCGGCAGGCGCATATTCCCGATAGAGGCGCTGCACAGCCTGGATTCGCACCTCGCCTCGACGTCGTCCATTGCGCTCTCGACGCTCGCCGGGGCGCCGGTCTCTTCCACGCAGGTGGTCGCATCGAGCGTCATGGGCGTCGGTGCGGCCGACAACCCGAAGATGCTGCAATGGTCGGTCGGAAAGGACATGGTCGTCGCTTGGCTGCTGACGATCCCGGCCGCAATGGCTTTGTCCATGGTCATTTATTATCCCCTGCATTGGCTGCTCATGGGAGCATGACGGAGCTGAACCTGGATGAGCGACGGAAGAAATGATGGGGCGAACGGCGGGGTCTTCAGCAAGCTCTTCCCGCCGAAGTACGACTTCCTCCAGATGCTCGTGGACCAGTCCGTCGAGCTGAACTCCGGGATCGAGGCGCTCAACAACTGGCTGAAGGCGGGGATCCTCTCCGAGCCGAGCGAGATCGTGAAGAAGGAGAGGGCTGTCGACGACATGAGGCACGCGATGGAGACCTTCCTCATGGAGGCGTTCTCGACGCCTTTCGACAGGAGGGAGATCTACACCATCTCGCATCAGATGGGGCAGATAATGGACTTCGCCGTTTCCACGCACCTGGAGATGAGGGCTTTCGGCGTCCACACCGACGACTCCATGCTGTGCATGGCCAGATCGCTGAGCGCGGGAACGAAGCTCTTCATTGAAGCACTGAGCATGGCAATAAAGGACCCCGGCAGATCGGAATCGCTCATAAGGGACATCAGGAAGGCCGAGCACGAGGTGGAGAAGGTCTACATCGAGGCAATGGCGGAGCTGTTCAAGAAGGGGGACGCCTTCGATGCCCTGCGGAAGAGGGAGATATACCATCACCTCAAGGATGCCGGCAGGGCCCTGAGCTCCACCGTTGACATCCTCCACAGGATTGTCGTCGCCTTCTCCTGATGCGGCGGATCATCCGAATTCGAACGCGCTCAGGGTCATCATCCCCGGGCGGAAGGGCTCCGTTCCTCCCTTTGACCGCACCATCCTGAAGGCCTTGTGAACCGCCTTGAAGCCGAGGCTGAGGAAAATCTCCCTGACCACCGCGTTGTTCATCGCGACCCCGCCCAGCACCCTCGTCCCTGGCTTCATCTCCCTCAGGGTGCTCCTGAGCATCATCGATCCGTCATCGAAATCCGGCTCCGCCATGGCCCATGGCCCGAGGTCGTTCATTATCGGGTTGACCCGCGAGAGGAAGTACCCGGTCATCTCCCCGCCGTCGAAAAGCCCCTTGGCCATGCCCGGGAAATCGCCTGCCAGCTGCCTGAGTATGTTCTTCCGGTCGAAGCCTGTGACCGTCCTGTCCAGACGGCAGATCGCATCGAGGTCCTCCTTGCCGAGCGGCCTTATCTTCTCCCCCATCGGCACCCCTGCGACATCCTTCGCGGTGAGGATCTTGTCATATGTGTCTATCTCCTCGACGTTGTGATAGCCGTGCCTCTTGTAGAATGGGACAGCAGCCGGAACCGCATATGCCTCCATGGTCTCGACTCCGATGGAATCCATCTTCTGGGCAAGATGGCCCATCATCATCTGGCCTATCCCTTTGTTGCGCCAACCCCCCTTAACGACGACGTGCGCCAGGACGGCCCTCTTGCCGGATACCGCGATCGTGATCGCGCCGACTATGGACCCGCCGCTGCAGGTGACCACCGAGTTCTCCGGGTCGACGTCCAATATCCTGTCCATCTCGGAGATGTGGTAATCCCACCCTTCGGTGTTTATGAGGTCCAGAACGGCCTGCAGGTCCTTCCGCTCCATCCTCCTCAGTTCCGCCCCGTGGTGATGCTGGTCCATGCGCTCGCCCCGTATCATGTGGACGGGGTAGATACCGTTTTTGGAAATACATGCGCTACAGGAGGTTCAACCGAGCATCCTGAGGATGAACCCGGCGACGATCAGAGCGAACGTTATTATGGGAAGCAGCACAAGCCGCCTGTCCCTCTGTGAGAAATACAGGATCGTCGCCAATACCCGGACCAGGGGCGTGGCTATCACTATCAGCATGCCCAGCCCTATCAGCCCCATCGAATCCATCGAAGCTATCGAGGCGACGATGGAATCGAGCGACATCTTCTGCGACGCATCGGTTATGGATGAACTGGCCAATGCGGTTACCAGGCCGGCGGCGAACAAAACGGCCGATATGACGGCGCCGGCCAGGACTATGCGGCTCAGAGCCTGCTCGGCCCTCGGCGTGATCGCGTGTTGCGGCCCATCCTCGGCCATTACAGCATCCCCCCTGCCCTAAGGAACATGATGACGGCGATTATCACGAGGACCACGGAGAACATCGTCCGAAGACCTTTGCCCGTCATCCTTGGCATGAATCTAGAGCCGATGACCGCGCCGATGAAAATGCCGATCGCCGCGGCCGCCGTGATTATTGGGGCGACCAGCCCGTTCGCCAGATAGACCAGCGCGCTTGCGACCGCCGTGACGCCTATCATGAAGTTGCTGGTTGCGGAGGCGGCCTTCATCGGCACGCCCATCCAGATGTGCATCGCCGGCACCTTCACGATCCCACCGCCGACCCCTATCAGGCCGGACAGATTGCCGGCCACGAAGCCGGCCAGCGCGCCTCGCGGGAGATTCTTGACCCCGTAGTGCATCGTTTCACTCGTATGTTCATCGCGGTATCTGCCGTTGAATCTCCATGTCGATGTGCCGGGCTGGGCAGGCGCATGCACCTCTTTCCTGCCCTCCATTCCAAATACCATGTAAACCGCGGCGTAGATCAGCACTATGGCGAACAGCGCCTCCACCAGCGACTGCGAGAGATACACGATCAACATGGCGCCGATTATCGCCCCGGTGACCGTGAACACCTCCAGGAACATGCCCAGGCTGATGTTCACCATCCCCTCCCGAAGATACTTCGGGGCTGAGGCCGACGATGTGACGATGATCGTCACGAGGCTGGTCGCCGCGGCCACTTTGATGTCGATGCCTAGGCCGAGGGTCATGATCGGTATGAGGAATACCCCTCCGCCTATCCCGAGCAGGGAGCCGACTGCCCCGATGAGGATGGATGCCAGAAGCAGGATCAGCAGAGTCTCGACTACCGCCATACGCGCACCTGTGAACTAGGATGCTCGATGCTCCCGATTGCAGTACACCGCAATTAACGTGTGGTCGTCACGCCCGCGCTCAGATGTTCCACGGGTTCGTCAGCACTTCGCTCGGGAAATCCATCGAAGTCTTGCCGGTCGTCGCGAACCTGTACAGCGCGGTCGTGAGCACGCCCTGGACCGCCTGTGCGAGCACCGCGATGAATATCCAGTAGACTACGGCGATGATGAACCCGACGATGATGCCCATGATCCCGCCGATCAATGCCGCGATGACTATGAAGGCTATCCCGAGCATCGCAAGCCCGAAGAATATCAGGCCTATCCCCAGGTTCGATATAAGCGCCTCGCCCCAGGACGCCTTCAGTATGCTCGCGCTCCTCCTGAGGGCCTTGAACGGAGTCTGCTTCTCGAAGGCGATGACCGGTACCGCGAAGTAAGAGGCGATCGACCACGCCAGGCCGATCAACCCTATCACTATCTTGCCGATGAGCCCGGCGCGCTCCTGCAGCGTCCTCAGTATGAGGCCGATCGTTGCGGCCACGAGGGCCCATTCGAGGATGTAGACCGTCCTCTCGGCAGCGAACCTTATCCCATACGCGAAGGTCGGGTCGCCGCCCTCCAGGCGCTTCATGGCGCAACCCATCAGCGCAACGCTGAAGAATATGCTGATGAAGAATGAGACGAAGTAGAAGACCGCCCAGAAGATGTAGAACACGATGTCGATCGAGCTTGCCGAGAAGCTCCCTGACAGGAACATCGGGATGAGGAATGATGCCGCGATGAGGAGCATGATCCCGCCGGATATCAGCGGGAAAAGCAGCATCTCCTTGTCCTTCCTGATGACGCCGAAGCTCAGCTTTGTGAGCTGCCAACCTCTGCTTATCTTGCCCATGAAACCACCTTGCCCTCCTCGGCTTGATTGGGGTTAGGATAATTAATGTTTTCATTAGCCTGGCGGGGGATGCTGCTGATAGGAAAGTTTTAATCTTTCCAGAATTGTTCTGAGATAATGCTCGAAGACCTGCCAAACGAAATGTGGTTCAAGCTGATCGTGTTACTGGCAGTTGCCATAGCGTCCAATTTCCTCTTTTCCAGATTCAGCCAATCGAAGATAATCGGGCAGATCCTCCTCGGCGTCCTGATAGGCCCGAGCGTCATAGGACTCATCATCGTCAGCCAGACGGACACTTTGGATATCGTCAGCCTGCTGGCCGAACTCGGAGCAATCATCCTCCTGTTCATGATCGGGCTGGAGTGCAAGATGAAGGAGATCTATACCAAGATCTCCGTCATCGTGGCCGCCTGCGGGGTCATTGTTCCTTGGATAAGCGGATTCATATTGGCGGAGTGGATGCTCCCGGACCCCACGATTGGGACGAGATTCGCGCAGTCGGTGATAGTCGGCGCGGCTCTTGTGGCGACGAGCGTCGCGATCACCGCTGGTGTCCTGAAAGAGCTGGGGGTCATTGGCTCCAAGCCCGCCAAAGTCATCCTCGGCGCCGCGGTTGTGGACGACATCCTCGGCATGATGGTGCTCGCGATATCTTCCGAATTGGCCCTTGGGACCGGCATGCAGGTCCTGAGCATTGCCTGGATCATGACAATAGCGGTCGTGTTCGTGGTCATTGGGGCCCTCGTCGGTTCGAGATTCCTCAGCAAGATAATCGGAGCGGTCGAGCGGGGAGGGGCAAAGCGAAACATGCCGTGGGCAGGGTTCCTGCTGGCGATAACCTTCGCATTCATCTATGCGTTCATCGCGGAGACCATAGGGATATCTGCGATTGTTGGAGCGTTCGTCGCTGGCACGAGCCTTGCGAGCTGCGAGCACAGCGTCAAGTTCAGAAGGATCACAGGGAAGCTCGTCTGGGTGTTCGCCCCCATATTCTTCCTCTCCCTCGGCATACTTGTGAACATACGCCTCCCGCTCGAGATATGGGTGTTCGCCCTGATCCTCACGTTGGTGGCGGTGGTGACGAAGCTCGTAGGGTGCGGAGTGCCCGCCAAGCTCCTAGGGCTGAACAACAAGGATTCGCTAGCAGTCGGTCTCGGAATGATCCCGAGGATGGAGATAGCGATGGTGATTGCTCTTTATGCCCTGAGACATCAGATTATAAGCCAGGATATCTATTCCATACTAGTGCTGATGGGGTTGCTGACCGCGCTGTTCACCCCGCCGATCCTCAAGTGGGCCATGAAGGGAATCCCGAGAGGACCTGATCAGTGCGATGGAGCAGGAACCCTGAAAGGATAGGAGGGGGCAAATTGGTTGAAGGCGAGAGAGAGGAAGGCGACATCGACCTGAGCAACGACGAATGGTTCGAGGAGAACTACATGGACCTGATCCAGCGCTATCCGAGGCTCTGGATAGCGGTTATGGACCAGCAGGTAATCTGCGACGGCGCGACAAAGCGGGAAGCCGAGGCAAAAGCGAAGGGGATCGCCGGTGACAGGGAGTTCTCGATCTATTTCATCGAACCGACGCCGCTGCCGCTGTGAAGGGTGGAAAGGTGAAGAAGGTCAATTTCAAGGATGTCGAAGGCGCCTCGCCGGAGGAGACGAAGGGCGTCGACTTCAGGCAGCTCATCGCCAAGGACATGGACCCGCCGAACTTCTACATGCGCCTTTTCGACATAGCGCCAGGCGGCCATACGCCGAAGCACGCGCATGAATGGGAGCACGAGGTGTTCGTCGTCAAGGGGAAAGGCAAGATAGTGCTCGATGGCGTGGAGGAGAAGCTGAGCGAAGGGGACGCGGTATATGTCGAACCGGAGGAGCTGCACCAGTTCGTCAATTCGAGCAGTTCCACCCTCAGGCTGATATGCATAATCCCGAAGCCGCCGGGGAAGTGAGGAGAGCTTTATAGCCCGAATAAGCAATCCATGGCCGAGGATTGACTGCATGGCCAGAACACTCGTGTGCTATTATTCCAGGTCTGGGAACACCAAGGCGATGGCAATAAGGATCGCCGACGGCGCAAGGGCGGCCGGATCGGACGTCGACATCAGGAAGGTCTCTGAGGTCACCCCGGCCGACCTGCTGAAATATGACTGCATAATAATGGGCTCGCCGACGTACTACGGCACCTGCGCGGCCGAGCTGAAATCGCTGATAGACAAGAGCGTGAAATACCACGGCGACCTCGCCGGAAAGGTCGGAGGGGCGTTCGCATCCAGCGGCGTCCTGGGCGGGGGGAACGAGACGACCGTCCAGCAGATACTCGAGGCGCTGCTCATCCATGGCATGGTGATCGTCGGCGACACCGACGGCGCGCACTACGGGCCGGTGGCGATAGAGAAGCCGACCAAGGCGAACGAGAAGACCTGCTTCGAGTACGGGAAGAGATTGGCAAAGCTGACCGAGAAGCTGCACGGATGATTTTGCCGCGGGCCGGCCTATCTCTGCTCGAGAATCTTGATCAGATGATAGCCGAAATCGGTCTTGACCGGGCCTACGATCGCGCCCTTCTGGCCTTCGAAGGCCGCCTTCTCGAACTCCTTGACCATCTTGCCGCGCGTGAACCAGCCTAGGTCCCCTCCCTTCTTCCCGGAGGGGCATGTCGAGAACTTCTTCGCCATTTCTCCGAAGTTGTCCCCTGCGTTGATCTTCGCAAGGATCTCCTTGGCTTGGTCCTCCCGCTTCACAAGAATGTGGGCCGCGTGAACCTCTTTGACCATGAGAGGGGGGAAACGGCTCGCATATTAAGAATGTTGTCAAGGCCGCTGGGGGTGCCCAGCAGCCCTGAGAGGTTTTACTTCTTGACGGTGGCTTCGAGCCCGCCCTCAAGGATGTCCATGGCCTCGATGAGTATGGACTTCGGCATCAGTATCGACGGGTGCATCCTGATGACGTTGCTGTATGTGCCGCAGCTCAGCAGGATCATGCCGTTCTTGAACGCGAAGTCCTTGACGACCTTCGTCTCATCGACGGCTGGGTCCTTCGAAGTCGGATCCTTCACGAGCTCGATGGCCATCATCGCTCCCTTGCCCCTGATGTCGCCGATGATCGGGTACTTCTTCTGCATCTTCTTGAGGCGCCCGGTCATGTACTTGTTTATCTTCTCGACCTTGTCGAGGTTCTTCTGGATCACATCGAGTTGCACGAGAGCCGCGGCGCATGCCGCGGGGTGCCCTCCGAATGTGCCGCCGATGCCTCCCGGCTGCGTCTCGTCCATGACTTCCGCCCTTCCGGTGAGGCCCGATATGACCATGCCGCCTCCGATGCCTTTCGCACTGGTCATCATGTCGAAGTCGACCGTCGGCCAGTGTTCCATGCACCACATCTTCCCGGTCCTCCCGGCGCCGGTCTGTATCTCATCCATGACCAGCATCGCGTTGTGCTTCTTGCATATCTGGGAGACCTTCGGGTAGAAGTCGTCCGGCGGGACGATGAAGCCGCCCTCGCCGGCAATCGGCTCGCCGACCAGGCATGCGACCTTGCCTGCGAACTGCTGCGAAGAGAAGACCTCGTCGATCTTGTTCGCGCAGGCGACGCCGCAGGACGGGTGCTTGAGGTTCAGCGGACACCTGTAGCAGTATGCGAAATCGAGCTTGTAGGTCTCAGGCAGCGGCCCGAACCCGGCCTTGTACGGTTGCTCCTTCGCGGTGAGCGCCATGCCCATCTGCGTCCTTCCGTGGAACGAATGCTGGAACGAGAACACCGCGGTCTTCTTCGTGTAGTGCCTGGCGACCTTGACCGCGTTCTCAACGGCCTCCGCGCCCGAGTTGAAGAATGCGGACTTGGTGAGGTATGGCCTCGGAGCGACCTTCGCCATCTTCTCAGCGAGCCTGACGTACGGCTCGTACGGTGTCACCATGAAGCACAGGTGCATGTACTTGCCCACCTGGTCCTTGATCGCCTTCACGACCTCGCGGTTGCAGTTCCCTAGGTTGTTGACCCCGATCCCGCAAGCGATGTCGATGAACTGGTTCCCGTCGACATCGTAGAAAATCGATCCTGCCGCCTTCTCGATGTACACGGGGGCAGCGATGCTCACGGATTTCGCGATGTACGCTTCCTTCAGTTTGGCCAGCTCCTGGGACTTTGGCCCCGGGAGGGGTGTCTTTACCAACGCCTTCTTTGTTGCCGCCATTCAAATCACCTTGCAGGCTTTTCGGCAGGCCTGTAGCAGACTCGAACGCAGGTGAATCATTATAAAATGTTGGGTGGGAACAATGAATTGTTTTAGAATCTTTTGCAATGTGCACCGGGCAAACGGCTCCATGGAACCCGGGGCGACATGACGCCGAAGCGCTGGCTGCTTCAGTTTCCTCCACGGAGCGCCCCCCTGCCGGGGCCGTCAGGACGGCCCGGTTCGAGCGAAAGGCTTATGATGCAACCGCCAATGTTATCGGTCACTATGGACGGGGTTAGAAAGGCTGCCGAGAGAAGCAGGGAGGCCTCCTACCGGCTGCAGAGCATGTCTGCGGATTCGAAGGACAGGGCGCTGAGAGCGATAGCTGAGGCGATGAACAGGCGGAGGCGGGAGATCGTTTCCGCGAACGAGAAGGACCTGCGCGCGGCCGAGAAGGCGGGCATATCAAAGACCCTGCTGAAGAGGCTCAGGTACGACGGGCAGAAGCTGGACGAATCGCTCGCGTCGATACGGGCACTTATCAAGCTGGAAGATCCGGTCGGGAAGGTGCTCGACAGGACCGAGCTGGACAGAGGGCTCGTGCTGGAGAGGGTCAGCTCCCCGATCGGAGTCATAGCCGTCATCTTCGAATCCAGGCCGGACGCGCTGGTGCAGATATCCACTCTGTGCATCAAGTCTGGCAACGCCGTCATCCTGAAAGGGGGCTCGGAGGCGGAATCGACCAACAGGATCCTGGCCGATACGATATCGGCCGCGATAGAGAAGGTCGACGCCGGATTCGAGGACGCGGTCCAGCTGCTCTCGACGAGGGGGGAGGTCAAGGAGCTGCTACGGCAGGACGATCTCGTAGACCTCGTGATCCCGAGGGGCTCCAATGAACTCGTCAGGTCGATCCAGGAGGGCACCAAGATCCCTGTGATGGGGCACGCCGCTGGCATATGCCATACCTACGTCCACTCCGACGCCGACATCGGCATGGCCGTCAAGATATGCCACGACGCGAAGTGCCAGTATCCTGCGGTCTGCAATGCGATGGAGACCCTGCTCGTCCACAAGGACATAGCGGCCGCCTTCCTGCCGAGGATGGCGAGGAGCTTCCAGAAGGCGCGGGTGGAGCTCCGAGGGGACGACAAGACCAGAAAGCACATAGACGCCAAGCGCGCGACCGAGAAGGACTGGGGCACGGAGTACAACGACCTCATACTCTCGATCAGGATAGTGCCGTCGCTCGAGGACGCGGTCGAGCACATCAACAAATACGGCTCCCATCACACTGATGCGATCGTTACGAGCAGCGCCGGCGAGGCGAAGAGATTCATGGACAGGGTCGATTCCTCATCGGTGATATGGAACGCGTCGACAAGGTTCGCCGACGGATACAGGTACGGCCTGGGAGCCGAGGTCGGAATAAGCACGAACAAGACGCATGCCAGGGGGCCTGTCGGGCTGGAGGGGCTGCTCATCTACAAATACAGGCTGACGGGAAAGGGGCATATAGTCGCGGACTACGTCGGCAAGGGCGCAAAGAAGTTCACGCACAGGCGGATAAGATGAGAGAGATCAAGGTCAAGCGGGTAGTGATAAAGGTCGGGACGAACACCCTCTGCAGGAGGGACGGCACCCTCGACTTCGCCTACATCGGCGACCTGGCGAGGCAGGTCGTCCAGCTGGAGAAGAAGAAGGTGCAGTCGATAATCGTCACCTCCGGCGCCATAGGCTCGGGCAGCTCGGAGCTCGGGCTGAAGGGGAGGCAGACGGACATCGCCGAGAAGCAGGCCTGCGCCGCCGTCGGGCAGACGACCGTGATGCTGGCCTACCGCGACGCCTTCAAGAAGTACGGCAAGGGAGCCGGGCAGATACTGCTCACCTACGGTGCATTCTCTGACAGGGAGAGGTACATCAACCTTAGGAAGACCATCGACGAGCTGTTCCGGATGAAGGTGGTTCCGATCGTCAACGAGAACGACGTCATCTCGACCGACGAGATTGAGGAGAGCTTCGGCGACAACGACAAGCTCTCGGCGCTGGTCGCCAGCAAGGTCGACGCCGACCTTCTAATCATGCTCACGGACGTAGACGGCCTCTACGACAGGAATCCCGCCGCGGACAAGGGGGCCAGACTGATCGGCACGGTCGATGAGATCACAAAGGACATCGAGAAGATCGCGGGCGTGAGAAGGAACGAGAGGTCCGTCGGCGGCATGAAGACGAAGATCGACGCCGCGAGGATAACGATGCAGTCGGGCGTCCACATGGTCATAGCGAACGGCAGGGAGGAGGACGTGGTCCTCAAGGTCGTGAGAGGGGAGGAGATGGGCACCCTGTTCACGCCGAACAGGAAGTACTCCAACAGGGAGAGGTGGATCCTATTCGCCAGCCCGCGCGGCAGGATATCCGTCGACGCTGGCGCGGAGAAGGCGCTCAGGGAGGGGAAGAGCCTGCTGCCGATGGGGATAGACGGCGTCGAAGGCGATTTCGAGGAGGGGGACGTCGTGAGGATAGGCGATTTCGCCAAGGGCGTCGCGAACTTCTCTTCCAGCGATATCTCCGACCTGAAGAAGGCCTGCAGGGAAGACAGAAAGGCCGGCGTTAAGAAGACCGGCAACAAAAGGGTCGCCGTCAGCAACGACAGCATCGTGATAATCGACTGATGCCGGCGCGGTTCAGATGTATCCCTGCGGTTGGGATTCCGGCTGCTGCGATTTCGCCTTCATGTCCGCATCCCGCTTGAGGTTCGCGAGCTCCCGCTCGAGGGCCTCGGCCTCCTTGAGGAGCGGCTCCATGTTGAGGTTCATCTTGAGGACCATCTGGTCGATCGCTGCCATCAGCAGCACGGAGGCTTTCGCGTCGGCCACGTTCTGCCTGGCCTCGGTGAGCAGCACGACGACATCGAACCCGCGCTTCTTGCCCTCTCTGAGCAGTATGCCCGACGTACCGGTGATTATACCCTCGACGAACGGCTCGACGTCGGTCGCATCGAGGTATTTCTGGGCATTGGGGGTGCTGGCTATCCCGTAAACGGCGACCTCTTCGGCCTCGGTGGGAGGCCCGCTCTTCTCGCTTACCTCCCGGTCGATGACGAGCCCCCCGACCGAGACGATCAATTTGCACCTGTTGTCGATGGCCCATTTCATCATCCTCTCCCCGAGAGGCTTAGTTATGTCCGAGTGCGGCTGGAACTCCGACGTGAAGACCGCGAGCTGGGTGTCGCCGCGCTCGACGTCCCCGCGGGCGTAGAGCCTGGCGGTCGCCATCGGGATGGAGTCCCTGATCACGGTGACCGCAGGGAAATTCGGGGAGTCGATGAATCCCACGTATTCGAGCCTGAGCAGGGTGACCAGATAGTTCGAGACGATTGAGCTGACTAGGCCTACGCTCGGGAAGCCGTCGAAGATTATGGCGTTCTTGAAATCGATCCTCCTGAGCTCCCTTATCTCGAACTGCTTCACGGCACGGTGAATGGAAAAGCTCCATACTTAACGGTTGGCAGATGGTCCAGCCCCGCCCCGAGGGATGCTCAATCTTTAAGTCGGATTGCATATATCAGCCCCGCCACAACGGGCAGGTGGCTTAGACAGGATATAGCACTGGCCTTCTATCGCCCTCACGGGCGCGGAGAGAGCCAGTGGTCCCGGGTTCGAAAGCGTCCGAACGGCGCCGAATGTCCCGGCCTGCCCGCTCTGGCGAATGGCCCGCCCGGTCTACCGATGTTTTCTCCTGGAAAGGTTTTAAGAAGGGGAAGCCGTTAGCCGAGTCGGCAAAGTCTATCGAGGAGTCGTAATGAAACGCAGCTCGAGAGTATGGAAGAAGAAAGGCAAGATGCGTTGGAAGTGGCGCAAGAAGAGGATGAGAAGGAGAAAGCGCGCCCAGAGAATGAGAAAGAGGTAAGACTCCTCAACGACATGTCGTTCCAAACGGGGGTATGGGGTAACCTGGTATCCTTACGGGCTCCAGTTATGGGAATGATTTACGTTGGGTTTGCTGACCGGTGATGACTAACTGGAGCAATGACCCATGATCGTAACATG